>Ga0066903_100005084_pt1 | contig 11315 bp, 20 predicted proteins | sample PanSoiMetaGPlot1_FD_67491 | JGI IMG/M metagenome (GOLD analysis project Ga0066903, IMG submission 67491) | Tropical forest soil microbial communities from Panama analyzed to predict greenhouse gas emissions - Panama Soil - Plot 1 (version 2) | ecosystem: Environmental > Terrestrial > Soil >...
GCGTGCGGATACTCATGGCGGCGGCTCGTGTTCCAGCGCGGCGATGCGGTCGCGGATGCGGGCAAGCTCCATCTGTGCATATCCGCGGAGCTTGCGAATTGCATTGAGCTCACTCTCGGCCTGTCCCATCGCGATCTCCGCGGCGTTCTCGCGGCGGCGCAAGGTCGCCAGCACGTCCGACAAGGCGGCGGCCTCCTCGCGCGCGGCTTTGAGCGGATCGAATTCGGTCATGGCACGAGTCCTAATTCTTTTGCCGCCGCGACGATGATGCGGCGGTAGGCCGTCGCGCGTCGACGATGGGCGCGGTCGCGTTGATGCCGCTCCGAGGGGGAAAGCGCCGCGAATTGTTTTTTTGGCAAGCGCGCCATTCTCGGTTGCCGCGGCAAGCAATCGAGCTCCCGCAATGCGGCGATGATCCCGCTATTTCGCGCGCGCGCAATGCCTCCTCTCTCCTGTTTTTTCTCAAAATATCGCGGACCAATTTCAACATTGCGTCGTCGGGCATTGCGCCGCGCGACCCATTCCGGATCGGATTTCCATTTATGATAATTTCTCCGATTTGCTTCTGCGGCCTGTGCGCGTTTGGCTTCGATATAGACTGGATCGGCTTCACGTTCTCGTCGGCGTTGCAATGCTGCCTCACTTTGCCGTCGCCGTGCTTCCTCCCATCGGCGTCGTCCCTCCTCCGGCCCGCCGCGGGTGATGCGTCGTCGTTCCGCTACTGTCCGGGAGATGCGTTCCTTGCGGCATAAGGTCGAACAGGTTCGCGCATTACCGGGATAATCGGCGAGACTGTATCCGCAGATCACGCAAGCATTGCGCGCCCGTCGTTCGGATTGACGTTCCGCTTGCCGTGCGGCAGAGCGCGCTTGTCGCCGTTTCAGATAGGCCGGATTACGGCGACGATGTTTCGCACGGGCGCGACAACGCTTTGAGCAATAGCGCGCCTGCGGTCGCGTGATCCCGTCGCCGCATTCCGGGCAGCGTTCTAGGATTGGCTCTGCCATAGTCTCCGCACTTGCGTTTCGGAAAGCACCGCGCCGACCAATTGTCGGGCCGGGACCTTTTGCGCGATCTGCGAGAACACTCCGCCAAAGCGGCGACAGTCGGCTCCTGTGCAATCCGCCAAGGTTTTGCCGTTCGGCATGACCAGATCCAGGAGAACGATTTTCGCCTGTTCCCCGATCCGCTCCATCACTTGCGTTTTGGCGTCCTGGATCGCTGTTCTCCTCGCGGTGCGATCTCGATCTCGATTGTCGTCGGTCAATGATCGGAGATTGTGATCGAGCCAATATTCCGCGATGGCGCGGAGCATTTGCCCGTCCTCGCCGATCTCATGCCAGAACAGATCCCGCCATGCTTGCGCGCTCTTTTCGCGGTTTTCGGTGATGATGCGCGCGAGCAATTCGCGCGGGTTTGCTCGACGCCAGGTCGCGCGCTTTGCGCCCGTGGTTCCGAAATCGATGGCTGTGGTCATGTTCAATCCTTTCCGTTGTCATTGCTTCGGCGTCGCGCCGTGCTGGATCTCGATCAGACAGCCATGCGCGAGTTGAAGGAAACGCTCCTCGTCGTGACCGGCCTGGATATGTAGATCGGCGGCGAGCAATAGGAGATCGATTGCCGCCAGCCGTTGCGCCTGCCGAAGGCTCTCCCCGGTATGTTGCCGGAGAAAGCCCTCGATCACGTCCGCGATTTTGAGTCTCGCGCTCACCCGTTCGCCCGTTGTTTCGCGGCCTCGATCTCGGCGCGCTCTTTCGTAATGTCCTCGTGGAACAGTTTACGGAGCGCGGTCACGCCTTGCGCGGCGTCCTTGTTACGGAGCATCGCGCGCTCGACCGCGGCGGCCTGGACCTTCGCGACGTGGCGGATATCGTCGGCTAGGTTGCGGCATTCGTCGGCGAGGCGTTGCGCGTCGGCCTCGACCTCGTCGGCGGTTTGGATGCATGTCATCGCGGCGGCTTCGGCATATTTCAAGATCGCCTGTGCGCCAAGGGCGGCAAAGTCCTGGACCTTAGCGGTCTCCGCGGGCGCGGGAGGCGCTCCGGCCTGGACGAGGGCGGCGTCGACGGCGCGTTGCGCGTCCTCCGAGACCGCGCGCAATTGTTCGGCCTGTCGTTCGCGATGTTTCGGCGGGACGTAGTCCTGGGGATTGTTGCTTGGCGTCTTAGTGTTGTCGGTCATGATCGTCGTCGTCCTTTTCTCCAGCGATATCGTCAAGGATTTTTTGCATGCCGTCGCGCTGGCCGACGGTCCAGGCAATATCGAGCGCGATCTTCACCGCGCCGATCACATGACGGGAGACTCCCTCATACGGGAGCCGACCGAGCAACTTGTCGCGCATAAGCTCGAATGCGGCGCGCGGATTGCTATTTGCGAGGAGCTCGAATTGATCCGGGAGGTTGAGCTTCATCGCCGGAAGCCTCCCGTCACTTGCTCCATGATGACGAGCGCGTCGGCGATCATGGTCAATTCCGGGATGGACAACGTCAAAAGGGTCTCCCGCGCGCCTTGCTCCCTTGTCTCGCGCTTGGCGGCGTCGATCCTCTCCCGCACATTCCGGATCGCCTCCAGGAGCGGCGGCGCTGGCGGGCTCCTATGCTCCCGGATGCGGTCGTTCCGGATGCTCATACGAGTTTCCCGGGGGCCGGTTTGCCGTCGAGGCCGGAGCGCCATGCGTCCGCCTCCGCGCGGCGATCCTCGCTCCGGTATTCTCCCGGGAGCGCCTTCGCGGTCGAGCCCGCGGCCTTTGCTTGTCGGCCGCGCTCGTATGCGATCAGGACCGGATCGTCCTCTCCGCCTTCCTCCTCCGCGGACCCAGGAGCGCGAGCGCCGGTTTTCTCGGGGTCCGCCGTGCCCGCGTCCTGGGCCGCCGCGTCCGCCGTCCCGGAGGGGGACCCCTGTGACGGCGGCGCGACCTCTTGCACTGGCGGAAAGACCTCGTCGGTCGTGGTCATCCCGTCGGCGACGGATTTCATCATGGCGACGATCCTCGCGATATCCGGCGCGAGCCAGTCCTTCGCGGCGCGGCCGACGGTGCGCTCGACGCGCGCGAGATCGACCGGCATTTTCGCGAGGCCCTCGACCGTGCGCGTCCTCCAGGCGGGGAGGTCCTTGCCGATCCGCTGGACGAGGGAATTCTGTGCTTGCTCGAAAGCATAGTCGCAATAAAGCTGGAGGCCGTTGGTTATGACGTTGCGGATCGCCTTCGATTGTCCGATCTGGTAGGCGATATCCAATTGCCGATCCGCGTCCTTCGTCTTCATCGAGCTTTGCGATTTGCGCTGGCGATAGGCGCGCTCCATCGAGAAGCCGGTTTCGATATCGGTGAATCGTGCATAGAAAACCCATGCATCGCCGACGTCCAACTCGCGGACCTCGACGGCGCAATTTCCGAAGATGCGCGCGACGTCGTTCGCGAGCTTGATCGACGGGCCTTCGATAAAGTCCTGTCCGCCTCCGGCCTTGCGAACGGGAAAGCGATAGAACCAGTCCGATCCCGCAGCTGCCGCCAGCGTCGCGAGCTTCTGGAGGATGCGTTGCTCGTCGCGATAGACCGCGACCGGTTGCGCGCCGATCACGCGCTCCGCAACTCCCGACGTCGGGCGCACGAGCGCGTGTCCTTGCGGCGGGCGCGAGGGTTGATTGCTCTGTCCGGATGCATTGGCGAATGAGGAGAGGTCTCTCGAATCCATGTTGTCGTCGTTCATTTCCGTCCTCCTATTGGTTTCTCGAATGCGTCGAATGTGGCGGATATCTCGCGGAACGCGGCGCGCGCGTCCGCGACGAATGTCTCCTCGTCCGACGTCGTGTCGCCGAGATCGCGGCGATAGAGTGCAAAGCGTGCGGCTTGTCGTCGGAGCGCGATCTCGATCCCGATCAGAACGATTCTCGCGTCGTCGATTGGGCTCGACGCCTTCTGGCATTTGAGCATGACATGCTGGACCGCGATGGAGATCGCCTCGTCGGCCATGTTCCAGACGGTTGCGATCTCGTCGCCTATCGTCTTCGTCGGTCGATATGCGTTGATCGCCTCGAGGACGTAGTCGCGCTCGTCGGGCGCGAGCTTTTCGCCGAGGACCAGGCGCTCCTTAATATCGATCAGATTCATCGCTTGCTCCGCGGTCTCGGCAGATCGCTTTGCTCATGCGTTGCCATGCCTTCGGTCGGCGCGAGCGTCACCTTCAATTTCTTATTCCTATTCGTGACGATGGCGCGGCGGACGCCTTGCGATCCGGCTCCCGGCCAGCGGCGCGAGATTTGTTTCGGCGGGCGCTTGTCCTTCAATATGTCTGCCATGGCCGTTTTGCTTCCATGCGTTTGACGTTCTCCGGCGATTTGAGCGTTAATCCGCGGGCCGCGAGAAATCGTTTGATCTCCGAGAGCGATACCATTCCGAAATTCGGGCAACGGATAAGCTCGCTGTCCGTTTTCTCGATCAGATCGGCGATGGTTTTGATCCCTTCCGCCCGCAATGTGCCCATCGTTCTCACGGTGAATTCGAACTCCTCGATGGGCGCGGCCAATACGGCGCTATTGCGCGTCTGCCAAAGGATCGCATCATTGACGAAGTCCCATGCTTGCGTCACTGGAGTCCCTCGCCCTTGCCGAAATGCTCCTCGACCAGCGGATGCGGACCGAACATGCGGGTCAATTCGCGCGCGGACGCGCGGTCGAGTATCCAGGCGAAGATCTTCCCGGTTTGCTCGTCCATCACGTCGAGGACGATTTGCGGGCGACCATCGATGATCTCGCGGCGCACGTTTTTGATCTGTGCGAGCCGCGGGACGGAGCCCTTGATCTTCTCCATCATCTCCTGGATGGAGAGCGTCTCTAATTTGCGGGTCATGGTTGTCGATACTCCAGAGCGGCGCGGATCTCCGCCGCATGCTCGTCGATAGCATCGCGGAGACGCTGGACCTCCTCCGCGAGCGCGTGCGCCTTCGCCGCAAGCTGGCGATAGCATTCCGCACACACCGATCCGGCGACGTGGCCGCAGGACCATTCCGAGATTCCTGGATCGCGCTCTCGCGGATCGCGGTCGAGCGGCGGGGGTTTTGCCATCGTCCAAGCTCCATTGCCGAGAGCGTCGATCATTCGTCGTCCTCGTTCACGTCCTCCGGCGCTTCCTTCAACACGCGAAGGACGCGGAACTCGGACGCCTTGACGGGATGCGCCTTCCTTCGCTGGAGCTTGTTCGCGAGACAACGGCCATCGGCGAGGAGGCCGTAAGTATGCGCCGCGAGCTTGCCCTCCAACTCCGTCGTGATCTCGTCCTTGCGATCCTTCATGCGCTTCAACGCGGCGGAGACCTCCGCCAGGTCCTCGACCAATTGCATCGCGCGATTGTCGGCGCGCAGATCGATGGTCGTTCCGTCGTCGTGCGGATAGAGCGCGCGAATGAGCTCATTGTCCCGCGTTGGTTCGAACGGCGGCATGATCCCGGCGTCGAGGTATTCGCGGAAGAATTCGGCGACGAGATGATCGATCCGGGATTCCAGAACGGGATCGCGCTCGACGTCGAATAGGCGAAACGTCCAGTCGAATTCGCCGACGATCAGGATCGGAACGAGACCCCATTGGCAATCATTGAGCCGCATGTCCTGGAGAGTCTGGATGCGGTAGGCGGCGGGGAGTGTGGCGTCGCCGTAGCGGAGATCGTCGGCGGGGTCGTTTAGATACTTGTGACGGAAGACGGAGCGCGAGATCACTTTGGTCTGGAGCGCGCCGACCCCGGGCTCGTCGGGGCGGCGGGCGAAGCCGTCGGGCGTCGATCCTTGTCGCTTGTCCTCGTCGACGGCATAGACCGAAGCCCGGACGATCTCCCATTCCGGATACGTCTCGCCGAGAGCTTCGAAGACGGCGGCCTCGCCCCATCGGCCGCGGCGGAATATGGCGTTGTCCTCCAGGGGCGGCCGGAGGCCCATCTTCTCGGCGTAGAGGATCGCGGGCGATCCCCATGGTGCAACGCCGCAAACGATGGCGGCCTCGCTCGCATTGATGTTCGCGCGGCGGGCCTGGAGCCACTCCTCGCGGGTCATCTCATTGCGCGGATAGCGTTTTATCGACACGAGCGCGCCGCCAGGAAGGGAGATGGGGAATCGCCGGAGACTAGGACGATCCGGCCGGAGCGGTCAACCGGTCCTAGACCGACGGTCCTAGACCTGGGGATTGCGGGGGTTGTGGATCGTTTGGCCGCAGCAATGTCGACATGCTGACTTATGGCTTGACCGACGGCGGGCGAGTCGTAGGGTTGTGGCGTCGGCGTAGGTCCGTCCGCCGTCACCTTTTTTTTGTTCCATGCCAAGATGTTGCGCCGTCCGTTCCCGCGGCCGGTGCCGAGGAGGACGTCATGGGCGACGGCAATGGGGGACCGCTGGTCGGTCTCCAGTCATATCTCGAAAAGATCGCGAAACAGGACGACGAGCTCGATCACTTGCGCGCGGATTACATGAACGACTGCAAAGGTCCGCGCGGGCACATCAAGGATATCATGTCGAGCGCGCGCGAGGCGGGCGTGAACATGAAAGCCTTCCGCGAGCTCCTTACCAAGCATAGATCGGATCGACGTCACGCCAAGCGAGTCGACGGAATGGAGGCCGATGATGCGGCGGCGCTCCAGGAGATGATCGACAAGCTCGGCGACTTCGTCGACACGCCGCTCGGCGGAGCGGCGGTCGCGCGCCATCCCGGATCGTCTCTCAATCTCTGACTATTGCCCGAAAGGGGTAGCGGGCCATGGTCAAGCGTCGACCGCGCACACGCGCGCGCACGAAGCCGCGCGAGCAAACACCGAAACAGAAGGCCGCAATCAAACGCCGGCGGCGGGCCGCGCGCGAGCGCGCTCTCGGAGCCAGACAGGTCGCGCTCCCGGAGAAGCGATATGGCGTGATCGTCGCCGATCCTAATTGGCGATGGGAGCCGCGCTCGCGCGTCACCGGCATGGATCGCGCGGCGGACAATCATTATCCGACCAGCCCGACGGCGGAGATCGCGGCGCTCCCGGTCCAGGGGCTCGCGGCCAAGGATTGCGTTCTCTGGTTATGGGCGACGGTCCCCATGCTCGAGGACGCGCTCGCGGTCATGCGCGCGTGGGGCTTCAAATACAAATCCCACTATTGCTGGACGAAGGATCGGGCCGGGACCGGTTACTGGTCGCGGGTCAATCATGAACTCCTGTTGATCGGGACCCGCGGCGCGATTCCATGTCCAGCGCCAGGGACGCAATGGAATTCGACCATCGCGGCGGCGCGCGGGCGGCATTCGGCCAAGCCGGAAATTTTCCTCCGCATGATCGAGGAGTATTATCCGACGCTCCCCAAGATCGAGCTCTATCGCCGCGGACCGTCGCGCGCGGGATGGGACGCATGGGGGAACGAGGTCGAGGAGGAGATGGAGGCGGCGGAATGACGAAGGCGAGCGAGCGCCAGGTCCGATATCCAAGCATCGCGACAATGACGTGCGATTGCGGCGCGACGTTCTCCCGCGAATGCAAGCTCGATGATCTCCTCACGGTCACGACCGCGGCCTGTGCCGACGGCTGGACGATGGGGACATTCGGTTGCCGTTGCCCGGGATGCTCGAAGGGGAAGCGATGACCGAGATCCCGATCACGGAGGGCGCGGCGCGCGAGGCAATCCGGCTCGGATATGAGATGGCGGAGCGGCTCTCGGCGAGCGAGCTTTGCTCCAGGCGCGCGCGCGCGGCCATGCGTCGCGCGGTCATGCTCCTCCGTGCGGGCCGTGCCGACATGGCGCTCCAACTCCTCTCCGAGGAGCTCGCGCGATGACGGATATCCTCGCGCTCGACATTGCGACGGTGACGGGCTGGGCGCGCGGCACGCCGGAGGGCGATCCGACGTGCGGCTCGATCCGGTTTGCGAGCAAGGGCGCGTCGCATGGCGCGATCTTTTGCGGGGCGTTCGATTGGTTCCGGGATTTCACGGAGAGCTCGCCGCCCGACGTCCTCGTGATCGAGGACCTCCTCCCGTTCCGGGCGAAGATGGGCGAGACGCATGCGGATACGGCGCGGCTCCTCGCGGGGTTGCACGCGATCATCCGCCTCGTGGCGTTCAAGCGGTCGATCTTCAAGGTCAACGCCGTCCCGGTCTCCGACGTGCGCCATCATTTCATCGGCGGCAATTACAAGCGCGACCAAGCGAAGGGCTGGACCGTCCAGAAATGCAAATCGCTCGGATGGCTCGAAAGGGCGGACGAGGACGCCGCGGACGCATGCGCGCTCTGGTCCTATTGGGCGGGCCGCGTCGTCCCGGAGACGGCGTTGCGGGTCTCGCCATTGTTCCAGGCGAGGGCGAAGGCGAGGAGGCGGCAGTCATGAATCTTTTCGGGATCGAGCCGGAGGTCGCATGAATGGACGAGAGCAAATCCGGGTCCTCGATCTTTTCTCCGGGATCGGAGCCTTCTCGCTTGGCCTCGAGCGCGCCGGAGGATTCCGCACCGTCGCATTCTGTGAATGCGATCCCTTCCGACGCGCCGTCCTCGCAAAGCATTGGCCGCACGTCCCCTGCTATGGCGATATCAGGGAGCTCGATGCCGATCGATTGCGGACAGATGGAATTGCCGTCGATCTCGTTTGCGGAGGATTCCCATGCCAGGACGTTTCGCTCGCCGGAAGCGGTCTCGGACTTGATGGAGAGCGAAGCGGTCTATGGCGCGAGATGCGGAGAATTATTGGCGAGCTACGACCGCGCTTCGCAATCGTGGAAAACACCGCAGCACTCAATGGACGGGGACTTCACCGAATTCTCGGAGACCTTGCCGAGATCGGGATGGATGCGGAATGGCACGCTATTCCAGCTGCCGCCGTTGGTGCGCCTCACTTACGAGATCGAACGTGGATCATCGCATGGCTTCCCGACGCCGACAGCGTCCGTCTATGGCACGACGAACAACGGTTGCCCGGGCGACGGGCGCACGGAATACGCGACCAAGGGCACGCCGTCGCTGGAGACGATGGCTCGCCGCAATATGTGGCCGACGCCGACGGCGAAGGATTGCGACGCATCGGGATCTCGCAACACGGAGACGAGCAAGGCGCATGCCGGGACGAGCTTGACGGATGCGATCCGGGAGGACGGCGGGCGCGGGAGGACGTGGCCGACGCCGACGACGCGCGACGGAATGTCGGGGCCGGGACGGAGCGCGAAACGCGAGGGCGGCAACAATCTCCGGACGGCGGTCCAGGTCAATCGCTCGACCTTCGCATCGCCCGCGGCGCGCGATTACAGATCGGGCCGCGGACGTTCGCCGAATGGGCACACTCCGCAACTGCCGGAACAGATCGGCGGCCAATTAAATCCCGATTGGGTCGAGCTCCTCATGGGTCTCCCGCGCGGATGGACGCGCCTTCCTGGGGACCGGGATGGGAGGACGGCGTATCGCGCACCGTCGCGACGCAAGCGGATCGCGTCAACCGACGCGCCAGGATCGCCGCCATCGGCGACAGCCTTGTCCCCGATATCCCCACCATCATCGGACGAGCCGTCATGAGGATAGCGGGGATGGAGAGCGCCGACGCATACGACGGCCAGAGGGATTTCGGACGATCATACGAGGCATGTCTCGAGGCCGTGCGCGCGCGCAAGGCGGACGGCGGCGACGGATGGGAGCCGAAGACATGAGATCGAAACAGATCGATCCGTTGCGGGTCCTCGAAGCGCGGGCACAAGGGCGCGCGACCCTTCTCAAATGCCTCGCATGGGACACGGAGGAGGAGGCGATTGCGCCGTTGATGGAATACGCGCACGCCGCGGGCCTCGTCGAGAAATTCGGAGCCGACGTCGTCTGGACGATCATCGATAGAGCTTTCCATCCAGCGGAGACGGCATGAGCGATCAGGAGCTCGGCGCATTCTCGGAGGGCTGTGCGGGATGGCGGCGCATCCTCGCATCCGTGCCCGACGAGCGCAAAGCCGAGGTCTTCCATCATGCCGCAAAAGAGATCGCGGGCTATGTCGCGCACGGTCTCGCGCGCGCGGCGGCGGCGGACGAGCTTGCCGACATTGCAACGGCGAACGGCCTCGCCGATCCCGACCAGGTCCAGGCGATCATTGGCGGCGCTTTCGCGCTCGTGCGCGAGCCCGACGCCGTGCCCGACGAGATCGAGGAGCCGCAGAGCAACGGCCACGACAAGCACGCGCCGACGGAGCGCAGCGTCGCCCCGACGCTCTATGTCCTCCCCGATCCGGCGGCGATCCCGCGGCGCGGCTGGCTCTATGCGCGCCACTACATGCGCGGGATCGTCACCGCGACGGTCGCGCCGGGAGGATTCGGGAAAACATCGCTCAACCTTTTCGAGGCGATGGAGATGGTCAAGCAAGGTCTCCGCGTCTGGTTCATATCGGCAGAGGACGACCGCGACGAGCTTGACCGGCGGATCGCAGCCTATGTCGCACGCCACGGCATGACTCCGATGCAAATGGGCGACAATTTTTTCCTCGACGATAAGCTCACGCTCCCGATCAAGCTCGCCACCATGGGGAAAGGCGGACCGGCATTCGACGAGGATTTGCTCAAAGCATTCGACGCCTCGATTGCATTGCAACGGATCGACGTCGTGATCTTCGATCCGTTCATTAGCTTTCACTATCTCCCGGAGAACGACACCGGAGCGATGGACGCCCTCGTCAAGCGTCTCGGCAAGATCGCGAGCGAGCGCGCGTGCAACATCGAGATCAGTCATCACGTCCGCAAACCCGGAATGAACCAGGCGGAGATCACCGTCCACGATGCGCGAGGAGCTGGCGCAATCGTCAACGCCGTGCGCTCGTGCCGCGTCCTCAACACCATGTCGACGAGCGAGCTCGCTGCGGTCAATGCGGCGGCGACGGAGGAGCGCCAGAAGATCGATCCCGACAAGCGCACGTCCTATCTCCGCATCGATAGCGGCAAGCGAAACATGATGCCCGCGGAGAAAGCGCGCTGGATCAGACTGGTCAATGTCGAGATCGACAACGGCGACCATGTCGGCGCGGTCGAGCCTTACGAATTTCCCACCGCATTCGCCAACGTCTCGACGGCGGACGTGGACTTTATCCGCGCGCTCCTGCGGACGAAGGACTTTCGCGCGGACACGCGCTCGCCCGATTGGATCGGTCATCCCGTCCTCAAAAAATTCGGACGCAAGCCGGTCGAGACGGTGCCGAAGGTCAAATATGCCAAGGCGGACGTGATCTGGTTCAACAAACTCCTCGCGGCATGGGAGGCGAACGGCGTCATCCGGCGCGAGGAGCGCGAGGACGAACATCGCAAGGCGCGCGTCTGGTTCACGTCGACGGAGCGGCGCACGCCCATCCAGAGC
>Ga0066903_100005085_pt1 | contig 11315 bp, 11 predicted proteins | sample PanSoiMetaGPlot1_FD_67491 | JGI IMG/M metagenome (GOLD analysis project Ga0066903, IMG submission 67491) | Tropical forest soil microbial communities from Panama analyzed to predict greenhouse gas emissions - Panama Soil - Plot 1 (version 2) | ecosystem: Environmental > Terrestrial > Soil >...
TACATGTCGGCGACGCCAGCTCCGACCGCGTCGAAGGTTTCGAACGGACGAACAAGCGCACCGGCAGGAAAAACTTCGATCTTGATGCGTCCGCCGGTTGCGACACCGACGGTTTGGGCAAAGCGAACTGCGCCGGTGTGAAGGCCTGGCGTACCTTCCGGCCAGTCGGTCACCATCTTAAGCTCGCGGATGCCCTGGGCGATGGCCGGTGCTGGCAACGTCGTCGCAGCAGCACCCGTCATCCCGATCAGGAGGCTTCGGCGATCCATGGCAGCTCCCTCCGATGCTCAACTGACAATCAAACAACCCTGCGGCTATTCATGAAGGCGCGCTCGCCGATATCGCTCCAATCGGTGATGGAGGTGCGGAACTGGTCGTAACTGTTGTAGATCCTCTTGCAGAGGTCGTCGCGGGAGCCAATCTCGGCGACCACGTCCCGGCTGGTCTTGAGAAACACCTTCAGCAGAGAGTCGTCGAACTTCAGGATTTTGACATCGCCTTCAGCCTGCAACCTGCGCAACGACAGTGCGTTGTTCGCGTTAAACTCCGCCAAGGAGCGTGCGTATTCACATGCAGCTACCGCCTCGATGATCTGCCGGTCGCTGGCGTCAAAGCTTTCCCAGACATTCTTGTTGATGCCGACGGACGAACCGGTGCCGGGCTCATGGAAGCCTGGGTAGTAGTAGTAGCCGGCCGCCGTGTGCAGGCCCATCGCCATATCGAGCCATGGGCCCACCCATTCGCTGGCGTCGATCGCGCCGGACTTGAGCGCCGGCACGATCTCGGTGCCCGGCAACGTAACCACGATGGCACCCAGCCGTCGGAGCACCTCGGCGCCGAGTCCCGGCATGCGATAGCGCAGTCCCCGGAACCCGTCCGCCGAGGTGATCTCGCGCGTGAACCACCCGCCCATCTGGGTGCCGGTGTTGAGACAGAGCAGCGCCTTCACATTGAATTGGCCGCTGAGCTCGTCCCAGAGCCGTTGGCCGCCGCCATATCGAACCCACGCGAAAAGCTCGTCCGCGGTAAGGCCAAAGGGCACTGCTGAGAACAAGTTGAACGCCGGCGATTTCTTTTCGAAATAGTACTCGTCCGAATGGTACATGTCGGCAACGCCTGCTCCGACCGCCTCGAAGGTCTCGAACGGGCGCACAAGCGTGCCGGCTGGAAACACTTCGATCTTGATGCGACCGCCGGTTGCGGCGCCGACCGTTTGAGCGAAGCGAACCGCGCCGGTTTGAAGACCCGGAGTGTCTTCCGGCCAGTCGGTCACCATCTTGAGTTCGCGAACGCCCTGGGCGATGGCCGGTGCGGGGAAGGTGAACGCCGCACCGCCGGCTGCGCCGGCCATCCGGACAAGCAGACTTCGGCGGTCCATGCGGGATCCTCCTACGAGTGGGCTTCGATCGAACGAGGCTTGCGGCCGCTCAAGACGACACGCTCGCCAACGTCGCTTAACATGTCGTCGTCTGAAGGCGACGATCTCGTTGAACGCGCGATACCGCGCGAATGGTTATGCAAATTTTAGATCAACGTAATTCGATCACACGTTTGTAGCGGCTGCAAGGTTCGCGCCGATGGTGCTCCCAGCGCTGCAATGCCGCATCGATGGCGCGATGAAGCGGTGGTTGTATCAGCGACGGCTGAGAGGACGGAGCACGCCTGCAACACAAGGACAATCGCTGAGCGCGACGCGGTGAGGGTGCCGCGGATTGTTCGTATGATTGTCGGTGGCTTATGCTTGCGCACTTTTCGAGGTTCGGATGTCCCTTATGAGGCGTCGGCAATTCATTGGACTGCTCGGCAGCGGCACGCTCGCGTTTCCGCTGGGTTCATATGCGCAGCAAGCGGATCGGCCGCGACGAATCGGTGTGCTTCTGCCGGCGACGGCGGATGACGCGGTCTTTCAGGCGCGCGTCGGGGCGTTTCTGCAGGAGCTGGCCCTGTTGGGTTGGGCAATCGGGCGCAACGTGCAGGTCGACATCCGCTGGGCGTCGGCCAATGCCGGTGAAATCCGCCGACATGCGGCGGAGCTCGTTGGGCTCGCCCCCGACGTGATCCTGGCGACCGGCGATTCGACCATGCCGCCCTTGTTGCAGGCGACCCGGACCGTGCCGATCGTGTTTCCGGTCGTCGTCGATCCGGTCGCCAACGGCTATGTCGATAGTCTCGCGCGCCCGGGTGGCAATGCCACCGGGTTCATGATCTCTGAATATAGCTTGAGCGGAAAATGGCTGGAGCTGCTCAAAGAAATCGCGCCGAATCTGACCCGGGCGGCGGTCATTCGCGATGCGACTAACTCGTCCGGGATTGCCCAGTTCGGCGTTGTCCAGGCAATTGCACCGGCGCTGCGAATGGACGTTACTCCGATCAACACCCGCGGCGCCGATGAGATCGAGCGTGACGTCGCGAGTTTCGCACGCTCGCCGAACGGCGGCTTGATCATTGCGGCGAGCGGAACCGGGATACGTCATCGCGAATTGATCATCGCGTTGGCGGCCCGACACAAGCTGCCCGCCGTCTACTTCGCGAGTTTCTTCGTGACGAGCGGCGGCTTGATATCGTATGGGGCGAACCTCTTGGAACAGTACCGCCGCGCGGCCGGCTATATCGACCGCATCCTCAAGGGCGCAAAGCCCGCCGAAATGCCGGTTCAGGCACCGACCAAGTATGAACTGGTGATCAATCTCAAGGCGGCGAAGGCTCTGGGCCTCGCAATACCGCCGTCTGTGCTCGCCCGCGCCGACGAGGTGATCGAATAGTTGGATACGCGGGCCGCTTACCACTTGGTGCGGTCGAGGCGGTGAAACTCGATAGATTGAAGCGGTTCGTGCCCTGGCGGCGGAACGGTAGTAATTTACTCGCGCCGGATCCGCCGGTTTGACCCACTCGCCGGCGGATTGGGCTGGATACGGAGCGCGACAAACAACAAGGCAGGGCAGAGCGTAACAATCGAGAACCCACGGAGCGCGGACATGAAGGAAGCCGACGTCAAGCGACGCGCGTTTGCCATGCCGTTGACGAGCCCCGCCTATCCACCCGGGCCATATCGGTTCGTCAATCGGGAGTTCATGATCATCACCTACCGGACCGATCCGGCGAAGCTGCGCGAGGTCGTGCCGGACCCGCTCGAGGTGACCGAGCCGCTCGTCAAGTACGAGTTCATCCGAATGCCGGATTCCACCGGCTTCGGCGACTACACCGAGACCGGGCAGGTGATCCCGGTCTCGTTCCGCGGCCGCAAGGGCGGCTACACCCACTGCATGTTTCTCAATGACGAGCCGCCGATCGCGGGCGGCCGGGAGCTGTGGGGCTTTCCGAAGAAGCTCGCGAACCCGACGCTGCACGTCGAGATCGACACGATGGTCGGCACGCTCGACTACGGCCCGGTCCGGGTCGCGACCGCGACCATGGGTTACAAGCATCGCGCCGCGGACTTCGATGCGGTGCGCGCGTCGCTCGCGACGCCAAACTTCCTGCTCAAGATCATCCCGCACGTCGACGGCACGCCGCGTATCTGCGAACTGGTCGAATACTATCTCGAGGACGTGACGCTTAAGGGTGCCTGGACCAGCCCGGCTACACTATCGCTGATGCCGCATGCGCTCGCGCCGGTGGCGGAGCTGCCGGTGCTCGAGATCGTCTCCTCGGTGCACATGATCTGCGACCTCACGCTTGGTCTCGGCAAGGTCGTGCACGATTACCTGCGTTGAGACCCTGATCGGTTCGCAGCGGGGCGCCCGCGTCCGCATCTGACGCGAATGATCAAAGCGGAGATCGGATCGCACCGAGGGACGAGCTATGCTGCATGCGCCGGCCGATGACAGAACTGCAGCGCTCGGGACCATCTACGCCTCGGCAATACATGAGATCTCCACGTCGAACGGGCCGTGCCAACCGGAAACGAAGATGAGATTGCGGGCGACGGTTCTATCGATGCCGAACCGTGCCGCTCTTGTCGGCCTGCGGCCAAGTGAGCTTAAGTAGCTCCCATGGTGGCGGCAGCAAACCTTGTCGAAGTCGCCGCACTCGTGGGCGATACCGGTCGCGCCACGATGCTTGCCGCGTTGATGGGCGGGCAGGCGCTGACCGGCACCGAGCTGGGAGTGCTGGCCGGCCTGGGTAAGTCCACCGCGTCCGAGCATCTCAGCAAGCTCACCGCCGCGGGACTTATCACGGTCACCTCCCAAGGCCGGTTCAAGTACTATCGGATCGCGTCGCAGCGGGTGGCGGCCATGCTCGAGAGCATCATTGCGGTCGCAGCTGTCGATGTGCCAGCACGGTATTGCCCGCGGTCGGTGGCGGACGACGCGCTCCGCTTGGCGCGCACCTGCTACGACCATCTGGCAGGGCAATTGGGTGTGGCGCTCGCCGACGCGATGATCGCAAACGGGCATCTTGTCCTGTCGGACGACGGCGGCGAGCTGACGCCGAACGGACGGGGGTTTCTGTCGTCGTTCGGCGCGAGCCTAACGACCAAGCCCGCAAGCAGGCGCATCTATTGCAAACCGTGCCTCGACTGGAGCGAGCGCCGTTACCACGTCGCCGGCCACATCGGCGCGGAGATATGCCGACGATGCTTCGAGTTGAAATGGATCGAACGTCGGCGCGGCACACGAGTCGTTACGGTGACGGCGAGCGGCCGGCGCGGCTTGCTGAGGACCTTCAATCTCGACCTTCCGCGCTCATAGTCATTGCGAACGCATACGCTGGTCGCCATTCGCATGGCGTCCGAATCCGGTCACATGGATGTCACCGCGCGCCGATAACCGGCCGCAGGTGGTCGAGGCGTTGCGCAAGGACCCGGCGCTGGCCGATATTCCCGTGATCTTGGTGACAGCGGTGAACGTGCACGACGAGGAGGCGAAGCGCTGTGCCGCCGCCGGCTTCCCGACCAAGCCGTTCCTGCCGGCCGTCCGGCGGAAACCTCAGGGCCCGCGGGGTGGAGAAGCTCGGCCTCAACCGCGCGCCGAACTGGTGCGCTGCGCGTCGGTGCAGGGGTGGCTCGCGGATATCTGAGCCGGTCCTCCTCCGTATAAATACATAACGGGGCGGCCACGCACGATTAATGAGGGGGTAAGCAGATCGTGCGATCCTTGCAACCGCAGCAATGGGCCGCCGAGCACCTCACGGCATTCCGCCGGTTTGTTCCATCGGCCATTTTGCGCTTCCTCCAATGGGTCCGCACCGTGCACGCTGTCGTCGTCGATCCGAGCCGAGTCGTTTTGAAGTGCGTTTCGCAGCTCTTGGCCGCGCGGAAATACGACGTTCGCACATTTGCTGACGGGCGTGAGGCTCGCGACTACATTGCCGGCCATCCCGAGGTCAGCGTACTGATCACGAGCACCGAGCCGCTGTCGATCTCCGGCCTCGAGTTGTGCTGGGAAGTGCGGCTCCTCGCGAGCGGTCGGCGGCCGATTCACATCATCGTCATGTCGTCGAACGACGACCAGAAGAATCTGATCGAGGCGCTCGACGGCGGTGCCGACGACTTCATCCGCAAGCCGCCGGCGGCAGAAGAGCTCTACGCGCGTTTACGGTGCGCAGAGCGGCTGACTTCAATGCAGCGCCAGTTGATCCGGCTTGCCACCACGGACCCGCTGACCGGGGCGCTCAACCGGCGCGCATTCTTCGAGACCGGACACCAAATGTGTGAGGCCGCGGCCGCCGGCACGCCGTTGGCGGCGCTCATGTTCGACGTCGATCATTTCAAGCGCATCAACGACGAGCACGGCCACGATATTGGTGATGAGGCGCTGCGCCAGGTGGTCACCACCGCCGGCGGGCAGTGCGCCGTGCTCGGGCGGCTTGGCGGCGAGGAGTTTGCGGTGCTGCTCGCGGGTGCCGATCTGGCGGCCGCCGCCGCAGCCGCCGAGGCCCTGCGGGCGCGGATTGCGGTGCTGCAAATCGCCACGCCGAAAGCAGTGCTCTCGTTCACCTCGAGCTTCGGCGTCGCACAATGGGTCGGCGGCGACACGATTGATACGCTGCTCAAGCGGGCCGACACCGCGCTCTATCAGGCCAAACGTAGCGGCCGCAACCGCGTCGCGGCGGCGGATTCGCTGCGGCCCATTCCGACCGATGGCAATGCACGCGCGGTGACGCGTTCGTCGGTGCGAGCGCACGCACGACTAGGCCGTTCCATTTGACGCAGCCTTGATCGGACACCGGTGCCTGTTTTTTCGGGCATTGTTCCACCAGATGGCGTTCGTAAATTCAAGCTCGCATCGTCGCGCGACGCTGGCCACGCAACGCCTCCCCCGGATATACGGCGACAGCGGCGAGATCCCGCCGTGGCGGCGGAACGGATAGGTTGGCGTCCCGCGCTGGTGTATGGTTCATTGCGCCGGGCGGCCGAGGATTTGCGTTTCTCACAGACGCCCGGGATGCGCTGCGTCTTGGTGTTGCGCGGCGCGACACGAGCGGACGGAGTGCCCTGATGTCATCGTCGAGCGACTGGGAGATGCCGCTTGCAGTCCAGCCGAAGCCAGAGGACTACGCTTACGACCTCGAGGCGGTGTTGAACTCGCTGGTCGGGCTGCGCGCGATCGTTCCCGCCGACGCATTCACGGCGGAAACGCTCGGGACCGAGCGGACCGGCAACGGCGTCATCATTCGCGACGGCGTCGTGCTCACCATCGGCTATCTCATCACCGAGGCGGAGACAGTCTGGCTGCATCTGGCCGACGGGCGACCGGTGCCCGGCCACGTGCTGGCCTACGACCAGGAGACCGGGTTCGGGCTGGTGCAGGCGCTGGCGCGGCTCGACATGCCGGCGTTGCCTATCGGCCAGTCGAAGGCCGCCAAAGTGGGCGATCCGGTGGTGGTGGCCGGCGCCGGCGGGCGCCGACATTCGGTGGTGGCGCGCATCGTGGCCAAGCAAGAATTCGCAGGCAATTGGGAATACGTGCTCGACGAGGCGATCTTCACCACGCCGGCACATCCGTTCTGGGGCGGCACCGCGATGATTGGGCGCTCGGGCGAGCTCATCGGCATCGGCTCGTTGCAGGTCCAACAGGTGCGCGACGTCGGCACGCCCGAGCCGCTCAACATGATCGTGCCGATCGATATCCTGAAGCCGATCCTCAACGACCTACTCACCACCGGACGCCCGAAGCATCCGCCGCGACCGTGGCTTGGCCTCAATGCCACCGAGATCGACGACAAGGTCGTGGTCGCGCGGGTGTCGAGCGGGGGTCCGGCGCGCCGCGCTAACCTGCGCGCAGGAGACGTGGTGTTGGCGGTGGCCGGCACGGAGGTGAGCGATCTAGCCGGGTTCTTCCGCAAGGTCTGGTCGCTGGGCAAGGCCGGTGTCGAGGTGCCGCTGATGGTCTACCGCGACGGCCGCACCTTCGAGGCGCGCGTCGCTTCCGGCGACCGCAATCGCTACCTCAAAGGACCAAGCTTACACTGACTAGAAGAACTCTTCCGGGCAGGGGTCGACGATCGCCCAGAGCTCGGGGCCATTCTTGACCTTCTTCATGTCCGACGTCAGTCCGCCGTGACGGGCGATCCAGTCCTTCACCGTCTCGGGATAATAGGACATCAAATCCGCGGTGCCGGCGTAGCTCGTGACCTTGACGCCGAAGGTCGAGGCCTTGTCGTAATAGGCCATGTGGAAGCCGAGGCTCGCGCGCGGCGTCACGCAGACGCGGCTGAGTGGCACGATGCCGAGCAGCAGGGTGCAGGCCGAATTGCAAATGCCGTCGATGATGACGCGCTCACCGCTGTCGCGGATCGTGACGTATTTGGCCTTGTACTCGTCGACCAGGCCGCCGTGGTCACGCGTGATGCGGTAATCGGCATGGGCACAAGCCGCCGACAAGACGACGGACAACGCCAATAACCCCGACGCGAAACGCCGCATTTCCCCCGAGCCCCCGGACGAAAACAGCCCGGATTGTGAATCACACGGGCATTCGGCAAAAATTTGGCCTGCCTTTATTTTGATTTCGTTAAGCATATGGCCTGTGGACGGCTCCATGGACTCGTCGCGGAGGCTCTGTAATCGGTTGATGGAATGTCGACAAATTGCTGAAATACCTGCGGAAAGCCCATAGATTCCGACACCCGAAATGGCTCGAGCACGGTATCGCGGTGCGAGCTCGGGAGGTCCCAAACGTGAAAAAGTCCAAGCGGGGGAGAGCGCGATGGCAAAAACGATCGAGGCGGGTGCCGGGCAGGCGCCAAACGAGCGGCCGGTGATGACCCGACGCCGCATCTTGCAACGAAGCAGCGGCGCCGTCGCGGCCGCCGCCGTGCCGTCCGCCGCCGCGCTCGCTGCGCAACCGGTCGGCCCGGTGATGGCCGCGCTCAGCGGCTATATGGCCGCGGCGCGCGAGCGCCCCTTGCCCGACGCGGTCATCGAAAAGGCCAAGCACCACGTGCTCGACACGCTCGCGGCCATGATCTCGGGCGCCGCGCTCGCGCCGGGGCGGGCGGCGCTGCGGTTTGCGCGCGGCTATGGCGGCGAGCCGGTCGCCACTGTGGTCGCCTCCGACGTGCGCTGCGGGCCGATCGAGGCGGCGCTGGCCAACGGTGTATTAGCGCATGCCGATGAAACCGACGATTCGCACGCGCCGTCGTTGTCGCATCCGGGCTGCGCGGTGGTGCCGGCGGCGCTCGCGCTCGCCGAGCAGCACGGGATCTCGGGCGGGCATTTCCTGCGCGCGGTCGCGCTCGGCTACGACGTCGGCCCGCGCGTCACCATGTGCCTTGGCATCCCGGCGCTGTCGCGTGAGGCGCACAAGAGCAGCCACAGCATTGCCGGGGTGTTTGGCGCCGCAGCGGCGGCGGGCTGCGCCGCTGGGCTCGACGCGCAGCAGATGCGCTGGCTGATCGACTACACTGCGCAGCAGTCCTCCGGGATCGCGGCCTGGCAGCGCGACAGCGACCACATCGAGAAGGCGTTCGTCTTCGGCGGGATGCCGGCGCGCAGCGGCGTGACGGCGGCGGTGCTCGTCGCCACCGGCTGGACCGGAATCGACGACGTGCTGTCCGGGCCCGACAATTTCCTGATCGCCTCCGCGCCCGACGCCGATCCCGGCAAGCTGGTCGAGGCGCTCGGCGAGCGCTACGAGCTCTTGCGCACCAATATCAAGAAATGGTCGGTCGGCTCGCCGATCCAGGCGCCGCTCGACGCGATCGAGCTGATGCTCCGCCGGCGCTGGTTTGCGGCCGACGAGGTGCGAAAGGTCGTGGTTCGGCTTGGCACCCGCCCGGCGTCGGTGGTGAACAACCGCGACATCCCTGACATCTGTCTGCAGCACATGGTGGCGGTGATGCTTATCGACGGGACGGTGTCATTCAAAGCAGCGCACGACGTCGCGCGCATGCAGGATCCTGCCGTGCTGCGTCAGCGCGCCAAAGTAGAGCTTGTGGGTACCGAGGAGCTCGATCGTCGCGCCCCGCGGCGGGAGGCGATCGTCACCGTCGGGCTCGCGGACGGCACCGATCTCACCGAGCATGTTGAGGCGGTACGCGGCACCGCCGACAATCCGATGCCGCGCGAGGAGGTGGTCGCCAAGTGCCGCGACCTGATCGCGCCAGTGCTCGGCGCCGCCCAGGGCGAGGCGTTGATCGCGCGCGTGCTCGCGCTCGAAAACGCGAGCGACATGCGCGAGGTGCGGCCGCTGTTGCAGAAGGCGGGTTAGGCCTTCGGCTGCGGCACGATGCGGATGTAGGGCTTCGGCGCCTTCCAGCCGTGCGGATACTGCTTCTTGGCGTCCTCGTCGCTAACCGAGCCGGCGATGATGACGTCTTGACCCTGCTGCCAGTTCACCGGCGTCGCCACCTTGTGCTTCGCGGTAAGCTGCAGCGAATCGATCACCCGCAAGACCTCATCGAAGTTGCGCCCGGTCGTCATCGGGTAGACCAGGATCAGCTTCACCTTCTTGTCCGGCCCGATCACGAACACGTTGCGCACGGTCTGATTGTCGGCCGGCGTACGCTTGGTCGGGTCGCCCGACACCGCCGCGGGCAGCATGCCGTAAAGCTTCGACACGTTGTAATCGGTGTCGGCGATCATTGGATAGTTCGGCGCGAAGCCCTGCGTCTCCTCGATGTCTTTGGCCCAGCCGGAATGCCGGTCGAGCGGATCGACCGAGAGACCGATGATCTTGACGCCGCGCTTGTCGAACTCGGGCTTGATCTTGGCCATGTACCCGAGCTCAGTCGTGCATACCGGCGTGTAGTCTTTTGGGTGCGAGAACAGCACGACCCACTTGTCGCCGATCCAATCGTGAAAGCGGATCTTGCCTTGCGTGGTCTCGGCTTCGAAATCCGGCGCAGTATCGTTGATCGCGAGAGTCATTCTCACCTCCGTCGCCTGGTTGAGCCATTGGTCATGGGATACCCCTAATATATGGTCGATCACCGAATGGCCAGCCAGTCCAGCGGCCGATGCGCGCAGGCTGAAAGCGTTTGTCTCCCGGTCGGCCGCGATAGGGAAGGAATGATTGGCGCGACACGGAAGCGGGAGAAAATCCGCAGTCTCTCGCTACTGTTGGCCGCGCCTGAACGTGGCGCTTTGCCGCGTGTCGAGCCTTGCGGTACGGTCGAGACGCAGCACGAGCGTGTGCAGCGCCGATCGCTACTTCGACGCGTTGAGATTTTGGCGCTTTGGCGTTGGCGGGCGCGATCGTTGACGTGCTCTGGTATTCCAAAGGAATCGGATCGTACGCGGATACGACCTCGCGTTGGGCGTTCGACATTTCTGCGCTCGCCGCAACTTTGCCATCGCAGCGCCCTTAGCGGATCGATTCCGTCGACTATATGAAGTGGAGATCGACGCCAGCTTTAATCTAACCGGCGTCGGAGGAACTCCGGGCCCCACACCGCGTTAAGGGTCCGGCATTCCCCCGCAACATCCAGGACGTCCGGCCCTAAGGCCGGGAGCGTCGAAAAGAACGTCAACGAGAGCGTCAATGACGTCATCGACCCGCGCATTCCGGCCTGACCTGCGTGCCTTGCTCGCGGCGATCAAGCGCTCGCCGATCATCGCGCGGCTGATGAGCATACGGCTGCTGCAGGCGCGCGAATGGGCGCGCGTGCGCAAGTCGCCGGAGGTGGATGCTTACGTGCTCGCCTGGATCGCCAGCCACGCACGGCGGTCGCGGCGTCGTCATACCGTTATGTAGCCCGCGCCTCCCGCACGCCCCACTCCCCCCGCTGTTGACATTTTCTGTGCGCCGCAGCAAAGCCTAAACCCCATTGATTCGGCTGATCTGGCGGGGTGCAGGCGCGGCATGTTCAAGCGGATCCTGATCGCCAATCGCGGTGAGATCGCCTGTCGCATCATCAAGACCGCGCGCCGG
>Ga0066903_100005086_pt1 | contig 11314 bp, 6 predicted proteins | sample PanSoiMetaGPlot1_FD_67491 | JGI IMG/M metagenome (GOLD analysis project Ga0066903, IMG submission 67491) | Tropical forest soil microbial communities from Panama analyzed to predict greenhouse gas emissions - Panama Soil - Plot 1 (version 2) | ecosystem: Environmental > Terrestrial > Soil >...
CCCCATTCTCATGAAGGTGTAAGAGGCCGAGCTCAGCCGCGCAAATACTGGTTGCGTTCTTCAGGATAGCCTCGAAGACTGGCTGCAACTCACCCGGCGGTCAGACTCGGTCATTCGGCGATGTCGGCTCAATGTCCGGTTTTCCTTTCGCTGGCCTACTCGTCGAAATCGATTGTTGAACACAATCTAACGCGCCTGAATGAGATCATCTGGTCAGATGAGATGATCTCTTATCAGACAGAAACCGATCCTGATCCCGAGCGCATATTGGAAATTTTTGTCCGCGTGAACTCGGGCGGAACTGAATTGAGCAAGTCCGATCTGCTTCTGTCGACCCTGACCTTGCATTGGGGATCGGAAAACGCTCGTGAGGTAATCAACAATCTGCGATCTTGTCGCAGAACGAGGCGATTAACTGCTTCTCTATCCGCTCACCGACGTGGGGCGCACAAAGCGCATCTACAACTTCACTTAGTGATGGTTCTCGCCGTGAGCGACGAGTGCGCCGATCGGACGCCGGTGCGGTGCGTTTCGCTTGCCCTTACGCCGCCGCCGCCATCACCTTCCGCACCACGCTTGCTTCCCAGCCGCAGCGAAGTCAGCGCGGTGTCATTGCCATCGAGGCGCATGATGTTGACACCCACTTGCGGGCGCATCGGGAGATCTTTTGCTTGCCGGGCCGGGAGCCCATGCTGGGCGCTTTGAGTGCGGTCGAAGATGCTGCTGATAGTCGATACGCAAACCTTTTGACCGCTGAGCCGGTCACTCACATCGTCATCGAGGAAATCATGTGCAATGACAACGGCCTCGCCGACTTCCACTTGCTCGTATAAATTGCAGCACTGTTGGGGGCATCCCCCGTCACGTGGGTGGGGCCATCCTTCAAAGCAAGCGATCGTATCAAAGGGAGACACGTCAATGTCACTTACAGACGGTGCAGCAGGCGTTACCGCTGGGGATCTCCTCAATCTGCAGGCTGGCATACAAGCTTTCACCAACTCAGCTGAAGCGCAATCGGAGGCCGCGCTGATCCAAGCCGGCAAGGACACGGTTGTCGCCTATGCCGCGCGGCTTGAGAACGCCAACACCGGCCAAAGCGAAGCCGTTATGGCGACCGTTTCCCTGATGGAGGGCGGCACTCCCACCGCCGGCCCGCTGTTGACGCCGGGCTCGCCCGCGAACGAATTCCAGCATCTTACCATCGACTATCTCCCCGCTCAGCAGGCCTTTGCCGTCGCGAACGGGTTGAACATCACCGTTTATAACGCGCAAGTGGTCGGGCTTGGTATCGGCGCCGGCGGCGATGGCACCCAGAACAATTTCTTGAAGAACTTTGGCAGCGCGGCGCTCACCCTCTCGCAGTTTGAAACCTCGCTTTCCGGCCTCACCAATGTGACTGTGGCTGCTATTGACGCCCAGTACCAATTCTTCGTCAAACTCTACGGCGCAGCTCCCGCTAACCTCCCTGCCGGGTATCCAAACGCTGATGCGGCGGCGCGCGCTGTCACCTTCGGCTTTGCGATTGGCACCGATTTGGCCAACCCCACGCTCAACCCGACGCTGATGAGCCAGATCGAGAACGCGAAAGTTCTCAACGCGGAGACGATCAATGGCGACGCGGCAGGTGCGTCGGCCTACAAGGCTGGCGTCGCGCTTGCCCTGCAGCCAACCGCGGTGCCGCTGCAGTCCGGGGGAGGCCCCAACGTGTTCAACTTTACTCCCAATATCGATAAATTCACGACCTCGGCGACGGGTGCGATCTTCAATGCGAATCCCGTGGTGACCTCGTTGGGCATCGCGGTGAACACACTGCAAGCCGGCGATACGGCGATCGATACGGCCGGCGACGGCACCCTGAACCTGCTGACGGCCCCACTCACCATTGGCGCCAATCCCGCGTTCGCCACTGGTGTGACGCTGACCGGCATCGCTACAGCCAACATCACGGGTCAGAGCGGCGCGGTCACGGGTTTCTCAGGAAACATCAGTGGCCTGCCGGTTGTAAACCAATTGAACTCGCTTGACCCCGTTCTCTTGGGCGATGTCGGGCAAGGCCTCAAGACGGTGCTCACCAACGTCAACATCAGCAATTATGCGGGGCCTACCAACAATGGCGCGGGAACCGCCCCCGTATTCAACGCTAATATTGCTGCGGCTCTCGGGGTCGCAGCTAATACAATCAGCATTGCGATCACTGGTCCCCTCGGCGGAACGACGCAAACGCCGGGTACCGAGGCTGCGGGAATAAGATTGGCGGGTGACACTGGTATTGCGGGCACCGCTACCACCCCGAATCTCATGTACGGCACGTGGTCGATCAGTACGGCTAACACGTCGAATCTACAGCTGGAACAAGGTGGTGTTGGTGGGGCGACCGCCCTGGTGTTGGCTGGTGCGGGCCAGATTGCGGTTGGCCAGGACGCTGCCGGCAATTGGCAAAAGCTTACAAAGATCGATGACTCGGCTGGCAGTGGCACAACGTTCCTGCTGGGTGCGACATCCGGCGTTGGCAGTCAGGCCCGCGCATCGGGGGGTAACCCAGGTTGGCTCTTTGGCAGCACCGCTGGACTGCTGAACGACACGGTCGCCGGTGCGACCTTCGCGCTCACGTCAGTTGTGCTGGGCGCCGGCCTGACCTTGCTCGACGTGAGCAGTGCGTCGGCGGCGCAGGTGGCAAAGCTGACCACGGGTGCAGGCTCAGAGGTCACGCTAAACCCCGGCAACGAGATCATCGTCAAGGACTCCGTTGCCACGACGACGGCGGCCGCCACGTTTGCTAACATCGCAGGATTCACGGCTCTCGGTATCGGCGGACCAGCCGCTGATGGGCCGAGCGGCACCATCAACATGGCGAATCTGCCGGCGTCGATTGGCATAATCGACTACATTACCCCGGCGACAGGCGCGGTCACCATCAACAATCAGGTTTCGGCCTTGACGGTGAGCACCTTTGACAATGGGGGAGGTAACGCACTTACCGTCCATGGCCCTGCTGGTCTCGCCGACAGCTTCCAGCTCGTCCTCGGTAACAACTTCCACCCGGGAGCTGGGTTGGTCGGTGCTGTCACGCTGACAGGGGACGAGCTCGTCACCATCAACTCTACGGGGGGGACACCCACGAACGAAATCACGTCGGGAACCGCTGTCGCGATGACTCTCACCCCGACACTCGGGGGCAATGAGCACGTGTCGATAATCGGCAACACGGCCCTTACGACGGGTGTCAACTTTGGGTCTATTGTCGACCTCAATGGTGGTGGTGGGCTGAATGTGAACAACTTGACGATCACCGATACCGATACCGCGTTCGTCAGGTTTGTAGCTGCATTTAACCTAGGTGGTCCCTTGAATTTCCCTGCGCCAGGGGACAGCACAGCCTTAAACTACTCGACAAATGCCGTCGTGATCGATGCATCCAAATCCAGCGGCTTCGGCATGGACGCTGGTGATGCGAACTTCACTACATCTGCGACGGTCGCGGGCAGTGTTGGTGACAACATCATTGGCTCGACGACGGCCGGGAACTTCCTAGGTGGCTCGATCGGCAACGACACGCTGACCGCGAACAACAATGCTGCCAATACCATCTATACCGACGGCGGTACCGATACCATCACCCTTGGCGCCGGCCATACCGCCATCGACCTCATTGGGATCTACGCGGGGTTCCCGACCGTTGCAACACCAGGCACGGATGAACAAGGACAGACCCAAAGCATCGTCGAAAACAATGACTTTGCTCAGCTGGGCTGGTGGGGTCTGCCTACCGGTAGCACAGAAGCTGGATATGCCGGCCCAACTGTGGGACCGACTTACGTTGGCTTGGCGCACAACACCGGCACCAGCGCCGATATGTCGACGGTCGCCAACTTCTCGACTGGTACTGACGCTGTTACCTTCTCGGTACATGCGTGGGGAGATGCGCACGCCTCGAATGGCTTGAATTTCGGCGCCGGTTTCGCCTTTAATCTCTCCAATGGATTTAATCTCTTCGTGAGCCTTGTTGGTCCCACGGCCACGGTGATTCAACAGATCACTCCCGGTCAAAATGTTGCCGCCGGGGCCAACGTGCTCGAGCTCACGGTTGGCACATTCGCTAACGCGAACGCAGTGGTGGGTGCATTGACCAGTGGTGCATACAACATCGGCATCGGTAACCAGATCGGAGTTACGCTCACTGCGGGCGACAGCGCGCATTTGTTGGTCGCTTACCAAGACATGGGCGGTAATGCGCGTATTATGGATTTGGCCGTGGAGCTGGGCTCTAACCTCCCAAACAATACGTTTGCGAGTACGGGTGCAGGGCCGGCCACATTAAGCCTGTTCGGCTCTGACATGGTCCAATTGACCGGCGTGCCGTTGACCAGTCTCAGTGCTGCAAACATCCACTTGATTGCCTAGGATGGCGCGGTCTCTCTGAGACGGACCAGTCAAGACAATCTACGGACTAAACAAAAGATCAGCGGCGGGGGCTTCGGCTCCCCGCCGCGTTATTGTGAACAACGCACAACGTGGTTGCAATCGACATCACCGCACCAACCGGAAAGCATATAGGCCGGGAATGGAAACGAATGTGATCATTGTGGAGCGCATTTCGAATGTCGCGGTGAGCCCAATAGCGCCGAACGATTGCGGGAAGGAAGCTGATGTTCTCGCTCGCATCCGCGCGTTCAATGCCGAGATTTCTCGGCTGAGCTTCACCAAGCCTCACGTGAATTTCCCGCTGCGCGACGTGGCCGACGATCCCCGCTATCTGGTGGAGGTCGAGCTACGTGCGCGCGGCCTCAAGGGCATCGGCCACAACCAGTACAGTATTGACCAGCATTTAACTTTGCCCGACTTCGACGAACCGGCGCGGAAATTTTGGCCGCCGCCCGCGCTGGTGCAGGACGTTGGGCCGCGCGTTGTTTATCGCGGCAGCCACGCGAATTACGAGGCGCTGCGCGCCAGCGCGAGGAGGCAGGCGGCGTACTACGAACGGCTCAAGCGTGAAGAGCGTGAGCGCAGGCTCAGCGTAGTGGGATAAAAACGTTTTGCACGCGTTTTCGTTTTCACTCTGTAAGGAGAAAGCATTTAACCGCCGCGAGCTGTTGGAGTTTCATGCAGATCGGCCAAAACGCTCCGGCGCGGAGACTGCGCCATAAACGGCAAGGTGGCTGCAGCACACCCGAGGTTGCACCACGCGAGCGGGGCTGCCCGCCATGGGTGTGCTGGGGGTGAAGGCTGTAGAGGCGCGGGGCATCCGAGCGGCATGATCAAGAGATTTTGCTCGACCGACGTACCGCGCATCAGCCAACACATGCGGCTCCCGGCACTCCAGTATGAGGGGCTCCACCCATACACGTGGCCCGCGGTCCACCTGAGAACGAGGCGTTCGCGATTGCAGGGACGACCTCGTCCGCTTTAGCGCTTCGATCGATGGGCGTTCTGGCGAGACGCCATTGCTCTGCGCTGGTAATCCTGGCGCTGGATTTGGTCACGTATGCTTCTAATCGTGCTCTGCACGGGGGCTATCGAGCTACGCGCTATTCGTTGCGCTTCGGCGGCATCGACCGGCTCTTCTATTGAGCCGAGCGCGACCAAACACATTGCGAGAAGGATTCCGTAGGTTCTCCGCTTGCTATCTGAACGCAATTGCATCGCATGTCTCCTGGTGGGGCTCCATAAGTCCGTTCCTTATAGACGCCCTCTATGCCCCTTTGGTTCGATTTCAGAGCAGATTTTTCAATTTGGGTGGTCCCTGACACCCAATGGGGAGGGGGCAAAGAGCGGGAAATGAGAGCAAGAGGAGCTTGCGAATTCTCAACTCGAGTAGAAAAAATCTGCATTTGCGTGACGCAGATCAAAAAAATCAGCATTTGTGTGACGCAGATCACAGCCTGCCTTCTCTTTTTGTGAACCAATTTACTTGGCGTCATGGGAGGCAACCATGAAGATCAAATTTACCGAAAGCAGCGTAAGGTTGCAGTTGTGGACAGCTTGGACAGTTGCGTCAATAGCTTTGTGCGCCGCACTTGCGGGTGCGGACCGCGCGAGCGCTGGCCCCGTCAATCTGCCGACTGTTAACATCCCGAGGGTCAACGTGCAGACCAACATCCCGAGGGTCAACGTGCAGACCAACATCCCGAGGGTCAACGTGCAGACCAACATCCCGAGGGTCAACGTGCAGACCAACATCCCGAGGGTCAACGTGCTGACGGCTCACGTCGCGAAGGTCAACGTCCCAAAGGTCAACGTGTCGACGGCTAGCGTCCCGAAGATCAACGTGTCTACGGCTAGCGCCTCAAAGGTCAACGTGTCTACGGCTAGGGTACGAACGGACAGCGCGACGACGTCCAACACAACGACAGGCTCAAAGATTCGTCAAAACAAACTTGCAGTAACCAGGGGTTCGCACCTTTCTGATGGCCAAGACAGACTTGCAGTAACCAGGGGTTCGCACCTTTCTGATAGCAATGGCAGCGGTTCAGCCGCGGGAACCTCACCCAGTGGCAGCGATGCAGCAGGAGGGGCCGTACAAACCACGGGTTCGCAGATTTCGGGAGCCTCACCCAGTGGCAGCGATGCAGCAGGAGGGGCCCCGTCCAATGGAGGCGGTGCAGCGGAGGGAGCGGGACACTATGCACCGGCATCCTACAAGAGCAATACTGCGTGTGGACGCTATCCTCACCGACCCTGTTAAGTTAGGCACGCACCCGATGGAGATCAGGGGGATAGGCAGACACAGGCGGGAGGCTGCCCGATCAACCAGCTTCAGGGATTTCGCGGTAAAAGGTCGTCGATGCGCGTCGCGGAAGTCCGCGCGGAACTTGCGCCGGGCACAGCGGTAAAGGTGTGGTTCCAGGACGAGGTGCGGGTTGGTCAGAAAATATCTGTTCGGTGCGGTATGCCCGGAACCAGAGCCGCCCGGTGCCTCCAGCCTGCAACACCGGAGCTATGCAGCTTTCATCTCGACGAGATCGCCAGCAAGGTCACACCCCGCGCATACGCCATTCTCATCTTCAATCAAGCAGCTTGGCGTCGAACAAATCTCTGTCGCTGCCGCCGCGCGCCCCCGAGACCCAAGAAACAACTGGCAGAGTTCAGCGCCAAAACTGGCTCTCCAACCGCATCTTCAAATCCTTCGATGACATTGTCGATTATGTTGGTACGCCTGGAACACCTTGAGACCGTCGCCCATCGCGATTGGGCGGTCGCCAGTCACTCATTGTGAGGGCTGGCAAAGGAGGCAATCGCACCATCAAGGGTTAAGGGTCCGCGCGACCCGGAGGCCGACATCGGTGCTATGATCGTCGGCGGAGAACCAAAAGCGAAGGGCTGAGCGAAGGCCCACGGGATAGGCGTCCCAGGAACCGCCGCGAATGACACGGTTGTCGCAATCGCCTCGCGCTGTCCAGGCCGAGCCGTCGTTGGGGGCGCCTTCGTAGTTGGCGTGCCAACAATCCTCGACCCACTGCCAGATATTGCCATGCATGTCGTAGAGGCCGAACTGGTTTGGCGCAAACGAACCGACCGGTGCGGTTCGCCGGCTGTCCCACTCGCTGCCGCAGCCATTGCAGTTGGCATTATTCCTGCCGACTTCGTCGCCCCAGGAATAGGCCGTCGTTGTCCCGGCACGAGCTGCATACTCCCATTCAGCTTCCGAGAGCAGGCGGTATGGCCGGCCGGTCATCTTGGAGAACCAAGTCACATACTGCTGGGCGTGATCCCAGGTTACATTGATGACCGGCTGCGTTCCCCTTCCCATATTGCTGTCAGGCACCTGTGCGCAGGTGCCAAAGGCGACGCAGGCATCCCACTGTTCAAACGTGACCTCGAACTTTGAAACAGCTAGTAGTCGGGCAATCGTCACTCTGTGGAGGGGACTTTCATTGTCGTAATGGTCCCTTTCATCAGCTGTCGATCCCATCATAAATTCCCCCGTGGGCAGCACGACCATCTCGGGGCAGTTTTTGGCGCATTCCTTGAAAGAATCTCCCGGCTTCAACGCCCGCTCGGCCGCCGCGGTGAGCACGTACGGCCGAACTTGCCCGAGCATGTACGGCCGCACGGTCGTGTACCAGTTCACCTGTTCCCTCAGGTACGACTGGTTGATCCAGCCGATCAGCCCGGCGATGCTACCGACCAACAGTACGTAGACGAGTGCCTGCACCCGCCGTGCCCGGCTCCGCGCCCTCCTCTCACGCCGGGAGCTCTGGTCGATGAAGTCCTGGTCGATTGCGGGCAAATCGTCCCTGCGCTTTGCAAACCAGCTTTGAGCCTGTGTCAGGGCCGCGCCCATGAGAAGTGCGTCGTTCTTTGAACTGTCGAGCGTTTTCTGCCATGCTCGGCGCGCGGCTTCGAGCCCGGTCCTCCAGGCGAGAAATTCGCGCTCAGCAGCAATCCAGTTGCGTAGCTTGTCCCAGCGTCTGAAGATCGCCTCATGCGCCACCTCGGCATAGGTCTGGGCGCCCTCGGGCGTCGCTGTGACGAGAAGCCGGTTGGGATGATCGGCGAGCTCAGTGACCAGCCGCCATGCCTCATTCGTAAATTCGGAGCGCGCTGCGAGCCGTCGCGTCGGCTCCTCGCCCTCACGCACGGTCGCAAGCTTGAGGGTGAAGATGCAGCGAAGCTCGTCTTGGGATTTCGGGTGTTTGGCGAGAAAGGTATCGGCGCGGTCGACCAGAACCCCGCCAAGCTCGAAGGATTGCGCGGGAAGACGGAGCACCCCGTCACCGCGCTTCACCATCTGCGTCCACATGTCGTCAAGCGTATAAGACAGCAGCGGCAAGGCGCCCACATCCTTGACCGAATCCTCAGCGGCGCGCCGGGTAATGATGTCCACAAGTCCAGCGGGTTCGAACCGTGCGGAGAGCAGTTCCGCAGGCCGGCTCACGACCTCACGCAGCTCCGCCTCGCGCAGCGGCGGCACATCGATCTTCCGATACGCTTTGAAAAGCGGTTCGTCTTTCTGCAAATCGCCGAGAAAATCCGCACGCATGCTCATCAGTATGTACAGACGCGGATCGGCAGCGCCCTGTGCAATCACCTCTGAAAATCGGTGGCGCTGGCGCTCTTCGGCGCGCACGTACAACTCTTCACCCTGGTCGACATACAGTAGAAAGGCGGGGGGCTTGGTCCGGCCCAGTTCCTTATAGCGGCGCTCGGTGGCATCAAGCAGATCGCGCAGCATGACCTTGCCGTCGCGCAAAAGCTCGATCCAGCCATTCTGCTGCTTCACCCGCTCGGGATCGGTCGCTCCAAGCTGCCAAGTGTCGAGAAACGATTCGACCAGCGCTTTGAGAGGCTCGGTCCCGGGCTTGAGCGTGAGGAAGCACCAGCGGCGGCTTTCCTCAAAGGCATGTGGCCACTCCGGCCTTGTATCTACCCCTTCAGGCCATGCCTGGCGCTTAAGCGCGGCCAGCACGCCTGCCTGCGCAAGCGAGGACTTGCCGACGCCCGAGTTACCGAGCAACACCGGGAGCCGGTCCGCTGCCGCGGCGAGCCCGGAGAGCACATCAACCGTTTCTCGCTCCCGGCCGAAGAAGTAGTCGCTGTCCTTCTCCTCCATTGCGGCAAGGCCACGATAGGGAGACGTGTAGCGCCACAGCTCGCCCGGCCTTGTGCTACTGCCGGATGCCGCGTCGAGCAGCCGAGCGACGTCCTTTTCGGATGACGGGTCAGGCGTGATGATCCAATGCAGGCGGCGCAGGAACGGCAAACCGGGCGCGGTCTGCCCTTCAAGTAGCACCAGGATAACGGGAAAATCAGGAACCTTTATTCGCTTTTCGAGGGCTTCGTCGTACTCAAGCACTTGCCAATCGCCGACACCCCTCTCTCCCACCAGCAGGATGAAGGCGTCCGCTTGCGCGATTTCCTCGGCGAGCGATTTTGACCAGAAGCCCCCCGCGCGCAGACTCGACGGCGCGAAGAACACACGGCCGTCAGTATTCTTGCGCTCAAGCGCGGCCTTAAGGCGCTCAGCCAGCGCCTGATCGGGCGAATGGTAGCTGAGGAACCAGCGCCGCATTCAAGCACCGGCGTCAGAATAGTCAGCACACGCACAAGGGATCATATTGGATTGGCAGGGGTGTGTCCTCTCGCCTTTTTCGCCGGCCATTGCCGGTGTTTGGTTCCTTTCAACGTGACAAGGGGCTCTGTCGTACACCGGGTGTCAGGGTATCGCGACCACTGGGCTAATACCTATTTCTTTCCTAAGAACCTATGACTTGTTGTAAGCGGCGAGGGCGACGCGTGTTCGCGCGAGAGCAACAACGCAACGATTGCCGTGGTAAAGGGCAGCACAAATACCGGCTCTGCGATACCGAGACCAGGAATCGGACGGGATAACCAGTAGCACACCACCGCCAGAGCGGCGGTGGCAACGCGCGGCTTCTACCCACAATTGATGGTCTGACGAGCAGATAGACGGACATCAACGGGACCTTTCTCGCGCGCGATGGCCTAAGCAAGGCACCCATCGAGCAGGCCAAGATGATGCTTAGGCTTTGTGCCGGCGGTGCTGTTCGGCTTGCCCCGGTTGCCGACCGACATGATCGCCGAAGGAACACGCGATCGCGGCGTGCGCGACAACCTTGAAGCGGTTAGGTCTTGCTTGGGATGTCCGGAAAGGCCCAGTATTTCAGCGGTGGAGACTCCATGTCCAAACCCAATGCCTCTCCCTGTCTGTTCCTCAGCCATTCAGACGCGGATACCGATGCCGCCCGGGAATTAAAGCGCCGCCTCCTCGATAGCCCTGATGCGCGCAAGGCCGGGCTTCACGTATGGTTCGACAAAGACGACCTCGTTGCCGGCCTCGGCTGGCAGGCACAGCTTGAGAACGCGATCAGCGAGGAAGCGACGGCCTTCGCCGTCCATCTCGGTGGCAAAGGCGTCGTCAACTGGGTCGAAAGCGAGGTTCGGCTCGGGCTTTCGCGCGCGACTGGCGCATCGGACTATCCCTTCATCCCGATCCTCGCCAAGGAATGCGCAGGGTCTACGGCCCTACCGCCCTTTGCTCGACAGTACCAAGGGGTCCACGACCCGCTCAACAATCCGGAAGAGTTTGCCAAGCTTCTGCGCGCTGTGCTGCGCCTATCTCCCGGCGAAAAGGCGATCGCGCTCGAGAGTCCGTTCGTGGGTCTCAAAGCGATGACGGAAACCGATTCGGATCGGTTCTTCGGTCGCAGCGAGGAGATCGCCGAGCTTGTAGCCATGTTAAAGCAGCGCCGGCTGATCGCCATCGTTGCAGACAGCGGGGCAGGCAAGTCGTCGCTCGCCCAGGCCGGGCTCATTCCGACCTTTCGCGGCGGCGCACTCGCCGACACCGCGGGCC
>Ga0066903_100005087_pt1 | contig 11314 bp, 14 predicted proteins | sample PanSoiMetaGPlot1_FD_67491 | JGI IMG/M metagenome (GOLD analysis project Ga0066903, IMG submission 67491) | Tropical forest soil microbial communities from Panama analyzed to predict greenhouse gas emissions - Panama Soil - Plot 1 (version 2) | ecosystem: Environmental > Terrestrial > Soil >...
AGCCGAATGCGTTAGCACCAAACATTAATTATGCGACCCTCACAGGCCATACAGACATAGCCCGCCTTCTGAACACGACGCCAGTAGTCGTACTGCCTCTATATTTCATCGTCAGCGTCGTGCCAGCGGCAAAGCCAGTTCGTGCCAAAATTCGTGAGGTATAATTTGCTGATCCAACTGAAGTACCCATAACTGTTACAGAGTCGTTATCAACTGCGCCTGTTGCTCCTATGTCGTAAGACATACGGCCGAAATCGGTTGAAACTGGGCCAATATCCGTTCCAATGAAAATTGTATAATCACCTGCTCGCGGAAGTGTGATTGAGGGGCCGGGAGTTGTCAGCGCCGCATAAGTCGTGCTTGTCACATTCTCCTGGGCATCGACGTTGCTTGAAGCGGGAGAACCACCAACAAATTCCCATTTATAGGGAGAAGTTGATTGATTGTTATAGCGGAAGCGCCAAGTATAGCTCGGGTTCGTAGCCGAGTCCACCAACACTGCTTCTTGCCCATCGACCGGATTCGTAGGTAAATTAACTCCATAGCTGACCGAAGTTGTCGGGCCAGGTGGCCCAGGGACTCCACCAACGAGAGTCATTCCAAATTCGTTGTTGTCTTGCGCATTTGCTGCATCACTAGCCCAAATATTCAGCGCAGCACCGCTATCTTGGTAAACCTGCACTTCAAGGTAATCACCGACATTTAGCTGAACAAGCGCCGGAATTGCTACGGAAGGAGCAGCGGCTGTAATTGTCACGGCATTCAGACCAGTTTTACTGATTGCCTGTGTGCCGTTTTTCACAATTTGACCAAAACGGGACTGACCACCAGCAGCCGTCAAAAACACAAAATTTGCCCAAACACTATAAGTGCCAGCAATTTGACACGTCAACCTTGTCGGATTAGCTGCCGACCATTGCCCGCTTGTATCATAACGAACAGTGTCGAAAGAAAGTGCAGTAAAAGCTGCATTTGGAATTGACTGTTGTGTCGAGCGATAGACTCGCACACTTGGTTGACTAGGAAGTGGGCCACCAAGCCCAAAGCCCATTGGCACCCAATCAGTCTGAGCCGGATCAGGAATTACAACACTCATGCAATTCGTCTCGGAATCACACGCATGGAGCGGTTATTGAAATTAGATTGATAGCTTGCATTCGATGTGCAATAGAGCATTTCAATTACCTGACCTGCTGTTAGTGTAATCATTTTGGCTGATGAAATTGATCCACCAGAACCAGCAGCATACGGTACTGTTCCTGCCTCAAATCCTTGCCAACCCACTCCGCTTGGATAAGTGGAGATGATGAATGCTGCGAGATTCTGACCGCCAGCATTTTGAGCAATGGCCCATCCCTCTGCATCATAAATTCCTGCTCTCGGTGCTGTAAATTGTGGGCCTACAGTTGTTAGTCGAGTGAATCCTGTACTAATTGTTCCCTCGAACGTTCCCCAGAATGCACCACCAATCCCGATTTGTTCCCAAGGTGTTCCTCCGACAAATTCCCACTTATAAGCATCACTTGTATGTCCAGCATTGTACCTAAATCGCCATTGATACGTTGGAGCCGTGACTGAATCAACAAGAATCGCTTCTTGACCGTCAGCCGGTGACGGCGGCAACGTTGTTCCGTAATTGACATTTGCGGCCAGACCTGGCGGGCCTTGCATACCTCCAACGAGAGCCATGCTAAATTCCAACTGTGATCGGTTAGAACCGCCATCACTAGCAAGTGTGCCCAATGCAGCACCACTGTCCTGCCACACTATTAATTCAATGTAATCACCGACATTGAGCGATACAAGCGTCGGCGTATTTGAATTCTGATAATCGGCAGTCTGCAAAGATCCTCGTATACCACCAGCGCCGAGATAAATCGAGCCATTCAAATATATCTGCGCCGCTCTGATATTGCCCCCGCCGCCGTTATTCCATTGGACTCCGGCCCAAACAATATACGTTCCTGCAATTTGGCAAGTCAGTCTTGTAGGCTGATTGACATTCCAATGCACAGCAGGGCCACGATCATAACGAATCGAATCCCACGAAATTGCTGTCCAGGAACCATTTGGAATTGACTGCGAAGTTGAGCGATAAACACGCACAGAAGGTTGCACAACCAATTGCCCAGGTGCCCAAGGTGTCGGAGCCTTGTTTGTCGGCCGAACGCAGAGATACGTAACACCTTGGTAGACGACTACATCGCCGTCACTGTAATTTCCAGCTTGCCATGCACCGTTGTAGCGCAAGTCCATGCCACCGTTCAAATTCCAAACAGGTACCCACGGAGTTGTTGCGGGATTTGGTGTGCTCATGCGACCCTCACCGGCCTGACAGCAATGTAGCGATCACTGAGATTTCCGGTACCGGCTCCGAGATAATAGCCAAGTTGCATTTGAGTGCCAGCCGCTAGACCGCTCTGAAGGCGATCCGTAATTTCCGCTGAAGTATATCCACCTTGTCCCCAAACGTGCTGAGCACAGCTTCCATTCGGCCCGTTCAACGCACCACCGATATACATATTGACACCCATCAAACAATTTGTGGAATAGCCAGAGAACATTCCATACGATGAGCATTCGTAATCGCCAGCACGCGGAAAGGTGAATGTCGGAGCTATAGCATTCCACCCGGTTGCAGCAGCAACAGAAGCCGCGATCAACACTTTAGCCTTTGCCCCACCAACAAATTCCCATTTGTAGGGAGAAGTCGATCCAGCGTTGTAGCGAAATCGCCACTGATAGGACGGATTCGTCACCGAGTCAACAAGAATTGCTTCCATACCGTCCGTGGGTGAGGCAGGAAGTGTCGTTCCGTAACTGACGACAAGTGGCTGAACCGCTGGTGCAATTCCACCAGGCCAAGCTGTCGGAGCAACACTCGTTGCCTTCGTACAGAGGTATGCAATCCCGTTACTGACGACAATATCGCCGTCGAGATAATTCCCGGCTACGAAATCTCCGTCATAGCGAAGCGAGTCTTCAACGTCTTGAAGCGTTTTCGCTGTAATTGCCGCTGAAATCTGATCACCGGCGATGATTGTGCGAGCGTTTGACCCTTCCTGCGGTGTTCGGGTTCCACTGGCATTCGCAAATGTCAGCGTGTCGGTCGCAATTCCAGTTACACGGGCAACTTCAGCATTTGTCGTCAGTGGAATCGTGCCAATGGGCCAAATCGTCACATTGAACGGTGGAGTTGGGAATTTTGCTCCATCTCCGGCAGCCACGACGAGAGTTGAACCCGTAGCTCCCGGCGATGGAGGGGTCGCCACCGTCGAATATGCGAAATTTTTGTGTTCGTCAGGCATTTACTTGTTCGTAATTAGCTTCCAGTTCCATCGGAGCAATCCCGAAGGTCTGCTCGTCCGTATCGACGTAATAATGCCCCGGTAGAACAATTATTCCTTGACCGAGCACAAGAGGCTTTTCGCTGTTGTTCTGCTGAATTTCATAAACAGCAGGTTCGGCGTCGAGCAATCTACGCTCATGCTCACGTTTCAGGTTAGCTACGTACTCGTCATGATGATCTTGCATGCCTTTCCGAATTTTTTCCTGTGTAATCCGCTCGTTTGTTCGCACTGCCCGCATTACAATTTTCTTTTTTGCCATCAAAGTGCCCTCACGATCTTGTTGACGATAATTGTCGGCTGCGTGTTCAAGTGAGCACCGCCACCACCGTCAGCATACACTTGGTGCGTGTGGTTTGCTGAAATTCCACCCGTTTGCCCTGAGTGGTTATGGTCAACTGTCTCACCTTGCGTACCACCCCAGGAGTCAATTGGGTAGTCGGTCGCATTGATCGCATTGGGGTTAGCACCTGAAATGTTGCCAGCAACATTCGTTCCGATGGAATGTGCATGCCCTTGACTTCTGCCGCCAGTTGTGAACCCATGCGAGTGATCGGCAGACACCGTATTCGTCGCACCGCTATGTGAATGAGATGGAATTTGGGCAGTTGTGAGTGCTACACCCTCGTTACCGACCGCTGCACCGAGAACTGTTCCCGCCGTCCCTGAAATAGCGGCTGTAATTCTATTTGCGGCCGTTCCACCCATGTCGTCTTTGCCTGCGCTCACCCTACCGCGCTTGTCTGCGATGTTGAACGTCGTAGAGCCGTCGCCAGAGCCGTGTGGATAGCTCACAGCCGCCGCAAGAGCGGCCAGAGACGAGTAGGTTGTGCGTGAAATTGCTTGTCCGTACTGCAACAAGGCCCAGGATGGAATCTGAGCCGCGCCGTAATCCCATTCCATCGAGCCGCCGATAGGAACAGCCGGAACCTTCGCATCTACATCCGATGCCAAATTCTGAATGTCTGTTGCAACATTCGGTGCATCGGTCGCTGTCGGATAACGAAGCCCGTAATTGGTAGTCGCACCCGGCATTAGGAGCGCCAACCCCTCGTGGCCGGGAAGCTGGCGCTCCTAACGAATTTCAGGAGAACGTGATCTGAGCCGTAAGCGTCCACGTTCCCGATGCCTTTGTGCCGAGGGACGCCACTTTGCGGTTGAGGTTCGTTGTGCCGTTTGTGAAACCAGCACCCGAGGCCGTAGTCGCACCAGCCGCAATTGACCATTCCGCCCAGGCGTAATTTGCCTCCGTGCCCGCGAAGTCGGACTGGAAGCTCACCGTTTGGTTCGAACGAGACGGATACGTCGCGTTCATTGCCTTGTAGAAGCGGTTTGTTGCAGCCTGCAATTCTGTCTGCGTAGCTGCTTCTGCGGTGTTGCTGTCACCAACACCCGTGAAAGCGTTGGCATTGCTCCACGGGTTACCTGCTACCTGATTGGACAGGACGGTAGCGATCATCGTCATGTCCTGCATGCGCTGAATTCCCTCGTTGACGAGAAGGTTGCCGACGATTTCAACACATTCTTCCGGCGGGCCGACGATACTGCGAAGGATCGCGCTTGAAATCCCCTCGCGGATCGGCATGAGCCGGGGAACATACAGCTTGCGAGTCGGAGTGACGATTTCACGAAGCTCACCTGGAATATGTGAAATTCCAAGCCGTTCCAGTTTGCGAGCAGCGAAGTCGCATGCCTCTTGACTCCACTTCTCGCACGTCCAGACCGTTTGATGCCTGATCGCGTCACGCATTTGCGTCACCCGACTTTCCCTCGTCACCAGCCTGAATTTGGTTGTAATCCAGGTCAGCGACCGCCTGTAGCTCGGCTGGAATTTCCTCGCCGCTCTTTTTCAGGTCGGCTACGAGACGCTGCGCGTTCGCAACGACACTCGCAATTGTCGGCATTGCAGGATCGGGGATGATGTGAGCCGGATGAATGTCGGAATCCTCGTCTCCGAGAGAACCGGCATTCACCATTTCCATGATCTGATCGTCGTCCTGTCCAGCCGCTTCCAGGTCTTCCAATTCCACGGTGTCGCCCGGTTTGAAGTCCTTCTCGATCACAGGAAGGTGCAGGTACGTCAGCGCCTTGTATGACGTACGAGCCTCCATCCGTGGTCTAGCCATGTAATTCCCTCCTTTCCGGGATTTCAGTGGGGGCTAGGCGAACCCAGCCCCCGGCTGAAATTACGTGGGCGACGTGGACAGAGTGAGCTTCTGAATCGAGTTTGCCATATCGACGTACGTACCACGCCGAGTCCGTGCAACCTGCTGGCCCTCGATCAGACGTGAAATGTCCGCAGGGCCAATGTCGATCCGCAGGTCGTGATGCACAAGCTCCTTCATCCGGAAACGCGGCATGATGAAATAACACGTTCCCGCAGTGACGCCGGGGTACGTGTAGTTCTTCACGCCGTTGGTGAGCGTTGCGCCGTTGTAGTAGATAATTCCCTCGACGGGAACACGGCGCAGCGGGTTGCCGTTGCCGTCCAGAACCGGAGTGAGGAGTGCGTCCTCGATCTGGAACCTGTCCGCCTCGTTCGCGAGAATCCAGGTCGGCACACGCTGCGGAACTGCAAGAGCCGCCGTGCGATATGCCTGCTGGAATTGAACGAGGGTGTTCGCCTGAAGCGAACCCTGTCCCGTCACCGGAGCCGTCACGTTGTTTCCTGTGAACGAGAACGCGATGATCGGAGACAGGTGAATGTGGTTCAGGAGGTAGTTGTACGCTCGACCGAACGCACGAGAATTCATGCCAATCTCGTAGCTCCGGTCGAATTCGATCATGTCCTCCGTCCACTCGAAACCGGCTGCGTACGTCGCAATCGGGACGAACGACGGTGCTCCCGTCCGTGCGAGCGTTCCGAATACGATTTCGCCTGCCTCGAATTTCTGGAAGAAGACGACGTTGGCGTCGAACAGCACGTCTCCGCCAATTTGAACAGAACCACCGGGGAACGGGCCGTTGACCCGCTCGTAGAGCGGCTGATACAGAAGCGGAACGTCCGCGAGTCCCGTGTCGATATCGAGCCGCACCTTTTCGAGCAAGTCCATTGCGCCCTGCGCAGTGGTGATCATCTCGCTCACCGGCTGAAGAAGATCGAGCGCTAGTGCCTGCTCCAAGAATTGCGGAGTCAGACGATGCTCCATCTCCGACGCCATGAGCGTCATGACCGACTGCATCTCACCCACGACGTTTGCGCCGATCCAACGCCTGTGAGTCAAATTGCTGGAAGGATCGCGCTCGCCGTCGAAGACGGGCACGATTGAGCGAGACATTCCTTCCAGCGGAGCGAACGTGCCGTCATGCTGAATTCGCATGATCCCGCGCCGCTTGTCGTACTGCGTGATCGAGTCCATCGTCCCGACTTTCGGAAGGAGGACTCCACCTGTGCTTCTACCCATTTGTGAATTCCCTCCCTTCGTTACGGGCCGACGTTGAGGACACGAATTGCGCAGTAGTTGTTGGCATCCTTCGCCTCTTCCACCTTGGCAATTGGCGATCCGGTTGCCGTCGTGGTGATATCGGTGTCACCACGCTTCAGACCCGCACCGGCCGTCCAGTAGAGGAAGTCACCGACTGCCGGTGCTGCGGCTGCCGGAATCTTCACGTACCAAACGCGATCCGGTGCAATTTCCAGATCGAGAGTCCGAACGGTATCGCCTGTTGCGATGTGCTGCAAGGCAATTCCGTTCCAACCGTTGATCCGGAACAAATCCCCGAAGGGAAAGTCACCAGCGGGAGCGGTGACGCCGCCCTGAGTGGCACGACCGTCATGCTTAAGCTGACCCATCTAATTTCCCTCCCTTCGTGGCTTAGCTCATGGAGTCGATGTAGTTCTGAACGTCGTCCTTCGTGATCTTGCCGTCCACGCCGGTGCCGTCTACCTCGCTTAGATCGACACCGTTGTCGTCGGCCAATTGCACGGCCGCAGCAGTCGCGTTCACGTCGCCACCGCCACCGGCACCGGCAAGAGCGGTTTCCAGATCGGTGCGCTCTACGACCCCTCCCACGACCGTGCGGCCGTAGCCCTCGCCGTAGTCCGCTGAAATTGCTGCCGGATGATCGGCCGGAAGCGCCTCCGGGTTGAGCGGGTGCTGTTCGAGCGGCAGAAGCCTGCCTGCCGACGTTGCGGGATCGGGCGAGCCGTACTGCGGCGGGCCGACTACCTGCGCTTCCATCTCCATGAATTGATCCTCCTCGCTCATGTACGGGTTCTGCAAGAGCGACGGCTGGGACAATTGCGGGCTGGGAAACGGCTGTCCCGAAACCCCGACTGCCTCCAACGTCTCCTCCGGAATGTGCTCCCCCGCCGCAATTGCGTCGTCCTGCGGGGCGAATGTCGGCCGCTCTTCGGTTCCGTTCTCTGTCTCGCTCATCTTTCCTCCTTTCTAGCGGGACGCGGAGCGAACGCGAATTGTGCTGGTCGTCATGCCAGCCTTCAATTCGCGCTGCTGACCACGCGGCGGTTGATTCACCGGAGGCGCAGCAGGAGTCTGCTCCATCTCCGACACGATTTCCTTCAACTGCGTCGATCCGTCGATGACGGAATTGACCATCTCGGTGACGGTCTTGTCGTCGTCGTCCTCGATGCCCGTGAGCTTGATTTCACGGTCGCGCATCTCCGTGGCGATCAAAGAGCGGACAAGCTGCCTGTCGCGCTCCTCGCCGCCCGTGAGCTTCTTGCTGAGCACCCGGTCGAGCACGGAGTCACGGAGCTTCTTGCCGTGCGAGCGAAGCTCCGCAATTACTGCCTGCACGGTTGTCAGGTCGTCCGTGTCGTCGGCCAGCCCGAGCAGCTTCCGAAATTCCGAAATCAGATCGAGCGTGGGCTTCGACGCTGCCTCGGCATCCTCCATCTCGCTTACCTTCGTCTCCAAAGGCTTGCGAGCCTCTGTCTCGATGGTCTGAACGAGGGTGGGATTGTGTGCGCGAAGCTCGTTCTCCTGAAGCGCAGAAATTTCCTCCGGCTTCACGATGCCTCCTTCCTCGGTTTCCATTTCACTTGTGAGTGAGCCTACAAGACGCGCACTCATCCCGGCCGTCCTCGGCCGAGCCATGTCGATGCTCTCGATCAGGAATTCCTTGATCTTCACACCTTTGCCGAACGCCTCTTGACGCACCTTGCCGCGCCAAGAGACGGATTTCACGAACCCGCGCTTGAAATAGTCTCTTGCGTCGGGCATCACATATGCCTTGACTGCGAGCTTGGCATTGTCACCGTCACGTTGCAGAAGCTTTGCTCCCAGCCAGTGCAGTTTGATCGGTGGAAATTCATATGCATCGTTTTCAGGCTTGATGTGACCCTGATACCCGACGATTGCCTCTCCACCGCGAGCCGAGTTGTTTATCTCGGCCACGACTGTATCGAACAATTCCGGCCCCCAGAACCGCTTCGACTTCGACCAGCCTGATTCGATCTGAAAAGTGGCGAATCTCGGATCGTCGTCACCTTCCGTCACACGCTCTACAACATCGGCAGGAAGCGGTACGAGGCCCGATGCATCGCTTGTCATTTCAGCGACTACATCATCGAACTGTTCGAAAATTTCAACAAGCTGGTCGGACATGACTACCTTCTCTTGAGCGTCTTGCCACCGAACATCGTCTGACGGTTCGGCGGAATTGCCTTCATGTGGCCCGACGCCATGCCAATCGGCCTAGGTGCCCGCTGCACGAATGTAACTGCGCCCGGATGCTTCGACGGATCGTACGTCGGGTTCGTGTTGTTCGAGAACTGATCGAATTCCGGTGTGAATGTCGCCACCGTCGGGTTGAGGCCGAAGCCTGCGCCGTACTGCGAATACAGGTTGTACGGATCGCTGACGTGCAGCCGCTTGACCGATGCCTTGCTTCTTGTCGGCATAATTCCTCCTTACCTCGGAATCTTGGAACGGTCGAGTGGTGCAGCCATTACAGCTTCCCAAGCCGGAACCCTTGTTGCGGCCAGAGCCGCAAGTCCCTGAACCTGAGCGTCACCGGCGGTCTTCTGGCCGAACGTCTGCGCAGGAGGATTCCCACGCTGAAGCGACTTGTAGACCATCGGGTCGAGCGCTCTCAGAATTCTTACCATCGCTACCTCCCTTGTGCTCTCGGCTTGCGAACGAACGTCACTCTCGTCCCAGCCGGAATGTTTCCCGAAGCCGGGTTGACACCGCCACGGCCAATTTCCTTCAAGTGCGCGATCTGCGGCATTCGAAGGAACTGGATCGTGCCGACTCTTCCACCCGACAGAATTGTTCTCGCCATCGTTCCTCCTACCTGTAGATAAATCGGCCGTAGAAGCCGAGTAGCGGCTTGACCTTGGCGATGAACCGACGCGGAGGCTCGATGAGCCGCTGATTCGGCTTGCCCATGTTCTTTGCAATTTTCACCGTTTTCTGCCTCCTGTCTTTCTCCACTTCCGGGCATTCAGTGCAAACGTGGCACGACGCCGCGTTTTGGGATTCTTCGACTTTTTCAAACGCCGAAGAGTGCTGACTGGAATTTTCTTGCCCTTCTTCGTCTTCGTGGACGCCCTGAGCTTTCCACGGTTCTTCGGCTTGATGTAAATTCCACTTTTGCGCCTTCTCCGTGTCGCGGCCATTACTTCCTCCTGCGCCTGCGCTTTGCAGTGGCAGCAGCCAACTGCTTCGGACTACGCTTTCCCAGCAATTTTCTCCGTGCCCGCTTTTTCAACTTCAGCTTGTGCGGCCTGCCGGTACGAGCGGTATGCGGCCTGACCCTCACTGCGCTGCACCTGTAACCGGAGTGCCACTTTGCGGCGGGCCGGGAGGAAGAGCCGGAATTACAGGAGCCGGTGGAATGTCCTTTTTCTCGTCGGAAGGAGCTTTCATCCCCGGCAGGAACGCACGGATCGAATTCATGTAAGTCTCATCTGAAATCTCACCGCGAGTCCTCGCAACTTCAAGGCCCATGACAAGCTGTTGGAATGCCTGCATCTGAACGAATTCGTCATCCGTGCGAACGATTTCCCAAGTGACTTGCGGACGGTCTGGAATTTGACCGCTAGCAACCAAGACCATCTTGCAGAGCATCTGAACCGGATCGACCATGTTGTGCCTCTTGCGCTCGACCTTTTTCACAAGAGGCACAGTCTGCGCATTGCGATCTGAATTGGCTGAACCCGAATCGACACGCATGAAAGCCCACTCAGGAGTTTGCGAAGCGATGCAGATACAGTCGATCAGAAATTCCAGAAGCTCCCTGGACTCTCCCAACACCGACTTGGCTTCGAGAAACTCCCCATCCTCCTCCGACGTGAAGAACAGGACTTCCCGGCCGTTGAGATTGATTTCAGATTGTGGAATTATCGTGGCTCTCTCTTCATCCCACGCGGCCGGGAAGTTATTCCTGATGAACGATGCTACGTCGGAAAGCTTCAATTTCAGCTTGGGGGTAGAGTGGTACCGATGCGCCTGCAAGCTCTGTGTCAGCACGTCGTGAAAAGCCTGCATAAACGGAATTACAGTTTCAAGATCAGACTGTCCGCCCTGAAGCGCAGCATCCCATTCGTTGAAGACCTCCAACACCGGAACGAAGCCGTTACGGTTAGGTGCTGCCATCGAGTCCAGCCAATTGCCTGTCATTTGGTCGTAGAAGCTGTACGTCTGCCGGTCGATGATTTCCAATACGTCATGAACCTCGGTCTGAGGCTCTGAACCCGTCGAAGGATCACCCTCGTTGATGATGAAATTCATCCGGCGATGAATGACTGCGCGAGTGATTACGTTCTTGTTCTTTGCGTCACGCTCGATATCGACAAGATCGGGTGGAATAATTTCCAGCATTCCATGTTCCGACTCGTCAATCGTCATGAGCGGGTCGAGAATGTCCGGCCAACTGAGCTTGACGACGCATTTGGAATCCCTGATTGCAGCCGTGAACATTTCACGAAGCTGCGGTGCCCAGTAGTCATGTAGACACTCGTTCAAGAATTCCGTCTGTGTCTCGTCATCGAGCAGGAC
>Ga0066903_100005088_pt1 | contig 11314 bp, 15 predicted proteins | sample PanSoiMetaGPlot1_FD_67491 | JGI IMG/M metagenome (GOLD analysis project Ga0066903, IMG submission 67491) | Tropical forest soil microbial communities from Panama analyzed to predict greenhouse gas emissions - Panama Soil - Plot 1 (version 2) | ecosystem: Environmental > Terrestrial > Soil >...
GGCAAAATCTTTCAAGAAGGTGTCGCTCGAGCTCGGCGGCAAGTCGCCCAACATCGTGTTCGACGATTGCAATTTGGATGATGCCGTGAGTGGCGCGGTGTCCGGCATCTTCGCGGCGACTGGCCAGACCTGCATCGCCGGCTCGCGCCTGCTGCTGCAGGAGAGTATCCATGACAAGTTCGTGGAGAAGCTCGTGGCCATGGCGAAGACGGCGCGTCTAGGCGACCCCGGGCTTGCGGACACGCAAGTGGGGCCGGTCACGACACCGGCGCAATACCAAAAGATCCTCTCCTATATCGACATCGCCAAGGGCGAGGGTGCGAACTGCGTGCTCGGCGGCGGCCCCGCCGGTCAGGAGGAGGGCGGCGGAAAGTATTTCGTCAAGCCGACGATCTTCACGGGCGTCGACAACAAGATGCGCATCGCCCAGGAGGAAGTGTTCGGCCCGGTGCTGTCGGTGATCAAATTCAAAGACGAGGATGATGCGGTGCGGATCGCCAACGACATCGCCTACGGCCTGGGCGCCGGCGTGTGGACCCAATCGGTCAAGCGCGCGCACACAATGGCGCGGCGCATCAAGGCCGGCACGGTGTGGGTGAATACGTACCGCGCGGTGAGCTTCCTGATGCCGTTCGGCGGTTACAAGGCTTCGGGCCTCGGTCGCGAGAACGGCATGGAAGCGATCGAGGGCTATCTGCAATCGAAGAGCGTGTGGATCAACAACGGCCCAGGCGGCGGCAATCCCTTTGTGATGAAAACGGCATCGTGACGTCAACGCGCTCGCGGAGCTAGATCTTGTATTTTGGCATCATCCTCGCGGCATTGCCGCGTTCGATGGCCTGCAGGTCGGCTGGGCCGAACAAACCGGTCTGGCGCAGATCCGCCGCCGTCGCGCTGGCCGTGAGAAATGGAAAGTCGGTCCCGAACACGACCTGGGTGGAGGGAACGAGCTTCATCAGCGACGCGAGCGGATAAATCGTCGAGGCATTCGCCGTGTCGTAGTAGAACCTCTGCAGGTAATGGACGGGGCCTCCGGGCAGCCGGTCCTGGAGATCTTTGCGCGCGTTCGCGAGGAAGGTGAAGCGCTGTACGAGGTAGGGCGCCGTGCCTCCCGCATGCGAGAAGATGAACTGGATGTCCGGGAACCGTGCCACGGTTCCACTGAATAACAGGCTCGCGATCGTGCGCGTGGTGTCGGTGCCGAGCTCGATCGTCGGCTCGAAGACGTCCGGGACCAGATTGCGGCAGCAGGCGTTGCGGAAGGGGTGGGTGTAGACCACGGCCTTACGCCGGTTGAGCTCCTCCATCACCGGCGTGAAGGCGGGATCGCCGAGGAATTTTCCGTCGTAGTCGGTCATCATGCAAATGCCGTCGGCTTTCAGAGTATCGAGAACGTATTCGATTTCGCGCAGCGTTCCCTCTACGTCCGGCAACGGGACTGTGCCGAACAGCCCGAACCGACCGGCATAATCCGCCATCAGCCGTGCGCCGAAGTCGTTGGTCTCGCGCGCGAGTGCGCGGGCGGCATCGTAGTTGCCGAAAAAGACGCTCGGCTCGCTGATCGAGACGATCGAGGTCGCGACGCCGCCCTTGTCCATGTCCTCGATCGACTTCTGTGCGGTCAGCCGCATCAGCGGCACTTGGCCGGTCTTGCGGCCGGCAATCTCCGCGATGAATCCCGGCGAGGAGAAGTGATGGTGCACGTCGATCCGGAAAGGTTTTTCCGCGTCCTGCGCGGCGGTCTTGTGCGCGCCGAGGACGGTGCCGGCTCCAAGTGCCGCCAGTCCGGTGAGAAAATCGCGCCGGCCGCAGCATGCTGCCGTGTGAACGTGTTTCGGTAGCCTCGAAGAGCCTAGGACCGTCATGGCCGTAACCTCCGGAACCGGCCGCGGAATCATAAAACCACGGCATTTTCATAAAAGTTTAGCAAAGGCAAAGTGAAGGTCATAACCAACCGGCAACCTTTTCGCTCTGTGCGAGATCTCGCCGCCTTTCGCTTTACGAAATCAAAGCTGCTAGTCGCCATTATACGGGCGATATGCGCGCAAGCGTGACCCATCGCGGTTGGAGTGAACGGTGACCAACTCAGCTGACAGCTTCGGACGTCGTGATGCTCGCTCAAGCGTGCGCTGTCGGCCATGTGAGCCACAGGCGACACAGGACGGCCTGAGGAACGCATTGATACTGAAGCTCCTCGTCGGAATTCCGACGACCATCGTCGTGATCGTCGTTATGTCGTTCGCAGCCCAACCGGGCTCGAGCAGCTTCGACTCGAGCGCCATCGCCAGCCCGGAGTGCCGCTCCAAGGCAACGGCCGGCAGCGTGTTCGCCATCGACCGGTGTCGAGCCGGCACGGCCGCTCTGGTGGGCGCCGCACGGGACTTCGCCACCGCCGCGCACACAGGGCGTTAGTCCTCTAACGCGCATCTCGCTCGTCCGTATACCAGGACGGCTTTTGCGGATAGTGCGGTCCGTCGTAGATCTCGATGACGACCGTCTCCTCGTGCGCGATCGCTGGGCCGTGCACGTTGCCCTTGGGGTTGCAATAGAAGCAGCCGGCGGTGAGCACGGTATTGGTTGCTGTGTATTCGTATTTCCCCTTGAGGCAGAACATGAACTGGTTGGCCGCGTGCAGATGCGGCTGAGGAATCCCGGCGCCCTTGTCGAACTTGATGAGAGCGATCGAGGCGCCGGTTTCTTCGTTACGCCACAGCATCTTCTCGTGGATGCCTTTGAGCGATTTCTCGCGCCAGGCCATCTTGTCCGATTGGATCAAGATCTCTTCGAGACTGGGAGTACCTTCGGGAAGGTCCATTGTCGTAACCTCATGGTGTTCAGCAACGATCTAGCCTTGGCCCGAATACGGCCTCGGCGTTGGTTTTGCGAATCTTCCGTCGCAGCGAGACGTCGAGCACACCGAGATCATGGTCAGCCGACGGCGCACCCATCGGAAACGGCCAGTCGCTTCCGAGCAGGATCTTGTCATCACCGATGACATCGATGATTGTCCGCAAGTACGGCGGAGAGTGAGACAGACTGTCGATATAGAATCTGCGTACGGCGTCGCGCGGCTCGATGGCGAGTGGCGGGAGCCCAGGCCTTTGCGTCGCCACCCCTCGTTGCCAGCGCCCGCTCAAGGCGGCGACGCAACCGCCGCCATGCGCCAGGATGACCTTCAATCCGGGAAACCTGTGCATCACGCCGGAAAAAATGAGATTGGCAGCGGCGATGGTCGTTTCCGTCGGGTTGCCCAGGAGATTGCCGAGATAGAAGGCGTCGAGTCGGCGGTCCGGCGAGCCGCCGGGATGAATGAACAACGGTAGCTTGGCGTCGCTCAAGGCCCGCCACAGCGGATCGTAGCGCTCGGACGCATAGGACAACGCGCCGAGTTCGGTTCCACCGACCGCGCCAGCCCAGTCGGCGCCGAGTTGCGATGCTGTCTGTGCGGCCAAGTCCGGGTCTTCAATCGGCAGGTACGCGAACGGGTGCAGTCGCGGACGATGCGCGTGGCACGCGGACAACAAACCGTCATTGACGAGCCGCGTATAGCTCGCACGGTCGCTCGCGGCGAGATCGGGGCGAAACAAGGGCGGCGGGACCGAGACGATCGCTCCGTCGAGCCCGTCGCTCGCGATCCGATCGAGAAGCGCGCCGATGTCCGCGAGGGGATGCAGTGAGACGCCATGCGTGCAGATGTGCAACGTCTTCGGGTCCGTCCGCATGCCATAACGGCCGCTATCCCCAGCGGCGATGATCGCCGGCGGAATGACGTGGGTGTGAACGTCCCAGCCGCCCAATGCAGAGGGAGCGCTCATTCGGACCCAACCCGGATGTTGCAGCGGTGCGGACGCATGGCGCTATCGAGCCAAGAGCTTCACGGCTCCCACGTCACTGATTTCAGTTCGATCAGGCGAGAGAGATATGTGACGCTGGATTTGTTTGTGAGCCGATGAACCGGCCGCATCTCGTCGATGAAGACGAACGAGCCCACGGGCTCATGCGTCGGAATCGTCTGACCGAAAATCGTCTCGATCTCGTTCTCCCCACCGCCGAGTGAAACGACGAGGTAGGGATGATAGTGAATATGAAAGGCGATGGTTTGCCCCGGCTCGAGCCGGACCTCCCACATGCGAATGTGCTCGTTCTCCAGCAAAATCTTATTGCCAACTGGACCGAGGGTGATGCCGCGATCGGCCGCGAGCTTCAATCCGGATTTGTCCTCCATGTCTAGTCCTGGGTTGCCGGAAGCACGGCGATGGCGCTGATCTCGATCAGGTAGTCGGGCGACGTCATCTTGTTGATCTCCACCATGGTCGAAGCCGGAAGCGGCGGCCTGAAATATTGCGCGCGCACTTTGTGGATCGCTTCGAAGTGCTCCATGTTGCGGACATAGACGTCGACGCGGCAAATATCGTCGAGCGTGCCGCCCGCGGCCTCCACTGCGGCTTTGAGGTTCTCGCAAACCTGCCGGGTCTGCTCGGTGATGTCGCCGATACCGGCGATGCTTCCGTCGGGTCGGCGCGCGGTCATCCCGGAAATAAAGACGAAACGGCCTGTCGCCTCGATCGCCGTGGCATGGGAAAAGACGCCGTTCGGTTGGCGCAGCTTCGGGCTGGAGATCTGGACTTTAGGCATGGCGCGTTTCCTTGACCGGTTCGTCCGAAAGATCGGTGGCGACGCCGAGGTTTCCAGCGAAGCGCTCGAGCATGGCGATTACGCTTGGTTCGAGAGTGATACGGCCGGCGGCACTCTGACGCCTGCGCCATTCCGGCTCGCCCGGCGTGAAAACCTGCGGGACACCGGGCGCGCGCTCCCCTGAGCGGATCTGCTCGGCCGCCGCTGCGGCCCCCGTGCGGAACCAGTCGATATCGCAGAAATGTGCGACATCGATGGCGATGAAGAGGTGCGAGCAATCGTAGGGCAGACTCAGGTCGCCATAGAGCGGGCGCACCTGCGCTCCGATCGCGCCCTGCGACAGCAATCCGCACAACAGGTCGATCAGGAATGACAGCCCAAAGCCTTTCGCCCCTCCGCACGGGAGCAGCATGCCGGCGATGGCGTCGGCCGGATCGGTGGTCGGCACGCCCTTGGCGGTGACCGCCCACGTTGCCGGGATTGCTTCCTTGGTCTTCGCGGCCATGCGGATCTTTCCCATGGCGGCTTCGCTCGTGGCCATGTCGAGCACGATAGGGATCTCTCCTGCCGTGGGGACCGCGATGGCGATCGGATTATTGCCGACCACGCGCTCGCCGCCGCCGGGCGCCGGCATCAGCGGCCTCGTGTTGCACATCGCGATCCCGATGCAGCCGGCGTTCGCCGCCTGCAGCGCATATTGACCGGCAGTTCCGAAGTGGAATCCGTGCCGAACGGTCACAATGCCCGCGGCGAATTGCAGCGCCTTGCCGATCGCGATGGCCATGGCCTGATGTCCGGTGAGTTGACCGAGCGCGTGTCCGGCGTCGAGCACCACCGCAGCCTGATGGTCCGATACGATGGCCCCCGCCTCGTGTTTGGACACGGAGCCTCTCTGCAGGCGCTCAATGTACATGTCGACGAGCATCACGCCGTGCGAATGAAGGCCGGCGAGATCGGCATCGACGAGGTCGGCGGCGATCTTGGCAGCTGCGCCCTGGGATAAGCCGGCAGCCGCGAACAGATCGGTGACCAACGCAGCGAGCTTATCGGCAGAGACAGTACGAGCTGGATCTTCGGTCATGCGAATTCTATGATTTGATGGCCACGCGGACGTACGCCTGCGGTCTCATCTCATTGCCTTCTTTCCGACCGGGCACGCTGCCGGTCTCTCGCTATCCGCGAGAGAAGCCGCGACCTTGTCGAGGGTTCGGCTGATATGCGCGCGATTGAGGTCGAGCGTCTTGTCGATATCGCGGCTGAGCGCCGCACGCATGAGCTGCTTGTGCTCGCCGACGTCGTCGCGCAGCGGTCCGTTCGACAGGATGGACAAGGCGACATAGCGATCGGCCTGCTCGAACAGTCGCGCGCGAATGGCGAGCAATGTCGGCGCGCCGCAGGCGGCGACGAGCGCGGTGTGGAAGTTCGCGTGCTCCTTGCTCCAGATCTCGCTGATGGCGTCCGGTTTCGACGGCGCGATCTTTGTTTGGCGGGACAGGCGATGAAATGCGCTCAGGAGCTCGGCCTCCCAATCGACGCCGCCTTTTTCGAGCGACCAGCGCAGCGCGATGCTTTCGATCTCCATCCGCGTGCGCATGAGATCGATCAGGTTCTCGCGCGAGACCGCGGCGACCCGAAAGCCCTTGTTCTGCTCGAGCTCGACCAGGCCCTCGGCCTCGAGGCGCATCAGGGCTTCGCGGATCGGGCTGGTGCCCATGCCGTAGCGCTCGCGCAGGGCTTCGACCCGCAACCGGTCGTTCGGCATCAACCGGCAGGCAATGATGTCCGCCCGCATCTGCGTCAGGACCGACGCGTTGAGCGTCCGAACCGTCTCTGATGTCGCACGCGACGCTGTCATCGGGCCTCCGGAGTCGTTGCCCGTGTCCTTGGAAAGTCGGGCATCGCCCCCGGAATATCCGAGAGATTATCGATAAGCAAATAAATTTTCGAAAATCCGTTGACGCCACGTTTTTTCTGATGGCACGATGCGGTCTGGCGTCAGCGTGCCGTCGTCGCGGGGAGAGTTCGGATGCATTGGTGGGTTCGATTGGTCGCCGGCACACTGTGCTGCGCATCGCTAGTTGGTTCGTTGCCGACAACGGTCTCGGCGCAGGGTGCAGCATCGGCGCCGACGAAGGTGGTTTTCTCGCTCGACTTCATCCCGTTGGGACGGCATGCCCCGTGGTACGCGGCACTCGCCGAGGGCTATTTCAAAGACGAAGGTCTCGAGGTCACCATCATCCCCGCGCAAGGCACCGCGCAGGCGATCCAGGCGGTCGAGTCCGGAACGGCCAATATCGGCTTTGTCGACGTTCCGAGCGTGGCGATCGCCCGCGCCAACGGCTCCAAGCTCAAGATGGTCGCCGTGAACTACCAGAAGGCGCCTTACGCCATCTTCAGCCTCAGCACGGGCGCCAATGCGACGGAGCCTAAGCACCTCGAGGGGCTCAACCTTGGCAGCGGTGCGGGCAGCTTCACGCCGAAAATTATCCAGGGTTTCATGGCACAGAAGGGGTTGGACCCGGCCAAGCTGACGATCAGCAACGTCGCGCCGCCCGCGCGCGCAACGACGCTGTTGTCCGGCCAGATTCCGGCGATCGAGTTCTTCGTGATGGCGAAACCCGGCCTCGAAGCCGGAGCGAAGGGCGCGAACGCCGAGCTGCGTACGCTGCTGCTCGCTGACCATGGCCTCGAGCTCTACGCCAACGGCATCGCGGCGAGCGACGACTATATCGCCAATAACCCGGACGTCGTGAAGCGCTTCGTGCGCGCCGCCCTCAAAGGGTGGGCATTCGCGTTCGCAAATCCGGACAAGGCGGCGGCTGACCAGATCCAGCACGTTCCGACGTTGAAACCCGAGGTCATCGTGGCCGAAATCAAGATCGTCGCCGATCTCGCCGTCACCGCCGACACCAAGAAAAACGGCCTCGGCTGGTTCGATCCAGCCAAGATGCAGAGCAACGTGGATTTCGTCGCCAAATATGTCGGCGTGAGCGGTCCGGCACCCAAGGCCGCCGATCTCTACGCGTCCGGATTTCTGCCGACGCCTTCGGTCATGCCCTAAAGGACACGCTCATTTCGACGCTATCCGGCATCGCCTCACCAGCGCCCTCGTTCGGGCACTTCAAGGAAGTGCGTCAGTCCTTCTCGCGCCCCGGACAGGCGCCGCTCGTCGCCATCGAAAGTATTACGTTCGATCTCGAAACCGGCCATTTGGTGACATTGCTCGGCCCGAGCGGATGCGGAAAGACGACGTTTCTGAAGATCGTGGCCGGGCTTATCGCGGCGAGCAGCGGCACGGTTCAGATCAACGGGCGCGACGTGACCGAGCCGCATCCCGATTTCGGCGTCGTGTTTCAACAGGCCAATCTGATGCCTTGGCGCACGGTGTTGAACAACGTTCTGTTTCCGATGGAAATTTTGCACCGCCGAGACGCCGAAGCGATGGCGCGGGCGCGGGAATTGATCGCGTTGGTCGGTCTTGCGGGCTTCGAGCAGGCCTATCCGTCACAGCTTTCGGGAGGGATGCAGCAGCGCGTCGCACTGTGTCGCGCGTTGATCCACAAACCGAAGCTCCTGCTCATGGACGAGCCGTTCGGGGCGCTCGACGAGCTGACGCGCATGGAAATGCAGGATCTGCTGCTGGACATCCGCGCCAAGACCGGCGCGACCGTTATGTTCGTCACCCACAGCATCGGGGAAGCCGTCTACATCTCCGACATCGTCATCGTGTTCAGCAAGCGCCCCGCAATCATCGCCGACACGATTCCGGTGGCGCTGCCGTATCCGCGAACCGCGGACATCCGCTATTCCGCGGAATTTACCCAGCTCGAACACCGCGCCGGCCGCGCGCTGGGCATCGCGCGATGATGCCGCGCGATCTGAAAAATGCGCTCTATCCGCTGCTTGGCATCGCAGCAATACTGGCGGTGTGGCAGATCTACGTCTCAGCATTCGGCATCAACCGCATCGTATTGCCGGGTCCGTTCGATATCCTGCAGGCCTCCATCAACAACTGGTCGATCTTGCTCAAAGAGACCTGGCCGACCTTCCTGGAGAGCGTTCTCGGATTTGCCATTGCGGTGGTCATCGGCATACCGGTTGCAGTATGCGTGGCGAATTCCCGCGCGCTCAATCTCACGCTCTACCCGATCCTGATCGCAACGCAATCGATCCCGAAGGTCGCGGTGGCACCGATTATTCTGGTCTGGTTCGGCCTCGGCTTGCAGTCGAAATTGGTGATCGCTTTTCTGGTGGCGTTTTTTCCGATCGTGGTCGATACGGCGACGGGCATGCGCGCGACGCCTGCCGGTCTGCTCGAGCTCGCTCGCTCCTTGCGGGCCTCCTCGTTGCAGATCTTTCTGAAGGTGCAGTTTCCGGCGGCGCTGCCATTCATCTTCGCGGGAGCAAAGGTCGCGGTGACGCTCGCGGTAGTCGGGGCCGTGATCGGTGAATTCGTCGGATCGCTCAACGGCCTTGGCAATCTTCTGCTGACCGCCAATTCGCAACTCGATAGCCCGCTCGCCTGGGCGGCGCTGATTTGGTTGAGCGCGCTTGGAATCCTGTTGTTCGCCGCGGTCGTCGGTGTCGAGCGCCTGATCATGCCGTGGTCCGACCACGGCCATCACTAGCTTCCGCCACAGCCTGGGTTCGACGAAGGCTTCATGCGTTCTTGATTTTGCCGAGCTTCGCGCGTGTCGCCGCAGGCGCTTTCTTCTTCTTTGTCCGATTGTAGTCCACAGCCGCGCGGACGAGCGCCTTTAGAGCGCGCTCATTAATCTTATCGTCCTCATGGATATCGATCGCGCGTCTCGTGTTGCCTTCGAGGCTGGAGTTGAAGAGGCCTGAAGGGTCCTCCAACGAGGCTCCGTTGGCGAAGGTCATCTTCACGACGGTCTTGTAAGTCTCGCCGGTGCAAATAATTCCTGCGTGCTCCCACACCGGAACGCCTCTCCACTTCCACTCCTCGACCACATCGGGGCAGGCTTCTTTGATGAGATTTCGGACTCGAGCGAGCATCTCGCCCCGCCAATCACCGAGCTCCTTGATTCTCGTTTCGATCAGCCGCGAGGCGGAGGCGGCGCCTTGTCCTTCCTTCGAACCGGGGTTGCGCTTGTTCATGGTGATGTCGCTGCCTTTTGTATTGTCGCTCGCCTTTGATGTCTTGCCGGCCATGTGCTCACTCTCAACTGCCGGTGCCTCACCCGCGGCGCCACTTGGTGGCATACGGCAGCACGAACAAGTAAAGACCGGTCAGCAGGAGCAAGACAAGCGGAAGCAGTGCCAAGAGGCCTACCCAGACGCCTTGTTCCTTCTGTGACAAGGCGACGATGTTGACGACGACGGCCACCGTGAAGGCAATGGACAGCCAGCGATGACTCTGCCGAATCCACGTGTTCCAGTTCAAGGGACCTCCCCTTAAGGCCAGCGGAAGCGGCTAAAATCAATCCATCCGCGCCAAGACCTGTTCCAGGGACGCAAAGAACTTCTGCCACCCGTATGTTGCGCCTTGGTACGCCTGCTGCTGATCCGGCCGGAAGCCGCGGTGCTCCATGCGCAGGTGGGTCCCCGTGCTCGTGGGCGTGAGAGACCAGGTGACAACACTTTCGAGACCAAGGGCCGCCCACGTGTAGGAAAGCGTTTTGTTCGGCTCGATTGCCCGGACCTGACAGTCGACAGTGCCCCAGTCTGCGCGAAAATTGAAACGGTGGTCCACGACGGGCTTGAAGTCGTTCTTCATGAGCCACTCCTCGATCAGGTGTGGTTGCGTGAGCGCCCGCCAGATCTTTTCCGGCGGATAAGGGATCTCACGTTCGACAACGACGGAGCGTGTTTCGGTTGCGGTATTGATCATTGGTCCATCCTTTTGAGCAGATCTTCGAGGTCGTCGAACCGCCTCTGCCAAAACCCGGCCATTTGGCTCGTCCAGTCGATCAGTGGGGCCAACGCGCTGAGCTGCGCGCTATAGTGCGTCTGGCGTCCGTCCTGACGGTCGCGCACCAGCCCGGCCTGCTTCAGGACCCCAAGATGCTTCGAGACGGCCGGTTGCGAGATCCCGGCCCGAGCTGTCAGGGCCCCGACGGTCTTCTCTCCCTCGCGGCATAGTCGCTCGAAGATCGCCCGCCGAGTGGGATCAGCGAGCGTTTTGAAGAGAAAATCGTGAGCGTTCGGCATCTGCGATCCATAACCAGATGGCTATTGATTAACGTATAACCGCAGAGCTATGTGTTAGTCAAGCAGGTGGGTAACGAATGTCAAATCCGATCCGCTAGTCGCGTGACGAAGTTTCATCCGCGGACGCCATGCCGGATGCAGTTCGCGGATTCGTCCGCAAGATGGCGGAGGAACTTCGATAGAACCGCCACGTCGGCCGGCGCATTGCTCCTCGATTCAGGCTCCTGCAGCCGCGCAAGCCGTCACTGCGGAACCGCGACGCCCTGGATCTCGATCAGCATTGTGGAATCGGCAAATCCGGTCACGGTGATGGCGGCGCTGGCTGGAAAGTCCTTGCCGAAGATCTCACCGCGGATTTCGGTCATCCGTGTGGTGTGGCGGGAGTCCGAAAGGAAGACGGTCATGGTCACGAGATCGGTCAACTTGGCGCCGGTATCCGCGAGCGTCTTCTCGAGATTGCGAAACGTCTGCCGGCATTGCCCCTCGAAGTCGCCGGCGAGCGAGCGGC
>Ga0066903_100005089_pt1 | contig 11313 bp, 8 predicted proteins | sample PanSoiMetaGPlot1_FD_67491 | JGI IMG/M metagenome (GOLD analysis project Ga0066903, IMG submission 67491) | Tropical forest soil microbial communities from Panama analyzed to predict greenhouse gas emissions - Panama Soil - Plot 1 (version 2) | ecosystem: Environmental > Terrestrial > Soil >...
TTGCTGGCCGCATTCTGCGTGATCATCGATGTTGCACACGGCCAAACCGCGGCACCTGGAGCCGCACAGGTTGCCTGGAGTGTCAAGCTGAACGCGACCATTCGATGGCAGCAGATCGCGCCATCCGGAGCACTTCTGGTTGCTACTGACAATGCTCTCACCGCAGTGGACATTGAAACTGGACAAGTGGCATGGGAGAAGCCAGAGCTTGGCGGGATGACAGCCGACTCAATTCTTCCAGTGGAAGGCTCGCTCTTGATGGAAGCGAAGCGCCCGAACTTGCTGGTGATCTTTGACCCTGTGACGGGCGCGGTCATCTTTGACTCGCGGATATTGAATCTGACGAAGGTAACCACGCGCCGCGTTCTGCCGCAGAGTGGGACATTGCTGGTTCACGGTCAGCGTGCAACGGGCCCGGCGATTGTAGCCCTCTTTGATCTTGCCTCTGGCAAGCAACTGTGGATGAATGATTCACTCTTCACCGCATCCGAGCCCTCCAAAAGCAGGGGGTTTGGTGCGCTGATGAAGGCGCTGACTCGCGCGGCGGCTGAATCGGAACAATTGGAGGTCTTACAAGCGGGTCCCGAGTTGATCGTCGTGTACACGCAACTGGGATTGCGCGGCCTCGATGCACGGACGGGCGCCGTGCGCTGGACTGCAAAGACGCCAACGAATCGTTTCGGTGCCCCAGCGTTTCATGTTCAGCTCTTCCCCTCAATGGACAAACAAGACCGAATCTACGCCAGTTTTGATGACTCGCTAATGGCGTATCGCCTCGCGGATGGGCAAGCACTGTGGGCGAAAGCCCCGAAGGTTGAAGGAAGAATCCGAGACATTGTGCAGCATCCTGCGGGTATTGTCATGCTGCCGGAAGCGCCACCGGACACGCAGGCGATGGGCAGCCGCCGAGTTGTGAACGGTGTAGTGCAGACTGCATTGAACATTGCCCGCTACGATGACGGCTCGACCATCGCGCCCAAGCCATTGCGTATGCACGGCAACGTGATCGACGCCATGATAGCTGGCAACACCGTAGTTCTCGAAGTGGATGCCGAATCGAAGACCTTCGTCAACGTGTTGGATGTGGCCACCGCCTCGCTGCGCTTAAAGAAAGATGTGAAGATCAAAGGCCAGCTCGCCTATGCCGAGCTGACTCCCGCCGGCCTGCTGTATATCTCTCGTCCGGATGCAACCATCAACGGTGAAGTGAACGTGATCGATCTGGCAAGTGGCGAACCGCGATTCAAAGATGCGATCGAGAGCGGCAAGCCGCTGAGTTCGAGTGACTACAACGCCGCGCGCTACTATCTGCATCACGCGGTGGAAGGGCGAACTCTCTTCGTCTTCGCTAACCGCGACCATCGGCTTTACGCAGTGGATCGCGAGGCCGCGACTTTCAAGCCCCTGGGCGAAGAGATCAAGTTGAGGGGAGGCGAGGATCCGACTGCAATGGAAATCCGCGAGGACGGCATTGTCCTTAGTTCAGAGCAGAACCTGGTCATGGTGGGCCGTGACGGACAAGTGAAGAAGCAAGTCTATTATCCGGCTCCGCAAGCTCCGGGGCTGCTGCGTGCGTTGTACGCGATAAATGCCGTTCGCGCCGGTCTGTATAGTGCACAGGCCTCAGCTTACGGGGAGGCTTTCGCGCAAGCCTCGGCAAAGTCAACCGACCCGATGACGCAACAGGTGACAGGACAGCTTGCCGAGGCGTACACCAAGGCCGGCGAGCAACTGCAAGGTTACGCACGTCAGTCGGCCGCAATGGCAACCAAGAGATTCAAAGCTTCGTTGGATGCCCCCGCGTTCTTGTTCGTGCTTACGCCTGCAACGGAAGGAAGGGGAAATGTGCTGTTGCAGATCGATAAAGACACGGCGGTGCCACTGGCGCGAGTAAATCTAGGCAGGGAAAAAGAGCCAGTGTATGCCGTCGACGACATCGCGAACATGCTCTTTCTTCAAACCAATCCTGACACTGTGGTTGGTTACAGACTGTCGCCCGATACCGTTTCTGCGCGGTAGGTGGTTCGCAAGTCAGGAAGCAGGTCCGACAGCGTACAGTCCGACTTTTGGCGTATAACGGTCAAATCTTCCATAATCCGGATAGGGAAGGTTTGCTGACGAACTGGACACGATTTGCAGACCAGCCAATTGGGGGGCCATCGTGCAGCTGTGCGTCACGATAACCCCTCGAGAGATGGCGGAGCGGCCCTATGCCAGGTGCCGGCCCTCTTGCATCTCGGGTTGAGCCTGATGTTGCAGAAGAATCCGGAACGCGAGTCCGTGCGTAATCAGCAGCAGAGGCACAATGACAGTCGGAATGAAATAGGTGGCACCCAACTGTCCCGCCATGAGCCCGGCATGATTGGCCTGGTAGAAAGCATTGAAGAGATCGGCTGTACCCCAGATATTGAAGACCCATGCTATGACACCGCCGGATGAACTGGACAGCAATATCAGCGCAACCAAGGCGAGGATCGCCGCAATGATGTCCCCGTAGGCCGCGGAGTGCGCGAAGGCAGACGGCAGGTCGGGCGATACGACCCCTGGCACCAGAAATGCCAACCCGACAAACCGAAAGCTGTGGAGGATGAGCAGAGGTTGTAACGCTTCGGTCCGTTGCCGGGTGCGGAGTTCCGGCCAGATATATCGAGCGGCCACCATTCCCCACGCGATCAGACTGAATGCGATGCTGGCGAAAAAAACCAATTGCGTTTGCATAAGTTCCTCCTATTAGGGTTCCAACCATTGAGGGCGGCTGATGGCCGAAGTAGCCGTCTTGTGGTGTGACGCTGCAGCCTTGGGAGAGTCGGCGAGGGCGTGCTCGCGCCGCCACACTATGGAGTCGGGAGCGAACTGCGGCTCCGACGGGAAGGGACGGCGCAGTTCGCGGTCGTAGCGATCGAGATTGAAACCCGGGCTGAGCGGGGCGATCATGAACTGCACGAACTCGCGAAGCCAGTTGCTAAGGGTTCGCTGGTTGCGGGGCAGCGCTGCGTAACGACGGGCGATCGTCTCGAAGTCCTCTGGGGGCTGGCCCGTCACATCGAGCACGTCAGTGGTTGGCGCACCCAGTTCGAACGCGCCGAGCTCGTGATCCTTAATATAGTAGCGAATGCCACTGAACAGATCGATCGGGTAGCCGCTCATTCGTGCGCCCTTCATGAACAGCCAAGCCGGCGTCGGCAAGAACCTGACGGATCGCCCAACGGCGCGGCCGATGGCCCTGGCCATGTCCTCCGCGCTGAGGAGCTCTGGACCAGTTGGGCGGTAGCTTTTCCCGCTGTGCCGCGCGGGATCCATGAGAGTCGCGACGGCGACTCGCGCGATATCCTCGTTGGAAGGCGGCGCGTTGCGACTATTGCCGTTCATCCAGGGAAAGATGCCGAGATGGGCAGCCAACCCAATCGTCGCCAGGTAGGCGTCAGCGAAAATGCCGGGCCTGACGATCGTATGGGCGACTCCGGGCGTCATCGAGAACAATCGATCGACTAGCCAGAGCTGGCGGGTCATGAGAGAGGGATGCGAGGGGCTCGCCAGCCATTGGGTCAGCCCCACAATATGTTCGAGCCGGGCTTCCTTCGCAGCGACTGCGAAGGCGACCGCGCCCTGAATCATGTACGGATCGAAGGGCGGACAATAATAGGCGCGCTGGACGTCTTTTAGCGCGTCGGCCACGCGCTCAACGTCGCTCATGTCGGCGACCGCGATCTCCGCCCCCTGAGCCTTCAACTGCGCGCTGCGGCCATTTTCTCGGTGTACCATGGCGCGGACTGGATAACCTGCCTTCAGCAGTTCGGTAACGACAACGCTGCCCGTCTTGCCGGTCGCACCAGTCACAATGATCCTTGGTTTGATCATGATCTTCTCCTTCTAACTAAGGGTTACCTTCCTACAGTAGTGCCATCGCGACAAGAGTCACTGCTGCGCTACTGGGCCATCAATGCCCGGAGCGGCATCAGGGGTCCGACGGGAATGTACTCGTGATCGATTAACTCCTCCTTTGCTAGGGGCAGGGTTTCCATGATGGCTCGTGCCTCGTCGTCGGTGTTTGCGTTGACCAGGAAGATGACGCCTTTGCCATCGCCGCGCGAATACCACTGTTGGATCTTCCCGTCGAGGTAGAGCTTCGCAGTTGCCCGAATCTCTGCCGGTATGACGGCCATGATTTGTTGCGCGGTCACGCCCTGCTTGGCGGTCTCAATGACCAACACTGCGGTGGTTTTAGGAGTAGGCACGCTGGGCAGGCCCGAGGCGGCCCCGGACAAAATTGGATGGGACATTGGAAGTCCTCCTTTCGCGTTATAGGATGATGCATATCATCTTATGGATTCAGGACGTTTTTATCCCAGCCTATGTGGCTGACGGGTTGCACCTTGGGATGATTCCAAGCATCCTATGGTCATGCGTTACCAACCCGGACATAAAGCGGAAATCCATCACAAGATTGTGAAAGACGCCTCCGAGCGAGTTCGCGCCGAGGGTTTAAACGGCGCCGCGGTGTCAACCGTTATGCGGGACGCCGGCCTGACTCACGGAGGTTTTTACAAACACTTCACGAGCAAGGACGAGTTGCTCGTTGAGTCCCTGAAAGAGGGTTTCCGTGAAATCATCGCTACTCTGGTTCATGCCGCTGAGCAGTCGCCCCCGGGCGAGGCATGGAAGGCAATTGTGAAGACCTACCTGCGTCCGGAAATGTGCGAATATCCCGAGCACGGCTGCCCCCTGGCGACACTTGCACCTGAATTGGCACGGATAGATAGGCGAATGAAGCCTCAGATCGTGGCGGAGCTAGTGAATTACAAGAGCGAAATGGTGCCGTTTATGCCTGGCCGGCGAACCTTGGACAAAGAACGGGCCTTCTTTGTGATGTTTTCCACAATGATAGGGGCAATTGAAATTGCCCGTCTGTTGCCAGACCCTTCGGTGCGAGAGAAAGTGCTGGGGAGTGCGAGAGATTTTCTTTTGCGCAGCTTCTGACGTCCACAATCATTGGCGAGTGACGAGCAATACGGAAACCAGCAACGCGCGCGCAAGCTGAGCGCCTGGTTTTTCACCTGTGACTCTCTCGACGCTGCCGAGATACTGTGCACTCACAAGTTCTGCACAACAATCAAGATAGACCCACGGGACGTGCGATGTAGCATGTACACTTGACGGAACTGCCGGACCCTAAGAATTTGAAGCGGCTCGTGGGGGGCGTAGCGCGAAGCTATCTTGCACCTGAATCAAAACTAAAATGAATAGGTGAATTTAGGCTCAGGAACAAGCCGCTGGCGAACCGCAGAACGGGCGAGCGCGTTTGCTTCTGTGTTGATGTGACGGGGAATGTGCGAGATGGAGAACGCCAATGAACGGGACAACTTGCGGCAGGTCCAGTTGAGGGAATAGAGACGGGAGCTGCGACAAACATATGCGCCCTGCATCTGCTTAACGACTACTTGGGAATCGGAGTAGACGTGGAGCGCGGCTGCACTCAAATGTAGCGCATACTGCAAGGCTTCCATCAAGGCGACGTATTCGGCAACATTGTTGTCCTGATGACCTATCCACTTGGCGAGCCTGATTGGCTCCTCTTTCCAGCCCGTAATAATCACCCCAATGCCAGATTGCCCCGGACTTCCTAAACAACTGCCGTCAACGTAGGCCGTGAGCTCAGACATTTGGTCTGAGTAAAAGATGAGCGTGCAGAAACTCCTCGTCAAGAGCATTTCGTGGTTCTCGGCATTTCAGATCGCTGTGCGGATAGTGTGGAAAACTCGGCAGGAACTCACAGCAGAGTCACTAAGCTTCAGCCAATGAACAAATTGCGAGCTCCGGTTTCGTGCTCGGCGCAGATGTGAAATTGCACCAAAAAACGGCATTGACATTGTATCGCCGAGTATTTAGGGTGACGCCCGTCGACGGCTGAAAGGATTGGCGAAAATAAAACGTTGCTGATCCGAAGTAGGCTGGGTGATTCGCTTGGAAGGGAAACCGGACGAGCGGCCAGACCCGAAAAAACCGACTGTCTCTGCGAGGAGCAGTTGGGGTTTGGAACTGCGAAAGCAGTGATCGCATCAAGGGCTGTGACGGTACATGCATCCACGCTGTTAGCTCCCTCGCAGGAGCTGGCGGCTAGAGCATAACCAATGTCACAGCCTTTTCTTTTTGATCTATCCTGCTTATCAGCGCTAGCTTTCAAGATAGTGATTTCAACAGGAATTGTGAGAAAGCCTTTAGAAATAGGCTTGACATGGGCAGTCGATGCGGCATTCACCGGTTTGCACCAGAGATGATTCGTCCCCCGGTTGGTACTGCTAAGCAGTCCCTGATGTTATGAACGACAAGTATTCCTTACCATGCAAAAGTGGGAGTCCCAAACGAGTAGGCTCAGTCACGCGGTGCATTGAAGGCATTCGAGGAAGTTGAGAACGCTTTAGTGCGTAGCCATCTATTGTGCAGCTAGGAGCTTGCCCGGGTCCTGGAGCGGGCCCTTTTCCGTTTGGCCTTCACCTTCGCCCATCTGGCCCGCTGGGCTGCGGCAATCCGGGCCCGTCCTGCGGCGGAGATGGTGCGCTTTCTTGCAGGGTTGGCTCCTCTTATATAGGTGCTTCCGAAGGCCGCTAGCGCCGCGGAAATTCCATGCAGTTCATTTCGTAAGCGAGCCTGCTCACGTTTGAGTTGGTCAACGATGGTTTCGACCATTGTCTTTGCCATCGCTGGATTCTACCAGCAACTTGGAGGACCAAGCTGCGATCTCGAGGACCTAACCACTAAGAAAGGAACCTAGATTTACGAATTCTGATGAGTAGCTATGTGACGAAATGAAAAAAGCAATAGCTCCGAGTCACCGGTCTGCTTTTCGAGAATCTCGGCCTCTGCTTTTAACCAGTCGTCCAAGTCGTGGCCATGCTCGCCTCCACGTTGCTTGTAGTAAGCGAAGGCGCGTTTGCGAATCAATTCATTGGTAGATTCTGCGGAACTCCTTCTTGTACGCAACTCGTTACCTGGCATTAGACATCTCCCAACAACACACTATCCTCTTGCAAAATTTGATAGGCCGACGAAGACAATCGTGCGCATAGGTTCCAATGAGAAGTACTTATCCCAAAATGGGAACCATCGCCAAGTCTGCACGAAGCGGATGCTGGCACTTTTGCGAGTGTAACCCCCCCGCTGTTCCTCTTAGGCTTTCAGATCAACTCCGGAACGAATGGGTCCGCAGCTTCTCCTTAGCTAGGCTTCTTGCGGTTGGCGCTCTGACCGCATCTCGCATGTGTACTCGGCGAATTGCTCGATTATGATCTCGCGGGATTCAGCAGGCGGCACGGCGAGCGTAGCCTGGAACACACGACACACTCCGAACATTTCCGCCAATGCGGGAATCAAGCCAAGCCAGTTTCTGACCAGCAGCTGTCGAGTCGCCATAGAGTTGAATGGGTTGTTCAAACCAATACACTTTTCTAACAGCAACGTTAAATGCCTAGCAAGGTTGCTATTTACGGGAGCAATGTGGCTGTACTATGGCCAATTCGTGCAATTAGAGTGGCAGTCTTGGCATGTACGCTCCAGAATCGCGCCCACCTGCGGATTCACTACCTCTGCCATGTGTGCGTGTGCTTGTCGCGCCTCACCGCGAAAAGAAGCGACTATCACTACGCCAAGGACACTGGCAGTGTTGCTGCTTCACCTGTAGATAAGCGAAGAAGCGAATGAGGCGCTCCACAATGGACGCTGCCATCCGATAGAGAGGTTTCGAATGCTTGCGAATCCTTCCTTTTCATTTCGACTCTGAGATAGAATTCCTTGTTGCAGCACGTTGCTTAAATCTTATTGCCGGGGATCGCATGGACCGCCGCACATTTGTGAAGTCCGCCATTGGTACCGGTCTTGCAGTCAGCCTCTCGAAGTCGACCGCAAAAGCTACGATTCCTGAGCATAACTGGAACAAATACGATTGGGGGCCGGGGCCAGCCGTTCCCGACCGCCTCTACCAGGGCCCGTTTCCGCAATACGGTCCTTGTGCGGTTGTTCCGGAGAGTGATGTTTGGATGGTGACTTCTCCGTCGAAGGACATCGTGAGTAATTACGGCATGGGACTTGTCGTATATGCCTCCGATGATACCGGTCCACTTCGCGTGCCTGGGCAAACAATCGAACAAACACTGGAAGACCTGGTCAAACTGCCCTTCGCCCAGAAGATTTACATCCGTCCTAATTGGCGTGATGTACAGAAGAAACCGGGGCGGCTCGATTTCCCAGAGTGGTGGAAAATCACCTTCGATCTGGCACGACGTTACGAGAAGCGTATTGGATTCCGGGTAATGTTGGAGAACCCCGACTTTCCCGACCCTGGTATGCCCGACTTTCTTCTCAGCAAAGTTCCGTACGTGAAGCTCAAAGGCGAGTGGAAGGGCAATCCTGGGGAAATGCGTTATCGCAAAGACAATCGGGTGCCGCGCTATGACGATCCCGCGTATCAAGCCGCGTTTCGCGAACTGAATGAATTGCTGGCTTCCGAGCTCAACGGCCATCCTCAGGTCGAATTCGTAGATTCGATGATGTACGGCTTTTGGGGAGAAGGGCACACTTGGCCCTTCGAAGGGAATCCCTTTCCCAGTCAACTAGTGGCGGAACAAACTTGCGCAGCGATGTTCGAGATGCAGGTTGAGCGCTGGACGAAAGTTCCACTGGCCACCAACACTCAGCCCGATTTCAGCGACGTTGGCAATGCCGATGTCCTGGATCGCACGATGCGCACCGGCAATTGGTTGCGCACAGACACGATTTTCATTGAGAACACTCAGATTGAGGCGCTTAGCTACCGCCCGCCCTGGGTGGCGGCAATTTGTGAAGTTGGTTTCACGACAGGTGATCCAAGAGAGCTCCGGATCGACGAGGACGGAATCACGTACAACGAGCAAATCATTTCCCACGCTGCTGATGTCGGCGTGAACTACCTATCGCTCTGGAGTTGGCATAATCAGTCCGCCGCAAACATCTTGAGCTACTACCAGAAGTATCCTGGACCGATTGATGAAATGGCTCGAACCATCGGCTATCGGATCCGACCCTCTTTTATCTGGACTTTCAATCGCGATGGAGCCCAAGGCTTGGTGATTGGACTGGCCAATGATGGCATCGCCCCGGTTCCCGGAGTGCTTCGCCTGACCGTCTCAACTGAGGACCAAAAGATTAACGTTAGTGGGTGTATCGACGCGGGATACCCGAAACCCACAGGTGTACATCAGGCAATGCTCATTCTGCCGCGCGAGGCGCAGGCTGAGGGCATGCATCTGAAAGCGGAACTTGAGGTCAAGGGTGTGCGCTATCCGGTGCAATGGGCATGTCGGCAGAAGGTCAATACCGATGGCTCTCTGACATTGCGCCACAACTACAGACCAGATCAGCCACTAGTGTAGAGTCTCGCCTTAACTCTTTTCTTAACAGCTGATGTAGATCATTACATAGCGTTAGTTCTGCACAGTAGCATTGACCTCAGCGAAATCTCGGTACAACACGGTACAATCGAGGCGAGAAAAAGACTGGTTTTCAGGTTCCTAAGCGACACCAGATGAGGTACTCCGGCGTTGTGATCGGCCTTCCTGATGAGAATTTGTTTGTGATGCGTGTTAGGAGCGCACGCTCGGAGAGATCGTCAGTCGAAGCACTTTGTCCTTGGACTGGCTGATATGGTGGTACATCGATTTTCGTGCCGATTCGGGGTCGTGCTGGCGGATGGCCTTGATGATCTCCTGGTGCTCCTGGGTCGGCACTTCGCCGTAGTAGTGGATGTCGATAGCGGCATACATAATACGTTCCATCTGCGAACGGGCTTCGGAGATCGCACGTACCAGCATTTGGTTGCGCGACAGACGCGCGATGCCCACATGGAACAGAGTGTCGGATTCGATGAATTCCATATAGCTTTCAACGCTGTTGGCCCGATAGGACGTTTCAGCGAGTGCGCTTAGCTTTTCGAGTAATTCGAGGTCCGTTGCCTTCCGCGCAGCAAGCTCCGCCGCCGCGCATTCAACCGCAATGCGGTATTCATAGATGTCATTCAGTTCCTGCAATGTGATGGGGCTGACGAAGTAACCGCGGTTGGGGACGATGCGCAGCAACCTGTCCTCCTGCAGTCGCAGAGCCGCTTCCCGCACCGGCGTGCGGCTGGCGTGGTACTTCCTGGCCAATTCTTTCTCGACCAGAGGCTCCCCGGGAGGATGAATGCCACGAATAATGTCCTGCTTAAGAGCCTTGTAAACCTTTTCGCTAAGCTTGTATTTGATTCCCGAGGGATTTTTGGAACGCGCGCCTTTTCGAGATACACCCTTGGCCACTGTCCCTCCATGTAGTTGTAAGTCCGCCTCTGGAGTCAATGTACGGGCACCTAAGCCTCAAGGACTCCCTGTGCATGATACATAGTTTTCACTTCGCTGCCTTCGGCTGCAGGATCTGGTCGAGATAATTGTTCTCGCTCGGATTGCGAACCAGGTGCGGATACCTCGAGCCGCCGTGGTAGGTAATTTCATGACTCTCGAGATAGCCGCTGTTCATGACCTGCAGGTCAAGGCGCTCCGGTTGCGCAGATGAGATCGCGATAGCACGTGTCAGCGCGTCAGGGGTGAACTGTTCGCCATTGACCGTAATTATCCGCGTGTATGGGGACATTCCGGCCTCGAAGGCCGCCATTCCCGGAATTACATCCATTACTGTGCCGTCGCTCTTGACTGTCAATCCAATCGATGACGTGTAATCCGTCTCTCCATGGACAGACTGTACTGCGGTCATGATCTCGTTCGGCTGGTCATTGTACGTAAGAATCCAGCCGCCCCCGATCAAACCGCCCATGGGCGCATGCGCGGAAGTAGAATCCAGCCGCTCCCGGAAGAACCCGCGCCAGTCATAGGGAGCGACGGTATTCATCCCCGCCACCACATCATCGAACGTGAAAGTCTTGATGACCGGCATTGTCTCAGGACCGCCCAGAAATGCGGCGCAGAAGTCGTCGAGCGAACGTCCGCCTTGGGTCAGCTTGCGGATCATCACATCGGCATCCAGCCAGAGGAGAACGCTTTCGGTATAGAAGTCGGTTCCGCGTCGATACGAGACCCACTGCGGCGGCGAGAAATAAAGAACCTGCCCCGCCCGCGACGTATTCTCCAGCGATCGCCACGTCCGTCCCGCACGGTGATCGAGCATCGACGCCAGCGATGCGAGTTGCTCATGAGCTTGCGTTTGCGTGAGCAAGCCGCTGCGCGCAGCCAGCACCGTGCCCAGGTAATCAGTCATTCCCTCGTATACCCAAAGCAGATCACCCAGCATGGGCTGCTG
>Ga0066903_100005090_pt1 | contig 11312 bp, 7 predicted proteins | sample PanSoiMetaGPlot1_FD_67491 | JGI IMG/M metagenome (GOLD analysis project Ga0066903, IMG submission 67491) | Tropical forest soil microbial communities from Panama analyzed to predict greenhouse gas emissions - Panama Soil - Plot 1 (version 2) | ecosystem: Environmental > Terrestrial > Soil >...
CCGATCAGCACGTCGACCGGATCGGTCGATCCGTTGTCGAACCGCCGCGCGGCGTTGAAGCCGCCGCCGTAGTACGCCCAGCTGATGCGGCGCTCGTTCAGCGCGTCACCAATGGTCCGGAGCGACGAGGGAGGCGCGGCGGTGCCGGCGTTGATCGCCGTCGTGTTGACGGCGCCGTTGGACAGGAACCCCGGACGCGTGTTGTTGATCATGTAGTAGCGGCCCGGCTCACAGTTCGACGGCGTCAGATCCGGCCGCCACGGCAGCGTCTTCAGGTAGTCGAGAATCGGAGCGATCCCCGGCCGGGTGCGATCGCAGGGCATCCAGCGCGTATCGCGGACGAACTTCGCGTCGGCGGCGCTCACCGGAGTCGGATCGGCGATCTGCGCGGTCGGGGGCGCGGCCGGGAGGCCGGAGACCTGATCCCACGGCAGCGCGTCGCCGGTCATCATCATCGTGTGCTGGACGGCCGTGCCGCCCATCACGGGCTGATGATAGTTGTCGCTCATCGTGTACTGGTCCGCGAGCCGCTTGAACAGCGGGGCGTCTCCCGCGAGCACGTTGTAGAAGCCCATCGAATTGGATCCGGAATCGTCGCCGCGCGCGATGCCGACGAACGGGTAGAGATCGTTGCGGCAGCCCGCCGGGTCGTCGGGCGTGGCGGCCGCGAGGCTGCAGTCGGACTGCTGCCACATGTGGAAGAAGCGATGCACCATGTCGCCGGTATAGCTGTCATAGGGAATGTTCGGACCGGTGAGAGGGAAGACCGTGTTCGGCAATGTGTTGAATCCGGTGACGCGCGTGTCGGGCTCGGCGCACGGTGACGGCGGGGCAGCGGGATTCGCGGTGCAGTTGGTCAGGCCCGTGGCGCCCGTCGTCAGCAGACGCAGATCGCGCCCCTCGAGCACAGGCGAGATCTGACGGAGGCGCGCCGCGGAGAAGCTGTTGGCGTCGAACGGCGGCGCCGCGATCGCTGGGGCGTTCAGGAACTGCGAGAGCGTCACCGCTTGCGGCGGGGCGGAGCCCGCTTCAGGCGTCGGAAGGAACGGTGCGTAGGCCGACTTGCCGGACGCCGTGAGCGTGTCGGTGTTGACGAAGTACTGAACGGGATTGATGGTCGTCAGCCGGAACTGACGGGCCATCGCGCTGTTGGGCCCTGGCGCTCCGTCCGCCCTCACGATGCCGCGCGACAGCAGGTTCGCGACGCGCTGACCTGGACGGGGAACATAGGTGCCGTAAATGTTGTCGAAGGTCCGGTTCTCTCCAATGATGACGATGACGTGCTTGATGGGCGTGGCGGTTCGCGCCTCGCCGTCGTGGTCGTGATCCATCTCGTGAGCCGCGACTGCCTCCGCGAGCATGGTGTGCGCTGTGCTTCCGGGACCACTCACCATGGCGGTCAGCGCGGCGATCGCAATCGACTTCCTCTTCCACGTGCGCATCAGGGACCTCCTTGCAAAGGCAAAAGGTCCACCCTAGCAACGGCGTTTGTCGGCTGTGTGCCTCCCGCGCAACCGTGGCATCACATGTCGTGGTTGAGCTGAGCCGGGACTTGCCCTCGATTTGTCACATGGCGTGGGTTGTGATTCTTGCTCGGCCGTGTTGCGACATCCGCAACCGAGAGGAATCATCCATGAGCAGATCACACGCCGTGCGCGTACCGCTGTTGATCCTGATCGCCGCACTGTTCGCCGGCTGCGGCTCGTCGAGCGACTCGACGACGACCAGCACGACTCCGACGCCGACGCCCACGCTCGTCACCGAAACCTTCAGCGGCGAAATCACTCAGAACGGCTCCGACGTTCACTCCTTCACCGTCAACAACTCCGGCTACACGTTGCTGGCGGGCTACATCAGCCTCTCGCCCGCGTCGGTCACCGCGCTCGGTCTCGGCCTGGGCAGTTGGGATCCGGGGACGTCGACCTGCGGCCTCAATCTCACGCAGTCGGATACGGCGCACAGCGGAAGCACGGCCGTGAATGGCACGGCGAACAGCGGCAGCTACTGCGTGCGCGTCTATGACGCGGGAAACGTTCCCGCCGGCGTGACGGCGGACTACACGCTGCAGGTCCAGCACTACTGACGTGACGGCTGCCGGCATGGTCCTCATCTGAGGACTGTCTGTCATCGAGCGCGTACATCGCTCGATTCAGCAGACGTCTGTTCGTGGCATTTCTGAGCCAGCGACCGCGAGTGGGAACTCGCTGCCCGTCCCATCCCCCGAGTCAGGGTGTTCGCTCATACCGCCGCCATGTCACGCAATGCTTGACTCAGGCGACACGCTGCGCGATGGTTGCGCCGAACCTCATTCCAGGAGGGCCGATGACTGCCACGCGTCTGTTGTTACCGACCGCGTTGCTTCTCGTGATCATCGGACCGGGCTCGGCCGTCGCCCAGACCGGCGCCGCGTCGCTGACCGGCCTCGTCACCGATCAAACGGGTGCCACCGTTCCGGGCGCGACCGTGACGGCCACCAATCAGGCGACCAACGTCGCCTACACCGCCGTCTCGAATGAAGCGGGCAGCTACACGTTCACCTCGCTTCCCGTCGGCACGTACGTCGTCAAGGCGGAACTGTCGCGGTTCAAGACGGCCGAGACCAGCCCGATTCAGCTCGAGGCCAGGCAGATCGGCCGCATCGACTTCAAGCTCGAGCTCGGCACGCTCGAGCAGACGGTGGAAGTCAAAGGCGAGTCGCCCGTGCTCCAGACCGAGTCGGCGACCGTCGGCCAGGTCATCTCAGCGACGACGCTCGCGTCGTTGCCGCTCAACGGCCGCAACAGCGGTCAACTCTCGCTGCTGCTGCCCGGCGTCGTCACGCCGAACCCGAGCTCCTTTACCGGCAGCCGCAACACCGGGTCCGGCGGCCGCCCGTACGTGAACGGGAACCGCGAGCAGACCAACAACTACATGATCGACGGGATCGACATGAACGAGTCGATCGACAACCTGGTCGCGTATCAGCCCAGTCCGGACGCGCTGGCCGAAATCAGCGTCGAAACCAACAACTACGCGGCCGATACCGGCAACGTCGCCGGCGCGGTCGTGAGCAACGTGATCAAGTCCGGCTCCAACCGGTTCAGGGGCTCGGCGTTCGAGTTCTACCGCAACAGCGCGATGGATGCGAACTCGTGGGCCAACAACCGTTCGAACGCGGCGAAGCCCAACCGCAGGCAGGACGTGTTCGGCGGCACGTTCGGCGGACCGCTGCTCGAGCGGAAGCTGTTCTTCTTCGGCGACTATCAGGGCACGCGGTTCAACGCGCCCGGTACCGAGACGGTGTCGGTCGCGCCGGAGTCGTGGCGCCGCGGCGATCTGTCGAGCGCGAACGCGACGATCCGCGATCCGCAAACGGGACAGGCGTTCGCCGTCAACCAGATTCCGGCCGGCCGCATCAGCGCCCTCGCCGCGGGCATCCTCGGTAACGTCTCGCTCTACCCGCTGCCGAACCGCAATGTCACCGGCGTCACCGGCAATTTCGTGGGCCCCAGGCTCCAGACCACCGACGCCGACCAGGCGGACGTGCGCATCGACTGGAACGCCTCGAACCGCGACAAGGTCTTCGGGCGCGTCTCCATCGCCGAGTTCACCGACACCGTCAACCAGCGCCCGTTTGCGCTCCTGCTCGGGAGCACGCAGGACGCGCCGTTCCGCAACGTGGCGCTCAACTGGAATCGCGTCATCAGCGCGTCGCTCGTCAACGAGGCCCTGTTCGGCTACAACCAGATCGGCATCGTGAATCAGACCGTTGACTGGGCCGGGATTGGAGACGCCAACGCGGCGTTCGGCATCGCGGGCGGCCAACCGATTCCGGGTCTCAGCTCGATCGGCTGGGGCGGCGGACTGACGTCGATCGGCGCGGGAGCCAGCGACTCCGACACGCTCGACAAGACGTACCAATTCAACGAGAAGTTGACCTGGCTGAAAGGGCGGCACGCCGCGAGGTTCGGCGGCCAGTTGCTGCACTACGTGCAGCGGCGGTTCTACGCGGGCAACAACGGACTTCTCGGCCTCTTCGGCTACGGCGGCGCGTTTACCGGATTCCCGTTCTCCGATTTCCTGCTCGACCAGGTGGCGAGCAAAGGACGCGGCAGCCAGTCGGAGCCGTGGACGCAGCTCCACAACCGCAGCGCGCTGTTCGTCCAGGACGACTTCAAACTCACGCCCGCGGTGACGCTCAATCTCGGCCTGCGGTGGGCCTACACCCAGCCGCTCGTCGAAACGGACAATCGTCAATCGAACTTCGATCTGACGAACGGCCGGCAGATTCTGGCCGGAGACGGCAGCCGCGAGCAGCGCGCGCTCTACACGTCGTACAAGAAAGGCTTCGAGCCGCGCCTCGGCTTCGCGTGGCGCGCGCACGACCGCTGGGCGTTCCGCGGCGCGTACGGCATCTCGCAATACATGGAGGGCACGGGCGCCAACCTGCGGCTGCCGCTGAATCCGCCCTTCTTCTTCGAGTCGGCGGTGCAGTACGACGCGACGACGGGTCCGGGGACGCTCGGGACAGGCTTCGCCGAGCTGAAGCCGCTGGATCAACCATCGGGTCAGGTGCGCGCATGGGATCCCAACCTGCGCCCGCAGTTCACGCAGCAGTGGAACGTCTTCGCCGAATACCTCCTGACGCCGTCGACGTCCGCCAACATCGGCTACGTCGGCAACAAGGCGACGCACCTGGTGACGCCCGTCGAAGGCAACCAGCCGCTGCCCGGTGTGGGCGATCCCTCCACGTGGGCACCGCTGAACAACCGTCGTCCGTTGTATGCCACGGCGCCGCTCATCACGAACATCTCGACGACCGCGTCGCGCGGCCACAGCGACTACAAGGCGCTGCAGGTCAGCGTGCGTCAGCGCGACGTCAAGGGATTCGAATACCTCGCGTCGTACACGCTGAGCGAGGCCCGGTCGAACAACCTCGGCTACTACGGCTCCGGCGGCGTCGCCGCCGAGGGCGCGTACTGGATGAACGCCTATCAGCCGGAATGGAACTACGGCCCGGCGTTCTTCGATGCGCGGCACAACGTCGTGTTCTCGGCGAACTACGAGCTGCCGTTCGGCCACGGCCGCAAGTGGGGCAGCAATGCCTCCGCCCCGATGGATCTCCTGCTCGGCGGCTGGCGATTGAGCGGCATCTTCCAGGGGCACACGGGATTCCCCGTGACCGTGACCGACGGCAGTGCGCCGTCGCTCCAGGGCGTCCGCGGCAACGAGCGGCCCAACTGCGTTGGCGACCCCGCACCCGCCGACCAGAGCCTCACGCACTGGCTGGACATCAATGCGTTCCAGCGCGCGGCCCGCGGCACGTGGGGCAACTGTCCCGTCGGCGTCGCGCGCGCGCCCGCCTATCGGAACGTCGACGCGGTTCTCGCGAAGCGATTCGACGCGGGCGGGTCACGGGCGTTCGAGTTCCGCGCCGAGGCGTTCAATCTGACCAACACGCCCAGCTTCGGTCCGCCCGCGCGCGACATCAACGCGCCCAACACCTTCGGCACGATCACCTCGACGGTGAGCACGTCGCGGACCGTGGAGTTGGTGCTGAAGTTCTCATTCTGAATGCGAGCACGTCGCCGGCCACGGAGTTCGCCTCACAGTGGCTTGGCGGCGTGCCTATTTAGCCGTGATTTCAACGATGAGAGCCTGAAGCACGCGTCCGGAATCGGCCTTGGCGAGCAATTCGACTGTGACGCCGGAGGTCTTGGTCACCTCACGCGTGAGTCGAACTGTGAGCTTCTTGCCATCTTGGGACACTTCACTTGCCAGCACCTTGTCTTCGAACGAGACGGTGCGGACGGCCGACAGATTCTCGCCTTCGAAATCGACGGATCCAACGGACTCCTGCTTTACCGAGGCTTTGGTCTTTGCAAACTTTGGTTCTAGCGGATCAGGCCGTGAGGACGGTATTGCAATTGCGACCGGTTCTGCGCCCAGTCGGCAACACACAATGAGCTGTCTCGCCATCAAGGGACTGGCCTTCGTCGTCAGCCGCATCACTGTCGTGCCGAAAAGCTGAAGGCCGTCACCTTCAGATTCGTACTTCTTGTCGGCATACACCCAGATCTTCGCTCTCTTGTCTTTTTCCTTCTCTTCCTCTTCTTCCTCTTTGAATCCAGCGCCAATGATGTCAAGCACAGTCGGGCTATCGCTCACCCGAACGACGCGATCGACACGAAAGTACGGATAGATAATGCCCGCGTCAGAAAAGTCCCTGGATGCAAATGGCACTCGCACACGAAGTAGTCGCTCGCCCTCTAGTATGGCGTTTGGCACTTCTATCGAAACAGAGCTCACGGCGACTTTTGACGGCGTCGAAGCGGGTTGGCAGTTCTGATCCACGTCGAGCTGCTCGCGCGTCTCCACAGTCGGTACACTGACGTCCGTCGAAATGAATTGATCGCCGATCGACACGATCAAAGGCATGTCTCTAAAGTTTGGCGGGTCGCTGCCGCGTCCGGCGCCTGGCCGACAGCGCGCCAATAGCTCGATCGTAAGTGTTGTCGTCAATCGCTCTGGCTCCAAGTGCCAATGAACTCTAGTGATTTGAAGACCCCACCCTGGCTTGCCATCGTATTTTGCAAGTCTGCTGTCGATGATTTCGATCGCTTGTCCGTAGCGTCCACTCAGCATCATGTTCGACGACATGACGTCCCGCAGTGTCGTGACCAGCTGCAGGCGTTGATCAGACTTTGTTACCAGTCCCTTCTGTGGGGAGTCCATGACGGCGGCTCCAACGAGCACCGTGGTTCCCGGATAGAAGTTTCGACCACCAATGTCGAGAAGGACATTGTCGGTGCCCAACCGACGCCATGAGACCTTTTCTACGTCCGGGCCCAGCTCATCAGCGAGTTCATCGCTGTGACGGAGGTTGATGACGTATTCGTCGCGACCTTCGACGCCCTTCAGCACTTTCTGATCTGTCACGCCGGCCTTTCCACCGTCGTACTTTGTCCAGAAGGTCCTGACCTTGATATTGACATCACGCCGGTCTTTGACTCCATGTGGCAACGCGACGACCGCGAACACCTGCCGTAACCCAGGATCGACAGCCCTCCGATCGAAGACTGGCCTGAACTGCCATCCGACGGTCACACCGGCCATGTTTGTCTTGGGCTGCTTCTCAAATGCGAACGTGTCTGAATCCTGATACAGAAAGTAGGTTTCGCCTCGGCGTTGTTCGCTATAACCTATCGTCAGAACCTTTGCTGGCAGCGCGCCACTGAAGGCATTCGCGCGCTTGTCGAGAACAGCCATGTTGTAGGTTTTCTCCTGGGGCATCAGCGCGACCGTCGAGATCGGTTCGGCGCCAGGGGCTTGAGCGTCACAACCTGCCGCATTCTTGACGCAAAGACTGACTTCGACAACTGCAGCCGCGTCACGAAACCGCCTTTTCGGATTGATGCTGATCTCGAAACCAAGGACGGCATTCAGTCTTTGCTCGCCGTTATACAGGCGGTCAGACATCGCTCGTTCCAAGAGCATTCTGAGATTGAACACCTGGTACGTAAGATTGATCTGTTCGGTCAGCAGATCTTGTGCGGCTAAGCCGTACTTCGGCTCCGCAGGTGCCGGTTGCGCCTGCGGAAGTTGAGGCGGACTCAAAGAGGGAGCTGCTGTCGTCGTCTTTTGAGTGCTTTCAGTATTCGTACCGGTTGGTCCAACAGTGGTCTTGACTTGCTGTTCTTCGGCACCGGCTGGGAGCCCTGTGGCTTGGAAGCTTCGTAGGAGCTCGCTGGTCTGGGAGCCCTGTAATTGGCCGACGGCCGTCGCGATTGACGGAGGGTTGATCGCTTGCACCGTGCGAAGGCTTTCATCGAGCTGCTGGAGCATCAGGAGTAGTGTTCGATTGTCGAACAGCTTTGCACGGCCCACGGCAATCCCGTTGTCGTCCTGCGCACGCACGAGTGAGCTCGGCGCCAACACCGACAACAGCAACACACAGAAGATCCCGGCAACGCGTGACGGCAAAGCGCTCCTCATGGGTGGAGTCTCCTTATCGAATTGACGCAGATGCGGCACTGGCAAGGGCCGTGTCGTGCATGGCACGAACCGGGAGGGGCGATCCGCCGCGCGCGGGTACGGAGCCGCCGAGCGGACACGGAGCATGTTTCAGTCCGGGATGTTCTCGCGTACACGCCCCACCTCGTTCCGACTAGTGGAGGTTACGAGTTGAGAAAGAGTACTGCATTTGACGGACGTCGCATGGAGTTTTCCAGGCGTTCTCGATCGGGCGCTCGTTCCAGAGGCGGACCCGCCGCACGGCAACGAGTACACGGGACGTGATCGTGAGGTGGCGCGATGTCGCCGTCGCAGCCCTACGCGGACTGCCGCGGCGTCCCCTCATTCGTACATGTGATGCAGAATCAGTAGCTTGAGAAGACTACACGTTCAATCTGACCAACACGCCCAGCTTCGGTCCGCCCGCGCGCGACATCAACTCGCCCAACACCTCGGCACGATCACCTCGACGGTGAGCACGTCGCGGAGTTGATTGATCGGCGAGTGCGAAGGCGCGTGGTCAGCGCACTTCGCGCTCGACGATCTGCACGATGTCACTCTCGAGGTATGGCTTCCCGGTGTCGAGCAGCTGCCGCTCCAGGCCGCGGTCCGGATCGGCGGCGTACACTGTGCCGTCGTTCTTCGAGATCTGCACGAGGCCGCGTTGGATACGAATCGATTGCGTGTCCGTTCCCTGCGTGCACTGAACGATGAAGCCGCGATAGCCCAGGTTGCCCGAGAGCGCCCTCGCCTGGGCCGGCGGCAACGCGGCCAGTCGTTGAGTGAAGCGATCGGCCTCACGGTCGGTGAGTGTCCACGTGGGGTTCGGCATGCCCGAGAAGATGTCGAGCTCAACCTCGCAATGCGCCGCCATCGATTGCCTTCGATCTCAGCGAGCTAGGCGCAGAACGCCGTCCAGTTGTCCTGATAGAAATACCCGCAGAAGTCCGTGTAGCTGCCGCGGCAGATGTTGTTCGGCGCATAGCCCTTGCCTTGATACTGGTAGATGGAATGCCCGCAGTCGTCGGTGTATCGCGCCGGCGTCCCACCGGGCTTGTGCCCCCACCACCAGTAGGGCCCGCCCGTGACCAGGCGGTAGAAATGGTAGTCGTGGCCCGGCCACATCACCATCACGATCGTCAAGCCGTTTGGCTGACAGCCGTCCTGCCAGCCGTCGGCCCGCAACCCGTCGATGCACGATGCGCACGTGAGCGCCGCCGCCGGTCGCCCACCATGCACACCCGGGCGGGCGTACCGTATGTCGGGACGATAGTTGCTCGCAAAGCAGTAGCAGTTGTTGAGGCCCACGTGGGCGGGATCGTTGAAGAAGGCGGCGTTCGCACTGAAATAGTTCGACCCGCACGCCCACCAGGTTTCGTGTTCTTCCACTCCAGGCTTATACGGCACGTCGGCGGCGACCTCCGCTTTCTCGACACGCGTGCGGTCGATCGTGGCCGTCGGGTCTTGCGGACCGCGTAGTCGCGGAATGGACACCACTCCGCGCGAGACGACCTCCCGGACGGCGTCAGGCAGACCTCTCACCTGGCGGTCAGCCGTCTTCAGCAGCCAGGCAGCTGCCGATTCCTTCGTCGCCGGCGCCGCACCAACACGGAACGTGTCGGCGACCTGCAGGCGTGGGCGTGTCCCGGACGTCGCCTTGCTCCACGGACCATCGTCGGTCTTCATCTGTCGCACGATCAATCCGCGATACCCGAGTCCCAATCGACCGTCCGGCACTTTAGAGATCTGCTTGGGCTCGGCACGCAGCAACTCGAACAACGCTCCTTCGTCGCTTCGCGACAGCCGCCAGGTGGGATTCGGCACACCGGAGAAAATGTCCAGCTCGACTTCCAGCATGGTCAGCTCCTTGTCGATCTCGTTGCACGCTCTCGCGGCGGATCCTGCGCCCGTCTTGAACGCCCTGTCAATCAGATAACGGGCGGTCGGGGGGCTCGCTCGAACGATGTAGGACAAGACCTCTGCGTGCGACAATCGCGCGGATGGAGCGTCAGGCGCGATCCCGACTCACGGCGCTGGCCGTCGTCGCGCCGCTCGTGTGGACGGCGGTGCAATGCGGCGGCGGTCCGGCTGCACCGTCGCCGAGCCCAGCGCCGCCGGCCGTCTTCGTCGGAGCCGGCGACATCGCCGACTGCGGACCGGGCGCGGCGACGACGGCGCGGCTGCTCGACGCGCTCGGCGGCACGATCTTTACCACAGGCGACAACGCGTACCAGTCCGGCAGCGACGACGAATTCGCGACGTGCTTTGCCCCGACGTGGGGGCGGCACCTCGCGCGCATTCGCCCGTCTCCCGGTAACCACGACTACGTCACGGCCGGCGCGGCGGGGTACTTCGGGTAGTGGACGTTCGTTCCCGCCGACGGCGTCGCGTTCGCAGACGCCGGCAGCGGTGCCTGCGTACCGTAGCCTCCGAAATGCTCCGGACGTGAAGGCAGTGCCGATGCGGCGACAGCGTCTCTTCTTTGCCACTCGTGAGGACTTGACGTCAGGACTCCAGGCCCTCGAGTCCGACCTGAGGCTCGAATACCAGCTCTACGAGACGCGCGACGACCGGAACTTCATCTCGTTCACGTCACTGCTGGATGCGCCCTGGCTGGGGATCAGCAGGACCGGCGCGACGATGACCGACGACAGCTATATTGCGTACCGGCGCGGGTCGACGCCCCGAGTCCACGCGATTCCTCAACGCCGCGGCGGCGTCAAATACCAGCAGGACCTGTCGGCCGGCGTGATGATGCTTCAACCTGGCGGTCTTCACGCGACCGGTGCGGTCGTCGCGGGCCGTGTCGCTCCCTGCGGCGCCGCCGCGGCGAGCGACACCGCGTTCGTCCTGTATGACGCGTTCTCGCGGACCGTGTTTTCGGGATTCCGCAGGATTCGCGGCTATTCGGTTGGTCCGGACGCGTATCGTGCGTTCAAGGAAGGGAAGCGCCTCGTCACGATCGGGATCCGATCGCCGGCGACGTACGACCTCGCCGATCCGGAATCCTGACCACGTGCCGAGTCGGCGTTCCGTGGAGCCTGTAAAATGGCGAACCACTGCATGGACGTCAAGATGGCGCGGCCCCTCGGGACCGGCGGATGAGCAGCGAGGTGGGGACGCTCGGACCACTGCCACGGCGGCAGGTGCGTCAACCCTCCGGCGCGGGGCACGTCGCGCAGCCGCCGCCCATGCGCTTCGAATCGTTCCCAAGGTCTCGCGCGCGGATCCTCGCCCGGCTCGTCGCTGCGGCCGTGGTCGTCGCGCGCGGCGCAGCGGCGGTCTGCGTGGACGCGATCCTGCTGCGCAACACCAGGCCG
>Ga0066903_100005091_pt1 | contig 11312 bp, 7 predicted proteins | sample PanSoiMetaGPlot1_FD_67491 | JGI IMG/M metagenome (GOLD analysis project Ga0066903, IMG submission 67491) | Tropical forest soil microbial communities from Panama analyzed to predict greenhouse gas emissions - Panama Soil - Plot 1 (version 2) | ecosystem: Environmental > Terrestrial > Soil >...
GAAACGCGATTTGCTTACCGTCGGGCGACCAGGTGGGAAACAGATTGTGCCCCTGGACCGTGAGCTTCAGGGGTTGGCCTGCGCCCTTGAGGTCGTAAATCCAGATTTGACCTCTCCCGCCGGGCCCTATGGTCAGCGCCAGACGACGTCCATCCGGTGATACGCGCAGGTTTCGCGGGTACTCGAGTGCTTCACCGATCGGGACGTGCGTGCCGCTGCGATCGACCCACGCAAGCCGATGCATCACGGAGACGTCGTGCCCTGAAATGTAGGCGGCGCTCCCGTCGGCCGCACTGGAGAAGTTGGTGGCGGCGTCCTTGTTGAGGACGCCGGTGGCGATTGGTATCGGCGTGCCGATGACGCGCAGTGCCCCAGGATCGAACTCCGCGGCCATCACGCGATCAGCTTGCCCGAAGACCAGGCGTCGAGACAGATAGAGCGGACCGAATGCGGCGTCAACGAGGGTCACGCTGTCCGTGCTGCCCATTCGGCGTCCGGCAATTCGCGTGCTCCCGTCGCTCAGAAGCACTCCGTACAAAATCGACGCGCCTCCGGGCAAGGCTATCGGATGTACATATGCCTGCTCGGCTTTCGTCGCGTCCGGCAATCCAAGGCGCTCCGGTTGTCCGCCGGATGCTTGTACGCGAAACAACCCGAGTGACGCTTCTGCGAACACGATCGTGTTGTTGTCGGCCCAGCTGGCGCCGCTGAAGTAGGCGTCGATTGGACAAATCTTCGTACTGGGGCCACCGGCCACGGGGATGCGTCTCAACTCCCCGAACGTGGCGAAACCGATGTGCTGGCCATCGGGAGAAAAGAAAGGATCGAACCCGCCGTCGGAGTCCGGGATCGGTTTGCCCTCGAGCTGATCGAGACGACGCATGACAAGTTGCGACGTGCCGCCACGCGTCGACGTGTAGACGATCCGCGAGCCGTCGGGCGAGATTGCAACATTCTGTCCGTACAGATCTGTTGAGAGTGGATCCGCCTGGGACAGTTTCAACTCGAATCGCTTCGGAGCCTGAACCAGTGGCGTCGGGGAATGAAACATGACGATCGCCGCTATGGCGCCCGCGGCAACACCGAGACCGGTACCGGCAACGATCGGCCACATACGCTTCTTCGTGGGCGCCTCTTCGACTGGCGGCTTCGTGTGCTGAGCGACTGCATCTTCGATGAAGAGTTCGACGTCCGCCGCATCATGCAGCCGCTGCCTCGCGTCCTTCTGCAGGCATCGTTGCAGGACTGGAAGCAGCGGGTGTGCATCGGCGCCGAGCGCGTTCCAGTCCGGCGTGCCGCGGACGATGCCGGCCAGCACATCGCTCACGTGCTCGCCGGCAAATGCGGGTCTGGCGGTCAGCATCTCGAACAACACACAGCCGAACGCCCAGATGTCGGTGCGCTTGTCGACCACCTGTCCCCGCGCCTGTTCCGGGCTCACGTACGCTGCCGTGCCAAGAAGGATGCCGGCCTGCGTCGCGGGCGACACCATCGTGGGAGAGTTCGTGAGATCGCCCGATGGATCGGTGCGCTCAACAGTCTTGGCGAGGCCGAAGTCGAGCACTTTGACGGTGCCGTCGGGCCGCAATTTGATGTTGGCTGGTTTCAGATCGCGGTGAACGATCCCCTGATCGTGCGCAGCTTCGAGCGCGCTCAAGACTTGCGCGGAAATCGGCAACGCCTCGCTCACTGGGATTGGACCGCGCGCGATGCGGTCGGCGAGCGTCGGGCCTTCGACGAGCTCGAGGACGAGCGCGGTGACACCGCCAGCATCCTCCAGTCCGTGAATGCCTCCGATATTCGGATGGTTGATCGACGCCAGGACCTGCGCTTCGCGGCGGAACCGCACCACACGCTGCGAATCGTGGGTGACCGACGCCGGCAGCACCTTCAAGGCGACGTCGCGATTGAGCTTCCTGTCTCTTGCGCGATAGACCTCGCCCATCCCGCCGACGCCCAGCAAGCCGATGACCTCGAACGATCCGATTTTCGATCCGGCCGAAAGCGTCAATTTAGTGTTTGTGGGCTTCCATGCCGAGGCGCTGCGCGGTCTCACCCTCGAAATCGAACTCGATGATCACGACCGGTTCCTTGCCGACGACCCAGCCGTCGTGGCCCGGTTCGATGGCCACGATCTGCGGCGCCTTGTGCTCGACGACGCAGCCGTCGGCGTACTCGATGTGGATTTCGCCGTGCGCGAGAAATCCGGCGTGGGCGTGCATGCAGAGATCCGTGCCGACGACGTGCTTCATATCCTTCGACCAGCGGAAACCGGGCGGGTAGATCATCCGTTTGACGCGCGCGTTGCCGGCCTGGCCGACATCCAGTCGCACGTGGCCGAGATAGCGGTGCGTGGCGCCTTTCACGGTCGCAAACAGCGCATCGTGTTCGACGGCGGATTTGGCCGGCGACTTTTGCGCGCTGGATTTCTTCACCGCTGCTTTCTTCACGACTTTCTTCACGGTTTTCTTCGTCGCTCGCTTCTTAGCCATGGCGCCTCGCTTGTGGCCGGCATTCTCTCACGAAGCGCAGCCGCCCAATTCGAATGACCAAATGACTAAATGGCCAAATGACCAAGCTCAATCCGCCTGAAGGCGGATCCCACAGAAGAGAAATCCCGCAGGAAGGCGGTGCTATGCTCGCGTCGTGAAGGCCGGCCTGCGCATGCCGGGTCCGACTGAAGCCGGACACTACGTAGGCGGCGAACGGCGTCGCCGTATTACGCGGTCGCTGTTGGTCGCCGCGGCGCTGCTGGCGTTGACCGCCGCTGCGCTCGCGCAGGTGCCGCGCTTTCGCGGCTACGAAGACCGCTTTCGTCCCGGGCCCAACATCCCGTACGACGGACGATTCACGTTCGTCCGGCTGAATTACACGACGCTTCCCGGCGGATATTTCTACGGTGGCCTGCCGGCATGGGCGCATGGCTATCCGATCGCCGAACAGAATCTGATGCGGATCATGAACGAGGTCAGCTACCTCCGCCCGCACATCGACGAGATCAACAGCGTGAGAGCTGACGATCCCGAGCTGTTCCACTATCCGCTCGCGTACGTCATCGAAGTGGATTGGTGGGACATGACGGAGAAGGAGGTCACGAACCTTCGCGCGTATTTGAAGAAGGGTGGTTTCCTGATCGTGGACGACTTCAAGGTGCGCGGCGGGTTCGGGAGGTTCGGCGGGCGCGGTGGAGACGTCGGTGGAGCAGGAGGCGGGCTCGAAGCCTTCGAGGGCAACATGAAGCGCGTTTTCCCCGAAGGACGATTCGTCGCGCTCGATCCGACGCTGTCGATCTTTCACGCCTTCTTCGAAATCAAATCGCTCGACAATTTTCCGCAGGCCTACATCGCCGGTCAGCCGGTCTTCCGCGGCTTGTTCGAGGACAATGACCCACGTAAGCGCCTGATGGTCATTGAAAACTACAACACCGATATCTCGCAGTTCTGGGAATGGTCCGGCCGCGGCCTGCGTCCGTTTGACGATACGAACGAGGCATACAAACTCGGCATCAACTATCTCATCTACGGGATGACGCACTGATCGGGATTCGGGATCAGAGACGGTGGTAGGGGACGGCTTTCAGGCCGCCCCTACACCAAGATGTTATGGGATCCTTACGCACTGGAGGGCGACGGTTCGCTTGAGTAGAATCGTCGCGTTTTGAGGGGCCACGGGCGCTGGGGAGTTGCAGGCACTCACGTGACAGATACCGCCCGGATGCTCGCCGCCGCGATGCTGGCCGCAGTGACAGCCGTCGGATGTAGCGGCGCCGACGGCAAGGCTCTTCCCCCGCGTACCGATTCACCGACGCCACCCGCGGACTCCGCCGTCCTCGTCACCGCCGCTCCCGTAGTCGAGAAGCCGATGCCGGTCGCGATCGATGCCATCGGCGCGGCCGAAGCGTTCTCGGTTGTCGCCGTTCACTCGCAGATCACCGGTGAGCTCACGTCGGTTAATTTCAAAGATGGCGACGAAGTGACGAAGGGACAGGAGCTCTTCACGCTCGATCGTCGTCCGCTCGAGGCGGCGCTTCAGCAGGCCCAGGCGAACCTCGATCGTGATCTCGCGCAGCTGGCCAACGCGAAAGCGCAGTTGCAGCGCTATCAGGACCTCGCCGATCGCGGGATTGCCACTCGCGAGCAGCTCGATACCAGCCGTACGACGCTCGCGGCGCTCGGCGCCACGACCGTTGCCGATCGTGCGTCGGTTGAGAATGCCCGCGTCCAACTCACCTACGCCACAATCAGCGCGCCGATCTCGGGTCGCGTCGGGAAACTGCTCGTCAGCGTGGGCAATCTCGTTCGCGCCAACGATACGACGCCGCTCGTGGTGATCAATCAGGTTGCGCCGATCTATGTAGTGTTTGGCGTCCCGGAAGCACAGCTGCCTGACCTGAAGCGCTACATGGCCCGCAGCGCGCTCCGCGTCGAAGCGGGACCTCCAACCTCCTCGGAGCCACCATCCGTCGGACGCCTGGCCTTTGTCGACAACTCTGTGGATCAGACAACGGGCACGATCGCGGTGAGGGCAACTTTCCCGAACGACGATCGGCGCTTGTGGCCCGGTCAGTTCGTGAACGCGACGATCACGCTCGACCGCGATCCGTCGGCGATCGTCATCCCGTCCACGGCCATCCAGGACAGTCAGCAGGGAAAGATCGTGTTCGTCATCAAGCCCGATAAGACTGTCGAGCAGCGCGTCGTCCACATTCGTCGAACGGCGAATGCCGAAACCGTCGTGGCAGACGGTGTGAAGGCCGGAGAGATGGTCGTCACCGACGGGCAACTACGGCTGATTCCCGGCACGCGCGTCACCATCCGATCGGCAGGGCCGCCAGGAAACGCGTCGTGAATCTTTCCGCCCTCTTCATCGAACGTCCCGTCACGACGACGCTCATCATGCTCGGTATCGTCGTTTTCGGCGTGATGGCGTACCGCATCCTGCCGGTCAGCGATCTGCCCAACATCGACTTCCCGACGATTCAGGTCAGCGCGGGACTGCCCGGCGCGAGTCCCGAAACGATGGCTTCGGCGGTCGCCTTACCGCTCGAGAAGCAGTTCGCGACGATTGCCGGCGTCACATCGATCAATTCGGCGAGCAATCCCGACTCGACGAACATCACCATCCAGTTCGACCTGAGCCGGAATATCGATGCCGCCGCCCAGGATGTGCAGGCGATGATCGCGAAGACGGCCCGCCAGTTGCCGCCGCAAATGCCGGCGCCGCCGTCGCTGCAGAAGGTGAATCCGGCGGATCAGCCGGTTCTGTTTCTCGGATTGAATTCGCCGACGCTGCCACTGTCGGTCGTCGACGAGTATGCACAGACCATCACGCAGCGAATTTCGATGGTCAGTGGCGTCGCGGCCGTCACGGTGGGCGGCTCGGCGAAGTACGCGGTTCGCATCGATGTGGATCCACGACAGCTTGCCGCGCACGGCATCGGGCTCGATGAAGTAGCCAATGCCATATCGAACGCGAACGTCAACCTGCCGACCGGGACGATCTACGGTGCCGACCAGACCTACATGCTGCAGGCGAACGGCCAGATGTTCCGCGCCGATGCCTACGCGCAGACGATTATCGCCTATCGAAAGGGCAACCCGGTTCGATTGGGACAGGTCGCTCACGTCTACGACGGCGTGGACCAGGACAAGTTGAGCGCCGTCGTTCAGGGCGAAGGACGTCCACCGGTTCGGTCGCTGAATTTCTCTGTCCAGAAACAGCCGGGCACGAACACCGTGGCGGTCGTCGACGCGGTCAAGCAATTGCTTCCGTCACTGCGAGCGACGCTGCCTGCCTCAGAGGACTTGATCCTGCGTTGGGATCGTTCGCAAGGCATTCGCGATTCCGTGCGGGACGTGAAATTGACGCTGATCCTCACCGTCGCTCTCGTCGTGCTCGTGATCTTCCTGTTCCTCCGGAATCTGTCGGCGACGATCATTCCCAGCCTCGCGCTGCCCTCGTCGATCGTTGGCACGTTCGCCGCGATGTACCTGCTTGGCTACAGCCTCGACAATCTCTCGCTGATGGCGCTCACGCTGTCCGTTGGCTTCGTCGTGGACGATGCGATCGTGATGCTGGAAAACATCGTGCGCCATATGGAAATGGGCAAGAGCGCGATGGTGGCCGCTTTCGACGGCGCGAAGGAGATTGCCTTTACGATTCTCTCCATGACGCTCTCCCTCAGCGCAGTCTTCATTCCCGTGCTGTTCATGGGTGGCGTCGTCGGCCGTTTGCTGCACGAGTTCGCCGTCACGATCGGTGTCGCGATTCTCATTTCCGGCTTCGTCTCGATCAGCCTCACGCCGATGTTGTGCAGCCGGTTCCTGAGGCCGCCGCGCGAGGTGCGGCACGGCCGGTTGTACAACGCCGCCGAAGCGGTGCTGAACGGATCGCTGAGGATCTACGACTGGACGCTCACGCAGAGTCTGAGGTTCCGCGCTGTCACGATGGTCATATCGTTGTTGCTGCTGGCTGGAACGGTGTACCTCTTCGGCCGGATTCCGAAAGGATTCCTGCCGACGGAAGATACCGGCCGCCTCAACGTTTCGACGGAGGCCGAGCAAGGCGCCACGTTTCCGGGAATGCTCCAGCTGCACGAACCGATCTCCACGATCCTGAACAAGGATCCGAACATCTTCGAATTCGACGTGCTCCTCGGGCTTGGAGGTCAGACGCTGAATCAGGGACGGGTTCTGCTGTTTCTCGAGCCGAGGGCGCATCGTCCGTTGAGCGCCGATCAGTCAGCCGCCGTGCTCCGACGGCAGCTAGGGAGAATTCCCGGGCTCCGGGTCTTCATTTCAAATCCGCCGCCAATCAGCATCGGCGGACTGAATACACGCAGTCAGTATCAGTTCACGCTGCAGGATACCGACACCGACGAGCTGTATCGGTACGCCGGCATCCTTCAGGACAAAGTCCGTCAGCTTCCCGGATTCGAGGATGTCAGCACGGACATGCAGGTGAGAAACCCGCAGGTCCGATTGAATCTCGATCGCAACAAGATTGCGGCCCTCGGTCTGACGATGAATCAGGTCGAGACCGCACTGTCGAGCGCGTACGGCACACGCCAGGTCTCCACGATCTACGCGCCGAACAACCAGTATCCGGTCATCATGCAGGTCGCGCCGGAATTTCAGCGCGATCCATCGTCTCTGTCGACGATCTACGTGCGCGCGCCGTCAGGGCCGCTCGTCCCGTTGAATACGATCGCATCAGTGAACACCGGTTACGGTCCTCTCACGCTCAATCACGTGGGACAGCTGCCCTCCGTGACGTTGTCCTTCAACCTGCGCCCCGGAACCGCGCTCGGCGACGCCGTGACCACCGTTCAGCGGGTGGCGGCAGAGTCGTTGCCCTCGACGATCTCGACGAGTTTTCAGGGCACTGCGCAGGCGTTTCAGGATTCGCTGCAGGGCCTCGGACTCATTCTGCTGATGGCGATCGTCGTCATCTATCTCGTGCTGGGAATCCTCTACGAAAGCTTCACGCACCCGCTGACGATTCTCTCCGGTCTTCCGTCGGCGGGATTCGGTGCGCTGCTCGCGCTGATGATCTTCAAGACCGATCTGAGCGTCTACGCGTTCGTCGGCGTCATCATGCTGGTTGGCCTTGTGAAGAAGAACGGCATCATGATGGTCGACTTCGCCGTCGCGGCGCAGCGAGAAGAGGGAAAGTCCGCTCGAGAAGCCATCCACGAAGCGTGTCTCGTCCGCTTCCGTCCGATCATGATGACGACGATGGCGGCGCTCGTGGGGACGTTGCCAATTGCGCTTGGCTACGGCGCCGGTGCTGAATCGCGTCGACCGCTAGGCCTGGCGGTCGTCGGCGGCCTGCTCGTGTCGCAGTTGCTCACGCTCTACATCACGCCGACGTATTACGTCTACATCGAAGAGGCGCGGCACTGGTTGACCGGGCGTCGGAAGTCGTCGTCTCGGTCAAGTGCGCGTTTGCGAGCGGTGGAGAGAGCGGAGTCGTAGGGGACGAGTTTCAGGCCGTCCCGACGCGATGACGGCTATCGAACCGTAAACGGAACATCGACAGTAGTCGTCGTGATGTGTTCGGTGACGCGGTCGAACACGTCGATGTCGAACGGTTGACCGATTTTGTTGCCGGCGAGATCCTCGAGCGTAGTATCCACAATCAGGCGATGAGCGCCGGCGGCCCACGGCGTCTTCGGCGTGAAGCGCCACTGCGATTCCTGTCGATCCACTGAAACGGTGCCCTCAATCCGGCCACGTGACGCCGATACCTGCAGCATCCGCTGCAGCAGTGGATAGTTCATCGGCCGATCGAAGTCGACGATGAGCGGATCGGTCGTGCCGGTACGAGGCGTGGTCAGCTTCCACCGTTTCGGGTCAGGAGGATTGCGGACCGCGGCGCCACCGCGAAACGTTCGGCGATAACTCTCGACCAAGGGCACACCATGGGCGTCGGGCCACTCACGATCGATCGCCAACGTGTACTGCTGGCCCTCAGCAAGCGGTGGACCCATGCGTTGATTCGAGGCGAGCCCGCGCTTGATTCGCCCCGGATCGAACGTCAGCGTCAGCCGCTGGACGTTCGGATCCCATAATTCCTCGCCTGGCAGAAACTCCGCGGTCAGTTCACGCCCGTCCTTGTCGAGCAGGTGAATGCGTTGCGCTGCGCCGCCGCGGCTCATGGGGGCCGAAAAGTACACGTACAAACGGAGTTGATTGCTTGGCAAAACGTCGGCCGTCGGGTAGACGCGATCGACACGCGTCGTGGGCGTGACGTTTCGAGGCGGTCCGTTGAACATCTGGTCGACGGCAGCACGGGAGCCAGGCTGCCGAAAAACGGCCCGGTATCGAACACCTGCGGCGAGCGGAAATTGAGGCCGGAAAATCAGGGTGCGGTTTTCAACCGTGTAGTTGCCGAGCAGCGCGTCGCTCGCACCCTCGACGTACACACCAAAGATTGGTGACCAGCCGCCCGACGGTGCGATGGCAGGTGCGGGCCATCCGACAACCTTGAACGCATTGTTCTCGAACTGAATGGAAGCGGATTGATTACTCACGGTGGTCCCCCTGAGGAGCGTGAGGAGGACCACCGCGAGAGCGAAGCGACTCCGCGTCAACGCGCGAAACCGCTACGGCAGGGCGATTGTCTTGAGATTGACCGGCCCGTTCGACGGCCCCGGCGCATATCTCGGTCCGGATCCTGGAGCTGCGGTCACGACGAGAGCGTTGCTGTCGTCGAGCGCCGCGAGATGCTGCACGTTGGTAAGCGACGTGAGCTTGTCATACGGCGCACCTGCGACGTTCACGACCGTCGGCGAATCGATCGGCTTGTCGGTGCCGAGCGTGTCGGCGTGGAGCTTCACGACGCCGAACGAGGTGTTGGCGATCAGAATGTAGTCGTGGCCGTTTTTCTTGTACGGCACCATGTCGAGCGGCTGGTTACCGGCGCCGAGATCGGCAATCGTGACGCCCTTCACCTGCGCGCCCGGCTTGAGATCCCGCATCGGAATCTTCACGAGCGGCGTGCACGTGTAGGCCGCCAGGACGTATTCCTGACCGCCGAGCGTGTAGGGCACGAAGGTTCGCACCGGCGCCTGCGTTTCGTAGCGGCCGTGCGACGCGTGCCAGATCTGCAACTGCGTGCCTTTGCCCGCCGCGCTGAACGGAAATGGGATGGAACGAAGCGCCGACGACCACTCCTCATTCGACATCCCCGCGACGAGCACGTTCCCATTCACGAAGGCCATGTCGGTGATCGTGGTCGTGCGCGGGTTTTGCCGCGCACTCGGATCGGAGGCGGGAGCATCGGCGAGGCTCACTGAAGCGTGACCGATGTTGTCCAGTGCGAGCGGAGTCACCTTGCCAGTCGGTTCGACGCGGACGACGAGGGCCGTCGCGTCCGGTCCGCGCCCGCGCGACGCCGAGACGTACACATTCTTTGAAATCGGATTGACGGCGACGTCGTTCACCATGATCTGATCGGGGGTGATGCCGACGAGGGCGGCGATCTTCTGATCGATGCCGTCAACGTTGATCGCCGCGGTGCGGACCGATCTGCGGTCGCCGGTGTCGAGCGCGACGACAGCGCCGCCGATGGAGTCGCCGACGAACAGTACGCCGTCGGGACCGAACGCGAGCGCGCCGGCAGACTTCAACTCGGCTTTGCCGGGCGTGAGCGTTGCGGCAGCGCTGACCGCGTCACGAATGGGCGAGACCAGCGCGGTCAGCGCTGTCGCCAGGCACAATCCGAGCGCTGCGCGAACCACGATTCGATACTGCATAGTCCCTCCGCAGAAAGAAGAGAACAGACCGCAATCGAGGCGCCCATCATACGCCCCGGCGGGCCGGCGCGAAACCTCAGCTCTTGTTGGGACCGTATGGCTGCAACTGGGACCCTGATGGCCGTAGGGGACGCCCCTGAGGGCGTCCCTCTTTATTCATTTGTTCAACGGAAACACGACCCCTACCGAGAGACGCACTGCGTTGAAATCACCAAAGCTGTCGAACATGTGGCGCCAGTCGAACTGGGTCCGAATGCGCAGATCGCTGCCGCGCCGCGCTCGCCAGTCCGCGCCGCCACCCAGCTGAAGCGCGAAATCATTGATCTCGCACACGCCGCAGTGATACAGCCCGGCGAACCCCGAGACGAACGGCAAGAGGTTGTTGTCGATGTTCGCGAGCCGCACGCGTGCCCCACCGAGGAACGACGAAACGTTCGCGTCGCCGAAGTGATTCAGGCCGACTTCGCCCGCGAGCGTGAGAAACGGCGTATCCCGTTTGATGGTCGTCCCGAGGTCGAAGTGACCGCCAAACGCGCTGGTTTCACCGAGCTCGTGATAGACGAGGTCGTAGCTGGGCGTGAAGGTCGCGAAAAACGGATCGCGTGATTGGGCCGAAACTGATGTGGCGACGAACAGAAACGAGGCGACGAGCGAGAGAAGTCGTGTGCGCATGCCGCGACCATAAGCAACCCATCTGCCAGATGTGCGAACAGCCGTGCTTGCAACCGTTCGTGGCGAGTCTTAGTTTTTCTGCGAGTTCCGCGAGCTCTGCGTTGATCGTCGTCGCATCGTTACGCTATGGCAACGCGTCGTTCGGATCAGGCCACCATCGCCGGCTCAAATAATCGAGCGCGACGACCAGGCCGACCCGTTGCGGGATGGTCGCAATCAATGCCGCCGCAACTACACCGATCGCCAGCGCGCCCTCGCCCCACGAGCGGGGACCGACGCCAAAGTACACGGCGGCGATGGCAATCGCGATGGGGATACGGTCACCAATGATCCAGAATGCCCACGTGTCGCCCGCGCTTCGTTCGTAAACGAGGCCGCACGC
>Ga0066903_100005092_pt1 | contig 11312 bp, 11 predicted proteins | sample PanSoiMetaGPlot1_FD_67491 | JGI IMG/M metagenome (GOLD analysis project Ga0066903, IMG submission 67491) | Tropical forest soil microbial communities from Panama analyzed to predict greenhouse gas emissions - Panama Soil - Plot 1 (version 2) | ecosystem: Environmental > Terrestrial > Soil >...
GTGAGCGGCGGTTCGTGCTTGGACCTCTGGCGGAGCTCGAACCGGATCTGGTGGATCCGGTGACGGGACAGACCGTGCGCGAACTGCTCGCGCGCTTAAGTGACTAGCCCCAGACGACTTTGGTCATGGCGTAAGGCGGCACAGTATACATGAAAACGGGCCGGGGCGTTTTCGCCCCGGCCCGTTCCCGGACTCCCGAAGTCCGAAACCCGGATTCCGCGTTGTCCAATACGCGGTGTCCGGACGTCCAGTTCCCTAGGTGGTCTTCTTGTAGGTCGTCGACGAGGGGCCGCGGCCGCCCGTGCGATCGATCTTCAGCTTGCCGTCCGCGAGCGACCAGGTCTGCGTCGCCTCGCCCTGCTCCGTCTTGGTGGTGATGACGAGCTTCGCGCCGTCCCACTTCGCCGTCGCCTTGGCCGTGCCGCCGCGGCCTGCGGGGACTTCGGTCTCGGTGCCGTCGAGCTTGTAGGTCGTCGTCACGGCGTTGCCGCCCATGTTGCGCTCGACCTTCAGTTCGGTCGCCGTCTGCGTGACGGTCATCGGGCCGCCGCCGCCCCGCATGCCGCCACCGCCACCGCCGCCGCCCGCCGGGGCCGCGGCCGGATCAACGTCCGGGGTCCACGTGCCGGAGAAGTCCGTTTTCTGCGCGTAGCCGGCCACGGCCAGCGCGACGACGAAGGTCGCCGTCAATGCGAGTTTCCGCCTCATGCTCTGACTCCTTGTGATAAACGAGTAATGACTCACACGTGCACATTGAGCCGCGCGCTACTCGAAGCGCAGCGCCTCAATCGGGTCCAGGCTCGCGGCCTTGCGAGCCGGATAGAAGCCGAAGAACACGCCCGTCAGCGCGGCAAAACCGAACGCGAGCGCGATGGCGTCGGATGATATATCAGCCGGCCACTGCATGAATCTCTGCACGGCCGCGCTCAATCCGAAGCCCAGGCCGATACCGATGAGTCCGCCGATGAGGCTGATGACGACCGCCTCGACGAGGAACTGCAAAAGTACGTCCTTCCCGCGCGCGCCGATCGCCATGCGCAAACCGATCTCGCGCGTCCGCTCCGTGACAGACACGAGCATAATGTTCATGATCCCGATGCCGCCGACGAGGAGCGACACGCCCGCGATGCTCGCGAGCAGCGTCGTCATCGTCTTCGTCGTCTCGGTCTGCACGCTCGCCATCTCCTCGAGCGTGCGCACCATGAAGTCGTCGTTCTCGGGCGAGCCGATCTTGTGGCGGACGCGCAGTTCGCCGCGGATGGCCTCAGCCGTATCCTGAATCGCGTCGGAGCTGGCCGCCGACACCGTGACGTTGTTGATGTTCTGCTGCCCCTGCAGCTTCTTCATCACGGTGGTGTAGGGCACGAAGATCGTGTCGTCCTGATCCTGGCCCATCGACGACTGGCCCTTGCTGATCATCACGCCGATCACCTTGAACGGCTGGTTGCGGATGCGGATGATCTGCCCGGTCGGATCGACGTCGTCACCGAAGAGGATCCCCGACACGACGGTGCCGAGCACGGCGACCTTCGCGGCGCTCTGCACGTCCTGCGGCGTGAAGAACGCGCCGTACTTGTTCGGCCAGCTCCGGATCTGGGGCAGGTCCACGTCGGTGCCCTGGATCTGCGTCGACCAGTTCTGGTTGCCGGCGATGACCTGCGCGCGGCTGTTGGCGCCGGCGGCGGCGTACTGCACGCCGGGAATCTGCCTGATCGCGTTGGCGTCTTCGGGCGTCAGCGTCGTCGAGTTGCCCTGGCCCATGCGCACGCCGCCCTGCGAGAAGTTGCCGGCGTTGACCATGATCATGTTCGTGCCCGCCGACTTGACGCGTTCCTCGATCGTCGTGCGCGCGCCGGTGCCGAGCGCCACCATCGTGATGACGGCGCCGACGCCGATGATCATGCCGAGCATCGTCAGGACGGTGCGCAGCTTGTTGCGGTTCAGGGCCTTGAGCGCGATCCGCAGGGTCATGAAAATCGACATGTGAGCCTCAATGCGACGCGGGCTGCGCCTCTGTCTGCTGCTGCACGACCGACGCCGGCAGATGCGACGTGTCGTCGTCGGGCGGCGGCAGGGCCTTCAGCTCCTCGCCGGCCATGCGCCGCTGCGTGATCTGCTGATCGACCTGGATCTTGCCGTCGCGGAACTTGACGATGCGCGTGCCGTGCTCGGCGATGTCCATCTCGTGTGTGATGAGCACGACCGTGATCCCGCGCTCCATGTTCAGGCGCTGGAAGATGTCCATGACCTCGATGCTCGTGCGCGTGTCGAGGTTGCCGGTCGGCTCGTCGGCCAGCAGGATCGACGGCTGGTTGATGAGCGCGCGCGCAATGGCGACGCGCTGCTGCTGGCCGCCCGACAACTGGTTCGGGTAGTGATCCATGCGCTTGCCGAGGCCGACGATCTCGAGGACTTCCTTCGCGCGCCTGTGACGCTCCGCCGATTTCAGGCGATCCCGCCCGCCGTTGTACAGGAGCGGCAGCTCGACGTTGTCGAGCGCGGTCGTCCGCGACAGCAGGTTGAACCCCTGGAACACGAAGCCGATCTTCTTGTTCCGGATGTTCGCCAGCTCGTCCTTCGACATGCGCGAGACGTCCTTGCCGTCGAGGAAGTACTGCCCGCTCGTCGGCCGATCGAGACATCCGACGATGTGCATGAAGGTCGACTTGCCGGACCCGGAGGGCCCGGTCACGCACACGAACTCGCCCGGGTGGACGTCGAGCGACGCCCCCCGCAGCGCGCGCACTTCGATGTCGCCGACCTGATAGGTCTTGACCAGGTCGCGGACCGAGATGACCTTTTCGCTAGCACTCATCCGTGTGTATCCGCCCGTGTGTGTCCGTGTTCATCCGTGGCCTTCAGCCGTGGCCTATCTGCCGCCGCCGCGGCCGCCACCACCACCGCCGCCGCCGGGACCGCCGGGGCCGCCACCCGGGCCGCGGCCGCGCTGCGGCATCAGCGGGTTGTTGGCCTGGTTCTGCTGGCCCGTGGGCCGGCTCGCCATTTCGGGCGTGATGATCGAAATCACGACCTCGGTGTTCGACGCGAGCTCCGACGGATCGTTGAGCACCTCGGTGTAGGTCCCGTCGGTGATGCCCAGCCGGAGATCGACGGGCTTGAGCTGCTTGTTGACGAAGAGCCACACGCGGCCGCGCGTCTCCACGGGCGCCAACGGCGCGAACAGGGCGTCGATCGTCGTCGCCGAGGTCGTCGCGGCCGATTTCTCTGGAGCCGCCGTGGAACCGCCGGTGCGGTTGCCGCCGCCGGCATTGGCGCCACGACCAACGCTGGCGCCGCCGCCATTGCGCTGGAAGTTGCCGCCGCCCTGACCGCCGCCGCCAACGTTGCCACCGCCGCCGCCGAAGTTGCCGCCACCGCCGCCACCGCCGAAGCCGCCGCGCCCGCCGCCGTTGGCTTCGCGCTGCTTGCGGCGTTCTTCCCACGCGGCGCGCTCTTCGGGCGTCATCTTCGCCAGGCGCTCTTCCATCGCCTTCTGGCGTTCCTCGGGCGTCATGTTGGCGAAGGCGCCTCGGCCGCCGCCACCGCCCTGATCGCCGCCGCCGCCGCCGCCGAAGCGCCGGCCTTCACCCTGACCACCGTTGCCATCAGCCGGCTGCTTCGACGCCGACGGGGATCCCTGCGCCTGCTGTGGCTGCGGACGCGGCCCCTTGGGCTGAGCGTTCGCCTGAGGCGCACCCGCGGTCGCGTTGCCCGAGGGCGCGGCGCCCGGCTGACCCGTTGCGGCCGTCGGACCCGAGGCGCCCGGCGCGCCGCCGCGGCCGGCATTCTGGCGGTCGCCGCGGTTGCCGCGGTTCCCAAACCCTCGCTCGAGCTCCGGCGGCATCGTCTGGTGCAGCGCGTCGAAGATGTCCTTGGTCGGACGGAAGCGAATGGCCGCCGCCGGCACGCGCAGCGCGTTCTCGCGGCGCGCGATCTCGATCGTCACGCTCGCCGTCATGCCCGGCTTCAGCTTCAGATCCGGGTTCGGCACGTCGATGACTGTCGAGTACGTGACGACGTTCTGCACCGTAGTCGGATTGAGGCGCACCTGCTTCACGGTGCCGTGGAACAGCTCGGTCGGATACGCGTCGACCGTGAAGGTGACCGCCTGGGTCGGACGCATGCGGCCGACGTCGGTCTCGTCGATGTTGGCGTTGACCTGCATCTTGGTCAGGTCGGCGGCGATGATGAAGAGCTCGGGCGCCGACATGCCGGCGTTGACCGTCTGGCCCTTGTCGACGCTGCGCTTGATGACGATGCCGTCGATCGGCGCGGTGATGATGGTGTGGCCCAGGTCGACCTGCGCTTTGTTGACGGCGGCCTCGGCCTGCACGATCGACGATTCGGTGGACTTGAGCTGCGCCTCGGCCGTCTTGACCGCCAGCTGCGCGTTCTCGAGGTCCACACGGGTGGTGAGCTGCTTCGCGTTCAGTTCCTCGGCCCTCTTCAGCTTCGTCTTCGCATCGTCGAGCGTCACCTTCTGCCGCTCGAGGTTCGCCTGGGCGTTGACGAGGTTCGCCTTGGCGGTCTCGACCTGCGTCTCGAGGATCGACGGATCCAGCCGCGCGATGACCTGCCCCTTCTTCACGATGTCGTTGAAGTCGGTGGGGAGGTCCTGCACGATGCCCGACACCTGCGTGCCGACGGTGACGGTCGTTACCGCCTGCAGCGTGCCGGTGGCGCGGACGCCGTCGATGATCGTGCCGCGCGAGATCGGCAGCGTGTTGACGGTCGGCTCCTTGTCACCGCGCTTGGCGTAGAAGACCGCGCCGCCCGCGCCGATGGCGATCAGGATGATGAGAATGGGAAGCAGCTTTTTCATGACAGTCTGTGTCTGTTTTCAGTAAGCCTGATTAGAGTCCGCCGCCGGGCCCGCCGGTGCCACCGGTGCCGCCCGTCCCGCCGCCGCCGTTGGTGCCGGTGTTCGTTGACGTCGTGCCGGTTCCACCGGTACCGCTGCCGACCGTGGCGCCCACGCCGCGCGTGCCCACCGTCTGCACGGTCTCGAAGTTCACCAGCGCCTTGCGGTAGTTGAGCACCGCGCGCAGCTCGTTGTTCTGCGCGTCGGCGAAGTCACGCTGCGCCTGGACCACCTCGTAATTCGTCGACATGCCGACGTCGAGCTTGCTCTGCGTCGCGCTCAGCTTTTCCTGGGCGAGTTGACGCGCGACCTGCGCGGCCTGCACGCTCTCGAGCGAGCTCTGGACGTTGAGCGCGGCGTTCTGCACGTCGGTCGCGATCTGCAGCTCGAGCGCCTTCAGGTTCGCCTGGCTCTGTTCGAGCGACAGCTTCGAGCGGGCCACGTTGGCCTGCGCGGCGCTCTGGCCGAGCGGCACCGCGAAGTTCAACTGGGCCGTCCACGTCGGGAGAGAGAAACGACCGAGTGAGCTCAGGGCGTCGAAATAGTTCCCCGGAATCGTGTCGATGATGGCGCCACCGAGTCCGCTCCGGTTGAACTGCGTACCGCCGATGCCGACCAGGCCGTAGGTGCCGACGAAGTCGAGCTGTGGACGCGTCGACTCGACCTGGTTCCGCAGGTTGATGTCGCTGATCTGGAGGCTGTTCTTCGATTGCAGCAGATCGGTGCGCTCGCGCAGCGCGCGTGACGTCGCGGCGTCGACGTTGAGCGGCTCGGGCGTGGTCGGCGGGCGGTCGGTCGGGTTGATCGACGAGGTCCACAACGGATCGTCGGTGCCGGAGACGATGAGGCGCTTCAGCGCCAGTTCGGACGTACGCACGGTGGCCTGCGCCTGCACGAGCGTGAGCCGGCGGTTCGCGGCTTCCGCTTCGGACGTGCGGACGTCGAGCGGCGCCAGCGTGCCGATTTCGACGCGTGCGCGGTTGTCGGAGACGAGCTTGTTCGAGATGTCGAGCGAATTCTGCGCGGCGTCAACGGCCTGGATGGCATAGACCAGATCCCAGTAGGCGTTGCGCGTGTTGGCGATCGTGGTCGCGCTCGTCGTCTGCACCGAGATCTCGTCGTTCTTCTGGCTGAGCTCCGTCGTCTGCAGCGACGCGCGCGTGGCGTCGATACGCCAGCCCTTCAGCAGCGGCTGCGTGATGCTCGCGGTGAGCCCCGCATTGTAGGTCGGGTTGCGCGTCGCGAAGAGGTTCGAGGAATCGACGCGCGAGTTGGTCCAGCCTGCGGTCCACGATCCGCCGTGCCACTTCATGTTCTGCGCCATGCCGCCCTGCCACGAGAGCGTCCCCGTGTGAAGGCTGTCGCCGGTCGCGCCCTGCGTCTGGTTGTTCACCGCCTGCGTGTTGCTGCGGTTGAAAAAGCTCGACGTGATATTGGGCCGGTAGGCCGCATCGAGCGCCGCGAGAGAGAAGTCGGACAGCCGCGGCGTGATCCGCGCGACGGCGATGTCGATGTTCTTGTCTTTCGCGCGCGCGACCGCGTCCTCGATGGTCAGATCGACTCGCGGACCCGGAGTCCTGAAGGGCGCCGTCGCCTGAGGCGCAGCGACCGGCGCGATCGGCGTCTGCCCGGCGGGCGTTGCCGCGGGCGTTTGCGCCATCGCCGGAGAAAGCGCCGCCAGAACGAGGGCAGCCGACAGTACGACGTTCTTCTTCACGAATGCCTCCAACACGTTGGGATTAGGAAACCTGGCGTTACCGGTGGCCACCGCGGCCGTCGCCGGGCCGCTGTTCCCGCATCGCTTTGGCCTTTGCCTGCAGCTTCACGCGCTGGTCCGGCCTCAGCTGCTTGTAGATGCGGTACAGCATCACCATGCGCACCTTGCTGGCCTCGCTCCGTGCCGCCTCGAGCTTGTCGAGTTGCGCCACGAACGCCGCCTCGTCAAGCGACGCATCGAGCATCATCTGATCCAGAGCCGCCTCGAGCTTGTCCACGCGGGCGCGCGTTTCGGTGCGCTGCGGCAGTCCCTTGTTCCAGATCGCCTCGATATCCTTCGATTGTTGATCGGTGATGCCGAATTCGGCCCGAAGTTTCGGATCCACCCAGAACTTGGGCGGCGGATGTCCCTCGTCGGGCTTGCCGTCCGAGGGCTTCGACGCCGAACCCGCCTTCGCCTGAGCCTGGCCCTTCTCACACAGCGCGTCGGCCGAAGCCGGCGCCGGGTAGAGGAGCAGGGCCGCGAACGCCCATGCTGCGTACCTTGCCATGTGTCTTGAATCTCTCCCTGGAACGTCTGCCGCTATTTACGACCTCCTTCCGCCGCATGTTTACCGACGGTGTGAGTAACGGTTTGCTCATGGCAAAACGATGGCAGCCGTAAGACATAGTAGTGACAGCGCTTCCTGGCGGGCATTCCGCTTGCGTCCTGACGGCCGGGCAGTGCCTGCGGCCTGCCCGGGAGGCGAACCGTGAAGCGGGCACTGATCGGCTGCTTGGTGGTGGCGGCGCTGCTCCTCGGGATGCGCATCGGCCGGGCGGCCGATGGCGACGAGACGGTCATCACGGTCAAGATCAGCTCGGCCGATCACGAGACGGACGAAGGCTACTTTTCCCTCGGCAAGGACGCGACGGTCCTCGCGAGACCCGGCACCGATCTCTATCGCTTCCTCGCGCGCCAGAACGGCCACGAGGTCCGCATCACCGTAGCGTCGGTCGACGGGCGCCAGCTGTCGAGGCTCGACCGCTAGTCGCTTCCGTCCCGCGCTCACACCCACTTCGGCGCGCTCAGCAGCCGGAACTCGGTCGGCGACATGTGCATCCGCTCGCGGAAGCGGCGCCCGAAGTTCACCGTACTGCTGTATCCGACGGCCATCCCGACGAGAGCGATCGGCTCCGTGGTGTCCCGCAGCAGCAGTCCTGCCATGAGCACCCGGATCCCGTGCAGGTGCGTTTCGAACCCGTACCTCGTTTCCGACACGAGTACCCTCGACAGATAGCAACTCGAGACACCCGCGTGATCCGCGACAGTCCTCAAGCCCAGGTTCACGGTCCGGTAGTTTCCGAGGAGGAACGCGAGGGCGCGGACCACCTTCACGCGTGTCGGGCTCGTGAAACGCGTGGCCCGTTGCGTCTCGCAGCGTGGTAAACCCGCGGCCGGCGTCCTCAGACGGTTCGCGACCGCGAGCACGATCGGCACGACCACCGTGGAGGTCTCGCGAGAGTACGTCGGCACACACGCCAGGAGATCCCAGCCGGCTTCGAGTTGCGATGCGAGATCGGGCGCGACGCACCAGCGTCCGACCGCAAGCTGGCTTTCCTGTGCGAAGCGGAAGGCGGCGTCGCAGGCGGTGCGCGGCGAATCAGCGGATTCGAGGAGCATCGGGGCGGCGCGGCGCTCATTCTGTCAGCGTCCCTCTTCGCTTTCAATCGGGAATGCCTGGTCGAGCCAGTGCATGCACAGTCGAGTCGGCACGGATACTCGCGCCAGACAACCATCGACGGCAGATGACAAGATCGGACCTGCCTTCGCAATCGCCTTCGCCGTCGCCCGTCCCTAGACTTCCTGCGCAGGAGGCGTCAATGCAGCGATGGCAGAAACTCCTGGACTCCTTCGCAACACTCGCGATTATCGCGCTCTGCAGCGCACTGACGTGGACGACGCTCGCGCAGCGCAATCCGCAGCGCACGCCGCCCAAGCGGCCCGACCCGCCGCTCCCGACCGAACCGATCTCGTTGCGCGACACCGCCCTCATGGGTGACAGTCGCGCGGCCGTTGCCGTGCTGCAGTATTCGGATTTCGAGTGCCCATATTGCGGTGTCTTCGCTCGTGACACGCTCCCGGTCCTCGAGGAGAAGTACGTCAAGACCGGCAAAGTCCAGCTCGCGTTCAAGAACTTCCCGCTGTCGATTCACGCGTCAGCGGTCGACGCGGCCAAGAGCGCCGAATGCGCGCGGCAGCAGGGCAAATTCTGGGAGATGCACGATCAGTTCTTCCGCAATCAGAAGGATCTGTCTGCCGCAACACTGCGCGCCAGCGCCATCTCGTCCGGACTCGACGCGGTCCGCTTCGATGCGTGCATGTCCAGCGAGACGTCGCTCCAGAGGGTTCGATCCGATCAGGACGAAGGCAAGCGCCTGGCGGTCGCAGGAACGCCGACTTTCTTCATTGGAACGATGGGCGCCGATCGCCAGATGCGCACAGTGAAGCGCTTGAGCGGGAATCAACCCCTGGCGCGCTTTGAGGAGACCCTCGACGAGCTCTTGAAACGGAACACGGTCGCATCACGCTAGCAGAAGGAGGAAACGCGATGCAGAGTCTACGCAAGAAATTGCAGGTGACCCTCTTGCTGACCGCAGCCTACGTCATCGTGCAGGGCCAACAGTCGACAGTCCACGCCGGCGCGCAACTCTGCGACGAAGCCTGTACGCCCTCGTCAGGCTGCCTGGATCAGTGCTACGCCACGATGATGGATCTCGAGAACGGCACCGCGACGACCTGTGGCAATTGGGGCGTCTACGATCCGGAGAGCAGCTGCGGCGGGGGTGGGTGCACGCCGAACTTCGTGAGGACGCAATACTCGTACGGATTCGGTGAGATCGACTGGGATCTTCGGCCCGGCAGCGACTACTGGTGGTGCACCTTCGACGAAATCGTGCACGTCAACATGCACGACATCAACAACTGCCCTGGATCCCACGACGACGACTGGTGCACCGCCCATATCGTTGGCCAAATCGACTACAACGACTACTTTGGCCAGTGCTGCGACGCAAACGGCGGGTGCAACGACACGTACTGCCCGTACGAATGGCGGTGGCAATACTGACCAATCCCCGCCGATGGCTCCATGACTGCGGCACGAGTCCGCAGTCATGGGTCACGATGTGGCCGATCAGATTGTCGCGGAGGTAAACCGCTCGAGTGTCTCGATCACCTGCCCGACGATGTTGTTGGGCGTCGACGCGCCGGCCGTCAGGCCGATCGCGATCGGCCCCGCGGCGGGCAGCCAGTTTTCCGACACCACTTCGGACGCCTTCGCCGTCGACGGCGCTCCGACGGGACGATGACGGATGCGCTCGGCCGACAGCAGGCACGCCGGATCCGAGACGTGGTACGTCCGGACGCGCGCCGCGCAGATCCGCGCGAGGTTGCAGGTGTTGCTGCTGTTGTAGCCGCCCACCACGAGCATCAGGCCGACCGATTCCGAGCCGAGGAGCGCCTCGACCGCGTCCTGCCGTTCCTGGGTCGCGCTGCAGATCGTGTCGAACGCGCGGAAGTGCCGGCCGAGATCGTCGGCGCCGTAGCGGTCGCGCATCGCCGCCGCGAACATCTCGCCGATCTCCAGCGACTCCGACATCAGCATCGTCGTCTGGTTGGCGCAGCCGATGTGCTCGAGATCGACGTCCGGGTCGAACCCGGGCGAGACCGCCTGGCCGAAGCGCGCCAGGAACGCCGCGCGATCGCCGCCCTGCCGGATGTAGTCGCAGACGAACGCCGCTTCGTCGCGGTCGAGCACCACGATGTAGCGTCCGCGCGGGTATTTCAGGGCCTGCGACGCCGTCGCGCGCGTCTCCTCGTGCTTCACCTTGCCGTGAATCACGGCGGTGAAGCCCTCCTGCGCGTAGCGGACGACGTTCTTCCACACGTTGAGCACGGATCCGCACGTCGTGTCGACGAGCGTGCATCCCAGCTCGCTGAAGCGCACCATTTCCTCGACCGTGATGCCGAACGCTGGCAGGATGACGACGTCCTCGGGGCCGAGCGCGCGGCCGCGCTCGTCGGGATCGCTGAGGAAGCGGATGCCGTTGGCGCGCAGCCGGTCGTTGACGTGCGGGTTGTGGATGATCTCGCCGGTGAGGAAGACGTGGCGGCCGGGGAAGCGCGCGACCGCCTGATAGGCGTAGTCCACCGCGCGGTCCACGCCGTAGCAGAAGCCGAACTCGCGCGCGAGGTGGATCGTCAGCCGGCCCTTCTGATGCCGGAAGCCCCCAGCGCGGACCTCGTCGACGAGGCGGCTGTGGTACGCGGCGGCGAGCTCGCCCGCAACGGCCTCTTTCATGTCGAGGCCCTTGCGGAAAATCAGCGGCTGCGGGGCGCTCATCGTGATCCGAGGGGCGTCGCCCCTCGGACTCCCCGACACGCGCTCTCGCGCGCCGCTTCGCCGGCGCGCGCCGTTCGCGTGGCGCGTTCGCTGTCGCTCGCTCGCGTCACTTATATTGCTTGTTGCGCTTGTTCAGGACGATGTCGCGCGCGTGGGGCGTCATGTCGTCGAGTGCGCTCAGCGTCTGGACGTGCGGTCGCGAGTATCGCGCGTACGACAGCAGTTCCTCGTCGGTCGTCAGGGTCGTCGACGGCTCGGGGGTGATCTGTTGCGCGCGAATGATCGTGCCCGCCTGCGTGAGATTCGTGGACGCGATGAGCGGCTTGTGGAACAGCTGGCGCACCGGGAAT
>Ga0066903_100005093_pt1 | contig 11311 bp, 13 predicted proteins | sample PanSoiMetaGPlot1_FD_67491 | JGI IMG/M metagenome (GOLD analysis project Ga0066903, IMG submission 67491) | Tropical forest soil microbial communities from Panama analyzed to predict greenhouse gas emissions - Panama Soil - Plot 1 (version 2) | ecosystem: Environmental > Terrestrial > Soil >...
CGCAGCACCACCGGCTCCAGGTTGAACGACAGGGCACGGAGTGCGCCGATCGTCGACCGATGTCGCTCGAGCGCCTTCGTGATGATCTCCCGCGCCTCGTCTCGGCGCCCCTCGGCGATCGAGTTGAGGCCCGCGTCGAGCAGCAGTGCGACACCCGAAAGTGCCTGGACGGCGCCGTCGTGCAGCTCGTTTGCCAGCCGCCGGCGCTCGTCCTGCTCCGCGGTGATGATCTGGTCGGCCAGGCGCGATCGCTCGGCTTCGCGTACCTGCGCGTCCTCGAGCAGTTGGGCGTTCTCGTGCTCGCGCGCGGCGAAGTCCGCCAGCACCGTCGCGCGCACGACGTCGTCGCGAGCGAACGGACGCTCGCGTGTGAGGCGCAGAGCGCCGATCTCCTCGTCGCGGGCGCGCAGCGGGATGATGATCGCGTTCTCCGCCGGGGTCCCGTCCAGGGCCTCGCCCGGCGCAAGCAGTGACGCACGCGCCTCGAAGAGGCGCTCCGCCTCGTCGCAGGTGCGCTCGAGCACGTCGGCGTCCCCGGCGATCGAGCCCATCGTCTCGACCAGCCCTTCGAGGAAGCGGGCCTCGGTCGTCAGCTCCTCCTCGGCCGCCTCGTGCCGCCGGCGCTCGGTGACGAGCAGATAAGCGGCGGACGTCCCTGCCAACGCGATCGCGAGCGCGAGCCCGGTGACCGTCAGCGACCAGTTGCCGACCGCGAGGCCGATGACGGCGACGACGGCCGAGGCCGAGAACGCGAGGACGAGCGCGCCGGCTCTAGTCGATGATCGCTTCGCGAAGCGCAATGGCCACCGCTTGCGTCCGCGTGTCGGCCTCGAGCTTGGCGAGGATGTGCCGGACGTGGCTCTTGACGGTCTCCTGGCTGATGAAGAGCTTCGCCGCAACTTCTTGGTTGGACATGCCGTCAGCGAGCAGCTGCAGGATCTCGCGCTCGCGGACCGTGAGCATCTCGTCCTTGTCCTTGCCGGTCAGGAACGCCGGCATCAGCGCGGGATCGACGTAGCCCTCGCCTGCGGCGACCTTTTCGATCGCGCGCAGCAACGTCTGGTGGGGAGCCTCCTTGAGGATGTAGCCCTTCGCGCCGGACTCGAGCCCGCGGCCGAGCAGCGACCGCTCGCTGTACGCCGTGAAGATCAGCACCGCTGAGTCCGGCACCTTCTCGGTCAGGATCTTCGTCGCCTCGAGCCCGTCCATTCCGGGCATGCGGACGTCCATGATCACGACGTTCGGGCGGCGCCGCTCAGCGAGGGCGACCGCGCTCGCGCCGTCGGACGCCTCGCCGATGACGCGGATGTGCGGCGCGCGCGAGAGGGACAGCCGCAGCCCCTCCCGGACGACCTCGTGGTCGTCGACGATCAAGGTGGTGATTTCTTTTTGGGTCGACACCCTGCCGCTGATCTTATTGGGCTACACGGCTAGCGAAAGCTGCTCTGGCTCAGGAGGCGGAGCGGGCCTGACTTTTCGCCGATCCGCGATGTCGTACTCCCGGGCCAGCCGAGAGACCTGCTCGCGGACGGGCTTCATCAGCTCGGCGCCCAGGTAGGCCTTGTCGGCGTAGAGCTCCTCGTAGTGGGGGAGCTGCTCCGGCCAGTCCTCGGCGAGGTGGGAGAGGAAGTGCTCTCGAGTCCCGGGCCGGAGAAAGAGCAGGTTCGCCCAGATGCCGGTGGCGCCCGCCGCGCGGGCCGCGCGGACGACGTCGCGGAGCTGCTCCGGCCGGTCGGAGATTCCCGGCAGGATCGGCGCCATGCCGACGCCGGTCTTGATCCCGGCCTCGACGAGCGTCTGCACGGCCTTCAGCCTCTGCCTGGGATGGGCCGTGGAAGGCTCCGTCTGCCTCCAGACCTCTTCGTCGACGGTCGGGATGGAGAACGTCACCGAGACCGATGCGTGCTGCGCCGCCTCGACGAGCACATCCAGGTCACGGACGATCATCGGCCCCCGCGTGATGATCGAGAACGGGTTCGCCGCGTCGCGGAGCGTCTCGAGGCAGGCTCGGGTCAGTTTGTAGCGCCCCTCCGCGGGCTGGTAGGGGTCGGTGGCGGCGCCGATCGAGATGTCCTCGTGCTGCCAGGACGCTCGGGCGAGCTCCTTGCGCAGCACGTCGGCGACGTTCGTCTTGACGCGGATCGACGTCCCGTAGCGGTCGTCGGATGGGCGGTCCGACCGGTGCTCGAAGTGCCGGACGTAGCAGAAGGTGCACCGGTGGACGCAGCCCATGTACGGGTTCAGGGACCACTTGAACCCCATGCCCTTCACCGGATTGAGGGCTGACTTGCAGGGCTCTTCGCGATACTCGACCCGCATGGCCTCGACAGGAAGTATAGAACAGACGTTCGTGTCGCTCGAAGACGGGATTCAGCGGCTGACACTGCCGCTGCCGACAGGGCCGAGGCACGTCCACTGCTACGTCGTGGACGGGACGCTCTTCGACACCGGCCTCGGGCTCGGCGAGGCGCCGTGGGGCGTGATCTCCGTCGAGCGGATCGCGATCACGCACTTCCATCCCGACCATGTGGGCGGGGCTGCGGCCGCTGCGGCCGCGACGGGCGCGCCGGTCTTCCAGGGCGGGCTGGACTACGCGCAGTGCGAGCGGGTGTGGGGCAGCCATGACTGGCCGGAGCGGATGGCGGCGTGGTTCCGCAGGCACGGCGCGCCGGCGGACGTCGCCGACGAGCTGATCGAGCGGGGTCACGCGTTCGCGGCATTCATCAGGTATGCCCTCGACCCGGACCTCCTGTACGAGGGCAGCACGCTCGCCGGGTGGGAGGTCGTCGAGCTGCCCGGCCACGCCGACGGTCACCTCGGCTTCATGCGCGACGGCGTGCTGATCTCGGGCGACCACCTACTGCAGAGGATCTCGCCCGCGGTCGGGCTGTATCCCGACAGCCGGCCCGATCCGCTCGGCGACTACCTCGCGTCACTCGAGCGCACGATCGAGCTCGCTCCCCGCATCGTCTATCCGGGACACGGCGAGCCGATCCACGACCCGGCCGGGCGAGCCCGCGAGCTGATCGCGCACCACCGCCGCCGCCTCGACGAGACCGCGCGGGCACTCGACGATCGGGGTCTGACCCCGTTCGACATCTCCTTGAGCCTTTTCGGTGACGACCTGTCGCCGACACAGCGGAGGTTCGCCGTCGCGGAGACGCTCTCCCACCTCGAGCGGCTCGTCCGTGGGGGCGCCGCGGCGCGGTCCGAGATCGACGGGACCGTTACCTATACTGGTCCCTAGTTGGACGACGACATCCCGCCTAGTACCCACGCCCACGGGGTCGGGGCGTGACGCTCCTTTTCGAGCTCCTCGCAGTCGGCGTTCTGATTCTGCTGAACGCCTTCTTCGTCGCGGCCGAGTACGGGCTCGTCACTGCGCGCCGCACGCGCATCGTCGAGCTCCAGCACCAGGGCAACCGGCGCGCGCGCGACGTGCTGCGCATCACCGGCAACCCCCCGTACTTCATCGCCGCCATGCAGCTCGCGGTGACCCTGACCTCACTGGCCATCGGTGCCATCGGCGAGCAGGCGCTGTCGAATGCGTTCGACGACTTCCTCGCGACGGTGCTCGCAGTCATCCTCGCCTACCTCATCCTCACCTTCCTGCATGTCGTCCTCGGCGAGCTCGTGCCGAAGGGCGTCGCACTCGGCCACAAGGAGGCGACGGCGCTCGCGGTCGCGCGGCCTGTGCGGGCGTTCTTCGTCGTTGCGCGGCCGTTGATCTGGGTGCTCGAGCGCGCCACGGCGCTCGTGCTGCGCGCGCTCGGCCTCGAGCCGCCGGGCGCGGAGAACGAGCCGCTCTCCGAGGCCGAGCTGCGCATGGTCGTGTCGCAGTCGACCCGCGGCGGCGAGATCGAGGAGCAGGAGCAGGAGATGCTCTACAAGGTCTTCGACTTCGCCGACAAGGAGGCGTCCGACGTGATGGTTCCCCGCCCGGAGGTAGTCGCACTGTCGATCGACCTCCCGCCCGAGCAGGCACTCGAGGCGGTGATGGACTCTCCCTACACGCGCTACCCGGTCTACCGGGACTCGCTCGACGACGTCGTCGGGATTCTGCACGTGCGCGACCTCTTCTCGGGCCTGCGGGAGCGCGGCATGCACGACGTCAAGATCGAGGGGATCGTGCGTCCGGCACACATCGTCCCGGAGACGAAGGACCTCGCCGCGCTGCTCTCCGAGTTCAGGCGCACGAATCAGCACATGGCGATCGTCGTCGACGAGTACGGCGAGATGGAGGGCATCGTCACCCTCGAAGACCTGCTGGAGGAGATCGTCGGCGAGATCGAGGACGAGTTCGACCTGCCGGACGAGTCAGTCGAGCAGATCGACGACGACACGATCAAGATCGACGGCACTTTCCCGATCGACGATTTCAACGATCGCTTTCACACCGACCTGCCCGTCGAGGACTACCACACGGTCGCGGGCTTCGTCTTCGGCCTGCTCGGCCGTCAGCCCGAGGTCGGCGACGACATCTCGCACGACGGAATGCGCTTCGACGTGCTCGAGGTCGAGGGGTCGCGGATCAACAAGCTCGCCGTGACGTTCGAGCAGCGCCGAGAGCAGAGGGACCGCGACGGCGCGGAGCGGGACGAGCTCGAAGCCGAGCTCTTCGACGCCGACAACTAGCGGCCGAGCAGCACGAATTGCAACTAACCCGATTGCGTCGTCGCCGCGATTCGAAGCGCGGCTACCATGGCCGAAGGGTCTGAACCACTCAAAGGAGAGGAATGTTTCGCACTCGATTCGCACTCGTGACGCTGCTTGCCGCCGCGCTCGTGGTGGTCGCCTCGGCCTCCGCCGCGACGCCGAAGCTGACGGGCACCGATGGGCCTGGCTTCACGATCACGTTGAAGAAGGGCACGTCGAACGTCACGAGTCTGAAAGCCGGCAAGTACAAGATCGTGATCAACGACAAGTCGAACATCCACAACTTCCACCTGAGCGGGCCCGGCGTCAACAAGACGACGAGCGTGAGCGCGCAGGGGACATTCACGTGGACGGTCACCCTCAAGAAGGGCACGTACAAGTACGTCTGTGACCCGCACGCGTCCATCATGAAGGGCTCGTTCAAGGTCACGTAACGCGCAACAAACCGCTTGGTGCCCCCTCGCGTATGGGCTCCCATACACGAAAGCGAGGGGGCACACTCATGTTCAGAGCGCTAGTGGTTGCGGCCGTTGCGGCCGCGTTGATCGCCGTTCCGGCGTACGCAAAGTCAAGCGCCGTCACGCTGACAGGCGAGACAGGACCCGGCTTCTCGATCGAGGTGAAGAAAGCCGGCAAGGACCTGAAGACGATCAAGGCCGGCACGTACAAGATCAAGGTCGAGGACAAGTCGTCCATCCCAACTTCCACCTGTTCGGCCCGGGCCTGAACAAGAAGACCAGCGTGCCGTTCACGGGTGAGATGACCTGGACGATCAAGCTCAAACCCGGTAAGTACACGTATCAGTGCGACATCCATGTCTCGAGCGGCATGAGGGGGACCTTCAGAGTTACGAAGTAACGTCGAGGCTCGTAATCTGGCCGTCTTCGATGCGGAAGGCGGCCAGATCGTCGCTCTGCAGCGAGTAGACGAGGTAGGGCTTCCCCTCCCAGAGCCCGATGTTCTCGACGTCCGTGCGCGACGGACGTGCCGGCGCCGAGATGTGGGAGTGGAAGACCGCCAATTCGTAGCCGTCGTCCTCGGCGTACCAGATCTCCGGATCGTCGAACTCCAGCTCGAAGCGATAGGGGGACGAAGCCGCGTTGCGGCCCGGTTCGTACCGCTCGGCGCGTCCGTCGCGCAGCAGGACGAGCCCGCATGCCTCGTTCGGCGCCTCTCGCCGCGAGTGCTCGGCGAGGGCCGTCCGCACGTCGGCGGGGATCACCACCAGACAGTCTGCTCCATCGACTGTTCGACATCCTCCGCGTCCCAGAAGTCGGCCGAAAGGTACTTCCAGCCACCGTCGGCGAAGATCGCGACGACCACGCCGTCGTCGCGCTCGGCCGCGAGCCTGCGCGCGACGTGGCTGACCGCGCCCGCGGAGACGCCGGCGAAGATCCCCTCCTCCTCGAGCAGCCGCCGCACTTCGCGGACCGACTCCTCGTTCGACACGAGCACCTTCCGGTCGAGCTTGGAGACGTCGAGGATCGGCGGCACGTAGCCCTCGTCCAGCGAGCGGAGCCCCATGACAGGATCGCCCGGCAGCGGCTCGGCTGCAGCGACGACGACGTCCGGGAACGTCTCGCGCAGGCGCGCGCCCACACCCATCAGCGTGCCGCCCGTGCCGAGCCCGGCGGCGACGACGTCGACCCGGTCGAGCGCGGCGGCGATCTCCCCGCCCGTGCCCTCGTAATGCGCGCGGGGGTTCGCCTCGTTCGCGTACTGGAACGGCATGAAGTACTTCGGCTCGCGCTCTGCGAGTTCGAGGGCGAGGCGAACGGCGCCGTTCGAGCCCTGGTCGCCGGGCGAGAAGACGATGTCCGCGCCGAAAAGCTGCAGGAGCCGCCTTCGCTCCTCCGTCGCGTTCTCCGGCATCACGCAGGTGAGCGGATAGCCCTTCAGCTTCGCGACGAGCGCGAGCGAGATGCCGGTGTTCCCGCTCGTCGGCTCGAGCAGCTCGCGGCCGGGCTCGAGCTCGCCTGATTCCTCCGCCGTTTCGATCATCGCCTTGGCGATGCGGTCCTTGATCGAGCCAGTGGGGTTCTGTCCCTCGAGCTTCGCGAAGACGCGGACGTCTCCGACACCCCGGAGCTCGACGAGCGGTGTGTTGCCGATCAGGTCGAGGACGTCCACACGTACACCGTCGGACACGTCTTGCCGAGCAGCTGGTAGATGCCCCACGCGGCGCCGGCTGCCTCTGCCGCGACGCGCGGGTCGCCGAAGTCGGCGCCGCTGCGCCGCAGACGCGACAGCTCGGCCAGGTCGTCGTTTGCGCTCCAGGTGCCGTCCTCGAGCATGTGCTCGCGCCACTCGCCGCCGAGCTCCGTCTTCGCCGTGAGCTTCAGCCCGGCGTCTGCAGCGCGCGCTTCGATCGCCTCTGTGTCGGTGCTCTCGGGAACGATCGCAAGCGCGTCGAACAGCCACGCGGCCTCGCGCGGCTCGAGCGACGCGGTCGAGCATGTGACGTACGCCAGCATCTGGCCGCCGGGGCGGAGGATGCGCGCGCACTCCGCGAAGCCGCGGGCGAGGTCGACGTGGACGAGCACGTCCCGGCACCAGATCCAGTCGGCGACGGCGTCGTCGATCGGCAGCGACTCGATGCCGGCCTGGACGACGTCGACGTCGACGCCCGCTTCGGCGATCGCATCCCGGGCAAGCTCGACGTGGCGTGCGACCGGGTCGACCGCGATCGCGCGCAGGCCGTGCTGCTGCACGAGCCGGATCGCGTGCCTCGCGTCGCGCGCGCCGACGTCGACGACGAGCTGTCCGGGACGCGGGCGGAGCTCGGCGAATGCCTCGAAGAGCCAGTCCGTCCCTCGCGCAGGCGGCGCGACAGGCTGTGGCTCCTCGTCGGCCCAGAACGTGCCGTAGAGCTGGTCGACGGAGGTCTTAGGCGCCACCGGCCATCGCCGGTAGCAGGATGACAGTCGAGCCAGGCCGGACTTCCGTTTCGAGCCCATCGAGCGTGCGCACGTCCTCGCCCTCGACGTAGACATTCGCGAACGGCAGCTGGTCCTCGAGCGCAGGGAAGCGGCTCGTCAGGTCGTCGAGCAGATCGCGAACCGTGTCGCCTTCGGCGGGGAGCTCGCGCTGGCCGCCGGTCTGCTCGCGCAGCGTCGGTGGGATCCGGACGGTCGTCATGCCGGCTCCCGCGTGCCAGCGCAGAACTCGACGTAGTCGATGTAGTCGGTGATCGTGGGATGCTCGCCGCAGACCGGGCAGTCAGGGTCGCGGCGGAGCTTCACCTCGTTGAACTCCGCCGACAGCGCGTCGAAGAGGAGCAGCCGGCCGACGAGGGGCTCGCCGATGCCAAGCGCGAGCTTCAGCGCCTCGTTCGCCTGCAGCGAGCCGATCACGCCGGGGAGCACGCCGAGCACGCCGCCCTCGGCGCACGACGGCGCGAGCTCGGGCGGCGGCGGTGTGGGGAAGAGGCAGCGGTAGCACGGGCCTGCGCCTGGCTTGAACACCGTCACCTGGCCCTCGAAGCGGTAGATCGAGCCGTGCACGACAGGGATGCCGTGCCAGACGGACGCGTCGTTCACGAGATAGCGCGTCGGGAAGTTGTCGGCGCCGTCGACGATCACGTCCCAGCCGTCGGCGAGGATCCGCTCGACGTTCTCTGACGTCAGCCGCTCCTTGTAGGCGACGACCTGGACGTCGGGGTTGAGCGCCTCGATCGTCCGCTTCGCCGACTCGACCTTCGCCTCGCCGAGCCGCTCGGTCGAGTGCACGATCTGGCGCTGGAGGTTGGACTCGTCGACGACATCGGCATCGACGATGCCGAGCCGGCCGACGCCCGCGGCGGCGAGGTAGAGCGAGGCGGGCGAGCCGAGGCCGCCGGCGCCGATCAGCAAGACCTTCGAATCGAGCAGCCTCAGCTGCCCCTGCTCTCCGACCTCGGGGATCAGGAGGTGGCGGCTGTAGCGCGCGCGGCGCGGCGCGTCGAGCCCCGAATGCAGCTCGACCGGGTGGCCGTTCCGCTTCCAGTCGGTGAAGCCGCCGGCGAGCGAGACGACGTCCTCGTAGCCCATCTCCTCGAGCGTCTTCGCGGCGAAGGCCGACCGGTTGCCGACCGAGCAGTAGAGGACGACCGGCTGAGTTGGGTCGGGGGCGGCGCGCTCGATGCGCGACTCGAGGTTGCCGCGCGAGATGTGCACCGCACCCGGAATGTGGCCTTCGTCCCACTCGTCCTGCTCGCGAACGTCGACGATGATCGCCTCGCCTCGGTCGACCAGCTCACGGCCGCGCGCGGCGTCGATCTCGGCGATCTCGGCGCGCACCTGCTGCAGCAATTCCCTGTACGTCGGCATCGCTATCCGAAATATAGCGACGACAACTGGGGTACCGTCGCAGCGCATGAGTCCGCGGCTCCGTGTCTGGCTGGTCGTCGGCGCCGCGGCAATCGCCGCGGCTGCAGTCGCCGTCGGGGTGACCGTCGCGACGCGCTCGGACGTCCATCACTCCACCACGAAGCCGCCGCCGTTCGTCGCCGACCCGACCGCCCCGCCGGAGGTGGCACGCGACGTGCGGGAGGCCCTGAAGGCGTGGCCGGCCGGCACCGTGCGCCGCCTCCGCATCCTCGCCGAGCGCTATCCCAACAGCGCGCTCGTCCGCCTCGAGCTCGGCATCGCCCTGGCCTTCGAGGGGGCCCAAAGAGACGCGTCCCGTGCCTGGCACCAAGCGCGGCAGGTGCAGCCGGATTCTCCGTCGGCCGTGCGCGCCTCGGACCTGTTGCATCCGAACACGCCGCCCGGGCTGCCGCCGTTCGTCCCGTCGTTCACCCGGGCGCGCACGGTCGCGCAGCGGCACCTGCTTCGCGGTGCCGCGTTCCAGCAGGCGCTTCGACCCGTCTCCGCGGAGCGGGAGTTCGCGGCCGCCGCCCGTGCGGCACCGAACGACCCGGAGGCCCTGACGGCTGCTGCTGTCGGCCTCTACGACAAGGACAGGCCGGCCGCGGCGTTCTCGCGCCTGGGGCCCCTGGCGCGACGCTTTCCCCACGCCCAGACGGTGCGGTTCCACCTCGGGCTGCTGTTGATCTACTTCGGGGGCATCGCCCAGGCGAAGCGCGAGCTCGCCCTGGCGCGGGCAGCCGGGCCCGAGACCCCGCTTGGCAAGCGGGCCGAGGCCCTGTTGAGGGCCGCTCGTAAGCGCTAGGACCACTTCGCACAAAAATGAGCCGTTCGGCCTATGGCGTTCGTCTTGGCCAACTGGCACAGTGCGGCATCGCCAAACGCCGGTTCCACGAGGGGGGAACAGGAGTGAGCGCAACCGAAGCTGTGGCAGCACCGAAGTCGGTCACCGACCTGCTGGAGACCGATGACGCGAAGGCGCTTCTGGACGCAGGTCGCGAGGCCGGCCAGCTGAATGCCGACGAGATCGCGGTCGCGCTGGACGAGCTCGACCTCGACGCCGCTCAGATCGACGACTTCTACCACGCGCTCGAAGAGCTCCATATCGAGGTCGTCTCAGGCCCGGCCGACGACGACGAGGCGCCTGCCGAGGAGCCGCGCGAGGTCTCGACCGATGCGCTGCAGCTCTTCCTGAAGGACATCGGCAAGGTCGACCTGCTCACGGCGGCGCAGGAGGTCGAGCTCGCGAAGCGGATCGAGCGCGGAGACCACAGCGCGAAGCAGGAGATGGTCGAGGCGAACCTCCGCCTCGTCGTCTCGATCGCCAAGAAGTACCGGAACCAGGGCCTGCCGTTCCTCGATCTGATCCAGGAGGGAACGATCGGCCTCGTTCGCGCTGCCGAGAAGTTCGACTACCGCAAGGGCTTCAAGTTCTCGACCTACGCGACGTGGTGGATCCGCCAGGCGGTCGCCCGCGCGCTCGCGGACAAGGCGCGCACCATTCGCATGCCGGTGCACGTCGTCGAGAAGCTGAACAAGATCGTCCGTTCAGAGCGCAAGCTCCGCGCCGAGCTCGGGCGCGAGCCGACGTCCGCCGAGATCGGCAAGGACCTGGATCTCACCGCCGACGAGGTCGAGCACATCCGCCGCAGCGCTCAGACGCCGGTCTCGCTCGAAAAGCCGGTCGGCGACGAGGACGAGTCCGAGTTCGGGCACTTCATCACGGACGAAAACCTGCCGCTTCCCGACGAGGAGGCCGAGATCACCCTCCGCAAGGAGACGCTGCGGAAGATCCTCGGCACGCTCTCGAGCCGCGAGCGCCAGGTGCTCGAGCTGCGCTACGGCCTCGACGGCCAGCATCCGCGAACGCTCGATGAGGTGGGGCGGACGTTCAACGTCACCCGTGAGCGCATCCGGCAGATCGAGAACCAGAGCCTGAAAAAGCTCCGGGCGCTGGCGGACGCGGTCAAGCTTCGCGACGTCGCCTGAGCAGCCGACTCGTATAGTCTCGCCTATATGAAGAGGAGGCTCGCTGTTGTCGCAGCGGCGGTGTTCGCAATCGCGCTCTTCGCCTCGCCGGCCCTGGCGAAGAACGGGCCCGACGGGCGCGCCGGTTCGAGCATCATCGCGCGGAAGTAGACCCGGCACGTAGACTCGCCGCCCGTGGACCAGTCCTGGCTCGACGAGCCGCGCGAGTTCATAGCGCCGAGGCGTCGCTTGCGACGCCGACCAGTGGAGGTCGGGCCGGCTTTGCCGGCACGACCGTTTGGGGTAGCCCGCCGAGTCGGACTTACGGCATGAACGAAGCT
>Ga0066903_100005094_pt1 | contig 11311 bp, 8 predicted proteins | sample PanSoiMetaGPlot1_FD_67491 | JGI IMG/M metagenome (GOLD analysis project Ga0066903, IMG submission 67491) | Tropical forest soil microbial communities from Panama analyzed to predict greenhouse gas emissions - Panama Soil - Plot 1 (version 2) | ecosystem: Environmental > Terrestrial > Soil >...
CAGCCCCGCGAGCTGGTAATACACGATCGCGTAGAGCGCGACCGACACCGGCCGCATCAGAAGTGTCCGATCTCTTCGAGCTGCAGGGCGTAGAGGCGGCCGACGACCTTGGCGCATGTGACGACGCCCGCCGTGCGGCGTTCGTCGAGCAGGCCGAGATCGAGCGCCAGCTGGAGGCGGCTGAAATGCTTCACGTCGCTCTCCGAATGATAGAGAAAGAACGAGACCTGGTCGTTCTTCAGCCCGAGCTGATCGCGGATCCGCTCGCCCCACTGTCGCGCGAGCCGCTGGCCGAGACCCTCGATGATGAACATCGCGCCGATCAGGTCGAACGGATTCTCGACGCTCGCCTTCTGCAGGATGTAGGCCGAGAGCGCCTCGCTGCCGATGTTCTTGCGGCCCGCGCGGATCTCGTCGAGCGAGCCGCCAACGCTCACATAGTTGCGCTCGAGCAGCTCGTAGTCGCGGTGCTCGTCCTGCGAATGCGCGATGAAGGCGCTGCGGATCGGAAAGTATTCTTCGGTGATGTTCGAGGCCGCGCGCGAGATCCACCGCGAGCCGTCGATGACCTGCTGGCGCAGGTTGAAGAGCAGCGCCTTGTAGTCGTCGAGCGTCATCCGGCCGGCGTTCAGGCGGTGGATGATCGGAACGCGCTGCAGGCGCGCGTCGAAGTCGAGCCAGACGCCCGCGAGTTGCCGTACCAGCGCCTGCGACGCGGCATCGCGCGGCGCGAGCGCCGGCGGTTCCGAAGGCTGGACGACGATCGCGGGCCCTTCGTCCGCCGCGCGTCCGCCGTGCACGTCCCCCTCCACCGTCAGCAGCATGTAGCCGAACTGAAAGCGCCCGCTTTCCGGGACGACGCAGAGGATCTGGTGGCCGGGCGCGAGCGCGGGATGCCGGAGCAGTTCCTCGAGCAACAGGTAGATCGACGCGGACCCGACGTTGCCGGTCGTGCTCAGGTTCGAGAACCAGCGTTCGCGCGGAAGCTCGACGCCGCCGCGGACGGCGAGGTCGTACGACTGGTCGAGAAAACGCTGCGACGAGTAGTGCGCGACGAGCCAATCGAGCGCGCGCGGGTTGAAGCGGCCCTCGGCCGCGAGCGCGACCGCGCCGTCGACGGCGCACGTCACCACGGCGTCGAGCAGGCGGATGTCCTGGCGCAGGTTGACGGCGCCCGCGTCGGCCGCCTGCTGGACGTCCGGGTAGTCGAGCCAGGATTTCAGGCGCGGCTCTCCGTTCATCGCCGGGCCCACGTACATGCACGGCGGGAAACGGTTCGCCAGCGACGTCGTTTCGATCCAGTCGATTCTGAGCGAAGGACGGTCCGTCGCCGGCTGCGACTGGATCAGGGCGGCGCCGGCGCCGTCAGACAGCATCCAGCGCAGGAACTCGGCGTCGAAATCCAGCGCGCGTCCGTTCCCGCCGCGCTGCGTTTCGTACCGGCTGGCCTTCAGCAGGCGGCTGGCGAACTCGCTCGCGCACGCGACCGCGCGCTGACGCCGGCCCGACTCGACCTGCAGGGCGGCGTGCTTCAGCGCCGACACGCCGCTGACGCACACGCCATGGTGCGTGGCGATTTCGCACGGCGGCGCGCCGAGCTCCGCGTGCACGAAGCTCGCAAAGCCAGGGAGCGGATGATCCCCCGCGGAAGTGGCGGCGGCGAGGAAGTCGAAGCCCTCGTCGCCCGCGCGCGCCAGCGCGTCCCTGATCGCCAGCGCGGCCATCTCGGCGTTCGAGTACAGCGATCGCTGCTCGCGGTCGATCGCGTAGTGCCGGGTCCGGATGCCGTTCTGCTTGAGCACCCGTTCACGGGCGCGTGACGGTCTGCCCCCGATCTTCCCGAGGAAGGCTTCCATCTCGTCGTTCCCGATCGGCGGTCCCGGCAGAAACTTTCCGAGCGACGTGATGTAGGCCGTCATGGCGGCGATTGTACGGGAACAGCGTCCGCTGGCAACGCTCAGAATCGCACATACACGCCGGCGGCGATGTTCGTCCGAATCGCGAATCCGGAGGCGGTGAACGTGCGCAGTCCCGAGATCGCGGGCGCCGACAGCGACGGGGCGAAGAAACGGCTCGAACTGAACACGGCGCTTGGATTCGGCGGCGTGACGAGAATCACGCCCGGCTCCGAGATGACGGACGAAGGGCTCGCGTCGATCGTCACGTCGTTCGTGCCGCCGCCTGCGAGGAACCGGACGTCGCCGCGAATGCCCCAGCGCCGGGACGCGGCGTAGCGGACGCCTGCGCCAAACACGCCGACGGGTGCGTTCTCGCGGGGAGCGACACGGATCGTGACACGGTCGGTTTCGTCGATGCCCGGAAGGCTGCCGATCGGAAAGGCATAGTTGCCGACGAGCGCGGCGACGGGCCAGGAGCCGGTACTGTGCGCAATGCCGCCCCCGCCGACCACGAACGGAATCAGCTTGCCGCCCTTGACCAGATCGAACCCGAAGACGCCGGTCGTCAGAAGCTCGCCGCCCGTGCCTTCCGTGATCGTGGCGTTCGCGGTGACGTTCGGATTTCGCGACGGCCCCGAGCCGAACAGGCCGCGGAAGGCGGTGATGAACGAGCTGCGGCTGGCTTCGATGCCGTCGAGCGCGTTCCGCGTGAACTGCACCGGTGTCCGCGCGTAGTCGACGTTGAACTCGGCGGAATAGCGGGACCCGAAGCGACGAGTCACCCGGACGCCTGCGGCGGCGCCGCTGCCCCGCGACGCCGCCGCGCTCCCGATGACCGCGTCGAGCGGCGTGATCTTCGTCCTCGGGGACAGGACGGTGTTCACGGAGTTGAGGAGCGCCGCGCCGTCGCCGAACAGCCACGACGGCTCGTACCTGCTCTGGAAGAGGGTGTAGGGTGCGCCGAGGGGCAGCGGCGCGGCGGTCCCGCCGTCCGGCGTTGTCGACGCGGCGAACCCGCCGTGTCCCTCGACTTCCCATTTCCGCTCGGACGCGCTCTGCGCCCGTGCGCGCGGAGCTGCGAGCGCGCATGCGGCGATGACCGCCACCGCCGCCATTCGCTGACGCCGTGCCATGAACATGCAAAGACCTCCATGGCGTAATGCGCACGATGCGGAGGGAGCGGCTCACGTCTGTTATAACGATAGGAACGAAAAGCCGTGTCACTCCCACTCGGTAGGTTTGCGGCGGCCCTCGTCTTTCTGACTGGCCTGTGGGCCGCGCCTGCCGCCGGCCACCGCGCCGACGGCCAGGTCACCGGCGTCGTCTCCGACCAGTCGAACGGCGTGCTGCCCGGCGTCACGGTCGTCGCCACCGCCGACGGCGGGCGCATCCTGGAGACGGCCGTGACCGACGCGGCCGGCCGCTTTCGCGTCGGCCCGTTCCCTCCCGGACGCGTGAAGCTGACGTTTCAGCTCGAAGGCTTCGCCGACGCGGCGGTCGAAGTCACGCTGACGGCGGACGCCGAGACGGTCGTGAGCCAGCACCTCGTGGTGGCGCCGCGATCCGAGAACGTCCTCGTGGTCGGCAAGGTGCCGGACCCGCCGCCGCCTCCCCCGCCGCTGGTCCCCCGCCCTGTCTCCCGGCCCACGCCGGTGACGGTGCCGGTCGTGCCGCACGATCGCGATTCCATCTGCGGGCCGTCGAAACTGAGCACGGAATCGTACGGGACCGTCGTGACGCGGCGCTCCGCCGCGAACCTGCTCTACGCGGAAGGGGACGAGCTCGTCGTCGATCGCGGCACGCGGGGCGGCCTCGAAGTCGGCCACAACTTCGTCGTTCGGCGCACGTATCGCATCGGGTGGGACCCGCAGACCGAGACCGGCGAGCACACCGCCGGCGTGGTCCAGATCGTCTCGGCCGAGGAATACAGCTCGGTGGCCGCCGTGATCTACAGCTGCGACGAAATCATGCCCGGCGATCGGCTCGCGCTCTTCAAGCCGGAACCGCTCCGGACGCCCGAGCCCGCCGGCACGCCCGACTATCGCTACGCCGCGCGGATCCTGTTTCCCGATCTGGGGCAGCTCATCGGAACGCCGAAGCACCTGATGGTGATCGATCACGGCACCGCGGATGGGATCCGCGTCGCGCAGCGCGTCACGCTCTTCCGGCGCCAGTCCGGCGGGCGGACGCGGCTGATCATCGGCGAGGGCGTCGTCGTTGCGGCAAGGCGCAATTCCGCGACGATCCGCATCGACCGCGCGACCGACGTCGTCGTCTTCGGCGACTACGCGGCGCCGCAGCGCTGACCCAATTCGCCGCGATCGAAGAACGCCAAATCAGAGATTTCAAGAGTGTCTCGCGAGCGCGAAATCTGTCTCGCGCGCACGCCCGCACACGCCTGGCATGCGTCGAGTCCACGAGAGTTCGCGGCAGGCGCGGTCCTTGCTCCCGCCGCGTGCACGGAGGACACAAATGCCCGAATTGACGCGGAGAGGATTCCTGACGACAACCAGCGTGAGCACCGGCCTCGGCGTGCTCGGCGCCGCCGGCGTCACCCTGAACTCGGTGGTGAAGGCAGCAGACCCGTCGTCCACGATCATTTCGAACTTCAACGGGACGCGCATCAATGCCGGTGACTTCATCTGGTTCACCGCCGTAATCGATGTGCACGGCCTCGGCTCGGATCCCGTGACGATCGGCTTCACCGGCTCGCTGTCGTTCGTCGCCAACGGATCGCTGTACGTCGTCCCGGTGCCGTCCGCTCTCGTCAATTTCGTCCCGGGTCTGCCGACCGCCACGACCGCCTACTGCAACGGGCAGTGGAACACGTCGGTGCCGCTCGACGGCCTCTCTGGAAAGGTGTTCCTGGACGGCGTCGCGTTTCAGGCGCCGAGCCCTGGCGGACTTCCGGGCGGGATCAAAGACGTCACGTGGCAGGGCATGTTCTTCAGCTCCACGCCGGGTCTGACGATTCAGTGGCAGTGGGCCGCGGCCGTGTACCACGTCGCGGACTTCAACGCCGACTACAACGCGCTGGGCGTCAAGCCCGTGGACGATAACAACGCGAGTGCCTACCTGAATTCGGATCACGCCGGAACGCCGGAAAACTTCACGCCGTACGTCGTCGGAGGCGCGAGGGGAGGGGGCGGATCGAATTACACGGGTTCGTACAGCGGAACCGGCTCCAGCTCGCCGATGCAGGCCAACCTGGCCTCGGTCTGCGGCGGAAGCTAACGCGCGTTACAGCGGCGTGGTCAAACGGCGGCCCTGCGCGCGAAGACGCCGGGCCGCCTCGACGATCGCCGGCCACGATTCCAACACCTGGCCGAACCGTCCTACCAACTCCTGAGAGAGCCGGCACGCCGCGCCGGCTCCTCCTTCGTCGCGCAGGTCGCCCGGCACGACGGCATCCTCGGCGCCAGTCGTCGCCCACAGCAGCGCAACCAGGCGCCGCACGTCCTCAGCCCAGAATGCGGGCGTCGAATCGTGCGTCCGCAGTTGGGTCTCGAGGTGTGTGATGAAGGCCATCGTGCGGAACTGCTGGACGCTGCGGATGCGCGCCTCGAAATCGGCGAGTGGCAACGCACCCAGCTCCTGAAAGAAGCGTCCGAGGCCGGCCAGCGCTGTCGCCGCCGTCCCCGTCGCGTTCGCGGGATCGTGCGCAAACAGGCAGGCCATGACGACGTCGGCCATCCGAATGGCCGTGGTCCACAGCTCATCGGGCACGAAGAGACGCGGCGGGTCGGGATCGTGCACGACGACCGAGGGCAGAAATCCTGTCCGGTACTTCGCGCCGTACCGGTGAAGCATGAGCCCGAAGATGCCGTCGGAGTTGCGTTGAACCGGAAAGAACGGAGGCAGGAGCGCGCGGTTGTCGAAACCGATGCAGGTCGTCATGCAGAAGGGGCTGTCGGCAAGCGTGGGACGGCGCGCCGCGCGAACGACCTCCCGACTGCGAAAGGCCGATGCGTAGGACTCCGGAGATGCAACCAGACGCGCGCGTGACGCGCCCTCCAAGCCGAGGTAATAACGCGACGATCCCATGCCCGAGTCGCCGGCGATGCCCTGCAGCGTGACCGCCACCGAGGCGCCGCTGTCGTCCGCGCGCCTGCCGAGCATCGCCTCGTGGCATCCGAGGACGTCGGCGTCGATGAACGCGACCGTTTCGAGCGCGCTGCGCCGATCGGGGTGGAACCAGAACTCGGTGGGGTCGTAGCCGGTAAAGGGCACCAGTTGCGCATCGCCGTCGGAGACGGAACCGATGCGGCATCGTGTGTCGTCGTCGACGCTCAGGATCAGCGTATCGACGGTGTCGAGGAGCAGCGAGTTGCGATTCGCGCCGGTCGTCAACGGGCAGCGATCGTCGCCGAGCAGGGCGAAACGGATGACGTCGATCGGGACGCCGGATTCCCGCGCGAGCGTCTCGGCGAAGCGCAGCCTTTCCGCTCGCCCGCCGTACGAGATCCGCGCGCCACGCTCGCGCAGCGCGTGCAGCGCCGCTGTGGTGTGCGACCGACTGTCTTCATCCGGCGAGTCGTCAGTGACGACGAAGGCAGGTGATCGCTCGTGGCGGCGGCAGTTCTCGAGGTAGCTGTCGATGCAGGCGGCGAGACTGTCCGCGCGGCCGCGCGTCACGATTCCGATCGCCGCGATCTCTTCGTCGGTCAACGCCGGCATTTTAGTTTCGGCGGCGGTTAGCGGCGAGGCGGCCTCCCAGAGTCGGACCAGCCAGGCCCGATCTTCTCGTCCGGCGGCGGACGACGGAGTCGTGCAGCCGCCAGCGCACTGCCAGACATCGACCGTCACGAAGCACGATGAAACCTGATGCCACACACGCCTCTTGTCGTCAGTTGAGCTCCCGGTCGTGATGCGAACGCCGCGTCAATGATCGCGGACGCGCGGCTCCTTCCGCAGTTCTTCGCGCAGCGGAATCAGCCGGCGCTTGTAGCCTTCGGCGTCGCCATAGTCCACGAAACGGCGGTAGTGCGGATGCGGCGCCGGCACGTGGCGCGCGTGACGGATCGGGCACCAATACTGCTCGGTGCGTCCCGCGACCTCGCGCACGTACGCGAACACGCCGTTGGCGTACCCGCAATAGACGCAGTTCAGCTTCTCGATGCCGTTCAGGTAGGCCAGGTGCTGCCGGTCGATCACGACATACGCCGACCGCTTGACGCGCGCGATCCCGAAAGCGCGAAAACAGATGGCCTGGTACACCGTGACCCAGAGATCGAGCAGCGCGATCGGCAGCACCAGCGAATAGATCACCGGCGCGATCGCGATCGTGACGGCCTCGCTCTCGCGCAGGAACCGCGGAACGCTTTGCTTCAGCCGCTTGTGCGCGGCGTGGACGTCGTGCTCGAAGCGAACCCTGCCCGCCTCGATCCGGTAGCGCCACCGTTCGCCGGCGCGGTTGAGTTCGACGTGGACCTGGCGTTCCAGGCCGGCCATGCGCTCGAGCAACTCGTCAAGGTGTGATGCCATGCAGGCTCTCGATGACACGCCGCGGCGTGACTAGGGGGCCGCGAACGTCTGCGCGATCTTAAGCGCAATGTCTCTCGTGATGGCATTCGCAATGTTCGCCGTCACCGCCACGACGATCCCGCGTGAAGGAAACGTCATGAACGACGTGGTGCCGCCGGCCAGCGATCGGCTGGCGTGGTGCACCATGCGCGTCGGTTCGCCAGACAGCGTCACGTTCTCTACCATCCAGCCCAGCCCGTACTCCGTTTCCTCGCCTGACGCCAGCAGCTGAGGCTCCTGGAGCGTTCTGACCGTGCCGGGCCGCAGCAGCGCGCCGCCGTTGATCCCCATCCCGAACCGCACGAGGTCGGACGGCGTCGAGAGGATGTTGCCTGCACCCGCAAAACAGGAATAGTCGACGGGGCTCGCCGGCACCGCGCCTTCGCTGCCTTCTCCCATGAACCGGCGTTGATAGAAGGTCACGCGATCCGGCACCGGTTCCGACGAGGAGTCGAACATCGTCGCCGTCATGCCGAGCGGCGTGAAGACCTGTGTGCGCATGAAGGACGCGAGCGGCTCGTTCGCCGCGGCTTCGACCGCCGCGCTCACGAGGACCCAGCCGAAGGTTGAATACCCGTACTGCGTCTCGGGCTTGAACAGCAGCGGATCGTCCGCGAACATCCTCAACCCGTCGGCCCCCCGCGCGCAGTGCGCGGTGGGCCTGGACTCCGCGTCGTCGCGATAGTGCCGGACGCCGGCGACGTTCCCCATCAGCTGCCGCAGTGTGACGGGCCAGTGTTTGCGGGGGAACGCGGGCACGTACGTCTGGATCTCGTCGTCGAGGTGCAGACGGCCTTTCTCGAGGAGCACGCCGGCGGCAGCCGACGTGAGCGCATTGGACGTGTGTCCGATCCGGAACCGCATGCCTGGGGAGACCGGCACGCGCTTTTCCATGTCCGCCCAGCCAAAGCCTTCGGCCCAGACGATCTCGCCACCGACGCCGACGGCGACGGAGAGGCCCGGGAGATTCTGGTCGACGAGACCGGCGCGGGCGACCTGCCGCCCGCGTTCCACGGAGGCGGTCCACTTCGGCGGCGGGGCCGCCAGCATCACCGAAGGCACGTCCTTCGGGTTCGGATGCAGCTTCGTCGCCTTGATCGTGAAGAACGCATAGAGTCCCAGCCCCGCCAGGAACACCACGAATGCGCCGGCGCCAATCAGCGTGAGCGCTGTCTTCTTCGACTGTTCAGGTTCGGCGTCATCCTTCACGCATCGCAAACTTTACGATACAAAGCACGAGCCGTCAACCGCGTGCTATCGTCGGCGGCCATGCGGGCGCCGGCGATCCTCATGCTCGGGCTCGTCTCGATCGCGAGCGCGACGCTCGCGTCTGTCGGCTGGGTGCCGCTCGTTGAAAGGCAGGCGCCCGATCCTGGCGTGGGACGCGCCGCATTCGAACGGACGTGCGCGCGGTGTCACGGCGCCGATGGCCAGGGCGGCGAGATGGGGCCCGGTATCACGGCGCGGATTCCGCTCCGGACCGATCAGGAATTGTCGGCGCTCGTTCGAGACGGCCTGCCCGGGAAAGGCATGCCGCCGTCTCGATTCGAGGAGACCGAACTGCGCGCGCTGCTGACGTTCGTTCGAACGCTCGTGCCGCGCCGTGGCGAGACGCCGGCACGCGTCACCCTCGACACGTCCAGCGGCGCGCCGCTTACAGGGTTCCTGCTCAATCGCTCGGCGGACGACACGCAGGTGCTCGCCGAAGACGGCACGCTGCGCCTGCTGCGCAAGGACGGCGCGCGGCATCGCATCGTGACGTCGCAAGTGGACTGGCCGACGTATCACGGTGCGGCGCACGGCAATCGCTACTCGCCGATCGATCAGATCAACCGGGCCACGGTCGCGCGGCTGGCGCCCGCGTGGATGTTCACGCTGCCGGACGCCTCCCGTCTCGAGGTCACGCCGATCGTGGTCGAGGGCGTCATGTATGTGACCGCGGTGAACGAATGCTACGCGCTCGACGCCGGCTCAGGCCGGCTCATCTGGCACTTCAAACGGCCGCGATCGAAGGATCTCGCCGGCGACGCGGCGTCCGGCATCAATCGCGGCGCCGCCATCTCGGGGACGCGTCTCTTCATGGTCACCGACGATGGGCGGTTGGTCGCCTTGAACCGGTTCACGGGCGAACTGATGTGGGAAACGCGCATGGCGGATCCGCGCGAGAACTACGGCGCGACGTCCGCTCCGCTCGTCGTCGGCAGGCTGGTGGTCGCCGGGCCTTCCGGCGGCGACGAAGGGATCCGCGGGTTCGTGGCGGCGTTCGACGCGGACACGGGAAAGGAAGCGTGGCGCTTCTGGACGGTCCCGAAACCGGGGGAGCCGGCATCGGACACCTGGACCGGAACGGCCATCGAGCATCGCTGCGGCGCCGCGTGGCTCACCGGCACCTACGACGCGGAGCTCGACACGCTGTACTGGCCGACGGGCAATCCGTGTCCCGACTACGACGGCAGCGAGCGGAGAGGCGACAATCTCTACACCGACTCGATCCTCGCGCTCGAGCCGGCGACCGGAAAGCTGAAGTGGTATTTCCAGTTCACGCCGCACGACCTCTGGGACTGGGATGCGCAGCAGCCGCCTGTGCTCGTCGACATGCCGTGGCAGGGGCAGCCCAGAAAGCTGCTGCTGCAGGCGAATCGCAACGGATTCTTCTACGTGCTCGATCGCGTCACGGGCGCGTTCCTCCTGGCGAGGCCGTTCGTCAAGAAGCTGACGTGGGCGCGCGAAATTGGCGGCGACGGCCGCCCCGTCCTGATCGACGGACAGGCGCCGACCGCACAAGGCACGACGGTGTGTCCGGCGGTCGAAGGCGCGACCAACTGGTTCTCGACCGCGTTCAGCGCGGAGACCGGCCTGTACTACGTGCAGACGCTGGAGAAGTGCACGATCTTTTCGCGCTCCGCCGACACGTGGCGGCAGGGCCAGTCGTACTACTCGGGGGCGACGCGGCGGGTGCCCGGCGAGCCGGGGCAGAAGATCCTGCGCGCGATCGACGTGCGCACCGGCGAAGTGCGATGGGAAGTGCCGCAGGTAGGCCGCGCCTCGACCTGGGGCGGGACGCTGGCGACGGCGGGCGGACTCGTGTTCTTCGGTGACGACAGCGGCGCGCTCGCCGCCGTCGACGCGACGGATGGCCGCGCCTTGTGGCGGTTCGACGCGAACACCGACTGGAAGGCGTCGCCGATGACCTACGTCTTCGATCGGCGCCAGTACATTGCCGTCGCCGCCGGTCCGAACATCATGGCGTTCGCGGTGCGGTAGCGGCGCAGACTGTCGGGGGCGCCGGAAATCCCCGCAGGTAGCGGCGGGCACGCGCGAGAGGATCGAAAAGAAACTCCTGGGGCTCTTTCATCCAGAGGCCCTCATAGTCGCCAGCGTGCCGGCGCGAGACGAGGGCTTCCGCGCGGATGGGAACGACATCAGCAGCCCATCCAGGCCACCTCGACCATGGCCTTCCTCAAGACCATATTTGCTTCGCGCGCAACCGCTTAGCCGTCATTCTGGAGGAGCTGCCTGTGAATTTCATCATTGACATCGAAGGCAGTTCATCAGCGGCAGCGAGATCACTTGCTTATTGAACGCCGATTCGTGGCAAACCTAACGCGGACCCATCGCACGCGTATCCTGCACCTGGATCGTGCTTGCCGCAGTTCTTTAATCGTCCCCATCACCGTGCTGACACCGCGCACGTAATATGATCGAGCTGCGGGGCACGCGCGCTGACAGCGTGCCGGAAACCTCGGTCCATACGCGTTCCAGGTCCTTGTTCCATGACACCCACGATGTTGCGCGTCTGCCTTGGCGGTCTGCTGGCTGGCATCGTCGTCAGCGCTGACGGGCCGACGATGCTGCAGCTCGGACCGCCGACCGAGCGGGGGCTCTCGGGC
>Ga0066903_100005095_pt1 | contig 11308 bp, 13 predicted proteins | sample PanSoiMetaGPlot1_FD_67491 | JGI IMG/M metagenome (GOLD analysis project Ga0066903, IMG submission 67491) | Tropical forest soil microbial communities from Panama analyzed to predict greenhouse gas emissions - Panama Soil - Plot 1 (version 2) | ecosystem: Environmental > Terrestrial > Soil >...
CCCCCTTTCGACGCGGACGACCACCTGACAGCGCAATCAGAATTGGTTAGACTGGTTCTAAGTTAGCTATCGCGACGGCTTGCCGCGACAGCTTTGCGCACGTCAAAACAACCGCGAATCAAATGGGGAGAGCGAAACGTGCAATCCCTTACCCAATTCATGGAGTGGCTGCAGGCCACCTCCTTGGCCGTTTTCATCCATCAGACCAAATGGGCTTTCACCACCATCGAGGTCATACATCTGATCTCGATCGCGACGTTGATCGGCTCGATTGCAATCATTGACCTGCGGCTGCTTGGGCTCGCGTCGACACGACGACCGTTCACCGAACTCTCGCGCGAGATTTTGCCCTACACCTGGGCCGCCTTCGTGCTCGCCGCCGTCACGGGTTCGCTCCTGTTCATCAGCCAGGCGGCTCAATACTTCGTCACCCCCACGTTCTGGATCAAGATGGCGATCATGGCGGCGGCCGGCATCAACATGGTCGTCTTCGAGTTCATCACGGTGCGCGGCGTGAAAGACTGGGATCCAACGCCGAGCCCGCCGCTGCCGGCGCGCGTCGCTGGCGGGATATCGCTCGCCTGCTGGCTCTTGGTGTTTGTGTTTGGCCGTTGGTCCGGGTTCGCGGTTCTGCCGGAGTGATCACGGCGAGCGAGATTTAGAGAGGAGCCATCGAAAAGAGATCTGGAGGAAAGCGCCATGGAGGCGATATCGGATTTCGTCTTCGACTACATCTCGGTGCGAACGTTCTGGAGAGCCCTGCTCTTCCTGCATTTCGTGATGGCGGTCGCACTGCTCGCACTGGTCACGCTGCAGACGGTGGCAGTGCTGATGCCGGCGCGGCAGGCGGCCGGCAACTTCATCACGCGCGTGCGCGCGACGCCGGCGGCCTCCTACGTCACTCCGATCGTGTTCCTGTACGTGCCGACCTTCCTGCTGGGCGCCTGGGTCTATCTCAAATACCGTACCTATGTGCGCATCCCGATGGAGCAGTTCGGCCATTGGTGGACGGTCGGAACATTCGAGTTCAAGGAGCACATCGTCACGATGGGCATCGCGCTGCTTCCGGCCTATTGGTACTTCTGGCGACAGCCCTTGAGCGAGGAACACGCGGCGATCCGCAAGTGGCTGGCGGTTTTTCTGGCCATCAGCGTGTGGTACGCTTTTCTGGTCGGACACGTCGCCAATGATTTCCGAGGAGTGGGATCATGACGCAGGCGCTTGACATTCATCAGGACGTATCGCGGCTCAACCGCGCGCAGGCGACGGATGCCTCTGCGCCTGCTGCGATCAGCAGGTCCGGTGTCTTCGCGATCACGTTCGGGATCACCTTTATGGTCCTCTACACGGTGTTCGAGCAGCTCAACTGGCCGCTCTTCACCTATCACCCGGCGGTCGGCAAGCTCGATTTCTGGATGCAGCGGGCGCGCAGCGGCGAAGGCCCGCCGATGTACTGGTTCGGCTGGCTGGCCCTTTCCGGCATCGGGGCCGTGGCGGTGAGCTCTGTGGCGACGCTGCTGCCGCGCGCCTGGCTCTATCGCCTGACCGTGTTCTGCTGCGTGCTGGCGGCGCTCTGGCCGGCCCTCCTGGCGGCCGCGGCCTTCATTGCAGACAGGGTGAGCTTCGACGCCGAATTCCTGAAATCGGTCTGGCTGACGGGCGCCGTGGCGCTGGCGGGAGCTGCCGCCGTCAGCTTTTACGGCTCAGCCCAATGGGTACAACGGCTGTGGGTCAAGTGGCTGTGGCTGGTTCCGGTCGGCGGGCTTGCGGTCCTGGGCTACTCACTGAAGTCGTACTTCCTGCGGTAGTCAGCCGCCCCGCCAACCAGTAGTCATGCTGGCCCTGATAGGTTAGAAATTGATATCAGCTCGCCATGAGCCAAGGCTGCAAGCCTAAGCCAAGAATGTGAAGGTGGGAGGTTTGGATGAATATCCTCAATCGTCGCAGGGGCCGGATCACAGGGTTGGTCGCTGCCCTGTGTGTCGTGTCGACCGCCCTGTGGGCCGGCGGCTCAGGCTTCGGCGACGATGACGACGCGGGCGAGGACGAAGGCCCCTCCTATTTCGGCTTTGTGAAGGATGGCTCCGGCGCCACTGTTCCGGATGCGAAAGTGACGGTGGCGGTGAAGGACCGCGGCGGCGTGGTGACGCGCACTGATGCGCTCGGCGCTTACAAGGTCCCGGGCTTCGGCAAGGAAGTCAGCCCCAACGACGTCGAGATCTCCTGCGAGAAGCCGGGCTACAGGCAGAACCGAGTTCTGCGGCGCAACCTGCCACCGCCCGATTCCAAGATCCCGGTCGAGACCGACTGCCTGATGCAGCGCGGCGCCTAACGGGTATTTCTGTGATCACGAGAGGCAGCACGCTCGCGGTGGCGACAGGCATCGCGCTGCTGCTGTCGCATGGCACGAGTGTTGCCGCCGACCAGCTCAAGCTCGCCATCGGGCAGCGCGGTCTGTGGGATTCCGCCATCGCGGAGATCGGCGTCGGCGCCGGCATCTTCCAGAAGCATTACCTTGAGCTGCAGACCGTCTACACGTCGGGCGGCGGCGAGACCCAACAAGCGGTCATCTCCGGCAGCGTCGATATCGGCGTCTCGCCCGGCATGTTGGGCGTGCTCGGCGCGTATGTTAAGGGCGCGCCGGTACGCGTGATCGCCGGCGAAGCAACCGGGACCGCCGAATATTATTTCGTGAAGACGAGCTCGCCGGTGCAGAGGGACTTCAAGGGCGTCACGCCGAACATGACGCTCGCCTATTCGACCAACGGCTCAGGCACGCACATCACCGCACTGCGCTTCATGAAGGATTATGGCTTCCAGGCAAAGCTCGTTGCGACCGGCAATGTGCCGGCGACTTTCACGTCGGTGATGTCGGGCCAGATCGACATCGGCTTCTCCACTCCGCCGTTCGGCCTCGAAGCCGCCGAGCAGGGCCAGATCAGGATCGTGGCGCTCGCCAATGATCTGACCAGCGTGCGAACCCAGACCGTGCGCGTGACCATCGCGAACGCCACCGATCTCGCCAGGCGTCGCGAAGTCTACGACCGCTTCCTGCGCGCCTATCGTGACGTCATCGATTTCATGTATGCCGACCCCAAGGCGGTCGAGGCGTTCGCAAAATACGCGCAGATATCGGCTGCCATGGCGCAGACCGTGCGCGATCGGTTCTATCCCAAGACCATGCTGCAGCTCGACGAGGTCAAAGGGCTCGACGAGATGATGCAGGACGCGATCGCGTTCAAGTACATCACACAGGCGCTGACGCCGCAGCAGGTGAGCGAGCTGCTGCAGCTACCTGGCCGACGGCGGTAGCCGCACTCGCCCTGGTGGTCTCGAACACGGGCATCAGCAGCGCGTTGACAACACCGATGGGTCGTCACCACATAGCTTGATGGCTTCCAGTCCGCGCCAAAATAGCACGGCCCCCCGTCACAATTCGGTCCGTAGTCATGGGCCATATAGCGACGTGGCACCCCACCAGGCGAAACTCCAGGAAATCCGAGTGGAACTGCGCGATGCGAGAGCGCGTACGCCTAGCTCACAACTGCTGGAAAGCCTTCTCGATCAAGCACCTGCCGACTCCTTCACCTTTGGATGGCTGATGTCAGCTCTGCATCAGCGTTCGTTCGGCATTCTCATCTTGCTGCTGGGTCTGCTCGCGACCGCCCCGATCGGGTCAACAGTGCCGGGCCTTGTTCTGGCGGCCGTAGCCGTGCAGATGATCGCGGGCCGCAGCGCCCCTGTTTTCCCGCGTTTCATCACGGCCCGAAGCCTGCCGACCCGCTACCTTTTCGCCCTTGGTACGCGCTCGATTCCGGTGTTGCGATATCTTGAGAACGCAGTTCACCCACGCTGGCCGGCCGCGTTTGAGACCGCCAAGCGCTTTGTTGGCGTTATTGTCCTGTTGTTGACTGCGATATTGCTCCTCATCCCGGTGCCCTTGAGCAACATTGCGCCCGCGATCGTGATCGCACTGATCGCTCTTGCCTATATCGAGGAAGATGGCCTGCTCATTTGTTGCGGCTTCCTCGGTGCACTCGTCTTGTTCGCTGCTGCCGCAGCGGCCGTGTGGGGAACCATTGTCAGCGCAATGCTGATCATCCGCTTCTGGTAGCCGTCCCGGGTCGGGTTCGTGCGGTTGCGATGCTGTCGCTACCTGTTGGTTCCCGCCACTTCTCGCATATAACCGCGTTCGCCATAATAGCGCGCCGCTGCAGGATGAAGCGGCACACCATCGCCGTTCCAGACCGTGTTCGGATCATAGGAGAACGGCTGGTTCGCCCATTTGATGAGCGAGCGCTTTTCGTCCAGTCCACTGGCAACATCGCGGACGAACTGGTCCGGAAGATCATCGCGTCCGTAGACGAACAGACCGGAGACGCCCACGGTCGGGTGCGGCTCATCATCGAGGCCACGCAGGTAGCGGAACGGCAATGTCACGAGCTCGCCCCGGTGCTCCTTGGCGAGCTTCTGGCGCAGGTCTTCCGGAATTTGCAGGAAGACCAGGTCCTTCTTCTGCGACATCTCGTACCACATGTTGCCTTCAGGGTAGTTCGAGAGGACGCCTGTTCCCAGCATGACGTCGAACCGCAGATTCTTCACCAGCGCATTGCCCGCCAGGAACATCCCTCCCCAATCGCTGACGTCCTTTTCCGTGATGCCGTAATACTCGAGGACGGAGTGCAGCATCGCGGCGTTCGGACCCATCATGATGCGCACCGGCATCTTTCTCTCGCGAATCTGCCGGAGGTCCGTGATGCCGGATGCCTTGTCGACCGCGATCATGAGATAGGCAGGACTCTCCACGCGCGCGATCAGCCGCAGGTTGGCGAAAGGCCCATCTTTCTTATAGCCATAACTGCCTTCGTAGGCCCGGCGGACATATTCCGGTTGCGTGATTCCGAAATCGACCGGCGCGTCCGGTCGTGTCGAGACGCCCTGCGCGAACAGCCGGTCGCTGACCTCCGCCGACATGAGACGCTTCGATACGTAGCGGGCGCCGTTCTCCCCGGAGCAGCCGTAGCAGATGGCGACATCATAGGCGGGCGCCATGATAGTCTTGAGAATGTCGCCGAGCGCGCCCCACGGGCAGTGTTTGCAAGACGCCTGCAGCACGGGTCGCTTGGCGGCGATCCCGTATTCCTTGGGTGAGGCTTGCGCCTGGGCGGGAGCCGGGAGCGCCCAAGTCGCAAGAACCGAGGCCAGCGCCGCAAGTGCAGCGAACGCCGCCCGACGCCTCGCCGACCCGCGATGATTTTGCCGACTGGTCATGTTCCCTCTCAATGCCGTGCGTCCGGCCTTTGTTGATCCATTGATCGCGACTTTCAGAACTTGCATGAATGGTAGCAACCTTTCGGATTGGCCAGAAGCCCCAGACACAGCGCTGTTGCGGGGCACGAGGCGCATCTGCGTGGAGAGTGATTGAAGCTTTTGCAAAGAACGCCCACAGAAACAGGGTAGCAGCGACCTCATTGTCGCAGCGCCCGAAGAATCTGGCTTTGGGCGCGTTCCGGCACATATGATATGGTCATGTCCAAGCCACACAGTAAATCGATTCCGATCTGGACCTGGATCGCTCCGATCCTCGCCAGCATCCTTCTGCTGCTGACGTTCACGCAGCTGATACCTGCCACCGCGCCCGTCCTCGTGCTCGCGGCGATCCTGCTCGGCGCATCGGTGTTTGCGGCAGTCCACCATGCCGAAGTGCTGGCCATCAAACTGGGCGAGCCGTTCGGCTCGATCCTGCTGGCCGTTGCGGTGACCATCATTGAGGTCGGCCTGATCGTGTCGATCATGTTCTCGAGCGTGCAAGGCAGCGAGAGCGTTGCGCGCGACACCATCTATTCGGCCGTCATGATCGTCCTCAACGGCGTTGTCGGGCTGTGCCTGGTGATCGGCGGCAGCCGGCATTTCGAGCAGACCTTCCAGCTGCAGGGCGCCTCTTCTGCGCTGGCCGTGCTTGGCACGCTCGCCGGGCTGACGCTGATCCTGCCGAATTATACGATCACGGCCGCGGGGCCCTACTACTCGGCGGTGCAGCTCGTGCTCGTAGGCATCGCATCGTTGATGCTCTGGAGCGTCTTCGTGTTCGTCCAGACCGTCAAGCATCGCGACTATTTCCTCGACTCAACGTCCGATGCGGAGGCGGCGGATGCAGCGCATGAGAAGCCCAGAAACTGGGTTGCCCTCGTGAGCCTTATTCTCCTTCTGGTCTCGCTCGATGCCGTCGTACTGCTGGCCAAGCTGTTGTCCTATCCGCTCGACATGGGCGTGCGGGCCGCAGGCCTCCCGCCCGCCTTCGTCGGCGTGATCATCGCAGGGATCACGCTACTGCCCGAGGGATTCGCGGCCGCAAAATCTGCGCTGCGCAATCGATTGCAGAACAGCATCAATCTCTCGGTCGGCTCCGCGATCGCAAGCATCGGTCTCACCATCCCGACGGTGGCGATGGTGTCGCTCCGGCTCGACCAGCAGCTGGTGCTCGGCGTCTCGCCGGCTCAGCTCACGCTCCTGGTGCTAACATTGTTTGTCAGCACGCTGACGCTCGGCACCGGACGCACCACGGTGCTGCAAGGAGTGATCCATCTGATCATCTTCGCGGCGTTCTTGCTGATCTCGGCTGTGCCCTGAAGCTAGCGACCCGGGCGACCGCGTCAATGTTGCGGCCAGCAACCGCACAGCTTACGCTGTGCACGCGCATCCGTTGCACCAAATGACCGTAACTAGTTCAGGGAGGTAGCCAATGAACAAGCTGATCGTACCGGCGACGATCCTCGCATCAGGCATGATCGCCGCCGTGGCGTGGTCGCAGTCGCCGTCGCAATTCCGGCCGACGGTGTATTTCCAGATGCCGCTCGAGAAGGACCCGTCGCGGCAGGTGCGGATGCAAAACGTTATCCTTCCGCCCGGTGCCAGCAATCAGTTCCATCGCCACCCGGGCGAGCAGTGGTGGACGATTCAGGAGGGCGAGATCACCTATACGGTGAAGGGGCAGCCGCCGCGCGTGCTCAAGGTTGGTGATTGGGTCTATGTGCCGCGCGGCACCATCCATCGCAATCAGAATCTCACCAACGCGCCGGCACGCGCGGTTGAGATGAACATCACCGACAAGGACGTGCCGCAGACCGAGGTCGTTCCGGAATAATTTCGTCCTTCAACGCCTGACTACTTGCAACGTGACAAGACCGCCGTCCTGACGGCGGTCTTGCGGTGATCTGTCATCGCCACAGAAATGGCGGCGGCACACGCGCTGCAGCAACTTCCTCGCGCACGACGCTCCAGAATTCGCGCACCTTCTCCTTGACCGGCGCAGTCTCGCGACCAAGCACTTTGAAGATCAGGCCGGCGTCATTGGGAAGCCGGCAAGCCCCGAAAGCAAGCCCGTTCGCCAGATCCACTTCGGTGCCTGTCCTCTGCCAGATGCGTTCGGCCCTCTCCCTCGGCGTACACACGAGCACATTGCCGAACACATCGAACGGCCCCATCACGCCGGTCTGGCGCATGGCATGGTGCTGCGGCTCAATCAGAAGCTTCTCGGTGAACAAGGTGTCGCCGCTAGGCCGCGCAACTTGAAGCGCCATCGACAGCACGGCCGCGCCAAAACATTCCTCAGGATGGTGATGCTTGCGGCCCGGCTGAACGATCTCGGCGTAGAGCAGGGTCGCGCTCGGCGCCACTGATATGCTGGTCTCGCTCACGAAGCGGGCGTGCCGATGCGGGATGATGGGATCGGGCAGGAATTCGAGATAGGCCTCGTCCGCGAGCGCAAGGGTCTGCGTCTGCGCCGCGTAGTTGGCGTCCATGCTGTGGATCTTGGTCGCCGACTGGGTGGTGACATGGGCGCGCGCGCCCTGCCCGAGTGAGATGTCGAGCGCCATCCGGTCACCCTGCAGCAGGCAGCCGGTCGTCATGATCAGGAACACGTGCGCGAGGTCGGGCATCGCATCATCGCAGTAGAGGGCACGCTGCGCCCGATAGGGAATGCGATAGTCGAGATCGGCCAGGATGGTGTGGCGGTCGCGGCGCGCAAAACCAAGATGCAGGAAGCCCGCCTTGCCAACGGCTCCGCTCCGCATCTGCGGCGGCTCATCCTGAAATGCCGCGAACTCCGGTGCCGAACGGCCGAGCGCTTCCGCGGCAGCCCAGGGCGCGGAGGCAGGGTGCATCATCACGCGACTCTTAGCTTGCAGGGTGGGTTAGCGTGGCCCGCGCGCGCTCGATTGGATCGAGTCCTTTGACCACGCGTAACCCACCACCGCGGTGGCATTTCGCGACATGCGAGCTCAAGCCTTGGCGGTGGGTTACGCGTAGAGCAATCCATCAGCTGAACCTCGAGTCCCAGGCCACGCCAACCCACCCTGCAACTCTGCGGCAAAATCACCACGCCACTCCCGGCAACTTCAGATCGAACAGCAGCTCTCGCGCGATCAGGTCGACGAGTTGCGGTACGCCCTCCCCGGTCTTGCAGTTGGTGAACAGGAACGGCTTGCCGCCACGCATCAATTGCGAGTCGCGCCGCATCACCTCGAGGCTTGCGCCGACATGGGGAGCGAGATCAGTCTTGTTGATGACCAGGATGTCGGACTGCGAAATGCCCGGCCCATTCTTGCGCGGGATCTTGTCGCCCGCCGCAACATCGATCACGTAGATGAAATAGTCGACCAGGGCGGGCGAAAAGGTGAGCGTCAGGTTGTCGCCGCCGCTTTCGATCAGCACAATGTCGCTGTCGGGAAACCGCGCCTCCATGTCCTCGACCGCGGCGAGGTTCATGCTCGGATCTTCGCGCACCGCCGTGTGCGGACAGGCGCCGGTCTCGACGCCTAGGATGCGCTCCTCGAGCAGAATGCCCTTGAGGGTGCGCTGCACGTGCTTGGCGTCTTCGGTGGTCACGATGTCGTTGGTGACGATCAGCACCTTGAGGCCGAGATCAAGCAGCCTGGGCGTGATGGCTTCGACGATCGCGGTCTTGCCGGAACCGACCGGACCACCAATGCCGATGCGCGTGATCTTTTTCTTCGCCATAGCTCGTCCGGAATTAATTCATGAACAGACGCACGTGCGCCTTGGTGTGGACCGCCGCCAGAATATCGCTGAGCGGGGCGAAGCCCGCCATGTCTGAAAGCCGCGCGGCTGCGGCCGTCTCATACGCCGCGTCCACGCTCGCATTGAGATCATAAAGGATCGCCTGGGTGTCGACATGGCTCACGCGCATCAGCCGGAGCGCCGCTCCCAGGATCGCGGTCGCGACACCGTAGTGGTGGACCATAAACGCCTCGCGCGCCGAAAGGTCCTGCGACGCAAAATTGACCGCAAGCGCGACCGGATAGCATCCGGGCGTCGCACCGTCGGCAATACGCGCCAGCCAGGTACTGATGAGCGGCGCACCGACGACCTCGACACCGATCTCGCTGAACTTCCGTCCCATGCGGGTCGACATGGTACGCGTCTCTTCCGACGGCTTGCGAGCGAAGACCAACCGGTCGATCCCGATCAGCGCGTCGATATCGCCTGTCACCGCGGCGCGATGCGCCGCAACGAGCGCAATGCCATCACCGCGCGCAGCCTGCTCGAGCGCGGTGCGCGCGAAGGCGTGCAACGTGGCGCGATCATGGACGACACCGGTCTGTACCGCGGATTCAAGCCCGCAGGAGAACGAAAAGCCTCCGATCGGGAACATCGAATCCCCGAACTGCAGCAGGCGCGCCAGTGAGCTGCTGTTGCTGTTGTCAGGTCCGGTCGTCATCGGTGATCAGAGCTTGCACGCACCGGCGGCACCCCGTAAGGACGCCCAGTATCGGGCTCGGTGCGGGCGTAGGTCTCGTGGGTGTGAGAATGCACCGGCCCCTCCGCGCCGCCGAACAGGCGGCGCGCCTCGTGCGGCGCAAGATAAGGAACGATGTCGCTGCCGGGCGCGAATGCGTAGCGGATGCCCTCGAAGCGATGCGTCTCCATGACGGATGCCATCACCTTGCGGTCGACGGTGAGCGGCACGTAAACGACGTCACCCTTCACCAGCGCTGGCCAGTGCTGGTTGCCAAGCGCATGGCCAAGCTCGACGCAGGTTCGCCTGGCGATCTCCGGCGCCAGCGCCTTGAGGCCATCGAGATGAATGACCATCACATCGCGCAAGCTCACGCGTACCACGACGGCTATCTGCGCCTGCGCGTCCCAAGCGAGCACATCGCCATCGCGCAGAAAGACGCCACGATCGAGCGAGACCGCCACCTCGGTGCCGCCGGCAGTGCGCTTGCGGAAGCGGTTCTTCTGCGCCTCCCACTGGTCGAGCGCCAGCATATCGAGGCGCGCAGCCGACAGCCGCGCGGTCCATTCCGGATCGCTGCTATTGCCCAGGACGCTCTCGATGATGACCACGACGCCTACTCAGCTGAAGAAATATTTCTGATTGAGCGCGATCGTTTTGGCTGGCGCGACCGTCGCGTGCTTGCCGTCAACCGTGACCGCAAATGTTTCCGGATTGACCTCGATTTGCGGCGTACCGGAATTGCGCACCATGTCGCGCTTGCCGATCTTGCGGGTGTTGCGCACCGGCACGACTTGGCGCTTGAGTCCGAGCCGCGCGCCTATGCCGGCCGCATGCGCGGCGCCGGACACGAAGGTGAGGCACGTGGCCGGCAGCGCATCGCCAAAGGCGCCAAACATCGGCCTATAATAGACCGGCTGCGGCGTCGGCAGCGAGGCATTCGGATCACCCATCAGGCTCCAGTTGATGAAGCCGTTCTTGATGATGAGCTTGGGCTTCGCGCCGAAGAACGCCGGCTCCCAGAGCACAAGGTCGGCAACCTTGCCGACCTCGACCGACCCGAGCACGTCAGCAATGCCGTGGGTGATCGCCGGATTGATGGTGATCTTGGCGACGTAGCGCAGGACTCGGAAATTGTCATTGCCGGGGGCGTCCTCCGGCAGCTTGCCGCGCCCGCTTTTCATCGCGTCGGCGGTCTGGATCGCGCGCAGCCAGCATTCGCCGATGCGTCCCATCGCCTGCGAGTCGCTCGAGAACATGGAGATGACGCCAAGGTCCTGCAGCACGTTCTCCGCCGCGATGGTCTCGGCGCGGATGCGGCTCTCCGCGAAGGCGACATCCGACGGGATGTCGGGGCTGAGATGGTGGCAGACCATGATCATATCGTAGAGCTCGGCCTGCGCATTGACGCCATAGGGGAGCGTCGGATTGGTCGATGACGGCAGCACATTGGGTAGCGACGCCACCTTGATGATATCAGGCGCATGCCCGCCGCCAGAGCCCTCGGTGTGGAATGAATGCACAGCACGGCCCTCGAATGCCGCGATG
>Ga0066903_100005096_pt1 | contig 11308 bp, 12 predicted proteins | sample PanSoiMetaGPlot1_FD_67491 | JGI IMG/M metagenome (GOLD analysis project Ga0066903, IMG submission 67491) | Tropical forest soil microbial communities from Panama analyzed to predict greenhouse gas emissions - Panama Soil - Plot 1 (version 2) | ecosystem: Environmental > Terrestrial > Soil >...
CTCTCGACCTCGATGAAGACGATCTACCAGGCGGAGCTCGCCTCCAAGATTCCGGTGATCGTCTACGTGTCGCCCGAAGGTGCTCGCGCAGCGTCGGCCGGAGTCTGGGTCGCCCAGGCGGCCGATGTCCTCGCCATGGCCCCGACGACGAACATCGGTTCCTCGACGCCGATCGACTCGAGCGGACAGAACCTCGGCTCGGACCTGCGCCGCAAGGTGATCAACGATTCCGTCGCGTCCCTCACCGCCCTCGCGGCAGCGAACCAGCGCAACACCACCTGGCCGGCGAAAGCCGTGCGCCAGGCGTCGAACCTCACGGCCGAGCAGGCGCTCCACATGAACGTGATCGACTTCATCGCGCCCACGCTCCCCGCACTCCTGAACAAGCTCGACGGCTACACGACGAAGAACCCGCAGCGCCAGTTCACGTTGCATCTGGCCGGAGCGCAGATCGACACGGTCAAGCCGGGCTTCTTCACGCGCTTCCTCAACACGATCATCAACCCGAACCTGATCAGCCTGCTCTTCCTGCTGGGAGTCATCGGGCTCATCTTCGAGGTGCTCCATCCCGGAATCGTGCTGCCCGGCGCGCTCGGCGCCGTCTCTCTCGTGCTGGCCCTGTACGGGTTCTCGGTGCTGACGCCGAGCTGGGGAGGGCTCGCGCTCATGCTGCTCGGAATCGCGTTGCTGGTGATCGACCTGCACGCGCCGACGCACGGCGTGCTCACGATCGGCGGCCTCATCTCGCTCCTCTTCGGTCTCGCACTCCTGTTCCAGAACGAACCAGGGGTCTATCGGGTGAACCTGTGGCTGATCCTCGGGATCGGCGGGGCCATAGCCATCTTCTGGGCCTTTGCCACGGGGAAGGCGCTCGCGGCTCAACGGCTGCCGGTGGAGACCGGCGTGGACAAGATGGTCGGTCAGGTCGGGGAGGTACGCGGGCCGGGGCTCGTCTTCGTCGACGGCGCACTCTGGAAGGCCCACAGTGCGGACGACTCGGCCCTCGTGCCCGGCGAGGAGGTCGAGGTCGAGGCCGTGGACGGTCTTCAGCTGACGGTGCGGAGATAGGATCCGGCCGTGCTCGGGTTCGTCAAGGTGCTGCGGGAATACGAGCGGGCGGTCTTCTTCCGATTCGGCCGGCTGCTCGATCCGCCGCGCGGTCCAGGCCTCGTCTGGAAGATCCCGATCGTCGACCAGCTCGTGATCGTCGACCTCCGGACGATCACTCTCAACGTCCCACCTCAGGACGTCATCACCAAGGACAACGTCCCGGTACGGGTCAACGCCGTCGCGTACTTCAAGATCGTCGACCCGAAGAGCGCGATCATCCAGGTCGAGAACTACATGTCGGCGACGTCCCAGATCTCGCAGACGACCCTCCGCTCGGTACTCGGCCAGCACGTCCTCGACGAGCTTCTCTCGGAGCGGGAGAAGATCAACGCGATCCTGCAGGAGATCATCGATGAGGCCACCGGCCCCTGGGGGATCAAGGTCACGATCGTCGAGGTCAAGGACGTCGAGATCCCGGGCGGGATGCAGAAGGCGATGGCACGCCAGGCCGAGGCGGAACGCGAACGGCGCGCGAAGATCATCAGCTCCGAGGGCGAGTTCCAGGCAGCGGAGAAACTGAAGGACGCCGCCCTCGTGCTCGAGGAGCACCCGGTCGCGTTGCAGCTCCGCTACCTCCAGACGCTGATCGAGATCAGCGGCACGCCGTCGGCGACGATCGTCTTTCCCGCGCCCATCGACATCATCAAGCCCTTCCTCGAGGGAGCCGGAAAGAAAGACTCATAGCCCGAGCAGCGGCGGGAGCTCGTTCAGGGTCTCGATCCGCGGCTCGAACTCCCGATGGACTCCCGCACGGTCGACGAGGATTGCGCGCATCCCGAGCGCCCGCGCACCCTCGATGTCGTCCGCGATCGTGTCGCCGACCATCACGGCCTCATCCGATTCGACGCCGAGCAGGTCGAGCACGGCGCGGAAGATCGACGCGTGCGGCTTCGTGCGGCCATGGTGGAAAGAGCTGATCCCGGCATCGACCTCGAGGCCGTGGTGACGCGCAAACTCGCGCACGTCGCGCGCGGAGTTCGAGACGAGCCCGATGCGGAGGCCGGCAGCGCGGATCGCGGTGAGCGCGTCCGGAACGTCCTCGTAGATCTCGAAGTTCTCGTGCCGTTCCCACGCGCGGGTGATCTCGACGGCGCAGTCGTACGCCGAGTCGGCTTCCCCGCCCATGCCGCGGACGATGCGCTCGGTGAAGCGGAACCAGATCTCGTCGTCGTGCTCGAGCTCGGGGTGGCGGCGGAGATCGGCGCGAGCGGCGTGCCGGGCGGCCTCGTAGCGATCGGGATCGAGCCTGAGCCCGTGGCGTTCCCCGGCACGGACGTACCCGTCCGGCCCGAGCTCCGGTCCCGGCCGCGCGAGCGTGAAGTCGACGTCGAAGAGGACTGCTCGGAGCACGCTCGCTACCCTATGGCCCGGTTTCGGGGTGTGGCGCAGCCTGGTAGCGCGCTCCGTTCGGGTCGGAGAGGTCCCCAGTTCGAATCTGGGCACCCCGATTTCCTCTCTCGCTCTCGCCGACCCGAAAGCGAGCCGGGCAATGGGGCGCCGGCGCGGGCAAGCGTTGCCACGGCCACGCCCTCTCGCTACGGTCCGAGCGCGGTGGGATTGAGCCGAAAGACGCTCGCCGGGATCTACTACCTCGGCGTGAGCACGCTGATCGTCGTGGGCATCACGTTGTGGTCGACGGGACACGGCACCGGTGACCCGTACCTGACTCTCGGTGTCGCCCTGGCGCTCGTACCGCTCGCCGTGATCTGGTTGCGCCGGCGGTTCAGCCGAGACTGAAATCAACGGCGTAGGATCGGTCGATGGACGGGCTCGTCTCCCGGCGCCATCTGTCGCTCGATCTCGCGCTCTCGCTGCTCGCGCGAGTGAGGGAGGAGGCCGAAGCACGCGATCTCTCGCTCGCGGCGGCGGTCGTCGACGGTTCCGGGCACGTCCTCGCGAGCCAGCGGATGGACGGCGGCGCTCTCGGTGCGATGCAGCTGGCCGTCGGCAAGGCCTTCACCGCCGTCTCGTGGGCGACGCCGAGCGGCGAGTTCGCGCGAAGCACGCAGCCGGGCGGGGACGACTGGGGCTGGAACACGACGGACTCGAGAATCGTCGTCTACGCGGGCGGCATACCGCTGCTGGTGGACGGCGAGCTCGTCGGCGGGATCGGAGCGAGCGGCGGAACGGCAACCGAGGACGAGGAGTGCGTCGTCGCGGCGGCCGACGGCCTCGGCTTCGACTAGCTGTAGGTCCCCCGGAGCCAGCTGAGCCGCTCGTCGAGCAGCGGCCCGAGCTCAGGCCGGCGTGGCAGAGCGATCATGAACGAGGCGTAGATCCAGGCCGCGTAGACCGGGAGGCACTCCTCGAGCAGATCTGCGTCGTGGTCGCCGAAGGCCTCGAGCGCGATGCGAGAGGCGTCGTCGTCGCGAACCCGCGCAGAAAGGGCCAGCGCTGCGAGGTCGAACTCCCGCGGGCCGCGGCATGCCGTCTCGAAGTCGTGCCAGAGCGGTCCCGGAAGGCAGTTGGCGAGATGCGCGTCGCCGTGCAGCGCCTGGGTTCGACCGGCCGGCTCCCGCAGCCCGAGCTCGCGCACCAGCTCGACGTCGGCCGACGGTTCGAGGCTGTCGCTGATCCTGGCGAGGTCGTCGGTGTGGAGGGACGGCAGCTCTCCCTCGTAGTCGACGAGCGCTTCGTGGATCGCGCGAAGTCCCTCGCCGGCCGCGACAGGCTCCACCTCGCGCTTCGGCTCCACGTACTGCCAGTAGGCGACGACGTGGCCGCCGCGGCGATGCGGACCGGGATCGAGCAGGTCGGACGGCGGCACGACAGGTGCGCCGGCCCCGGCCGCGTGGGAGGCCACTGCCAGTTCGCGGATCACATCCTCCTCCGGTGGGCCCTCCGGATAGGGCCGCCCGTTGGAGACGCGGGCAACAAGGGGCAGCGGCCGGAGATGGACGAGCACGTGCCACGCGTCGCGGAGGACGACCGGCCGGTCGCTACGCAGCCCGTGCTCCGCCGCCACCTCGACCGCAGCTCTGACCGCGCTCTCGGTCATCCGAACCCGTACGTGCCGGGGAAGCGCTCGGCGAGCAGACGGATGAGCAGCGCCGAAGGCAGGCCCACGACGTTGAGGTAGTCGCCTTCGATCCGCTCGACGAGCGCCGCTCCCTGGCCCTGGATCGCGTAGCCGCCGGCGCGTCCCTCCCACTCGCCGCTCGCCACGTACCGGCCGAGATCGCGCGGTGTCAGGCCGCGGAAGGTCACGCGTGTCACTTCATGCCGCACCTCTTCCCACATCGGCGTGAGCAGCGCCAAGCCGGACACCACTTCGTGGGTACGGCCCGCGAGACGCTCGAGCATCTCCTCGGCCTCCTCCGGACCGGTCGGCTTGCCGAAGACGCGGCCCTCGCACACCACCTCGGTGTCGCACCCGAGCACCGGCCGCCCGTCCGCTTCGGCGAGCACCGACCGCGCCTTCCCGAGCGCGTGCGCGATCGGGTCGTCCTCCTTCTCCTCGTACCGTGGTGCGACGACGTCGAACGGGACGCGAAGCTGCTCGAGGATCTCTCGCCGGCGGGGCGAGGTCGACGCTAGGAGGAGCGGGGCCGCAGGCGCGCTCGCCATAGCTCCTCTGCCGGCCACTTCCGCGCCCAGTCGGCGGTCACGTAGTCGTAGATCGGGTGCGTCTCGGCATCGGCCGGCGCCTGGATCTCGACCAGGTCGAGGATCTCGAAGTCGTTCTCGCGCAGCAGCCGGATCCAATCGCCGTGCCCGAGGTGGTACTCGACGCCGCTGTCCGGCCACTGGAGGCTGTGAATCCCGAACTGCGGCCGCTGCAGCGTCTCCGTGGCCGGCACATCCTCCTCGGGCGAGCAGAGGATGAAGAGCGTCGAATTGCGGAGAAAGACGAGATCGCCGCCGGGGCGCAGCAGGCGGGCGGCTTCCGGGATCCACCCGTATGGATCGGCCCAGATCGATGCGCCGTACTCGGAGACTGCGAGGTCGAAGGAGGCGTCCGGGAGCGGCACATCCTCGCCGAAGGCCTCGACGAACTCGAGCCCGAGGTCGAACTTCTCGTTGCAGCGCCGGGCGGTCTCGAGCTGAGCCGGAGTGGGATCGACGCCGACGACGCGCGCCGCGCCGCCCTTCTTCAGCCACGCGCCGAAATACGCGGTGCCGCAACCGAGCTCGACGACGTCCTTGCCCGCGATGTCGGGCAGCGCCTGCAGCTGTGACTCGGGAACGTGGAAGACCCCCCAATCGATCTCGTCCTTCGCCCACGCCTCCTCGGCGCGAGCGTCGGTATGCGCCGCGTTGGCGCGCGTCCACGCCTCGACGGTCGGGTGGGTCATCCGAACCAGAGCGCGATCTCGCGCTCCGCCGACTCGAGAGAGTCGGAGCCGTGCACGAGGTTGTCGGGCATCGAGGACGCGAGGTCGCCGCGGATCGTCCCGGGCGCAGCATTCGCGGGGTCCGTGGCACCGATCGTTGCGCGCAGCGTCGCGATCGCGCCTTCGCCCTCGACCAAGAGCGCCCAGGTCGGCCCCGAGGTGATGAACTCGACGAGCTCGCCGAAGAACGGCTTCTCGCGGTGCTCGGCGTAGTGCTCCTCCCCGAGCTCACGGCCGGCGGTGACGAGCTTCGCCTCCCGGATCTCGAAGCCGCGCGCCTCGAGCCGCCCGAGGATCTCTCCGGCGAGGCGACGCTGCACCGCATCGGGCTTGATCAGGATGAGGCTGCGCTCAACGGCCACGGCGGGCCACATTATCGGTCACGCGACCGCTGTCAGCCCCTGCTGCTGCGGCGCGCCCGCCGCGTCCCGAGCGCCGGCGGCGCCCCGGGTACCGCGGGCTCGATCGGCGTCTCGCAGTACGGGCAGACCTGCCAGATGGGCTCGAGCGGCGAGCCGCAGCTCACGCACGCCTGCTTGAGCTTCGTCGTGCAGACGGGACAGACGAGATAGCCCGAGTCGACCTCAGCATGGCAGACCGGGCAGCGCAGATCGACCGCCGCGATCCGATCCTCCATCGCCTTGACCTCGAGCTCCCGCTCGCGCACGTCCTCGAGGTACTCAGGCGGGCGGAAGAGCATGTACACGAACGGCCCGAGGTACGGGATGATGAGCGCCAGAAGCACCGACAACCCGATCAGCAGTGGATCCTCCATACGGCGGCGCGCGTCCTTGTAGGTCCAGTAGCCGAGCGAGAGCCAGAGCACGAAGGCGAAGAACGCGAGACCGTTGAGGATCGCGTGCTGCGTACCGGTGCTCAGGAAGCTGGCGAGCGTCACAGGAGAATCCTGCCGATAACCCAGCCTGCTGCAAAGGCGGAACCGATCGCGCCGGCGAGGGCGGCGGCGGCCAGGACGAACATCGAGAGCTTCTCCCCTGCGTTATAGGTTGCGGCGCTCGGCACTTAGGTCCGCAAGAAGGTACAGGGAGCCCGTGACGAGCACTGCCCCGTCGGGGCCTGTGAGCTCGTGTGCGCGGGCGAGGGCGGCGGCCGGCTGGGGCTCGGACTCGACTCGCCCGAAGTGGCCGGCGGCGAGGGCGGCGAGCTCCGCGGCTGGCAGGGCACGGCCGCTGCTGCTCTCGGTCGCGACGAGCGTCGGACCGAGCACCGACAGCGCCTCGAGCATCATTCCGGGTCGCTTGTCGCGGAGCATCGAGCAGACGATCGTCCATTCCCCGACCGGCGCCGAGGGGAGCCGTGGCAGCAGCCAGCCGATGCCGGCGAGGTTGTGGGCGCCGTCCCAGATCTCGAGCGGGTCGTCGCCGCGATGCTCGAGGCGGCCCGGCAGCTCGACGCCGTCGGCGGCGTGCGGGTCGACGGGCCGGTCGAGGAAGGACTCCGCCGCCGCGATGGCCAGGGCGAGGTTGCTGCGCCCGGTCAGGACAACGGCGGCCGCTCCGTTCTCCGCCGCGAGCTCGCGCCACTCGGGCTCCGACAGCACGACGGTGCAGCCGGGCTGTACGACCGCGAGCTTCTCGGCCGCGATCGCTTCGCGCGTCTCCCCGAGCACGTCCATGTGGTCGAGCGCCACGCTCGTGAGGACGACGACGCGGGTTTCGAGGACGTTGGTCGCGTCATGCCGCCCTCCTAGCCCCGCCTCGACGACGGCGACATCGACCTCGGCTGCTGCGAACGCGAGCAGCGCCGCAGCCGTGAGCGCCTCGAACTGGGTCGCTCCCAGCGCCTCGGCGACAGGCCGCACGGCCGCAACGGCCGCCTCGAAGTCGGCCTCCTCCCCGCCGACCCGGATCCGCTCCCCCCACGTGCGCACGTGCGGCGAGAGGTAGGAGCCGACGACGAGACCGGCGTCGACGAGAAGCGAGTCGGTCAACCGCGCGGTCGTCGACTTGCCGTTCGTGCCGACGATGTGGATCGCCGGGAAGCGCTCCTGCGGCTCGCCGAGCGCGCGCAGCAGGGCTCGCATCCGCTCCGTCCCGAAGCCGTCCGCCGGCCACGGGCTGAGCGACTCGATCCAGTCAGTCGCCGAGAGCCTCGAGCTCGGCACGATATTGCTCGAGCTTCTGCCGCTCGCCCTCGACGACCTCCGGCGCCGCGTTGGCGACGAACTTCTCGTTCGCAAGCATCCGCTCGCTGCGCTCGACCTCCTTGCGCAGTCTCCCACGCTCGGCCTCGACGTTGCCCTGCCCGTCGCCCGACGGGCGTACGACCACGTCGAAGATCCGTAGCGAGTCGCCGCCGATCTCGATCCGGACGCCGCTGCGCCGGTAGAGGCGCGCCGCAGTCTGCGCCTCGTCGAGCGCGTGCAGGTCGGCCGCGTACTCGGTCTGCGGCTGGGGCCAGGGCGCGACGATCAGCCGCGTCCTGCGCGCAGGCAGGTTCGTCCAGATCTCCTCCGTCACGTGCGGCATCACCGGGTGGAGGAGCTTGAGGAGCCGCTCGAGCGCGGCCAATGCCGTCGCGCGCACGTCCTCCTCCTCGAGCCGCGGCTTGATCGACTCGAGGTACCAGTCACAGAAGTCGTCGAAGGTGAGGTGGTAGAGACGTTCGACTCCGTGGGCGAAGTCGAAGCTCGCGAGGTCGGATTCGAGCTCTCCCCGGGTCGAGTCGATGCGCGCGAGGATCCAGCGCTCCTCGACCGATGACGGCCGGGCGTCCGGCTCGACCACGCCCGCCAGCAACAGAAGCCGGCTCGCGTTCCAGAGCTTGTTTGCAAGCTTCCGCCCCTCCTCGATCGTGCCGAACGAGAAGCGCGGATCCTGGCTCGACGTCACCTTCAGCAGCCCGTAGCGCGTCGCGTCGGCGCCGTACGGCTCGAGCGCCTCCTCCGGGTCGATGCCGGTCCCGAGTGTTCGCGACATGCGCCGCCCCTCGGGGTTGAGGACCGTCGAGTGGATGAGCACGTCGGCGAACGGCTCCTCGCCCATCAGCTCGAGGCCGGAGTAGATCATCCGTGCGACCCAGAGGAAGATGATGTCGCGCGCCGTGGTGAGCACGCTGCCCGGGTAGTAGCGGGCGAGCTCGGGCGTCTCGTCGGGCCAACCGAGCGTCGCGAACGGGTAGAGCTGCGACGAGAACCACGTATCGAGGACGTCCTCCTCCTGCCGCAGCTCGGCCGAACCGCACTCGGCGCACGCCTGCGGCTCGGTCTCCGCGACGCTGACGTGGCCGTCGGGGCAGTACCAGACCGGGATCCGGTGGCCCCACCAGATCTGGCGGGAGATGCACCAGTCGCGGATGTTCTCCATCCAGTCGAGGTAGACGCGGGCGAAGCGCTCGGGTGTGAAGCGGACCCGCCCCTCCTTCACCGCGGCGATCGCGGGCGCGGCGAGCTCTTCCATCGCCAGCCACCACTGAGGCATGACGAGCGGCTCGATGCGGCTGTGGCAGCGCTCGCAGTGGCCGACGGAGTGGCGGTGGTGCTCGCGCTTCTCGAGCTGTCCGTGCTCCGATGACCACTCGAGCACGCGTAGCCCTGCCTGCTCCTGCGTCAACCCTGCGAGCTCCCCGGCGGCCTCGTTCATCAGCCCGTCAGGCCCGATGACGGTCAGCTCGGGCAGGCCGTGATCGCGCCCGATCTCGAAGTCGGCCGGGTCGTGGCCCGGCGTGATCTTGAGCGCTCCGGTGCCGAACTCCCGCTCCACGCGCTCATCGGCGATGACGGGCACGTGCCGCTCGACGAACGGGACGATCACCTCCTTGCCGACGAGCCCGCGGTAGCGGTCGTCGTCGGGATGGACCGCAACGGCTACGTCGGCGAGGATCGTCGCCGGCCGCACCGTGGCGATCGTGACGTGACCGGGGCCGTCGGCGAGCGGATAGCGCACGTAGGAGAGCGTGTCGTCTTCGTCCTCGTGCTCCACCTCGAGGTCCGACAGCGCGGTCCGGTCACGCGGGCACCAGTTGACGATTCGATTCGCCCGGTAGATCCAGCCCCGCTCGTAGAGGTGGACGAACCAGAGAGTGACGGCGCGGTAGTAGCCCTCGTCCATCGTGTAGCGCGTGCGCCGGTAGTCGAGCGAAGCGCCGAGCAGCCGGAACTGGCTCATGATCGTGCCGCCGTACCGCTCGAGCCATTCCTGGACATATGCGTCGAAGCCCTCGCGACCGAGGTCGCGCTGGCTCCGGCCCTCCTCCGCGAGCGTCCGGCCGATCGAGGCCCACGTCGAGATGCCGGCATGGTCGTAGCCGGGCTGGAAGAGCGTGTTGAAGCCGCGCATCCGGTGCCAGCGCACGAGCGTGTCCTCGAGCGAGAGCTGCAGGCAGTGGCCGATCGTCAGTGGGCCCGAGATGTTCGGCGGCGGGTGCATGACCACGAACGCCTCGCCCGGCGCCGCGGGATCGGCTTCGTAGAGCCCTTCCTCCTCCCAGGTCTGCTGCCAGCGCTGCTCGACGCCCTGCGGTTTGTAGAGCGGATCCATGCGCGGAATGTGGTCAGGCAGCGACTATGAGGAGACCTTAGCGGCCGGGCGCTTCGGCTGCGGCCAGGTGCCGCCGACCTGCTCGAGGATCGCCTCGAGGAGCCCGAACGAGCCGAGGACGTGGTCGCGCGCCAGCGCCCGCGCGCCTTCGGGGCTGCCGGCCGCGAGGGCCTGGCGGATCGCGCGGTGCTGCTCGGCGTTCTTCGCGTAGAGGCCGTCGATCGAATGGTCTCCCGGGGCCCAGACGGCCGGTCCCGAGAAGGAGCGGCGGGCGCTCTTTGCGAGCTGCTCGACGAGCGGCAGGTCGGCGACGCGGTAGATCACATCGTGGAAGGCGTGGTTCGCGCGCACCCAGTCGCCCGTGATCGAACGGCGCGCCTCTCCCGGCTCCCGCGCGCGGAGATCCTTCGAGATCTTCGCGAAGTGCTGCTCCGCCTCCTGGAGCTCCACGAGATCCTCGGCGGTCATCTTCGCCGCCGCGACCTCGGTCGCGAGCGCCTCGAGCTCGGCGCGCACCATGAACGCCTCGTGCAGCTCCTCGCGCGAGATCGTGCGGACGCGGACGCCGCGGTTCGGAACGAAGGAGACGAGTCCCAGCGCCGCAAGCCGCCGCAGTGCCTCGCGGATCGGCGTGCGAGAGACGTCGAACTGCTCCGAGAGCTGCTCCTGACGGAGGACGGTTCCCGGCTCGAGCTCGCCCGAGACGATCGCCTCCTCGATCACGAGCGCGATGTCGTCGGCCTTCGTGGTGTCGAGGCTCATGCGGCGAGTGTACGCGGCTCGACCTCGACCGCTCTCGCTCGGACGGATGCCGCCTGTACTAGCCGGCCGACCTATTCGTTGTCGTGATCGCGCTCGCAGAAGTCGGGGCAGGTGCACTCGGCGAGCTCGGACGCCGGAGGATCCTCCGGGTCGAGCAGCTCGCCGTCGTCGAACCGTTCCTTCGTTCTGACGATCGTCTCGGTCATCTCGTCCCTCCTCAGTCGAGTCTTTCGTAGGCGGGCAAGGTCAGGAAGTCCTCGAGCTCGTCGGAGAGCGCCACTGCGACGAAGAGCTCCTTCGCCTCGGCGCCGGCCTCCACGAGCTCGATCTCGTCGCGGACCAGCTGCTCGTCGACGCGCCCACGGCGCACCCATTGCCAGATCTGGGATCGGGAGATCTCGGCCGTCGCGGCGTCCTCCATCAGGTTGTCGATCGCGGCCGCGCCGACGCCGTGCAACCACGAGTCGAGATAGCGCACGCCGACGGAAACGTTCGTGCGCACGCCGGTGTCGGTGATCTCGCCGGGCGTCGCCGGAATCGAGAGAAGCGCAGCCTCGTCGGGCACGACCTCCTCCCGCAGCCGCTCGAGCTGGTTCGGCCGCT
>Ga0066903_100005098_pt1 | contig 11307 bp, 12 predicted proteins | sample PanSoiMetaGPlot1_FD_67491 | JGI IMG/M metagenome (GOLD analysis project Ga0066903, IMG submission 67491) | Tropical forest soil microbial communities from Panama analyzed to predict greenhouse gas emissions - Panama Soil - Plot 1 (version 2) | ecosystem: Environmental > Terrestrial > Soil >...
TGTAGGGCGGAGGACGGGTCAGGCGGTTCAGGACGAGCCGAGATCCTCGGGACCGAGCTCCTCGGCTAGATCGCGTTCGCGGCGAGCCGCTTCCTCCCGGCCGGTCTTGACCGCGTCCTGCCAGCTCCCGCCGGCGCGAACGGACGACGTTGCATGCCGCGCTCCGCTGAAGAAGCCGGCGATCGTCTGCACCGGCCTGGTGATGGCGTTCGTGACGGTGCGTACGCCCGTGTCGACCGTGGTCACGGCGTCAACGGCGCTGTCCGTCATGACGTCGACCTTGTCGAGCTGGGTGTTGACACGGTCGAGCGTGCCGCCGGCCTTGGAGATCACCGGCAGGAGCTCTTTCTCAGTCCCCTCGATCAGCGATGACGCACGGCCGAGGGTTCCTCCCAGCCTGATCGCGGCGTAGGCGATCGCCAGTCCCGTAAGCACCAGAAAGACGGCGAGAGCCGCATAGGCCACGTCGCCCCAGTCGACAGACGCAATCATCAGGCGATCTTAGGCCGAGACGAGCCGGCCCGCACCCACGACGATGTCATGCTCGTACAAGACCGCCGTCTGACCGGGGGCAACTCCGTACGCCGCTTCGTCGAGCTCGAGCCGGAAGCCGCCCTCGACGAGCTCCACGGTCGCCGGCACGGCCGGTGAGCGGTAGCGAACCTTCACCTCCACCCGGTCGGCCGGCACGTACATGTGACCGACGGCACGCAACGACCTCCGCGCCAGCGTCTCCCGGGACCCGACGACGACCGTGTTCGTGCGCGCATCGGTGGCAATCGCATACAGCGGAGCCGTCGACGCAACCCCCAGACCCCGCCTCTGACCCGGAGTGAAGCGCCAGTGGCCGTGATGCGACCCGACTCGATTCCCGGCCGTGTCGAGGATCGGCCCGGTTGCGGTCGACAAGCCGTGGCGCTCGAGGAAGACGCGATAGTCGTCGCCGGCGAGGAAGCACGCCTCCTGGCTCTCCGGGCGCGAGGCGACCTCGAGTCCGGCAGCTGCTGCCTCCGCGCGGGTCTCGTCCTTCCGTCGTTCTCCGAGCGGAAACCAGACGTCGCCGAGAAGGGCCGGATCGAGCGTGGCGAGCATGTACGACTGGTCCTTCCGGTCGTCGGCGGCTCGTGCGAGCAGTCGACGACCGCGATGCTCGACGATCCGGGCGTAGTGCCCGGTCGCGAGGCGGGACGCTCCAGCCCTCCGAGCGAAGCCGAGCAGCTGCGCAAAGCGGAAGTCCCCGTTGCAGCGCGTGCACGGGTTCGGCGTCTCACCCATCGCATAGCCCCGCACGAACGGCTCGACGACCGCATGACGAAACAGCTCCCGGAGATCGAGCGTGACGTGTGGAAGGCCGAGCGAGTGGCAGGTCTCCCGAGCGGCGATCACGGCTGCGGGCGAGCAGCAGGCGCGCTCGGAGCCCGAACCTCGGGGATCGGCCCAGAGGCGGAGCGTCACACCGATCGCGTTCGGGCCGGCACGCAGGAGCGCAACTGCGGAGTCGACACCACCGCTCATCGCCACCGCCACTCGGTGCGGCTCCGATCGAGCGCGGAAGACGGGACCGATGGCGTTCGCGAGGGCGTCGACGGCCAGGGTCTCACCGCCGACCGACGCTGCCTCGAGCAGGCTCAGCCCTCGCAGGTCGGAGTCGAGCCCGTCGCCGTCAGCGTCGACGATCCGATCGCCGTCGAGTCGCAGACGGACAAGCGCCCAGCACCCGTCGCGCGAGGAGTCACCGGCGATCTCGTTCACACAAGCAGGATGGCACACGCCTCGACGCCGCCGGTGCGGCGGGCTGCGGACTCGAGTCGTTCCACGCCCCACTCCCCCACCCTGGGTGGGGGCGCTTTCCCCTCACACCCCTGTTGCGAGCGTACCCAGCGTCGTGTCACAGAAGGCGAATGCGACCGCGCCAATTGTGCGACTCTGCGCGCCCGTTCAGGTAGCGCTCCGGAGACCACACGTGTGCCCCGACCCTGCCGATGTCTCCGCTCCGCAGCGAACCTGGACGAACCAGGTGGGTGCCGTGCGGGCCGGTTCGTCTCCCGACTCTCCGCGCCCGACTCGGGCTCCCTCGCTTTGGCTGTTGGTTCTACATTGGTATGCGGAGCCACGAACAGGGTCGGGCACGCGGGCACTCTAGCTACGAGCGCCGCCCCACCACCGCAGCTAGCCCGCCCGAGCGAAGCTCCATCTGATCGTCTGCACGCCGCTGAGCCCGAGCTGCTCGGCCAATGCCGGCGTCACCTCGAGGTCGAATCGCGGTGTGAACGGACCGCGGTCGACGACGGTGGTCAACACCGTCTTTCCGTGGAATGCGAGGAAGACCTTCGCGCCGCACGGGAGTACCTGATGGTCGACCCCCAGTGTCTTCGGAGTCAGCAGCGTGCCACAGCCGGAGACATGACCCGCAAGCGGGCGAGCCCGGACGCCTGCGAGTCCCGGATACCACCCGCTCACTTTCGACACTGCTGGTTGCGGCAGCACCGAGCGCGGCTGAGCGACCGAGTCGTCGCGTGACGCGACCGCCAGCGCAACGACCGTTCCAAGTACGGCCGCAGCAAGCAGGGCGAGCTGCCGCTGGGCGAGCACCGGGCTCACCGCTCTAGCTCCCAGACTGCGCTGACGGTTGCTCCTCCGCTGACGAGGCGCTGAGGATTCGGGTGTACGCCTCCACCTCCTCGGATCGAGCGTCGCCGGCATCCGGGCGGAGTGGGTAGTCCTCGTCAGGCGCGGAGACGTCTTCGAGCTCCGGTTCGACCGCAGGCTCATCTTCGGCTGGCTCCACCGTGGCAGGCATGCCCGGCGCGGGACGAGCCTGTGAGCGCCAGACCGCAAGCTCGATGAGCGAGACGAGGACCCAGCCCCCGGCGAGCAACCCGATGATCACGGCCGGTCGCAGGTCGGCGTATCCCGCTCCCACACCGAGCAGGATCAGGAAGGCAACCTCGATCGCGAATCTCGGCGCGAAAGCGCCCCGCATGCGTGGAGTCTAGACGGCGGGTCGTCGAGCCGGACGCACCTGCGCTGCCCGCCCTACGAAGCTTCCTCCTCGACCACGACCTCGATCCCGAGCTCGCGCAGCACGCCTGCCGGCATCTGCGTTGGCGCACCGGTGAGGGGATCGGAGCCGCTCGAGACCTTGGGGAACGCGACGATCTGACGGATGTCCGGTTCGCCCGCCATCAGCGCGACGAACCGCTCCAGGCCCATCGCGAACCCGCCGTGTGGCGGAGCGCCCATCTCGAGCGCCTCGAGCAAGAAGCCGAACTTGCCCCTCGCCTCCTCGTCGCTCATCCCCATCACGCGGAAGACCGCAGCCTGGACATCCGCGCGGTGAATCCGGATGGAACCGGAGCCGAGCTCCCACCCGTTCCAGATCAGGTCGTAGTGCTGGCTCTTCGCCGCCCCAGGGTCACCCTCGAAGTCCTCGTCGCCCGGCACCGGTGCGGTGAACGGGTGGTGGAGGAACGTCCAGTGGCCGGTGTCCTCGTCTCGCTCGAAGAGCGGGAAGTCGATCACCCAGTGGAAGACATCCGCGTCTCCGGTGAGGTCGAGCTCACGCGCGACGTGGAGACGCAGCCCGCCGAGCACCCGCGCGACGAGCGACGGCTCGCCCGCGCCAAAGAGCACGGTGGAGCCTGGTGGCGCTGAGAACGCAGCGAGTTCCTTCTGCGAGAGGAACTTCGCGATCGGTGAGCGCGCCTCGCCCTCGGCCCCTTGGACGATGTACGCGAGACCCTTCGCACCCCACTCCTTTGCCACCTCCTCGAGCCGCTCGAGCTCGGCCCGCGAATACTCGTTCGGAACGACGATGAAGCGCACCGCCTCCGCCCCCGCGAACACGCCGAACTCGGAGCCACGGGTCACCTCCGTCGCATCCTGGATCTCGAGCCCGAACCGAAGGTCCGGCTTGTCGGTGCCGTATCTGGCGATCGCCTCGTCGTAGCCCATCCGCGCGAACGGCCGTGGAGGCGGCTCGCGCCCGAGCGCCTCGAACGCGTTGACCACGACGGCCTCCATGACGTCGAGCACCTCGTCCCGCTCGACGAATGCCATCTCCAGATCGAGCTGCCGGAACTCGAACTGGCGGTCGGCGCGAAGATCCTCGTCCCGCCAGCAGGTGGCGATCTGGTAGTAGCGGTCGATCCCGCCGATCATGCAGAGCTGTTTGAAGAGCTGCGGACTCTGAGCGAGGGCGAAGAAACGCCCGGGCTGGAGGCGCACCGGCACGAGGAAGTCGCGCGCGCCCTCGGGCGTACCGCGGGTCATCCCCGGGGTCCAGACGTCGATGAACTCGCGATCGTCCATGGTCTGCCGGATCGACTGCACCACCGTGTGCGAGAGGCGCAGGTTGCTCTGCATCTGCTCCCGGCGCATGTCCAGCCACCGGTAGCGAAGACGAAGGGTCTCCTCGACGTGCTCCTCGTCGAGCTGGAACGGCAGCGGCGTCGAGCGGGAGAGGATCGCGAGCCGGTCGACCTGGAGCTCGACCTCGCCCGTCGGCAAGTTCGGGTTGACCGCCTCCGGTGCGCGCGCGACGAGCTCACCCTCGGCCTGCACGACGAACTCGTTCCGGAGCTCGTGTGCCGCCGCGTGCGCGTCGGGCGTGCGCTCCGGGTTGATCACGAGCTGGCAGACACCGGTGTGATCGCGCAGGTCGACGAAGACGAGGCCACCGTGGTCGCGGCGCGTCCCGACCCAGCCGGCCAGCGTCATACGCCGCCCGATCAGCTCCGACCCGACCTCACCGCAGCGGAGATCGCGCCAGCTCATGCGGTCACCGCCGCGAGGTCGGTCCCGGCGTCGACGACCACGACCTTCTTCGCGCCGAGCCGTCCCGCCTGCGTGTGCTGCCCCTTCACCGAACGTCCCGCGAAGTCGGCATCGGCGCGGACTCCGGCCGCGCGCAGCTCCATCAGCTTCGCGAGCACGGCGGCGCGGTCGGCACCGTCGCCGCAGACGAAGAAGAGGTCGATCCCCTCGTCCGCGGGCGCCGTCGTTCCGGCCTGGTCCAGCGCGATGAGCAGCCGCTCGATCCCCGCTCCGAAGCCGACGCCCGGCGTCGGCGGCCCCCCGAGCTCCTCGGCCAACCCGTCGTAGCGCCCGCCGCCGGAGAGCACACTCTGCGAGCCGCCCTCCGGGCCGACGAACTCCCACGTGGTCCGCGTGTAGTAGTCGAGCCCGCGAACGAGCGTCGGGACGAGTTCGTAGCGAACGCCGAACGCGTCCAGGTATCGGCGCACGTCCGCGAAGTGTGCGCGGCACGGCTCGCAGAGCGAGTCGCCGATCGCCGGCGCCTGCCGCAACACCTCCTGCACCGCCGGCGGCTTGGCGGCGAGGTTGTCGAGGGCGCGCAGCGGGTTCCGGGACGCCTGCTCCCGCGTCGCCTCGTCGAGATCGGTCGCGTGTTCGGCAAGCCACGGCTTCAGCCGCTCCTCGAGGTACGCGGGCCGGCAATTCGGATCGCCGATCGAGTTCAGCTCGAGCTGGTATTCGGTGATCCCGAGCCGACCGAGGAGCGCCCTGTAGAGCTGGATCACCTCCGCGTCCGTGGCTGCGTCGTCGGAGCCGATCGCCTCGACATCGAGCTGCCAGAACTCGCGAAAGCGGCCCTTCTGCGGACGGCCGTAGCGGTACTGCGACGCGATCGTGAAGAGCTTCTGGGGCTGCGGCTCCCTGTGCAGACCGTGCTCGAGGTACGCGCGGACGATCCCCGCCGTCGGCTCCGGTCGGAGTGTCAGCGAGCGGCCGCCGCGGTCCTCGAACGTGTACATCTCCTTCGTGACGACATCGGAGCCCTGGCCCGACGTCCGCGCGAAGAGGTCGGTGTCCTCGAACACGGGCGTGTCGATCCGCCGGTAGCCGTACAGCGCACACAGAGCCTCGAACTCCCGCTTCACGAACTGCCAGGCGGACTGTTCGGACGGGAGGATGTCGTGCGTGCCTCTGGGCGCTTCGAAACTAGGCACGAAGCTCTGCAAGGAACGGGTTTCGCGCCAGCTCGGCTCCGAGCGTCGTCGGCGGCCCGTGCCCGGAGTAGACGACCGTCTCCGGCGGAAACCGGTCGACGAGCGCCCGGATCGACCCGACGAGCGTCTCCCAGCTCGCCATCGGCAGGTCGGTACGCCCCACCGAGCCGGCGAAGAGCACGTCGCCCGAGAAGAGGCACAGGTCCGCGTAGAAGGCGAGGTGGCCGGGCGAATGGCCGGGCACCTGCACCGTCTCGAACGAGATGCCGGCCAGCTCGAACGTCTCGTCGCCGGACAGCTCCACCTCGGCCGTCCACGGACGGATCCTCTGCGCCGGGTAGTAGTCGTCCGGGCTCGTGAGCACCGCCGCCTCGGACACCGAGATGGACACGGGAGCACCGGTCGCTTCCGCCAGGTCGGCGACCGCGCCGATGTGGTCGTAGTGCGTGTGGGTGATCAGGATGCCCGCGACGGCCACGCCCATGCGGGCTATCTCGAGGCGTAGGCTGGTCGCGTCTGCGCCTGGATCGATGACGACCGCCTCCGCCGCTCCGCGCTCGGTGCGGACGACGTAACAGTTCGTGCCGATCGGGCCGAGCTCGAAGCGGTCGACGACCAGGGGCATACCGCGGCTGAGTCTAACGAGGGGCCTACGGACGCTTGGCGCGCTTGTCCTTCTGCGGCAGCGCGGCCTGTTGCTTCAACCAGCGGTTCCGCATCAAGCGGTCGGTCATATACATCATCGGGATGAACAACAGGGCATAGAGCACGCCGATCAGCACGCGGCTGGGCAGTGGGCCGCTGCGGAGCAAGAACACGACCAACACGAAGATCCCGATCTGCCACGGGAGGGCGCGCCTCGCCGCACGCGACCACGACGGTTCGGGCGGCTCCCGCAGTGCACGACCGGTCGGCTTCGTTTTCGCTTTCGCCGGCGCTTTCGAACTCTTCGTGGCCGCGGTTGCCGGAGCGGGCTCCTCGGGCTCGTCTACTTCGACCTCTTGGCCTTCCTCGTCGACGTAGACGTACTCGTACTCGTGACGCCGGTCCTTCTTGCGGCGCCTCTTCTGCTTGCGTGTCGGCATCGCCGGCTAGCGTAGCTCCGCAAGCCGCCCACCGAGCACGACTGCCGCGACGTGGTCGTGGCCGAGGTGGTAGGCGAGGTAGCGCCAGTCCGTCGCGTCGACGAGAACCACGTCCGCGTCGTATCCGGGCGCAAGCCGCCCTTTGCGACCGGCGAGGCCGAGAACGTGGGCCGCGTTGACCGTGCACGCGGCGAGCGACTCCGCCGGGGAGAGCTTCAGCTGAGTGGCTGCCAGCGAGCAGACGACGGGCAGGCTCTCGCAGAAGGAACTGCCCGGGTTGAAGTCGGTCGCGAGGGCGACGGCCGCGCCTGCATCGACCAGCGAACGCGCAGGGGGCATCGGTCGCCCGAGAAAGAGTGCGCTTGCCGGGAGGAGCACAGCGGCGACGTCACTGCCGGCAAGTGCATGGACACCCTCGCTTCCGGTCGCCTCCAGATGGTCGACGGAACGCGCCCCGAGCTCGATCGCAAGTTGGATCGCGCCCTGCTCGGTGAACTGGTCGCCGTGCAGACGCAGCGCGAGGCCGGCGTCGCGACAGGCCGAGAGGTAGCGTCGTGCCTGGCCGACATCGAAGGCACCGTTCTCGACGAAGACGTCCGCCGCGCCCGCGAGCTGCGCCGCGTCCGGGAGGACCTCGGCGAGCGCGAAGTCGAGGTAGGCGTCCGCGGTAGGAAACTCGGGCGGCACCGCGTGTGCGCCGAGCCACGTGGGAAGACCGCCGGCGGCAGCGATCGCCCTGAGCTGCGCGAGTTCCGTGTCTCGGTCGAGCCCGTACCCCGACTTCGCCTCGAACGTCGTCGTCCCCGAACGGAGCATCCAGTCCCGGTGGCGGCTCGTCGCGGTGCTGAGCTCCTGCTCGGGCGCGGCTCGGGTGGCTCGGACGGTCGAGAGGATTCCCCCGCCGGCGGCGTGAAGCTCCTCGTAGGTGGCGCCGCCGGCCCGGAGCGCGAACTCCTCCACGCGGTCGCCGGCAAAGCACGCATGGGTGTGGCAGTCGACGAGGCCCGGGATCGCCGACAGGCCGTGTCCGTCGACCTCCTCGACGTCGCCGTCGAGCCGCCCGAGGTCCCGCATCCGCCCCGTCGCGGCGATCCTGCCGTGCTCGCAGAGGAGATAGGCATCCTCGATCACCTCCATCTCGTCCAGCGCCTCGCCGCGGAGGGGCGCCTCCGTTCCGGCAGGCGTGGCGAGCTGGCCGAGGTCCCGGACGAGGAGGCGGGTCACCGCTGCCAGGGCAGGCCCGAGGCCCCAAGCCGCTCCCGCCGCGAGCGCGGGTACTTCGCGTACGCCTCTCGCGGGTTCGGCGTGTCCTCGTCCACCCCGGCGCCGTGCTTCTGCGCGAGCTCGTCCGCCGGGTAGAGGAGCGTCTCCGGGTCCTTGCGGGTGCCGACCATGAGGATCGCGCACGGACCGTCGCCGGCGCCGACGAAGACGTGCCGCGTGTCCGGCGGCAGGTGGACGAAGTCCCACGCCTGCAGCCGGCGCTCTTGGCCCTCGACAAGGAGAAGGCACTCGCCGGAGAGGACGAGCATGTCCTCCTGCGCATCCTCGGCGTGGTACATGCAGTTCGGTTCGCCGGGCCAGACGACCTGGATGTTGATCCCGAACTCGCGGAATCGGGCTTCCTTGCCCTCGAGGCTGCCCTCGAACACTGTGCCGGCGCCGAAGGCGTCGTTCCGCCACCAGGTCGCATCGCGGACGTTGACGACGAACCAGCCGCCGGTGACGGGCTCCTGCCCGCCATCGGTCTCCTCCAACCGAGCCTCGTCGGTCATGGCTCGCCCTCTCCGAGGCTTGGCAGGTCGAGCCCGTTCGTGCGGGCGTGCTCGAGCGCCTCGGGGTAACCCGCATCGGCGTGCCGCATCACGCCGGTGCCGGGGTCGGTGGTCAGCACCCGCTCGAGGCGCTCGTCGGCCTCGGTTGATCCGTCGGCCAGGACGACCATGCCCGCGTGGATCGAGTTGCCGATCCCGACGCCCCCGCCGTGGTGGACGCTCACCCAGGTCGCACCCGCGGCGACGTTGAGCAGTGCATTCAGGATCGGCCAGTCCGCGATCGCATCCGAGCCGTCGGCCATCGCCTCCGTCTCCCTGTACGGCGAGGCAACCGAGCCGGAGTCGAGATGGTCTCGCCCAATTACGACCGGCGCCTTCACGCGCCCGGTGCGTACGAGCTCGTTGATCGCCAGCCCGGCACGAGCACGATCGCCGTAGCCGAGCCAGCAGATCCGCGCGGGCAGTCCCTGGAATGCCACCCGCTCGGGAGCCAGCTCCAGCCAGCGCTGCAGGACACTGTCCTCCGGGAAGAGCTCCAACAGCACCGCGTCGATCGCCGTGATGTCCTGTGGATCGCCGGACAGGACAGCCCACCGGAAGGGCCCGATGCCGCGACAGAAGAGCGGCCGGATATAGGCCGGGACGAAGCCCGGGTATGTGAACGCATCCTCGACGCCCGCCTCTAAGGCCTCACCTCGCAGGTTGTTGCCATAATCGAAAACGTAGCTGCCGGCGCGGACGAACTCGAGCATTCCGCGGACATGTGTCGCGATGCTGTCACGGGCTCGTTGCAGATACGTGACCGGATCGGCGGCACGGAGCTTCGCCGCGGCTGGGAGGTCCAGTCCGGTCGGGACGTACCCGTTCAGTGGATCGTGTGCTGCGGTCTGGTCGGTGACCAGATCGAAGCCCTCGCCTCGCCGCGCGAGTTCGGGCACCACGTCCGCTGCATTCCCGAGGAGACCCACCGAGAGGCCGCGTCCCTGCCTCTGCGCAGAGCGGATCCGCTCGAGCGCGTCGTCCAGCGAATCGGCCGCCACGTCGAGGTAGCGGCTCTCCAGCCGCCGCTCCAGCCGCGACGGGTCGACCTCGACACAGAGCACGGCGGCATTCAGCATCGAGCCGGCCAGAGGCTGTGCACCGCCCATTCCCCCGAGGCCGGCTGTGAGGATCGACCGACCCGCGAGGTCGCCGGCTCCGAAGTGACGCTCGGCGGCGGCCGCGAACGTCTGGTACGTCCCCTGGAGGATCCCCTGGGTGCCGATGTAGATCCAACTGCCGGCCGTCATCTGTCCGAACATCGTCAGGCCGAGCGCTTCCAACCTGCGGAACTCGTCCCAGGTCGCCCACCGGGGCACGAGCAGCGCGTTCGCGATCAGCACGCGTGGTGCCCCCGGGTGCGTCCGGAAGACGCCGACCGGCTTACCACTCTGGACGAGCAGTGTCTCGTCGTCTCCGAGCCGGAGCAAGGTGCGGACGATCGCGCGCAGCGCGTCGTGGCTCCTCGCAGCGCGGCCGGTCCCGCCGTAGACCACCAGCGCCTCGGGATGTTCGGCGACCTCGGGGTCGAGGTTGTTCAGGAGCATGCGGAGCGGCGCTTCGGTCGACCACGAGCGCGCCTTCAACTCGGTCCCGCGCGGCGCACGGACCCGCGTCAGATCGCCGCAGAGCGACTCGACGGCGGCGTCGAGGGTGCTGGTCGCGCTCATCCGGCCCCCTCTTCCTCTCGGATCCGCTCGTCCTCACGCTCCCGCTGCCGCAGACGCCACCAGCTGTAGGCGGTCGCCACTACGAACAGCACCGGGGCGATGATCAGAGCCGCGCCCAGGTTCCCGCCGGTCAGTGCCGTAACGCCGATCACGACTGCGGCGAGGATCCCGTAGACGATCGCGCTGTCCCGATACGGGTGAGCCGGGAGGCGGCGCGGGGAACCGCCCCAGCGAAGTCTCTTCTTCCTCGTCTTCTCCGTCATCGCAGGGCTCCGATCTCGTCCTCGACGGCGGCGACGAGCGAGCCGTCCCGAACCGCGGCGGCGACTGCGTCGATCTCGCCGCTCAGAGGGCGGTCGTCCGTCAGGCGCGGGGACAACGACCGCACGAAGCGGTGGGCGACGGCCGCTCCCTGCCCGGGCTCGAGCGGTGCAAGGAACTCCACTCCCTGCGCTCCTGCCAAGAGCTCGATCGCGAGTGCCCATTCGGTGTTGCCGAGGACCTGCCACGCTTTCAAGCCGGCGGCGTTGCCCATCGAGACATGATCTTCCTGCCCCGCGCTGGTCGGAACGGAATCGACGCTCGCCGGGTGCGCAAGCACCTTGTTCTCGCTGACCAGCGATGCGGCCACGTACTGCGGGATCATGAATCCGGAGTTGAGGCCGCCGTCGATCGTCAGGAAGGGCGGGAGACCCCCGGAGAGGCTCGGATTGACGAGGCGTTCGACACGCCGCTCGGAGATGCTCGCCAGTTCGGCCACGCCCAT
>Ga0066903_100005099_pt1 | contig 11307 bp, 13 predicted proteins | sample PanSoiMetaGPlot1_FD_67491 | JGI IMG/M metagenome (GOLD analysis project Ga0066903, IMG submission 67491) | Tropical forest soil microbial communities from Panama analyzed to predict greenhouse gas emissions - Panama Soil - Plot 1 (version 2) | ecosystem: Environmental > Terrestrial > Soil >...
TAAAGTACCTGCTGGTCGGCCAGCGGGTGTGGCACATGGCGTTCACGCCGGATGAAAAGTATCTCCTGACCACCAACGGCGTGTCGAACGACGTAAGCATCATCGACGTTGCCGCCCTGAAGGTGATCAAGACCATCCAGGTCGGCGAGCTTCCCTGGGGCGTGACGATTGCACGGCACTGAGCAAACAGCCGATACCCGGCCGGCCGCGCGAGCAGCGCCGGCGCTCGCGGTCGAGGGCGTGAGCCATGCCTATGGTCGACGGCAGGCGCTCGCCGACGTCACGTTCGCGATCGCGCCGGCGAGCTTCACGGTGCTGCTCGGCCTCAACGGCGCGGGCAAGAGCACGCTGTTCTCGCTGGTGACGCGGCTGTTCGCGACCCAGCGCGGCGCGATCCGCATTTTCGGCCACGACGTCGCGCGCGCGCCGGGCGAGGCGCTGCGCATCCTCGGCGTCGTCTTCCAGGCGCGCACGCTCGACCTCGACCTCACGGTGATGCAGAACCTGACCTACCACGCCGCGCTGCACGGCATCGGCCGGCGCGAGGCGCGGGCCCGCGCCGCCGACGGGCTCGGCCGCATCGACCTCACGGAGCGCACGCACGACAAGGTGCGCGACCTGTCGGGCGGGCAGATGCGGCGGGTCGAGATCGCGCGTGCCCTGCTGCACCGGCCGCGCCTGCTCGTGCTCGACGAGCCGACCGTCGGCCTCGACATCAAGGCGCGCGCCGACATCCTGGCGCACGTGCGCGGCCTGGTGGCGCAGGAGGGCGTTTGCGTGCTGTGGGCGACGCACTTGGTGGACGAGATCGCCGACACCGACGATCTCATCGTGCTGCATCAGGGCCGCATGCTGGCGCACGGGCCGGTGCCCGATGTGCTGGCGCAGACCGGCGAGGCGAACGTGCGCGCCGCGTTCACGCGGCTCACCGCTGCCACCGGATCGGAGACGGGGGCGGCCACATGACCACCATGGAGCTCGCGCCGCACCGCGGCTTCTCGCCCGCCCAGTATGCCATCTGCCTCAAGGGCATCGTCTGGCGCGAGGCGCTGCGATTTTTGCATCAGCGCGAGCGCTTCGTCTCGGCGCTGGTGCGGCCGCTGGTCTGGCTGTTCATCTTCGCGGCCGGCTTCCGCCAGGTGCTCGGCATCTCGATCATCCCGCCCTACGACACATATGTATTGTACGAGGTCTACATCACGCCGGGGCTGATCGCGATGATCCAGCTGTTCAACGGCATGCTGCTCTCGCTGTCGATGGTGTACGACCGCGAGATGGGCAACATGCGCACGCTGCTGGTGAGCCCCCTGCCCCGCTGGTACCTGCTCTCCTCCAAGCTGATCGCCGGCACCGCGGTCTCGCTGTTCCAGGTCTACGCGTTCCTTGCGATCGCCTATTTCTGGGAGATCGAGCCGCCGCCGATCGGCTACCTGACGGTGATTCCGGCGCTGATCCTGGCGGGCCTGATGCTCGGCGCGCTCGGCATGCTGGTCTCGTCGCTGATCAAGCAGCTGGAGAATTTTGCCGGCGTGATGAATTTCGTGATCTTCCCGATGTTCTTCGCGTCCTCGGCGCTCTACCCGCTGTGGCGCGTGCAGGAGGCGAGCCCCCTGCTCTACGACATCTGCCAGATGAACCCGTTCACCCATGCGACCGAGCTCATCCGCTTCGCGCTCTACGCCAAGATCAACTGGGTGTCGCTCGCGGTCGTATGCGGCTTTCTCGCCGTGTTCATGGTCGGCGCGATCCTCGCCTACGATCCGTCACGCGGCTTCATCGCCCGCCGCGGCGGTCCGGGGGGCGAGACATGAGAGGCGTCGCGATCCTCGCTTTCGCGGCGGCCGCGGCCGGCGCCGCACACGCCGCCGATCCGCGCTATCCCGACTGGCCGTGCGCGCAGGCCAAGGTGCCGGAGCTCTCGGTCGCCGCGATGTGGGCCGGCCCGCCGATCGACGCGGTCGGCGAGGCGTGGAAGAGCGATGCAAAAGTGCGCGATCTCGTCGCGAAACTCGCGGCGCGACGCACGTCGCTCGAGGAGGCGCAGAAGGCGGCCGAGGATTTCATCGCCGCGAGCGGCGCCAACAAGGCCGAGAAGGCGAAGCTCTTGTTCGCCGGCCTATTCCAGGAGCTCAATCGCCAGCGCACCGAGGTGATGGACGGGATCGAGCGGATCACCCGCAAGGAAAAGGACCTCGCCGACAAGATCCGCGCCGACCGCGCCGCGCTCAGCGAAGCGCAGGACAGCCAGGCCGCGGATCAGCAGAAGATCGCCGACCTCTCCGGCCAGCTCGAGTGGGGCACGCGGATCTACGAGGATCGCCGCAAGACGATCCGCTACGTGTGCGACGTGCCGACCGTGATCGAGCGGCGCCTGTTCGCGCTCGGCCGCGCCATCGCGCAGGCGGCGGAATAGGCGCTACAGCCAGCGCCGTACGTGCGAGCGGTAGCCGCGGTAGACGTCACCGAACTTGCGCTCGAGGTAGGCTTCCTCGCGGGCCACGACGCCATAACGGATGACGAGCGCGAACGGCACGAGCATCATCAGCAGCCAGGGATTGTCGAACGCGACCGCCAAGCCGATGAGGCCGAGGAACATGCCGAGGTAGATGGGGTTGCGCGTGACGCGGTACGGTCCGCTCTGCACGATGGTGGTGGTCGGCCGGTTGCCGGGAACGTTCGAGCCGGCCCGGGTGATGGTCACGATGGCCCAGCCGAACAACGCGAGCGCGAGGACAAACACGATCACGCCGAGCCAAGCTGCAGGCAGGCCGGCTGGCAGGAACCGTAAGGGCACGAGCCAGTCGAGCGCAAGTCCGATGACGACGGCAAGCGCCCATGCAAGCGGCGGCCGAACGATCGCTTGGGCGGTGTCTGTCGTGGCATCCATGACGATCAATTTTGCACGCCGATTCACACAGGCGCTATTCGCTGCTCGCCTCCGGCGTCGCCTGCTGCAGCGGAAGATCGGCGAACGCCCAGCCGTCGACACCGTCGGGATACCAGGCGACATTGGTGTAGCCCATCTGCAGCGCGCGCTTGGCGGCGTTCCACGACATCCAGCAGTCCTTCAGGCAGTAGAAGACCAGGAGCCGGGCGCGTTCGCCCGCGGTCGCGCGGGTGAGGTTGTCGCGCAGATAGCGCTCGGTGACGGCCGCGAGCTCGCCGTAGCCGGTGTCGGGCAGCCAGATGCTGCCGGGAATGTTCTGGCGCGGCCGCTCGCGCCAGATCGTGCCGGCCGGCAGGTTGGCCGGGCGCGGCGCATGCGGCATCACGTCGACGAACACCGCCTGCCCGCCTTTCCAAAGCACCTCCGCCTCCGCGGTCGTCACGACGCGCGCGCCGCGCAAGGTGGCAGGCGTGGGCGTGCGATACTCGCCCGTGCGAAAGCCCTCGGGCTCGGGGACATCGTCTGCCCGCGCCGCAGGGCATGCGATCAGCGCGCAAGCAAGCACGAGAGCGCAGCGCCGGCGCCTCATGGCTTCGCGGCCGGCAGCTCGCTGGTGATGACGTGGCCGCCCTCGTCGAGCAACGGCACGCCGTAGCCGAGCAGGATTTTTGTGATGGCCGCCTGGTTGTCGCGGATCACCCCGTTGAGCTCGCGCCGCCAGTTCTGGTCGGTGGGGCGAACCCCCATGGTGATGCGATAGCTGAGCGACGGCCCGCCGCTCTCCTTCAAGAGCGGTGTCACGTGCAGCGGCGGATCGGTCCGCCGCGCGTACCAGCCGGCGATCGGGCCCCACAGGATGCCGGCGGCGACCTCGCCGCTGGTGACGTCCTTGGTCATGGCGCGGCCGACCGAGTCGAAGCGCGTGTCGACCACCAGCGCATAGGGTTTGGCCGCCGCCATCAGGCCGTCGGCGACCAGGTAGGTGGCGGGCGGAGTTCCGGCGACGATGCCGAGGCGCTTGTCCTTGAGACGCGCGTCGGTCAGCGAATCGACTCCGTCGAGCTCGCCGCCCGGTTTCGTCACCAGCGCATAGCTGCTGCGGTAATAGGGATTGGTGCTCTGTGCGAGATCGCCCCCCTGGGGAAAGCCCATGATGACGTCGCAGCGGAACGAGCCGAGCGTCATGCGCACGAAGCCGGTCGATTGCGGGTACCACGTATAGGCCAGGCGCTTGCCGAGCTTGTCGGCCAGAAGCTCGGCGATCTTGTTCTCGAAGCCTTCGCCGTGCTCGTTGGAGAACGGCATGTTGGCGGGATCGGAGCAGACCCGCAGCACCTTCGGATCGACCAGCTCGAGGCCGAGATTGTCGCCGCCGGGCGGCTGCTGGGCGCGCGCCGCCACGCAGGCCGCGATGGCCATGGCTGCGACCGTCGCCATCCGGAGGATCGCGCGCTGCGCCGGCGAGCCGGCCGGCATCTCTACTTCGTCCCCATGCAGGTGTTCTCCGCTTGCTGGGCGGCCTGCGGCTTGTCCTCATGCTTCCCGGGCCGGGCGCGGCCCCACGCGTCGTTGGCGCGGGCGCGCAGGTAGACGTACATGTCGTCGAGGTAGCACATGACGTTCGGGTTGGTGCCGAACGCCGGCATGACGTTTTCGTTGGCGGTGTTGACGTTCCTGCGTCCCGCGATCACCACCGCGGCGAAATCCGAATAGCTCATCGTCTTGAGTGAATCCTTCAGCGCCGGCGCGTAGGTCGAGCCTTCGCCGTCGGGGCCGTGGCAGACGTGGCACTCGGAGTGATAGCGGCGATAGCCCGAGTAGGTGTACCAGTCGACCGAGCCGTCCTGGATCTTGTAGGTCGGGTTGCCCGCCTTGTCGAAGTACTTGCCGTTCTCGTCCTTGGCCGGCGCCGGCTCGCCCGATCCGTCCGCCAACGCAACACCCGCACCTACGGCGAGCGCCAGCACGGCGAGCGCGGCCGCCAACAAACGCTCTCTCACAGCCCGTTCCTCGACCGGATGTCGATGGTCCATGACACGGCTGTTGGCGCGCCGCGCAGGGGCAACGCGCCAACAACCCGAGCAGTGTCGACCCGCCCTTGTTCAGGGCAGCGCGAACACCGTCAGCTGTCCGCCGAGCGACGTGTAGTTGCGCAGGCCGGCATATCCGCCGACGGCGCCGAGGCCCGCCTGCGGATCGGTCAGTCCGGCCGCGAGCCCGATGCCGGCCCAACCGCCGACGCCGGACAGAATCGCGACGTACTGCTTGCCGCCATGCTCGTAGGTCATCACGTTGCCGATGATGCCCGACGGGGTCTTGAACTTGTAGAGCTCCTTGCCCGTCTTGGCGTCCACCGCCTTCAGATAACCTTCCAGCGTGCCGTAGAACACGACGCCGCCGGCGGTCGCGAGAGCGCCTGACCAGACCGAGAACTGCTCGGGCACCGACCAGACGATCTTGCCGGCCTTGGCATCCCAGGCGATGAAGTTGCCCATGTTGGTCTCGCCCTGCGGCGGATACATCGACAACGTCGCGCCCACGTACGGCTGGCCGGCCGTGTAGCTGACGCGGAACGGCTCGTAGTCCATGCAGACGTGATTGGTCGGCACGTAGAACAGGCCGGTCACGGGCGAATACGCGGCCGGTTGCTCATCCTTCGAGCCGAGCGCGGCCGGGCAGACGTTCTTGGTGTTCTTGTCCTCGCCGTTGTGCTCGGTCGAGTACTGGTCGATGACCTTCGGGCGCCCGTAGGTCGGCGAGCTCTTGTTCATGTCGACGCCGGTCGTCCAGTTGACCTTCGGATCGTACTTCTCGGCGACCAGCAGCTCGCCGTTGTCGCGGTCGAGCGTATAGGCGAGGCCGTTGCGATCGAAGTGGACGAGCGTCTTGCGGCTGGCGCCGCCGATCTGCTGATCGGCGAGGATCATCTCGTTGACGCCGTCGAAGTCCCACTCGTCGTGGGGCGTCATCTGATAGACCCACTTGGCCATGCCGTTGTCCGGGTTGCGCGCCCAGATCGTCATCGACCACTTGTTGTCGCCCGGCCGCTGCTTCGGGTTCCAGGTCGAGGGGTTGCCGGACCCGTAATAGAACAGGTTCAGCTGCGGATCATATGAGATCCAGCCCCAGGTGCAGCCGCCGCCGATCTTCCACTGATCGCCCTGCCAGGTCTTCAGGCTCGAGTCCGCTCCGACCACACGACCGAGCTCGGTGGTCTTGGCGGGATCGATCAGGATCTGGTTGTCGGGCCCTTCCGAATAGGCGCGCCAGACGCGGTTGCCGGTCTTGAGGTCGTAGGCGCTGACGTGGCACTGCACGCCGAACTCGCCGCCCGAGATGCCGACCAGCACCTTGTCCTTGATCACCATCGGCGCCGAGGTGCCGGTCTCGCCTTTCTTCGGGTCGCCGTTCTTCTGCTGCCAGATCACCTTGCCGGTCTTGGCGTCGAGCGCCACCAGCGTGGTATCGGCCTGATGCAGGAAGATCTTGCCGTCCGCATAGGCGAGGCCGCGGTTGACGGTGTCGCAGCACATCACCGGAATGACGTCGGGATCCTGCTTCGGCTCGTACTTCCAGAGAATCTTGCCGTCATGGTTGAGGTCGAGCGCGAAGACCGGATTGGGGAACGGTCCGTGCACGTACATGACGTCGCCGATCACGAGCGGCGCGCCCTCGTGACCGCGCAGCACGCCGGTCGAGAACGTCCAGGCGACCTGCAGCTTGCTGACGTTATCGGTCGTGATCTGCTTGAGTTGCGAATAGCGTTGATTGGCGTAGTCCCCGGTCGGCAATGCCCAGCCTTTCGGGTCCTGCGACAATTTGATCAGTTCGTCGTTGGCTTGCGCGCTGACGGCGAATGCCGCCGTGACGCCAAGACATGCCGTGAGTAGGAGATGGCGCATCGTTGATCCTCCCTGCGACTCTCAACGTCGGGGTGGCCGAAGCGCAAAGGCCAAGTCTAGGTGCCCAGCGATGCGGCGCAGCCCTTTGACTTGGGAAGAGCTTCCGGCAGCGTGTCACGGCTCGGAACGAGGCGCGATTGTTGTTGCTCGCCTGCTCGATCGGAGCCTTCGAAGAAACGCCAGCGCTCCCTAGAAGCTGACGTCCTTGAAGCCGGAAACCTGCGAAGATACTAGGCTTGCGTTTTTCGACGCGCAACAGGATTTAGTATCGCGGTGCGTTTCGACGTGTCCCAACGATGCCCAATTTATTTCGAGCGCTCGCGTTGGGCGGCGTTGCGCAAGTTGCGAGCGCGAGAAACCACGATGCGCCTCCTACTCGGCCACCACCTCATAGGTTTTATCCAAGCCGCTTCGATCTTTTTCGGTTTGTTCGGGACCTTTGATAGGTCAACCGGCCTTACCCTTTGCCCGCAATCGCGCGCGGCCGATCAGTTTTCGCTGAGCCAAGTGGCCGGAGGTGTCTACGTACATTTCGGCGAAACCTCGTTGATGACGGCGGAGAACGCGGGCGACATCGCAAATGTAGGTATCATCATCGGACAGGACTCCGTCGCGGTGGTCGATACCGGCGGCAGCGTGCGGGAAGGCTCCCATTTCCTCGCCGCCATCCGGACCGTGACGCCGAAACCCATCCGCTACGTGATTAACAGCCATGCGCATCCCGACCACCTGTTCGGCAACGCGGCCTTTGCGCAGAGCAGTGCGACGTTCGTGGGTCACGCCAATTTGCCGCAGGCGCTCGCGGTGCGCGGGCCGCTCTACCTCGATGCATTCCGCCGCAGCATGGGGCCGCAACTGATCGACGACGTGAAGCTCATCGCGCCGACACTGATGGTCGATGGTGAGCTTCGGCTCGATCTCGGAGCGCGCGTGCTGACGCTGCGGTCGTGGCGCACCGCGCATTCCGACAGCGATCTCACGGTGCTCGACGAGGCGACCGCCACGCTGTTTGCTGGCGACCTGGTGTTTCTGCGGCACGTTCCGGTGCTCGACGGCAACATCCGCGGCTGGCTCGCCGCTCTCGACGCGCTGGCGGCCATCCGGGCGGCTCGCGTCGTGCCGGGACACGGGCCCGTGGCCGAATGGCCGGCCGCGCTCGCGGGCGAGCGGCGCTATCTGCAGCGGCTCGCCCAGGATACCCGTTCGCTGATCGATCGGGGCGTGCCGCTGGCGAAGGCCGTCGAGACCGCCGGGGCGAGCGAAAGGTTACAATGGCAGCTGTTCGAGGAGTACAATGCCCGCAACGCCACCGCGGCCTATTCGCAGCTCGAATGGGAGTAGCGAGACGTGGCGTTTTGGAGCGCCGTCTCATGCGCAGCAGATTGGCGATTGTCCTTGCGGTCGGGCTGGCGCTCTGCGCGGGCGGCGGCGCGCTCCGCGCAGCCGCACCCGAACCGGAAGATCCGTGGCCGGAGCTGGCGCGGGACATCTTCAAGGGCCGCCCACTCGCCGACGGTACGGGAGTGATCTCGATCGAGATGCCCTACCGCGCCGAGGATGCGGCGATCGTCCCGGTCACGCTGCACATTGGGCTGCCGGCTGGCGATGCCCGCGCCGTCAAGAGCATCACGCTGGTGATTGACCAGAACCCCTCGCCGGTCGCCGCAACCTTCACGGTCGATCCCGGCGTCACCATGATCTCGACCCGCGTGCGGGTGAATTCCTACACCAACGTGCACGCCGTGGCGGAGCTGAGCGACGGCAGCCTGCACGTGACGCAGACCTACGTGAAGGCATCGGGCGGCTGCTCGGCACCGGCCGCAAAGGACATGCGGGAGGCCAGGGCCAATCTCGGGCTGATGCGGTTGCGGCAATTCCCCGCGCCGAAGCCGGCGGCGGCCAGCACGCCGCGCGAGGCGCAGATCATGATCCGCCACCCGAACAATTCTGGGCTGCAGATGGACCAGGTCACCCACCTCTATGTGCCGCTGTTCATCGTCGACGGCCTGCGCGTGTGGCAAGGCGACCAGCTGCTGCTGGCGATAGACGCCGGCATCTCGATCTCCGAGGATCCGAACATCCGCTTCGCCTACCGGCCGAACGGCGCCGCCAAATTCCGCGCCGAGGCGCGCGACACCGACGGCCATGTGTTCAAGGCCGAGTGGCCCGCCGAGCCGGACATGTGACCGGGCGAAGCCCGATCAGAAGCAGCGCACCTCCGCCTCCGCCTGGGCGCGGCGCAGATCGTCGAGCGCGGCACGCGCCTGCTCGGTCGAGCGGAACTGGTTGCCGAGAATTCCCGGGACCTGCGCCATGCGCAGCACCGTCTCGGCCGAGACGTAGCGCTGGTACGGCAAGAGCGACGCGATGATGTCGATCGAGCACGAGCACTGCTCGAGCGCGCGCGGCGTTTCACCGTTGGCCTTCATGCAGCCGAACACGTATTCGGCGCGCGCCGCCGTCGGGTAGTCGTTGAGATCGTCGGCCCGCGCCGTCGCGGCGGCCAGGGCGAGAAACGTGATCCTGCATCCGATCAAAACCACCTGCTTGCGTGCCATGAGCGCTCCATGAGTAGCCCGGATGGAGCAAAGCGACATCCGGGACCCGGCCCGCATTTCGCTTCGCTCAATGCGGGCCACAAGGTGTGCAAACCTCGAACTTCGACGTGGTCGCATCGACTGGCGTGGCAATTCGCCGCCGCCATCGACTAAGGTGGCAGCTTAGAGCATTGTTGCGGCGAAGTGGAATGGCCTGGATCGAGGACGCATGAGCGGCAGTCACCTTCGTGGTGGGACGTGGCAAAGAGCCCTGTGCGGCGCAAGTATCGCGCTCGCGCTCATCGCCGCGCCGGCGACCGCGGCCGATCCGGTCCGCATCGCGGCGCAGAAGACCGGCACGCTCGCCTGGGAGCTCGCGGTCATTCGCGCGCAAAACCTCGACCGGCAGGCCGGGCTCAATGTCATCGTGACCGAGCTCGCCACGCCGGAAGCCGGCAAGATCGCGCTGCGCGGCGGCTCGGCCGACGTGATCGTGTCCGACTGGCTGTGGGTCTCGCGCGAGCGTGCGCTCGGCAGCAAGCTCGTGTTCTATCCCTACTCCAGCGCGGTCGGCGCCCTGATGGCGGCCGTCGCCTCGCCGATCCGAACGCTCGCCGACCTCAAGGGGCGCTCGCTCGCCGTCGCCGGTGGACCGCTCGACAAGAGCTGGTTGCTGCTGCAGGCCGCCTTGAAGCAGGACAACGTCGACCTGAAGACGCAGGCCACCATCGCGTACGGCGCCCCGGCGCTGCTCGCCGCCAAGACCTTGCGCGGCGAGTTCGACGCCACGCTCAACTACTGGAACCTGTGCGCCGAGCTGGAGGCGAAGGGCCTTCGCCGCGTCGCAGGCATCGAGGACATCCTGCCCAAGCTCGGCGCGCGCGGCCCTTCGGCCATGCTCGGCTACGTGTTCGACGAGCGCTGGGCGGCGCAGCACGGCGATGCGGCGGCCCGGTTCATCGCGCTGACCCGCAAGGCGAAGGATGCGCTGGCCGCGTCGGATACGGAGTGGCAGCGCGTCGCGCCGCTCGCCGGCGTCGCCGACGCGGCCGCGCTGAAAATCCTGCGCGACCGCTACCGCGCCGGCATCCCGCGCCGGCCGATCGCCGAGGAGGAAGCCGACGCGCGCGTGCTCTATCGCGTGCTGGCGCGGCTCGGCGGCGCCGAGCTGGTCGGCCCCGCCCCCGAGCTCGCGGCCGGGACGTTCTACCGGCCGCAGGAATGATCGATGCTGCGCCTCCTGTCACTTGCCTTGTTCTTCGCCACCTGGCTGATCGGCTCGGCGCTCGCCGGCGAGCAGATGCTGCCGGGGCCGCTCGCGGTGGTGGACGCGATCGTCACCGAGGCGCGCTCGGGTGCGCTGTTCATCCATCTCGGCGCGACGCTTGCCCGCGTGCTGCTAGCGTTCGCGCTCGCCATGACCCTCGGAACGGCGCTCGGCATCCTGATGGGCCGCGTGCCGACAGCCGACCGGCTGGGCGATCCCTGGCTGCTCATCCTGCTCAACCTGCCGGCCCTCGTGGTCGTGGTGCTCGCCTACATCTGGGGCGGCCTCACCGAGACGGCGGCGATCGCCGCCGTCGCGGTCAACAAGCTGCCGACCGCGATCGTCACGGTGCGCGAAGGCGCGCGCGCCCTCGACCCGACGCTCGACGAGATGGCGCGCGTCTTCGCCATGCCGCGCTGGCGGGCGTTTCGCCACGTGGTGCTGCCACAGCTCCTGCCCTACTTGGCGGCGGCGGCGCGCTCCGGCCTGTCGCTGGTGTGGAAGATCGTGCTGGTCGTGGAGCTGCTGGGCCGGCCGAACGGGGTCGGGTTCGAGATCGGTATTGCGTTCCAGCTGTTCGATGTGACACGTATTCTCGCCTATGCGCTGAGCTTCACCGCCGTCGTGCTGGCGATCGAAACCTTCCTGGTGCAACCCCTTGAACGACGCGCGTCCCGTTGGCGACTCCGACCTGCTTGACGTGCGCATCGTGCG
>Ga0066903_100005100_pt1 | contig 11307 bp, 11 predicted proteins | sample PanSoiMetaGPlot1_FD_67491 | JGI IMG/M metagenome (GOLD analysis project Ga0066903, IMG submission 67491) | Tropical forest soil microbial communities from Panama analyzed to predict greenhouse gas emissions - Panama Soil - Plot 1 (version 2) | ecosystem: Environmental > Terrestrial > Soil >...
CCCCCGCTCAAGAACGGCGACGTGATCGACGTGTACACCCAGGTCGGCACCCGCACCATCCAGGTCGGCAAGAGCCTCACGGTCGAGAGCGCCACGACCATCTGGGTGCCCGCGGTCGACGAGCCGAGCTGGGTCACGCTGCAGGCGAACAGCGCGCCGCTCTTCGCCGTCACCAGCTCCGGCATCGGCGTGCCCGTCAGCAGCGGCCTCGGCCTCCAGGACGCGGTGTCGTCGCTGGCCGGGTCGGTGGCCGGCGGCGCGCCCGGCGTATCGCTCGCGCCCCCGCCCACGCCACGCGCGAGCCCGACGCGATGAGCTACGTGGTCTCGTGGGTCGCGACCAAGGACGGGCAGGGCCTGACGACCACCCTGCTCGCCACCGCCTACGAGATCGGCCGGACGCACAGCGTGCTCGTGGTCGACGCGGACATGTCCGGCACGTCGACGGCGATCGACCACCTGCACCTGCACCCGCACGGGCGGGGCATGAACAACCTGGTCGGGATGAGCAAGATCAGCCGGGAGACGCTGCTGCACCAGGTCATCCAGACCCGGCACCCCCGCGTCCACCTCGTGCCGGGCCTCATGGCGATCTGCGGGACCGGCATCGCCGACTTCATCGGACAGCTCGAGCGCGGCGGCGCCCTCACGGACCTACCGTACGAGTTCGTGCTCTTCGACATGGGCGCCGCGTGGTCGCACCCGCTGCTCGACTCGCCGAGAGCCGCGGCCCAGGCGGTCGCACGGATCTCGGCGCGGGTGTTCGTGCTCATGCAGGACAGCCCCGCCCGGATCGCCCGCTCGATCCAGGTGCTGCAGGCGGCCCAGCCGCCGCGCGCCGAGATCGTGCTGATGGAGACGCGCGACGGAGCGCTGAGCCAGCAGGTCCGCGAGGTCGTGGCCAACCGGCTGCCGTCGATCGGCCTGGCGGCGCGCGTCCAGTGGGAGCCGAGGCGGGCGGTCGCGGCCGAGAACGCGGGCGTGCCGATCGCCCGGGTCGGCGAGGAGGTCGTCCGCTCGGCCCAGATCGTGGACCGGGCCCGTGCCGTGCTCCAGGCCGCGCGCCGGCTGCCAGAGGCGGCCGGGGGAGCGGCCGGATGACCCTGGCGTTCCGTTCCCCCCCACCCGAACCCTCCCCCAGCGGAGGCGAGGGATCGAGAGGCGGCCTTCCGTCGGTGCCGTGGCCCGATGTGCCGGAGGCCGCCCAGGACACCGTCGCCACCCTGGTGCGCGTTCTCCGCGAGTACCGGCAGGCCGCGGACGTGAAGGCGTCGACTCGCGACGAGGAGCGGCTCTACGACCTCGTCCGCGACCTGATCGACCAGGCGGTGGAGCAGCCTGGCCGCTTCGGGCTGCACGGCGTGACGGCCCACCGGCTGGCCAATGACGCGGCGTTCCGCCACGACGTGACGCGGGGCACGATGGCGCGGGCCTCGTGGCTCTTCCCGCTGTCCCGCCTCGTCTACCTGATGGACGGCATCGAGGAGATCCACGTCAACCGCTGGGACCGCTGGGTCCTGACCACCAACCGAGAGCGGATGCTGCTCGCGGCCGACGACAACCCGTTCCAGAGCGACGCGGACGTGCTCACGTTCTTCAAGGAGAAGGTGCTCTCGATCCCGGGCTTCAAGGGCTACCGCCAGCTGAGCGAGGGCCACCCCGCCGCCGAGGGGAACCTGGGCCGCGTGCTCCGCGTCTGCGTCGTGCAGGAGCCGGCGGTGTCGGGCAGCACCAGCGTGGTCGCGACGGTCCGGCTGCAGGGCGCGGCCAACCTCCACTCGCTCGCGGAGTACGTGCAGCGCGGGGTCATGCCGAACGGCGTCGCGCGCTTCCTGGAGGCGTGCGTCGAGGGCAAGGCCAACATCATCATCGCGGGCGGCACGGCCACCGGGAAGACCACCCTGCTTCGCGTGCTGTGCGGGCTGGTCGCGCACACGGAGCAGCTGCTGGTCATCGAGGACAGCGCGGAGCTGAACCTGGACGGCGACCGCGGCGACGGCCGAGAGTGGCACCCGCTGGTGCAGCACCTCTGCACCGTACCGCCCAGCTACGGCACCGAGCTCGGCATCACGATGCGCGACCTGGCCAAGCTCGCGCTCCGCATGCGGCCGAACCGCATCATCCTGGGTGAGGCGCGCGACGCGGCCATGGCCGAGGTGTGCCTGGTGGCGTCGACCGGCCACGACGGCTCCATGGTCACCGTCCACGCCGACGACGCGTTCCAGGGCGTCAAGCGCTCGGCGGAGTACGTGATGAAGAGCCCGGACTACGCGGGCAACAGCAACGCGTACGAGCTGGCGGAGATCGCGGTGCACCGGGCGTTCAACCTCGTCGTCCACCTGGTCCAGGACTCTGACGGGATGCGGCGCGTCAGCGGCATCCTGGCCCTCGGCGGCGAACGCACCCAGACCGCATGGATCTACCGGCGGGGGCCGGAGGGAGTCCTCGAGCGCATGACGCGGCACGTGGGCGACCTTCCGCTGGGACTGCGCCGCAAGCTCGGCCAGCACCTGGGCCCCGAGGTGCCGGCGGTCTGATGCGGGCCCTGCTGTTCTCGCCGATCGTCTTCTACGGCCAGATCCTGTTCGTCCTCGTCCTGGCGCTGCTGCTGGGCGCGTTCGCGACCCGGTCGGGCGGCCGCCGGCCGCCGCGCGGACCGTCGCCGCTGACGCCGCTGCTCGAGCGCGAGGAGGCCCGCGCGATCGCACTCGGCTGGAGCCTGAAGGCCTGGCTGTGGGTGCGCTGCATCAGCGCGGCGACCGGCCTGGTCGCCGGCATCGTGATCGGCACGCCCGTGGTGATCGCCGGCTGCGCGCTGGTCGGGGTCTTCGCCGTGCCGTTCCTGCTCGGGCCGTTCAGCGACCGCCGGCGGCTGCAGATGGAACGGGCGCTGGTGGACCAGGCCCGCGCCATCGTCGACCTGATCCGGACGTCCAATCAGACGCTCGACGAGGCGCTGACCGACGCCGGCACCAACCCGCTGCCGATCCTCCGCCGCGTCATGGCGCCGCTGGCCGACACGCAGCAGTCGATCCGCGGCCGCCTGATCGAGGTCGACCGCAGGGCGCTCAGCCCCATCGCGAACCGGATCTGCGCGGACCTGCTCCTCTCGCTGGACACCTCTCCCGAGGCGTTCGTCGTCGAGGCGACCGAGGTCCTGATCCCGCAGTACGACGCCGACCTGACACTGCAGGAGCGCAACCACGCGATCGCGCAGGGCTCGCGGCAGGCGGGCTACATCGTGGCCGGGCTGATGACCTTCATGTTCGTGGTGGTCATGCACGTGGACAACTTCCGCACGGCGTACTCGCGTCCGCTCGGCCAGGTAGTGCTGGTGATCGTCGCCGGACTGGTAATGCTGATCTTCTGGGTGATCGGCCACCTCACCCCGCGCGTGCACTGGGTGCGCTGGAACCTGGGCGAGATCCGGGCCCAGCTGGAGCGGAGGTATGCGTAGGTGAGCATCCTGCTCTTCCCTGCCCTGATCCTCGGCGCCGCGGCGGTGCTCGGCGCGGCGCTCTGGCGGGCCGGGGCCCTCACCCCGCCGCCCGTGGTCGCCTGGAACCGCGTCGGGCGCAACCACGGGCTGCTCGACGACCGGCCGCTGACCGAGCGGCTGGGTGAGCGCGCCCCGTTCGTACGCCGGTTCGACGACGCGGCCAACATCCCGAGGCTCCTCGCGATCGCGGGCCGCACCGAGTCCGCCACCGGCTGGATGCTGCGCACGGTCGCCCTCTCGCTGCTCGTGACCCTGGCCGGCTTCGCGCTCGAGCTGCTGGGTCTCAGCACGGGCGGCGAGCTTCCGTTCCCGCTCATCTACTGCATCGGTCTGGGAGGCATCGCCTTCACCGTCGGCTACCTCCTGCTCCGAATCGCGGCTCAGCGGCGCCAGGCGGCCATCCAGGCCGGCCTGAGCGGCGCACTGACGGAGCTGGCGATCCTGACCTACAACCACCAGATGTCGATCGACCACGCGCTGGACCTGCTGGCCCGAGCCCAGGTCGACGGCCACCTGTGGGGACTCATCCGCGACGAGGACTGGCGCCGGCTGGTCGTCCTGGACGCCTCGCGGCTCCAGCCGTTCCACGAGCAGCCGTTCGCCAGCGTCGCCTCGATCTACGAGAGGATCGGCCACGCCTACGGCGTGCCGATCTTCGCGCTGCTCGGCAGCACCATGCGGCGCATCGACGACAAGGGGCTGGCGCCGCGGTCGGTGCTGACCAACCTGGCCCGGGCGGTGGGCGCCGACGCCATCGCCGAGATGCAGGTGCGCTCCGAGCAGTCCAAGTTCCGCCAGGCGGTGCCGATCGGGCTGATGATCCTGCCGCTGATGCTGCTCATCGGGTACCCGGCGTGGGTCTCCCTCTCGAAGGCGTTCACCTGATGGGCCGAATTGGGCTCCCGCTGCTGGCGAGCGCCGCGCAGCTCGTGGCGGCGCTGGTGGTCCTCGGCCCGCCGGGCTGGAGCGGGGCCTGGGACTTCTTCGCGAGCCGCTCGCCGACCTTCGCGTCGGCGCTTGCCGCCAGCCGGCTGACCGTCACGGCGATCGCGGCGCTGATGGTCGCCTGGGCGCTCGGCCGGGGGGCGCGCGCGGCCATCCGCGGGGTGGCCGTCCGCCGGCGGGAGACCGTGACCGGAGCGGCCGTTCTGGCGACGGGCCTCCTGATCCTGGCCGCCGGCGTCGGCCACCACCTCACCACGCCGAGCGTCGACCTCGGCGGCGGGTCGGTGAAGGAGGCGAGCCAGGCGGTTGCCAGGTAGGCCCAGCCGGTACGTGTTCCTCAGCCTGCTGCCCGACCCGGCCTCGACGCAGGCGGTCGGGATGCTGCAGGCGGCCCTCGACCCCACGGCCGAGTCGGCGGCGGTCGTGGCGCCGGTCCGCGGCCTGCTGTTCTTCTCGGCCAGGGGGGCGGTCGCCCGGGAGCTCGACGGCTGGTGGGAGCGGCACGTGCCCGCCGACGCCCGCCCGGTGCTCCTGGTCATGGACGAGCAGGGGCTGGAGGCGCACCTGGGCGGGCTCGACTCGGAGGTCGTCGTCGGCGTGGCGAGCGACCAGGAGCGGACCCGCTTCGCGCGCCACCAGCACGCGCAGGTGGTGGTCACCGCGGACCCGATCGCGCTGGCCGAGCACGCGATGGCGGCGTTCCCGTGCTTCCGGCGCGCCGCTCCGCCTGCCGAGCCGGCCGCCGGCGTGATCTTCATGCCGAGGCTGCAGCCCCGCGCGCCGGCCCGGGTGCCGCCCCCGCAGCCGCCGGAGCAGTCGCTCACCAGCGCGCTGCCGGACCCGTTCACCGAGCTGTCGATACTCGGCCCGCTGCCGCCGCCCGAGCGGCGCGCGGACGAGCTGAGCCGCGCCAGCCTGTTCGCGGACGGCAACGCGCACGTCTCGGCGGGCGCCGACGTCCGGCCGCTGCTCGGCTTCGTCAGCCGGCTGCTGATGCGCCGGCACCGCATCGTGATCCCGCGCGAGATCGGCGACCTCGTGCTCGGCCTGCACCCGCCGCCGCTCGTCGTGGTGCCGGCGCGCAAGGGCGGCGTCGGCAAGACGGTGACGGCCGGTGCGGTGGCCCAGGTCATCGGCTACGCGCTCGGCGACACGACCGGCAGCGCGGCGATCGTGGACCAGAACATCGGCAACCCCGACCAGTGGGGCCGGCTGGACATCCCGGCCACGGCCGGGACGGTGCGCCAGCTGATGGCGGCGCTGAGCAGCGGCCTGGACCTTCCGCCCACGCCGGCATGGGCCAAGACGCCGGCCCTCGGCGTGTATCCGGAGGACCGCGCGGCGGCCGACGCGTACCCGCCGGGCCTGATCCAGCGCTTCGTGCAGCATCTGCGTGAGCGCCACGTCTTCCTGGTGGTCGACCTGCCCAACCGGCTGCCCGACTACACGACGGCCGAGGCCGCGATCTGCGCCGCCTATCTCGAGCTGGCCGACCTGGTGATCCTGCCGACGACGGACGACCCCAGCGCGCTGCTGGGGGTCCTGGAATACCTGGAGACGCCCAGCATGCGGGGCAAGCTCGTGATGGTGAGCTACATCGTCTCGACGGACCGCGAGCTCCGCAGCCACCACGTCGTGACCGAACTGCTGGACGAGATCGGCAAGCGGGTGGTGGCGATCGAGACGGTGCCCAGGAGCGAGAAGGCGACGCTGGCCATCGTGAAGGGCGTGTCGATCCTTGACATCTCGCCCGGGCTCCGCGACGCGTACATCCGCGTCACGCGGACGGCCGTCCGGGCGCTGGCCGCGGCGGGATAGGCATCCATGTTCGGTCGCCGGTCCCGGCGCGTGGAGGTCAGCCCCGACGTGCAGCGCGAGCGGCAGATCGAGCACGTGCACTCGCTCACGTATGCGCTCCTGCTGGACCTCGTCGCGTGGTTCCTGGACCTTCGCGAGCCCGTGAACGACGGCCTCTTCCCCGAGTACCGGCTGCCCCAGTTGAAGGACATCGCCGACCCGCGAGAGCGCCTGGGCGCGTACTGCAGCCCGCGCCTGCTGGCCGCGTGGGAGCCGGTGCGGGCCCGCTGGCTGACGCGCGGCATCCGGGTCAAGCCGGACTTCGGCACGACCGCGACGCTGCAGATCGAGGGGCTGGACGGCGAGGAGGCGCCGCGGGCGGTGGCCCGCTTCACCGACCGCAGCGTGATCGAGCGAGGGGCGCAGCGCCAGTACAACAGCAGGGACTGGGTGCTGACGACCTGGCTGCGGCCCGACCTGAGCCGGATCGAGGACGCCACGTTCCGGCCCGCCGGAGTCGAGGCGGGCGCGAGGTGACGCAGAACCTTCCGATCGGAGCGGTCACGAGCCCGCACGCGGTCCGGCTTCGCCGCTCGCCGTCGGCCTGGCTGCCGCGCGTTCGGCTGCACGTGCTGCTGATGCTGGCCGGCGTGGCCGCGGCGACGGCCGGGGCGGTCGTCTCGGCGGAGCCGGGCCAGGTCACGGTGCGCTGGTCCGCCGGCACCTACGAGATCGGCGGCGCGCGGCTGTCGGCGACGGCGCCTGGCGTGTACCAGGGCCCGGGCGGCGCGGCGGTGGTCCTGGTCCACGCGAACGGCGCGACCCGAGCGGGGGCCAGCGCGACCGTGGCCGGCGCCCATACGACGGGCTCGTGCACGCTCGTGGACGGCGCCCGAACGGAGACGTGCGAGTTCACGATCGCCGGCACCCGGCTGGGCGCGACGGACACGTGGACGGGCGGCGGGTGGCACCGCCGCTACGCGGACGGCCGGACGTCGGACATCACGGTGGCGGGCGGCGCGCCGGTCCCGGTCCCGCTGGCGGTAGGACGCTGAGCCAGGCTCCGTCCCTCCCCCCTCGCGGGGGAGGTGGGTCCGCCAGGACCCGGTGGGGGTCGCTCAGAAGGACTCAGCGATGACCGCTCTACGCAGTCCCCCCCTCCGGTCCGTGGCCGGACCTCCTCCCCCGCGAGGGGGGAGGGACCTTCAGCTCGAAGAGGCGATGATCCGGCGCGCTCGCTGCGCGACCGCCTGCATGCGGTCGGGGCTGATCATCCGGATGCGCATCCGCTCGACCTGGTCGGCCGCGGCCAGCAGGCCCTCACGCGTGGGCGGCGCCCCGCGGAAGACCGCCACCGCCGGGTCCGCGTAGTCGTGGATCTCCGCGCGCACGGCCAGCTCGATCTCGTCCAGCACGCGCTCCCGCGCGGGCGGCGCCTGCTCCGCCCCCAGCGCCTCGACGCGGCCCACGAGCACCGCCGCCGGGTCGTCGAACAGGCCCACGACCTCCGCGACGTCGCCTACCCGGTCGCCGCCGGCCCGGTACGCGCCCCGGACCTCGCCCTCTGCGACGAACACCAGGCCCAGGCCGGCCGCCGCGCGCACGCACACCACTCCGCGCTGGCCCGGCCGCGCGAAGCTGCGCACGAGCAGCTCGCCGTCCATCCACCGGTTGGGCCCGATCGTCACCCGGCTCGGCGCGCACCACCAGCAGGGCAGTGCCCGCAGGATGCCCGACGGCAGCCAGTGCAGCCGCGCCCGCCCCGTCGACAGCCCGTCCAGGTGGTCGAGCACCTCGGGCCCCGTGGCCACGGCCTGCCGGTGCTCCAGGTAGCCGTCGATCACCTCACGTCCGTCGAACAGCACGAGGGCGTGCGTGTCCCCGTCCGCGACCTCCAGCGCCGCGGTGTCCAGGGCCTGCACCAGGCGCAGCAGAGACGCCGCCTCGGGGACGGTCGCGGCCGCGTCGGGCAGCGGCGGAAAGGTCGGCAGCCCCTCTGCGTCGATCACGGGCCGCCGAGCGGGACGCCCTCGACCTGGCCCACGTACTGCGGATAGACGTCGGGGGTCAGCGTGGGCGCGGAGACGCCGGGGTCGACCGCGACCGGCCCGTGCGCGCCGTCGGAGTCGTACCAGTACACCACGACGGTGATCGAGTAGTTCTCGGTTGCGGTCACGTGGAACCTCAGGTCCGGGTGCCGCTCGTCGCTGATCCGCGAGTACTGGTGCGCGACCATCAGCGGCTCGTTCCGACAGTACGGCGGCACCTGGGCGAGGCTGTTGTCGCCGCTCTCGTCGTCGAAGTTCCAGGTCACGCCCTCGAACTGGATCCTCGCGAAGAACGTGAAGAACACCTGCCTGCCCGACGGGTCCGGCGGCCCCGGGAGCACCAGCGTCAGGTCCCGCTCCGCCGGGATGGTCATGCCCGCGATCCAGAAGCACACCGGGCTGTTGACGACGCCCTTGCTGGCTGGCTGCGAGCTGATCGCACCCGGCGATGCCTGGATGGTGCCGAGCACGTTCGAGAAGAACGGCGCCACCGTCTGCGGCTTCGGCACCGTGCCCGCGATCGGGTGCAGGATCCACGTGTAGCACGGCGGCGGGCCCACCACGCCCGTCGCCGGGCAGTAGAAGTGGTAGGTCGGGTTCAGGACGCACGCCAGCGGGCTGTTGGGGTCGTTCGGGTTGGACAGCTCGTAGGAGCCCAGCTGGGTGTCGGAGATGAACGCGTCGTGCGTGCCCATCATGGCCGCCTCCGACGCGGACAGCGGCAGGCTGCCGGCCGTGGCGTTGCCGAAGATCGCGAAGATCGCCTTCGGGTTGCCGCCGCTGTCTTCCGTGAACGTCACGGGGTGGTTGTAGATGTTCTGGCACGGGTCGCCGAGCTGCGGCGCGGTCTCCCGAACGACGCTGTTGGCCGGTGCCACGTTGGTCCCGAACGCCGTGCCGCTGCCGGGCCGGAAGCACTGAAGCTCACCGGTGAAGTTCAGCACCTGGCCGATCCTCGCCGGCAGCGCGGTCACCGCGGGGCAGTCGGGGTTGAAGCTGTCGTCGATCACGGCGCGGCTCGCCGTGCCGGGCTGCAGCACGAACGCGGTCACGGCGGCCAGCACGCCGCCCAGCCAGCGCCTAGATGCCGCAGACACCGCGCACCTCGATGCTCGCCAGGCAGCCGTACTCGCCGCCGAGGTACCAGATGGCGCCCAGGTCCGCGTCCGACCTGACCTGACCGAACACCAGGATGGGGTGGGGCTGGCCGTCCGCGATCCGGACCTCGTCGCGCAGACCGCCGTCCGGCAGCTCGATGGACGCCCGCGCCGGCCCTGCCTGGTTGTCCACCCACGCGTACGGGCTCGGCACCAGCCCGTCGCGGCGCGCGGCTTCCTGCAGCGGTTCGGGCACCGGAACGAGCGTGATCTCGGTGGTCGTCAGCGGTTCGATGCGCGCACGTCCGCCCGCCGTGCGCGCGTCGGCGAACACCCTGATTTCCGCGCGGAAGATGTTCGTGCGTCCCATCTCCGGCGGCACCAGTGCGCCGCTCATCAGGAACGCGTCGCCGCCCTGCTGTCGCACGGCCCAGTCGAAGAGCGCGTGCTCGCGAAGATACGCGTTCCCCTGCTCACGCACCGCCGCATCCGTCACCGCGCCGCGGGTCCCGTTGCGAATGGCGATGTGCTCCAGGGCCAGGTTGGCCGGCGGGCAGGGAGTCACGCCGCGCGCCGCAAGCTGCTGGCAGCGGGCAACCGCGGCCGCGTTCGGCGTCGCCGCGGACGCCGAAGGAGTGCGCTTCGCGGTCACCGCTGCCGACCCACAGGCGGCAGCGGCAAGGCACGAAGACAGCAGCAGCGCGCACAGTCGAACTGCGGTGATCGACACGGCATCCTCCCCGGACTGGTCGCAGCCGCATTCTAACCCGGGATCGCGGGCGCGAGAATCCCGGAATTGACGGCCAGTCGGTGCCGCTTGACACCACTTTGCGCGCGTCACGAAGCCCGGTCGATGCGCGTGACTCCGCGCACGAATGGGTGCTCTCGCTGCCGTGCCTGGAGGTCCTCGTCCTCGTAGCAGTTGCGCATCCACAGCACCGCCGGCGCCGTCCGTTCGTGCACGAGGATCGCGCGGCCCTGTCCGAGGTGACGCGCGGCCTCAGGCGGCAGCAGGTCGGGCGGGGAGTCGTCCCGCGCGCGGCCACGGCGGCGCGGCGCGAGCTGGCGCCGGACCAGGCGGTGCATGAGCTCGACCGGGCTGCCGTCGCCGATCCCCCCGAGGAGCACTACCGCCCGTGCGCGCTCGGCCAGCGCGCTGATGTCCCGCTCGGTCAGTCCGCAGTCGTGGAGGTCACCGACCGCGGCGAGGACGGTGAGCGGCCCGCTGCGCCCGGCGAGGTGGTCGGCCAGAGAGGGCAGAGACGCGACGGCGGCGCAGCCGTCGAGCACGAGCAGCAGAGGCCGCCGGCGCGTCCGCTCCTCGGCCTCATTCACGAGCATGCCGAGCAGGGATTCGATCGCGGCCGAGGCGGCTGGCACGCCCCGGGGCGCCACGACATACAGCGTGTCGGCGGCGCCGGCCAGGAACTGCGTGAGCTGGAACGCGGGCATGCCGGCGCCTGGCGTGGCCTGCTCGAAGTGGGCGCGCAGCAGCTGCCGCGCCGCTGAGAAGCTGGCCGCGCGGTCGTGCGAGCCCATCTCGGAGATTCGCGCCGCCAGGCTCGTGGCACGGGCGTCGCGGTCGGGGACCTGGAGGAGCGCGCGCACCAGCGTCGCGCCGGTGACGTCATCGAGCCACTCGACCGCGCCGCTCACGCCGACGCCGCGGCCGGCCGCGGCGTACAGCGCGCACGTCACCACCTGGCGCATGGACTCGTCAGGCGCGGGGTCGCGGCCATCCAGGACGCCGGCGACCAGCGACACCGCTTCGTCGAACGTGAGGTGCGCACCGCTCGCCGACCACCCGCACGTGCCGAGCCCGGAGTTGCCCGCGACGTCCAGCACGTCGACCCGACCCCGGTGCTGGCGGACTCCGGCGGTCGACTCGACGAGGTCGGTCCGGTCGCTCACGGCCACGACCG
>Ga0066903_100005101_pt1 | contig 11307 bp, 9 predicted proteins | sample PanSoiMetaGPlot1_FD_67491 | JGI IMG/M metagenome (GOLD analysis project Ga0066903, IMG submission 67491) | Tropical forest soil microbial communities from Panama analyzed to predict greenhouse gas emissions - Panama Soil - Plot 1 (version 2) | ecosystem: Environmental > Terrestrial > Soil >...
AAGCACAATCAAAAATATCTGGATCGACAACGCATTTTGTTCCGGTGAGGCGCTGGAAAACGGTCCGTGTCCATGCGCCGCGCTCCAAATCGCCATAAACGCGATCGTTCCAATGGCGGTGCTCGCTCCCGTCGAGCCGAACCGCACTGCGGCCCAAAGGAGAAACGACAACAGCAGGTACGGCAGAAACCAGCTTTCGCCGGAGCTCGCGCGATACAAAACGACGTAACTGACGCCGAGCAGGAGGACGAACAACGCCATCCCTTCAAGATAACGGCGCACATTTAATTTGAACAAAAGCAGCCGGCCATCACTTGCCCAGCTCACGATCAAGGGCGAGACCGTCAGCGCGGCGAGCATGTTTGAGCTCAAGCGAATTCTCCAAAGTTCCCAATAGGATCCTTCACCAAATCCGTTCCAGACAACGAACGCCGCATCCAAAAAGGACGAAAGAATCGGTCCGAGAAATGCGACGCAAAGACAGAAGACTCCGATGTTGCGCAGCCGATTGAAGCGCATCGGCTCCCCGAGAATCAAACGAGCGCAGCCCGCGCCGATCAACGCTTCGCAGGAATTGCTCACGAACCAGCAAAAAACCATCGTCGGCGGCACATTACTTTGGAGTTGGACGAGCCAATGCGCGGGAAAAGCGGCGAGAAAAAGAACCCACCAGACCCGTGGCGAAGTCAGCAGGAGCGCAGCTACCAAAATAGAGTTCGGCGGCCAAAGGACCGAAACTGGATGCGGATGAAACGTTAAAGCAAAACCGAGCTTTGCGCCGAGATAGTAACCGACAAAAACCAGGAGCCCGCTCAGCAAAGTCCGGCGATCGAACGTATCGTTCCAGTTCGGCGCGCTCTGCGACTTTCGATGATTGGTTGGTCCGTCGATTGCGATCGCAGCGCCGTTCATAATTGCGCCCCCCAACTAAATCCTTCGCGGCTTGCGCGCTTTTTCAAGCCCGAGTGCCGAAAAAAGCAGCAGAGATCGAACCAATATCCCAACGTTGCCGCAATGCCCATTGCAGCCGGTTCCGGCGGCGCGCCCCACACGGACAAGGCACGCGCCCTGGAGATACCTGTCCGTATCAACGTTCTGCTCTTTTACCACGGTGGGATACCCCCAGGGAAGCAAACTTTTTGTTACAGTAAGGTTACAACTTGGGGCCCATGCCAGGTTAGCAATTGACGTATGAGACCTTCGTCCCATAGAACAGGCCTCCGGCGGGTCATTATCTTCCGCCGCAACCAATAAGGAGTAACAAGTTATGATTAATGTACAGAAAATCGCCATTCTGCTGCTCGCCCTCGGTTTATTCGCCGGATCGAGCCAGGCGGCGGGAAACAAACCAGACGCAGTCCTGCGCGTAAGTGGAGGTTCATTTGCCCTCGGTATCGGGACCAGCTGGGGGTCAGGCACCCTCACTTACAAGGGCAAGGCTTATCCGGTTAAGGCCAAGGGATTCGCCGTCGGCAGAGTTGGCATGACCAGCACTTCCATTTACGGTGAGGTTTTCAATCTGAACCATCTTGCAGATTTCAACGGCCATTACAATTACGGTGGGTCCGGCATGCGCGGCGTGACTGTTGGCGGAGGCAAAGCGGGCACCCTCATGACCAACCAAGCGGGGGTCATTATTCGTGTTAGCACGGGCCAGAAAGGCGTTGATGTCAACGCAACTGGCGGTGGCGTGGACCTACAGCTCAAACAATAATCCCGATAGTTTCATGAACAACGCGCGCGCCGCCGATCCGGCGGCGCGCCGTTTTCTTTTCGGGTATTCCCCGGCCGTCGCTGCGACCACCGCAGTCACTCGCGTGGCGGTTTTCTCGCCACGATCGATCTCGTCCCAATGGGTTCGCGGCCCCCTCTGGGACAGTTTTTGGATGCTGAGCGCACTTTGGCTCGCGCCAATCATTTTTTGGCTCGCGCAGGGATATTCCGATCCGCAATCGAGCCCGCTCGATGTTTTTTATTTCGCGGTAACGGCTCTATTTTGGATTGGCCATCGGCTTTGCAGCACCTACCTCGCCTATTGCACAGAGGCCTACCGTCCTCTTTTGCGGGCGCAGCCGATCCGTTTTGTTGTTATTCCGCTCATTGTGACAGCCGCGTGCTTTGCTGTTTTTCTTCCGGATGATTCGGCCTTGCCCTGGTCGCGAGAAGAACGGTTGATCGCGCTGGCAATTATCGATTACGCATGGGTCACGTATCACTTCGCGGCGCAACATTTCGGCGTCCTTTCGCTCTATCGCTCGCGCGCGGACCGAGCCACTTGCCTGCAAACACGAAAACTTGATCGCGTCTTCGCGTTAACCATTGGCGGCCTCCTTGTCTTTGTCGCTGATCTTCTCGCCGGCGCGGTCGCATATCAGGACGAATGGATCGATCGTTGGCCGATTACGCAATGGATCGTCTCCATTCAGGATCCAATCCGAATCATTGGGACGGGCGCGCTCATTCTCATGACGGGAATTATGTTGTTCGCTGAATTTCGTTCGCGGCAATGGTCTCTCCCGCGCGTTTTATACATCGTGGGCATTGCCGTCATGGTCGGCATCGCCCTCCAACCACGGAGCTTGTTTCTTTTTCTCGTGGTCTGGACTTCACAACACTGGATCGTAGCCACCGGACTCGCCTCACGAACACCCGTCCGCGAAGCCGCGCCGAAAACCAGTAATCCTTTCCGCCGTGCGCTGCATGAGTTGAATATTCGTCCGTGGGCGATCCTCCTTTTTCTGACCGCGCTGTCGATCCTGCTTCTGCCATTATTCGAGGTTGAAGCGAACCGCGAAACCGGAACCTATTATGGGGATCGCATCTTCGGCGCGATCGCCACGCAATTGCGCACTTCGTCGTGGGTGCCGGCGTTGCTCGCGCTCGGCTTTGCCAGCGGCTTTGTTCACTATTTGCTCGATCGCAGCGTTTTTCGAATGTCGGAACCGCAAGTGCGCGTCGCTGCCGCCGGGTTGTTGAAGCGCCCCGCTTGAGTCCACGCCGAGCCGGCTCAGGCGATCGATTTTTGGGGCGCTGACAACGCGGAAGAGCCACTTTTGCTTGAATTATCTTCTCTAATTTTCTAGAATCGCCTTCCTCACCGTGTCCCGAATATAAATGGACCGATGGTCGACCTGGCGGCACTCGCAACAAGCACGATCGGAAGAACAGTGTGACCTGGCATTGGAATTGCGGTCGGATCGATATGCAATCCCAGGTCGGGCCAAGAACATAAACTAATGGGAGGCCGCCGTTATTGATGAATTCGATATCTCACGCTACTTCCAGCCGTTCAGCGGAGAACCGTAATCATCGACTCAAGGTTCTTGTGATTGCCAGAAATTATCCGAATCCAGTTATGCCGTTCCTAGGCGCTTGGAATGCGCAATGGACTCGATTCATGGCCAGGCACTGTGATTGTCGCGTGGTCGCTCCTGTACCCTACTGTCCGCCGATTCCGTTACCCTCGAGTATCAGACGGTTTCGACGCGTGCCGGCACGCGAAGTAAACAACGGAATAGAAGTATCGCACCCACGGTTTGTTAGCGGACCGGGGTATTTTTTGCATCGATTCGATTCAACCCTGTGGCTGCTCTCTCTTCGCTCGCACTTTGATCAACTCAGACGCGAATTTCCGTTCGATCTTATTCACGTGCACTTTAGCTACCCCGACGGAGTGGTCGCGGCCGAGATCGCGCGGCGCTATGGCGTGCCATTCATCATCACCGAACACGCGCGCTGGAGACCATGGATGGATCGTTATCCATCGGTCCGACGAAAGGCGATTCGGGCCTCGCACTCTGCCGCATTTCACACTGGCGTGAGCCGGTTCGTTGTCGATTTGATTCGCGAATATACCGGAGAATCTGAGCGTCTCAGGGTCTCCCATTTGGGAGTGGATGGTTCGGTCTTTGACCTCCCTCGCCCGGTCGAAAAGCGTGACCTGCAACGCGTCTTATATGTTGGCAGACTGCATCTGGTTAAAGGCGTGGATGTGCTGTTGCGTGCGATGGCTCTGCTGGTAAAGCGACGGCCGACGTTGCGCTTAACTCTAGTCGGCGGGAATTTTTTGTACGGCCGTACTTCCCGCGAAGCTGATTATATGCGGCAACTCGCTTGTGCCCTGGGCCTCGAGAAGCATGTTGAGTTTGTCGAACCCAAACCTGCCCCGGAAGTCGCCAAGTTGATGCGCCAAAGCGCGGTGCTTGTCTTACCAAGCCGCTCCGAAACATTTGGAACGGTTCTCGTCGAAGCTCTCGCTTGCGGAACACCGGTTGTCGCAACGGATTGCGGCGGCCCGGCGGACATCGTTAGGCAAGACGTAGGGCGGCTTGTTCCAAAAGAAAGCCCCGAGGCGCTCTCCGATGCGATAGGAGAAGTCGTTGACAATTTGGAAAAATATTCGCCCGAGAGGTTGAGGGATTACGCTTTGAAGAATTTTTCGTGGGAATCGCTGGCTGAAAAAACATTGAATCTGTACCAGCAGGCAACCGGCCTGTCACCGCTGATTGAGATTTCCGAGCTTGCCCACGCATGCAAATGAAACTGCGATAAATGTTCTCCGCCAAACAAATCTCCAATGCCTAAAGAGTCTCGACTCCTTCTTACCGGCGCCACCGGCTTCCTGGGTAGCCATCTCGCCCGTACCTTGCTTGAGGCCGGCTATGACCTTGTGCTTTTGAAACGCAGTTTTTCCGATACGCGGCGAATCGCGGACCTGCTTTCGAATTGCAATGTTTATGACGTCGGTCGCACGCCGTTGGAAAAGGTCTTTCGCGACGGAAAGATCGACATCATCATTCATACCGCAACCTGCTATGGCCGGAAAGGCCAAAGCTTGAGCGAAATCGTGGACAGCAACGTTGTGTTTCCACTGCGTTTGCTCGAGACCGCGACTGGCGCCGGGGTCCAAATATTCTTTAACACGGACACCTTTTTTAACCGACAAGACATACCGTGCGATTCACTGCCAGGTTATGTTGCGACTAAGCGACAGTTTGTCGATCTGGCAAGAGTCTCTCCATTAAGACCGACCCGATTTGTCAATGTGCAATTGGAACATTTGTACGGCCCGGACGATGATGATTCAAAGTTTGTCCCTCAAATCCTGCACCGACTAATCGCCAATTCCGGAGCGCTTGATCTAACCGCCGGGGAACAGGAGCGCGATTTCATTTACATTGACGACGCGGTGTCGGCCTTCCTACTCCTGTTGGAAATAGCGGGGAAAGGGCCGACTCCGTTTCAACATTATGATTTGGGATCGGGAACGGCCACGTCAGTCCGGACTTTCGTGCAACTCGCTCGCCGTTTGAGCGGATCCACCAGTCAGCTCAACTTCGGAGCATTGCCGTACCGCCCGCACGAAATCATGAACTCGGTTGCCGATATTCAACCGCTCGTTGCTGCAGGATGGCGCCCCCGATTTTCCGTGGAGGACGGGTTGCGACAAACCATTAGCTGGAGCGCCCGTGCGTCGGCCAAATTTTCGACAGATTTGCGAGCGACCGTGAAATCATGAAACAGGGCCGGCAATGAATTACTGGAAAGCCAGGCGGATTCTTGTAACTGGCGGAGCGGTTTCATCGGTTCTTATCTTGTTGAACAGCCAAGCCCACCAGTTGGAAATGTTTGAGACCAACATGCGGCTTCGCCAAAATCCGGTCAGCACAGCTCAGCGATGCGGTGCCGACAAATTTTGCCAAGTCAGCAGGTCAAAGTAAATCCGACCACAATTCAGATTGAACTTCGATGACCGACGATCAGCAACAAATGCCCTTAGTCTCGATCATTGTACCGGTTTTCAATGGTGAGACGTACTTGACCACCAGTCTTGATTCCATCTTAGCGCAGACCTACCCGCGCACTGAAGTGTTGGTCATGGATGATGCGTCGACCGATTCCACGGCTCAAATCATAGCGTCCTATGGGGGGCGGCTGCGTTCGTTCCGGCAGCCGGCAAACCGAGGCATTTATGGCAACATGAACGATGGCTTAGCGATGGCGCGCGGCGATTTGATCGCGATCTATCATGCCGATGATTTGTATGAACCTGCTATTGTCGAGCGCCAGGTGAACTGGCTGCAACTCCATCCGGAAGCGGGGGCCGTCTTTTGTAAAGATGTGTTTATTAATCCCGAGGGAAACGAGCGTGGACGATTGGTCCTTCCGCCGGAAGTGCGTGGAAATGCTCCGCTCGATTATCGCATCATTCTCAATGCCCTGCTCAATTACAAAAACTGTTTCCTGCGTTGCCCGAGTTGCATGGCTCGCGCGTTTGTTTACCGGGACATTGGTGGTTATCACGACAAAGAATTTAAGAATACTGCCGACTTGGAGATGTACCTGAGAATTGCTGAGCAATACCCACTGGGTATTCTTGACGAATTTCTTTTTCGATACCGCTGGGGACACGGCAATTCTGCCCAGCGATATCGATTTCTGCGCGCCGATCCCGAAAGGTTTTTTTTGATCATGGACAAATTCCTCGCTGCCGGGGGGACGTCTTTGGCCGAACCAGCTGCCTTGGCAGCTTATGAAGCGCATCGCGCAGAAGATCATCTGATGCGGGTGGTTAATCTCTACATTTTGGACAGGCGAAGCGAAGCCTTACTGGTCCTGCGGGAAATAGAGTTTCGTCGATTGATTGGCAGCAAACGAATCCAAAGATGGCGGCTCCTACTGCTGTTTTTCGCTCTCCATCTACTCGTGCGAATGCCGAGAATTTCACTAGTCGCGAAAATTTTTCACTGGCGCTGGCATTTGGATGCCAGTCGCACCTACCGCCCGCGGCGCAGGGCGGGACAATTTCGACCACCACCCGGACAGGTCACGAAGGCCTGATCAGCCATGTGTGCAATCGTCGGCGCTCTTTCATCACGTTCGATTGAAATCGCTCTCATGGAGGCAATGCGCGACACGATGGTGCACCGCGGTCCGGACCACGGTGGTGTCTGGCGTTCAGACGACAAACTGGTCTGCTTGGGAACGCGCCGCCTCTCAATTGTCGATCTTAGGCCCGAAGCCAACCAGCCGTTTGTCTCAAGTGACGGACGATTCGTGATCACTTTCAACGGGGAGATTTACAATTTTCAGACGCTTCGAGATGAATTGTTGGTTGAAGGCGTGAACTTCCGCACCCGGTCCGATACTGAAGTTCTCGTCGAAGCTTACCGGCAGTGGGGCAAGGAATGTCTAGACAAGCTTTCGGGCATGTTTGCTTTCGCGATCTGGGACGCGGACAAGCGCGTTTTATTCTGCGCTCGCGATCGAGTGGGAGAAAAGCCGTTTTATTATGCCAGAATCGGCGACGACTTTATTTTTGCTTCGGAGCTGAAAGCTCTTGTCCTATGGCCGTCTTTTCGAAAAAAGATTTGCTATCCGGCACTAGCCGATTTTCTGTCGCTCGGTTTTGTCCCTGATCCAAAGACCATCTGGGAAGGTTGCTACAAATTGCCGCCCGGCCACTGTATGTCGGTTGCAATCACGCCGTCTGGCGAGGTCATTCAAACTAATCCGAAGCCGTACTGGGATTTCCAATTCCGTCCCGACGACACGATTAATGATTGGACACCGGACATACTCTCCAACTTGCAAACAGCGAGCAAGGAAATGGCTTTCGCCGATGTCCCGGTGGGAGTGTTCTTAAGCGGCGGCGTTGATTCCTCCTCGATCACCGCCGCTCTGAGCAAGACAAGCTGCCCAGTAACAGCTTTCACGATTGGATTTGAGAGCGAAGAATTCGATGAGAGAAAGTGGGCGCGGCGGGTTGCCGACCTGTACCGCACCCCTCTTGTGGAAAAAGTCGTTTTTCCCGAAGATGTGTCCGCTCTCTTGGAGCGACTCGTTTGGCACTATGACGAGCCCTTTAACGATTATTCGTATCTGCCAACCTTTTGTCTCTGCCGCGAAGCCCGCAAGCATATCACAGTTGCGCTGTCGGGGGACGGAGGAGACGAACTGTTTGCCGGTTATCGGAAATATCAACGGCTCGGCTTCCGCCGAGAGCTGCATCGCGTCCTCCCAGGGTCCCTCGTGCGTCTTCTAAGCAAGTGCGCGACCTTGTTTCTTCCTCAAAAGAGCGCCCTGGAGGGGAAGGTTTCTGCTTACGCCAAGGATGAGAAGGCGATGCTGACAAACATGGTAACCGTCGGCCTTTCTGCCAGTGCGTTACGGAAAATGGCCCGTGGTGAACTTGCTGAAGCCTTGCGGCACTATTCACATCAGGACGCAGTCGCCACACTCTTGCGAAACGCTCCGCCCGAAGAGGTCGGCGCGATCAACGCGATGCGTTATCTTGATTTGAAGTTGACTCTTGCCGGCGACATTCTTGTTAAAGTAGACCGCGCCAGTATGGCGGTGTCGCTAGAGGTCAGGCCGGTTTATCTTCACCGTGACTTGATCGATCTGGCGGAAAGGATTCCAGCTGCGCAATTGGCAGGTCCAGGTTCCTCGAAACGGGTCCTGAAAGGGGCGCTCGAAACCTGGCTGCCTAAGGATCTCCTTTATCGCCGAAAACAAGGCTTTGCCACGCCGCTCAAGAGTTGGTTTAGAAACGAACTCCGCCAGTTAATCGTCTCGGCGAGCGGCCGAAACGATCTCAACGACTTGCTCGACCCGCAACTGATTGGAACCAGTCTACGACGACATTTCGCGGGCGAGGCGGACCTGACCGGCGTGATTCATAGCTTGATCTTTCTCAAAACCTGGCTCGCCAAATGGACGTAACCCCCCAAGTTGGTTTCCCGGAGGTCGCAGTCTGGACAAATCTTGGTGACGCAAGATGAGCTACTCACGAAAGATCGCGCTTTATATCGAGCCCCCACCCGGCACTTTCGCAACGATGGCTTTTTTAATCCGGAGGTGTGTAAGTTCGGAGGGGACGATCTGCTCGCGCCCTGGATTTTTCTTCGCGATTACTTCGCCGCGCGCAATATCGTTGTGCGCTTAGTGGCATAGAATCCTTATGGTCAGAGTTATCGTTACCATTGGTCTTATCCAGGTCCTCGGGATCTTGATAGGGCTAGTCCGCGCGAAGGTGGTAGCCGTTTTGGGTGGGCCGGAAGGCGTCGGCATCATTAGTACTCTTGGTCAAGTCGTCCAGACGGCGGCGCATTTCAGCGCTTTGAGTTTGCCCTTTGCCGCGATCAAGTTTCTCTCTCGCTCCCACAGTCAGAGCCACACCGCGTTCAAGAATTGTTACGCAAGCTTTCTCAGGATATTGCTCGTTCTTTCTTTTACCGGCACCGCGGTCATTATCGGGCTGCTGGTTTTTCGGCCAAACATTCTCGGAGCCGAAATGTTCAGATACAAAGGATTGCTTTCAATCGCGATTCTTAGCCTTCCTGCGATGGTCCTCAGCGGTTTCCTGATCAACGTGCTGGCTGCAGCGCAAAAATCGCGTCAATCCGCCATGGTCACTGTTGTAACGGCCGCCGCGGTTACGATCGCGTCATGTCTCGGGATCTGGCTCGATGGGATACGCGGATTTTACATTGGAAATGCGCTGGCGAATTTCCTGGTTATCGCCGGACTCATAATCTATCTGCGTCAGAGTCTCGGCCTTCCTCTTTATGAGCGTGGAATTAGCATCATCGAGGAGTTCAGACGCAGTCCGGACATCATTCCCTTTGCTGTCTTGCAATATTTTTCAACGCTGATGTATTCGTGCTCCTTTTTGGTGGCGCGCTATACAGTCCTGGTCAGCCATGGCGAAACCACCGCAGGGCTGCTTCAGTCCGTGCTCGCCATACCGCTTTCCATCGGCGCAGTGCTGAATCCCGCTAACGGGCTGTTCCTGACTCCGATTATGAATCGCGACATCGATCCGCGGGAAAAAGTGAAGGCAGCGCTCGAATTTCAGAAGAAGCTCATGCTGATCCAGGCTGCGATGTCGCTGCCAATCGTTCTCTTTCCCGGCTTGATCTTAACCATTTTATACTCAGCCAAGTTCGCAGTGGCTGCCCAGTTCATTTTTCTATTCATTGTGTGGCAAGCCCTCACTCAGTTGGCGGGAGTTCACCAAGCTCTCATGATCGGCCTTGATGACGTAAAGGCTTATACCGTAATCACAGGCGTATCTTATTTTGTGGCGCTGCTGTTTTGCTGGCTGGCCGTTCCAAAATACGGCATTAATGGCGTGGCCGCGGGCTTCTGCATCGGCAGCGCCCTGATTTATCTCTTGAGTTGGGCTCGGCTGAAGAAGATTCACGGTTACTCACTGCCAACCCAATCTATTGTCCTGGTCAGTTACAGCCTCGCCTTGATGGCTCTTATCGGATTGATCACGATAAGATTGGAGCAATTTACCGCGCTCAATTTCGCATGCCGGCTTGGTATCTTCGCCTGTTTCATTTTGAGCCTTCTCTTTTTCTTTAGCAAAAAGGAAAAGAATGCTCTCTACGATATGATTGGCCAATTCAATCCTTGGAAGGCGTGAACGCGACACACTTCGCCAATGTTGCTGGCGCGGCTTTGTGCTACCATCTGTCGATCGCGGGGTAGGCTGCGCTCCTTACCCTCTTCGATCCACTCGCGCTGCGCGCGCGTGCTGCCGCTTTATGGATTTGGACCGAGCATTGACGGTCCCGATCGACTCCACCGTTCGGCGCCGGCGGAAGGTCGCCAGGCGGTGACTGGCTAGACCGTCGTGTGAACGCCGGCGTACTCTTCGAGCAGATCTCTGAAAATTCCGGCGAACCGTTCTTTGCTGAACGGTTCAAAAGCGCACGATTCAAGGAACGCCCGTCCCGCGTCTCGATAGCGGCGGACTGCACTTCGGTCGAGCGCCTTCAAGAACGAACGGAGTTCGACATAATCGCTGAACTCTCTCATATCGATGAAACACTCGGGGGGGATCAGCTCCTTGATGTCCGTGGCTCCCCAGTAGATGGGGATCGTGCCTACGCGCAGACTCTCGAAGAGCTTCTCGGTAAGCCATCCCTTCAGCCTGGTGTTTTCGAAACAGAGGACGAAATCATAGGTTGCAAGCGTCTCCCATTTGGTTTCGAGCTCCCCTTTGAAGACCCTGCGCGCCGCGACCAGCAGAGGATCCGAACGGATTCGATCGAACCAGTCTCGAAGTGCGATCTGGACTCGTTGCAGTGCCAAAGGAATGCGTGTTCGCCCCATCTTCCTCGACGCTTTGTCCCAGCCCACGCCGTACAGATCGATGTCGTTCGTGCGGCTGAAGAACTCTACCGCGCGCATCCGTTCCGTGAACAACTCGTAGCGGTTAAGGCGAGGCAGCTTGTTCATGTTGATCATGACCAGGAAGCGGCGATCCGGCTTTGACCACAGACCCGGGTCGAC
>Ga0066903_100005102_pt1 | contig 11306 bp, 6 predicted proteins | sample PanSoiMetaGPlot1_FD_67491 | JGI IMG/M metagenome (GOLD analysis project Ga0066903, IMG submission 67491) | Tropical forest soil microbial communities from Panama analyzed to predict greenhouse gas emissions - Panama Soil - Plot 1 (version 2) | ecosystem: Environmental > Terrestrial > Soil >...
GAGCCCCCCACCGGCAATGCCGCGGCGTGGGCGAACGAGCTGCCGCAGCCCCGGCGCTCGATCTGGCCCGCAATCTACCCGCGGCTCCTGGAGCTGATCCAGGAGCACCGCTCCACCATCGTCTTCGTCAACTCCAGGCGCCTTTCCGAGCGGCTGGCGGCGCGCCTGAACGAGCTGGCCGAAGAGGAGCTCGTGCTCGCCCACCATGGCTCGATCGCCCGCGAGCAGCGGGTCGTGGTGGAGAACCGGCTCAAGTCCGGCCACCTGCGAGGCCTGATCGCGACGTCGTCGATGGAGCTGGGCATCGACATGGGCGCGGTCGACCTGGTCGTCCAGGTCGAGTCGCCGCCCAGCGTGGCGACCGGCATCCAGCGCATCGGCCGGGCCGGGCATTCGGTCGGCGAGGTCTCGCGCGGCGTGATCCTGCCGAAGTTCCGGGGCGACCTGCTGGAGTCCGCGGCCGTGGTGGAGCGGATGCTGGCCGGCGAGATCGAGACGACCGTCGTCCCCTCCAACCCGCTGGACGTGGTCGCCCAGCAGGTGGTGGCGATGGCCGCGATGGACGAATGGCGGGTCGACGACCTGGCCGCGCTGCTGCGTCGCGCCCACCCGTTCCGCGACCTGGGCCGCCGTTCGCTGGAGGCGGTGCTCGACATGCTGAGCGGCCGCTACCCGTCCGAGGAGTTCGCGGAGCTGCGCCCCCGCATCGTCTGGGACCGCGTCAACGGCACCGTGCGGGGACGGGCCGGAGCGCAGCGGCTGGCGGTCACCAACCCGGGCACCATCCCGGACCGCGGCCTCTACACGGTGAACATCTTCGAGGACGGCCGCCGGGTCGGCGAGCTGGACGAGGAGATGGTGTTCGAGAGCCGGCCGGGCGAGACGTTCGTCCTCGGCGCGTCGAGCTGGAAGATCGTCGACATCACGCCGTCCCAAGTGCTGGTCGCGCCCGCCCCCGGCCAGCCGGGCAAGATCGCGTTCTGGCACGGCGACCTGCTGGCGCGGCCGCCCGAGCTTGGCCGCGCGCTCGGCCGGCTCACGCGCGAGCTCCGCGCCGCCGAGCCCGAGGCGGCCGAGCGGCGCCTGATGGAGCGCGCCGGCCTCGACGAGCTGGCGGCCCGCAACCTGCTCGCCTACCTGGCCGACCAGGCGGACGCGACCGGGGCCGTCCCCGACGACCGGACGGTCGTGGTCGAGCGCTTCCGCGACGAGGTCGGCGACTGGCGCGTGTGCCTGCTCACCCCGTACGGCGGCCGCGTCCACGCGGCGTGGTCGCTCGCGCTGCAGGCAAAGCTGTCCGAGCAGTTCGGCCTCGAGGTGCAGTCGATGTATACGGACGACGGCCTGGCCCTCCGCCTGCCCGACGCGGACCGGCCGCTGGAGGCCGACGACCTGCTCCTGGACCCGGAGGAAGTCGAGCCGCTCGTGGGTGCCCAGCTGCCCGCGTCGGCGCTGTTCGCGTCACGCTTCCGAGAGAACGCGGCGCGGGCGCTGCTGCTGCCGCGGCGGCGGCCCGGCCAGCGGACGCCGCTCTGGCAGCAGCGGCAGCGCTCGGCCGACCTGCTCAAGGTGGCCGGCGGCTACGCGGACTTCCCCATCCTGGCCGAGACGTACCGGGAGTGCGTTGCGGACGTCTTCGAGCTGGACGCGCTGCGCGAGCTGCTCCGCGGCATCCGGTCGCGACAGGTGCGCGTGGTCTGCGTGGACACCGAACGCGCCTCGCCGTTCGCGGCGTCGCTGCTGTTCGATTACGTCGGGCAGTACCTGTACGAGGGCGACGCCCCCCTGGCCGAGCGCCGGGCGCAGGCCCTGACCCTCGACCGCGAGCTGCTTGCCGAGCTGCTGGGCTCGGAGGAGCTCCGCGAGCTGCTCGATCCGGCGGCCATCGCCGAGCTGGAGCTGGACCTCCAGGGCCTCCGCGGTGAGCGCTGGCCGCGCGACGCCGACGAGGCGCACGACCTCCTGGCCCGCCTCGGCGACCTCTCGGCGCCCGAGCTGGAGGCGCGTGGCGTCCGGGTGGAGTGGCTGCGCGCGCTGGACGCCCAGCGGCGGACGTGCGAGCTGCGCGTGGGCGGCGAGCGGCGCTGGATCGCGGCCGAGGACGCCGGGCGCTACCGCGACGCGCTGGGTGCCACGCTGCCGGTGGGCCTGCCCGAGGCGTTCCTCGAACCTGCTGCCGACCCGCTGGAGGGGCTGCTGCGACGCTGGGCCCGCACGCACGTGCCGTTCGTGGGAGCGGACCCCGCGGCGCGGTGGGGCCTGCCGGAGGCCGTCGTCGAGCAGGCGCTGCTGCGGCTTGCCGCTCGCGGCGACGTGGTGGCCGGCGCGTTCCGGCACGGCGTCTCCGAGCGCGAGTACTGCCATCCGGACGTGCTCCGGACCCTGCGCCGGCGTTCGCTCGCGCTGCTGCGCCGTGAGGCCGAGCCCGTGTCGCCGGAGGTGCTGGCGCGGTTCCTTCCGGCCTGGCACGGCGTCGGCTCTGAGGCCAGGGGCCTGGATCGCATGCTGGAGTGCGTCCACACGCTCCAGGGGCTGGCGCTGCCCGCCTCGGTGATCGAGCGCGACGTGCTGAGCGTCCGGATGGCGGGCTACGGGCCCGGCCTCCTGGACGAGCTGGTGGCGATGGGCGAGGTGGTCTGGGTCGGCCGCGGCGCCCTGGGCTCCGGCGACGGGCGGGTCGCGCTGTACCTGCGCGCCGACGCGCCCCGGCTCGCGCCCGAGCCGGCCGAGCCGCCGCCAGGCGAGCTGCACGCAAAGCTGCGCGCGCACCTCGAGCTGCGGGGGGCGTCCTTCTTCCGGGACCTGTACCTGGGCGCGGGCGGCGGGGACCAGGAGGCGGTGCTGGACGCGCTCTGGGACATGGTCTGGGCCGGCGAGGTCACGAACGACACGTTCGCGCCCCTGCGGGCGCCGGTCGGATCGGCGAAGCGCTCCGCCCCCGCCCGCCGGGCCCCGCTGCTGCGTCTCGGTCAGCCACGGGCCGCGGGCCGCTGGTCGCTGGTGCGCGAGCTGCTACTGCCGGCGCCCCCCTCCACGGAGCGGCTCCATGCCGAGGCGATGACGCTGCTCCAGCGGCACGGCGTCCTGACCCGGGAGGCCGTCGTGGGAGAGGGCTGGCCTGGCGGCTTCGCCGGCCTCTACCCCGTCCTGCGGGCGATGGAGGAGGCCGGCCGCGCTCGCCGCGGCTACTTCGTCGACGGCCTGGGCGGCTCGCAGTTCGCGCTGCAGGGGGCGGTGGACCGGCTGCGGGCGGCGCGCGACGCCGACGGCACGGTCGTGGCGCTGGCGGCCACCGACCCGGCCAACCCCTACGGGGCCGCGCTGCCCTGGCCTGCGGGCGAGGCGGAGGCGGGCCGGATGGCGCGCGCGGCGGGGGCGTTCGTCGTGCTGGACGGCGGCGAGGTTCGGCTCTACCTGGAACGAGGGGGGAGGTCGCTACTGACGCGGGGCGCCGTGGACGTCGAGCACGTGCGGGCGCTGGCGGCGGCTGCGATCCGCACCGGCCGGGTTGAGGTGCAGCGCGTGGACGGGGCGCCGGTGCGCCAGTCGCCGCTGGCGCCGGCGCTCATCGAGGCCGGCTTCGGCCAGTCTCCCCGCGGCCTCGTGCTCTGGCGGCGCTGACCCTCCGCATGGTCAGCTCGGCGATCTGGAACGGCGCCACCCGCGCGACGGGCCCGTCGGCCACCGAGCGCAGGCCCGCCTCCGCCAGGTCCCGCGATCGGGGGTCGACCGGCGCCGGCTCCGGGCCGAGCCCGTACAGCCGGCAGACCACCTCCTGCCCGCGGACGCAGAGTGCGGTCGCGTGGAGCCGGCGGTCCGGCAGCGCCAGGACCTCGCGGCTGGGCGGCAGCGGTCCCTCCCGGGCCTGCGCCGGCACGGCGGCCGTCCGCGCGTTGTAGGCGCGAGCGAGGCCCGGCACGTCTGCTTCGCGCCAGTCGCCCTGGTGGGGCACGACCGCGCAGCGGATGACGTGTGTGCCGGTGAGGCGCTGGTCGAAGGCCCGTGGCCAGTCGTGGCGCCACATCCGGCTGCCGATCGCTTCGGTGTCCTCGCCCCACGCGAACAGGTTCGTGAGGGTTCCATCGGAGACCCAGTGCTTCGGCGTGCCCTGGTGCAGGTACGCCAGTCCGCGGCTGCCGTCGGAGACGTCCGTCCAGCTCGCGGGCAGGAACGGCAGTCCCTCGAGCGGCGCGACCACCCCGAAGGCGATGTCGTGGACGGCCTCGCCCGCGACGGCGAGCGGCCAGCGGACGCAGAGCTTGGTGTCGTCGTCGTAGAAGGTGCCCACGCTGGCCTGGTCGAACGTGAACGTCCACTCGAGGTCGATGCGCGCCAGTTCGTGGAAGAGGTCCACTGCCAGCGCGACGCGAATGCGGGGGCCCAGGTCGAGCTCCGTCTTGAGGGTGAGTCCGAGCCCGTGACGTCGAACAGCTGCCGGCCGTCGCCGCTCGCAGGCCAGCGGCCGCGGGCGGCGCCCCGGACGCTGCCAGTCGAGCCGCTCGCCGAGGTCCGGCCGGCGCGGGCTGACGCCGGCGCTGTCGGTGGCGGTGAGCCGGTTGCCGCACAGGGGCGCCGGCCCGATCAGCTCGTCGCCGGTCGGCACCAGCGTGAGGGATGTGAACGTCCCGTCCGGCTCGATGACCGCCCGGTAGGAGGCGTTCGCGAAGACGACTTGCTCGACCGTGGGCTCCGGACCCGAAGCGGTGCTCGCGGGGTGCAGCCGGTACGTCGCGTAGCCGGCGCCGATGAAATCCGCAAGGAACCGGAGGCGCCCGGCGTCCGCGTCGGCGGGGACGGCGGCGCCAGCCGAGCCGGTCACCGCGACCGGAGCGGAGGGCGCCGTCACGAGAACCCGGCAGGGGTGCGGCACCGCGTTGAACACCACCAGCCGCTCGCCGGGCCCGGACCCGCAGTCGACGCTGGAGACCACGGCCTGCGCCGCCTCGCCGGCCAGCTGGTCGGCCGTATGGACGGCCTCCTCCAGCCGGAGCACCGCGCGGTCCCGCAGCTCCGGAGCGCAGAAGCAGGCTACGTCGTGGTGCTGCGCGGCCAGGATGGTCCGCCAGGCGTGCTCGAGGGCGGCGGCGGGGCGGCCGAGCAGCGCGAAGGCCAGGGCGCCGAGCCCCTCCGCGAGAAGGGCCGACGCCTCGGCCCTGCGTCCGACACGCGTCAGCTCCTCGGCCCGGATGCCCTCGACGTAGCTCCAGCTGGACGAGAACCGCGCCCGACCCCTCGGCGGGTGCCGGCGCAGCCGCTCCGGGAGGACGTCGTCCAGCAGGACCAGCTCGACGTCGCGGTGGCGTTTCCGCCACTCATCGTCGATCTCGACCAGGTCCTGGATCTTCACGAACAGCGAGGGGGCGGAGAGGCGGCCGGCCATCTCCTCCGTCGCCAGCCAGTCGTCGACGGTGCCGCTTCGGGGCAGCTGCAGGAACAGCGGCACCCGGCTGCCGTCCAGGCCCTCCCACTGAACGAACTCGTGGCCCTCCACGAAGCGCGGGCCGTGCCAGTCGAGGATGACGAGGTCCCCGCCCTCGAGCCAGCGCACGGTGGTGGCGAAGCGGGGGACGGCCGCGAACCCGATGCCGAACGCGCGCAGCAGCTGCGGAACCTGGTCGTGGACGCTCGCCTCCTGATGGGCGTAGGTGCCGACCCGCCACCCGAGCAGGTCGCGGTTCACGCGGGCGCCGTGCTCGAACTGGCGGTAGTTGGCCTCCGAGCTCTGGACCTGCAGGTGCGGCTGCGCGTACGTCCCGTTGTAGAACGCGACTCGTCCCGCCGCCGCCAGCTCGCGCAGCTCGGCGAGCACGTCCGGGCCGTCCTCCGCCAGCTGCTCCAGCTCGAGGCCGGACCACTCGTACCCGAGCCGCAGGTCTGGATGCCGGTGCAGCGCCGCGATGTTGCGCCGCACGCGCTCCACGTAGTCGTCGATGGACGACTCGCCCCAGGGCGGCGTGCGCTCCGCGCAGGTGGCGCACTCCCGGATGATGAGGTACATCGGATGCTGCGCCAGCGCGTACTGCCATCGCCCCATGGATGTCAATGATCCGGTGGACGGCCGTGCCGGAGGGTGACACCATCTGGCGCGTCGCGGCCGGCCTGCGTGAGCGGGTCGGCGGCGGCACGGTCAGCGCTGCCTCGCCTCAGCGGTTCGAGCGGCTGGTGGGTCAGCGCCTGGAGGCGGTCGAGCCGGTCGGCAAGCATCTGCTGATGCGCTTCAGCGGCGGCTGGACGCTCCACTCGCACCTGCGCATGACCGGTTCCTGGCACGTCTACCGGCCCGGAGAGCGCTGGCGCCGGCCGCGGCAACTGGCCCGCGTCGTGCTCACGTTCCCGGACTGGGAGGCGGTGTGCTTCGCGGCCCCCGTCCTCGAGCTCGTGCGGGACGCCCGGGCGCCGGTTCGGCACCTCGGCCCGGACGTGCTGGCCGATGAGTTCCCGATCGACCAGGTCGTGGCGCGCGCGAGGTCGGTGGGACCGGTCGCGCTGGGAGAGCTCCTGCTCGACCAGCGCGTCTGCAGCGGGATCGGCAACGTCTACAAGTGCGAGACGCTCTGGGAGCGGCGGCTCGACCCGTGGCGATCGAGCTCGGAGCTGAGCGACGAGGAGCTGGCGGAGGTGTTCGCGACGGCCAGGGGCTACCTGCGCCAGAACGTCGTGCGGGCGGCGCCCCGCCGCTTCGGCCACCGCGCGGGCGCGGTCCACGGACGGAGCGGGCGGCCGTGCCCGCGGTGCGGCGCCGCCGTCAGGGTCCGCGCCCAGGGCGCCGACGCCCGACTCACGTACTGGTGCCCCGCCTGCCAGCGCTGACGCAGCAAAACGGCTGTAACGCTCTGCTCACTAGACATGTCACTGTGTCGGGTGTATTTTCCACTCGCCGCTTCCACCGCATTGGACAAGGGGAGTAACGAGGTATGCGAACCAGAGTGTGGCCGGCCGTGGCCGTCGCGATCCTGATCGGAGCCGCGTGCGGGGGAACGCCGGCGCCGGCCTCGTCGCCGCAGTCGGGACAGGCCAAGAACGTTGGCAGCGTGGCGTTCGTGTCGTCACAGGGCACGCCCGCCAACGAGGGCCAGAAGATGAACAGTCAGGTGCTTGCCGGTTTCAACGGTCAGGCCGACTTCATCAGCGGCCCGACCGCCGCGCAGGACGTCGACAAGGTCACCGCCGAGCAGAAGGCCGGCAAGGGCACGATCGACGTGCTCGCGCTGCAGCACGGCGACTTCACGACGCTGGGCGCGAGCGACGCGCTGATGGACGTGACGCCACTGCTGCAGCGGCTCCAGAAGGACCGCCAGTTCCCGCAGGCCCTGATCGACTACGGCAAGCTCGGCACGAGCAAGCAGTACTACATCCCCTGGCTGCAGGCCACGTACATGATGGCGGTCAACAAGAAGGCGCTGCAGTACCTGCCCAAGGGCGATGACGTCAACAACCTGACTTATGACCAGGTGATCGCGTGGGGCCAGGCCATCCAGAAGGCGACCGGTGAGCGCATGTTCGGCCTGCCTGCCGCGCCCGGGACCCAGGCCAGCCTGATCCATCGCTTCCTGCAGGGCTACGCGTACCCCTCCTACACGGGCGGCGAGGTCACGGGCTTCAAGTCGCCGCAGGCCGTGCAGATGTGGGAGATGCTGAAGCGGCTGTGGGCGGTCACGAACCCGCAGTCGACCACGTACTCGCAGCTCCAGGATCCGCTTCTGAGCGGCGACGTCCTGTTCGGCTGGGACCACCAGGCGCGCCTCCAGAACGCGCTCCAGCAGCAGCCGGACCAGTTCCAGACGGTTCCGGCGCCGAAGGGCCCGAAGGGCCTCGGCTTCATGTCCGTGGTGGTCGGCCTGGCGATCCCGAAGACCGCGCCGAACGTGGCCGGCGCCGAGGCACTGATCGACTACCTCACCCAGTCGAAGAACCAGATCGCGGCCGGGTCCGCCATCGGCTTCTTCCCGGTGGTGCAGGGCGTCAAGCTGACGGGTTCCCAGGTGCCGCCCTACCTGAACGCCGAGGCCGGCGTGGCCGCGAAATACGCGTCCGACAAGAACGCCGTGGTGGCGCTGCTGCCGGTCGGTCTCGGGTCCACCAGCGACCAGTTCACGCTCGCCTACCAGGACACGTTCACGCGCATCGTCCTGCGCAACGAGGACATCCAGACGGTGCTCAACGACGAGGCGGGCAAGCTGCAGACGTTGCTCAACACGGCCAAGGCGGCGTGCTGGCCACCCGACCCGCCCAGCACGGGAACGTGTCAGATCAAGTAGGCGCGGCGGCGATCCCGCGCGTGGGGCGCCGCCCCGCGCGCGGGCTCCGCGCCCGTATGCGGCCGCTCGTGCCGTACCTGCTCATGGCGCCGGCCATGCTGTTCCTGGCGTACTTCCTGTTCTGGCCGGCGCTGGGCGCGTTCGGTGTGGCGTTCCAGACCGCGCAGGGCGAGTGGACGCCGGCCAACATCCAGGCGCTCGTGCGCGACACCGACTTCGGGCTGGCCGTGCGCAACACGTTCCTGCTGCTGGTGATCATCATCCCGCTCGAGTTCACGATCGCCCTGGCGATGGCGGTGCTGGCGCAGAGCCGCCTGCGCGGCCGCGGCTTCTTCCTGTACGTGTGGAGCTTTCCGCTGGCCGTCTCGGACCTGGCCGCCGGCCTGGTCTGGCTCTCGATCTTCACCTCGCATGGCTACCTCAACTCGGCGCTGCAGGGCGCCCACGTGATCCAGCACCCGATCGGCTTCCTGAACTACGACAACCTGCCCGGCCTGCTGCTGGCCGTGGTGGCGGCCGAGACCTGGCGCTCGATCTCGCTCGTGATGGTCGTGATCATGTCAGGCATCCAGGTGATCCCACCCGAGATGGAGGAGGCCGCGGCCATCCTGGGCGCCGGCGCCTGGAACCGCTTCACCAAAGTGACGCTGCCGCTGCTCAAGCCGACGCTTCAGGTGGGCCTGATGCTGCGCACGACCACCGCCTTCCAGGTGTTCGCCGTCGTGCTCGCGCTGACGGGCTCGGGCCTGCCCGTGCTGGCTACCCGGACCGAGACCTGGGCGTACGCCCACAACTACCAGATGGCGGCCGCGTACGCCGTGCTGCTCCTGATGCTGTCGTCGGTTGCCACGGTGGCGTACCTGACGTTCCTGCGCACGCCCCGCGAGGTGTTCCAGCGATGAGCACGGCGGTGGCGACCCACGGCGCCGCGGCCGTGCGGGTGCGGCGCGTCGCGCCCGGCCGGCTGCTGCTCTACGGCTGCGCCGTGCTCATCACGCTCTTCATGCTGACGCCGGTCTACCTGATCGCGCTGGCGGCGTTCTCCCCTGCGCAGGCGATCTTCGACTACCCGCGCGCGCTGCTCCCGACCTCGGGCCTCTCGCTGGACAACGTCCGCTTCTTCCTGACGTTCGGGGGCATCCTCCCCGCGCTCCGGAACTCGCTGGTGGTGGGTCTGCTGACGGTCGTGTTCTCGCTGCTGCTGGGCTGTCCGGCCGGATACTCGCTGGCGCGGTACTGGTTCCGGGGCAAGAACGTGGCGCAGCTGCTGCTGGTCAACGTGCGCGCCATCCCGATCGTGATCATCTCGATCCCCCTGCTGGTCACGTTCATCGAGTGGGGCCTGTACGACACCGTCCTGTCCGTGGCGCTGGTCCACACCGCGATCACGCTGCCGCTGACCATCCTGATCACCGCCAGCGTCTTCCTCCGGGTCCCGGCGGAATGGGAGGAGGCGGCCATGTCGCTGGGCACGAGCCGGTTCGGCGCCGTGACGCGCGTCGTGCTGCCCAACAGCGTGCCCGGTCTCGCCGCTGCGGCGCTCTTCGCGTTCGTCACGTCCTGGAACGAGGTGTTCGTGGCGGTCATCCTGACCCTGCGCAGCCCGACGCTGCCGGCCGCGATGGTGCAGCAGCTCTCGGATTCACCGCTCACGTTTCGGTTCGCCGCCGGGCTGTGCCTGACGGTCCCGGCGTTCGTGTTCATCTTCTTCATGCGGCCGTACCTGTTCAACGCGTTCGGCGTCGGGGGCAAGTGATGGCGGAGATCCGAATCGAGCAGATCAGCAAGCGCTACACGGGCGTGGTCGCCCTGGACGACGTCTCCCTGATGGTGCACGACCAGGAGTTCATGGTCCTGCTGGGGCCAAGCGGGTGCGGCAAGACCACGCTGCTGCGGCTGATCGCCGGCTTCGAGCAGCCCGACGCCGGCGCCATCCTGATCGACGGCAGGGACGTCACGGACGTGCCCCCGGGCAGGCGCGGGCTGGCGATGGTCTTCCAGAGCTACGCGCTGTTCCCCCACCTGAAGGTGTTCGACAACATCGCGTTCGGGCTGCGCATGCACCACGTCGGGCGCGACGACGTGCGTCGCCGCGTCGACGGAGCCGCCGAGCTGATGCAGATCACCAGGCTGCTGGACCGGTTCCCGATGCAGCTCAGCGGCGGCCAGCGCCAGCGCGTGGCCGTGGCGAGGGCGCTGGTGATGGAACCGGCGGTGATCCTGATGGACGAGCCGCTGAGCAACCTCGACGCGCTCTTGCGGCTGCAGATGCGCGCGGAGCTGAAGCGCCTGCTCCAGGAGGCCCGGACGACGACGGTCTACGTGACCCACGACCAGGTCGAGGCGCTGAGCATGGGCGACCGCACCGCCGTCATGCGGGACGGGCGGATCCTCCAGGTCGACACCCCGATGATGGTCTACGACCACCCGGGCCACGTCTTCGTCGCTCAATTCATCGGCACGCCGCCCATGAACGTGCTGCGCGGGCGAATGGGCGATCGCGCGGTCGAGGTCGAGGGGCACGTGCTCCCCGTCGGGATCCAGGACGGCTTCCAGCCGGGCGAGGAAGTCACGTTCGGCGTGCGCGCGGAGAACATCGCGGTGTCGCACGAGGACGGTGAGGGCGCGCTGCCCGCCGAGGTGGGCGTCGTGGAGCCGCTGGGCTCGCACCTGCTGCTGACGCTGGCGCTGGGCGGGCAGTGGCTGAAGGTGGCGACGCGGACGGACTTCGCGGTCAAGCCGCACGACCAGGTGTGGCTGCGCCCGGAGCAGGGTTCGATCCGCCTGCTGGGCCGGCCGGAGGAGGACGGCTAGCGGCTCGCTGCGCGTGAGAGTCCCGTCAACCGCCGATCGACCACCCTGACGCGCAGCTAGCCGGGAAGCACAGGCTCGGGCTCAGGCCGACGCGGTGCGGCGGGCCGCCTCCACCACCCGCCGCACGGTCGGCAGGTACCAGCCTTCCACCGACGCCGGCGGGTACGGCGTGTCCCAGGCGGTCACGCGCGCGATCGGGGCGTCCAGCGAGTAGAACGCCTCCTCCTGCAGGGT
>Ga0066903_100005103_pt1 | contig 11306 bp, 10 predicted proteins | sample PanSoiMetaGPlot1_FD_67491 | JGI IMG/M metagenome (GOLD analysis project Ga0066903, IMG submission 67491) | Tropical forest soil microbial communities from Panama analyzed to predict greenhouse gas emissions - Panama Soil - Plot 1 (version 2) | ecosystem: Environmental > Terrestrial > Soil >...
CCCAGCGTCTGCTCGACGGACATGAACAGAAGCGTCCCGAAAACGGAGACGTCGCCCTGGCCGCCTGGACAGACGACCGAGGTCACCAGCCGCGGCTTGCCGGCACTCTCAATGTCGTAGGCGTTGAACCCGTGAAAGCTTCCGAGCACGGCGTATTTGCCGTCGAACGCGAGATCGGAATTCGAGAAGCTCAAGATCTTCGTCATCGCCGCTCGTGACGCGATGACGGCCGGATCAGTGGCCGGTAGCTTGTCGTCGACCGGAGGCGGGATCGCCGAGCCCGCCGGAGCGGCGGGGTCGAAGAAGCCGGTCGGCTTCGGAAGGCTTGCGACCAGTTCGAGATTGCGGGCGGCGACGCCGGCATTGCGAAGGCCGGCCTTCAGGCCGACACGCGGATCGTTTGCATGAGACGCCGGCGGCTGGGCCGCGATATCCGCGGCCAGCAAGACCGCCAATCCCGACGCACAGAGCAGAACTGATTTCATTTCTCCAACTCCTCGAGCATTGCGCTCATGCGAGCAATTTCCGCCCGCTGGTCGGCGTCCACATCCGAGGCGAACATGAAGACTTCTGGTTCCTGCCCGGCGCCCGGATGCGAAAACAGATCGGCCACCATCTCGAGCGCCCCACCATGGTGCTTGATCATCCCCTCAAGAAACAGCCGGTCGAACGTCGTCTCTTTGGCGGCAGCGAGACGATCCATCTCTTCAGGCAGAAGCATTCCGGGCATGAGCGTCGCGCCGTGCATATGCATCGCGTGCATGTCCGGCACGGATTGACCGCGGTTTGTCAGCCAGCGCTGCATCATCCGGATTTCATCGTTCTGGGAGATGGCGATGCGCTCGCCCAGTCGTTTCATCGGGGCGCTGGTCGTATGCGTCGGGATGAGATCGGTCATTTCGATGGCCTGTTGATGGTGTCCGATCATCCCCTGCATGAACGCGATGTCCGCTGCGGTCGCTTGAACGGCGTGAAGATCCGTCGCCTGTTGTCTACTGATGTCGCGAGTCGGTTCGCCGGGCCGCCCCGGCTGGACGAGCGGAGCTGGCGTACCGTCAGTGCGGCAAGACACCGAAAGCACTGCCAGCGCAGTACTGGTCAGCAATTGGGCGATAGATCGGGAGAGGCTGGCCACGCCTGCGCCAGTCTATTCTGCTTCGGCCGCGCCGGTGTCGCCGGAGTTGACTACGAAATGGCCGCTTCGGAGGCCTTCAGGAAGTCTCGAATTTGGCCGTGTCCAGCATGGTCGGCCCAACCGGCTGGCGTGTTGCCGACCTTTTGATCTCTGATATTGACGTTTGCTCCGTGCTGGATCAGGAACTCGATCATCTGCTGATGGCCGTTCAGAGCGGCGTAATGCAGACCTGTTCCCGCGTAATCAAATCCGCCGGGAATCACGTCGATTTCCGCGCCGCGCTTCAACAGCACTTGCGCGGCGTCGATGTGACCATGCATGCAGGCATACACGAACGCGTTGTTGAGAATGCCCTGACGGTCATTTCGCCATGAACTGAATTTCGCTGCGAGTTGCCGCTTGCCGTCGGGTCCAAAATTGGAATTCTCGATCACACGCAAGTCGCCCCAGGGCCAATTGATCGTGCCAGCCTCAGACTTCAGACTGCCGTCGCTGTTGAAGAAACACTCAATGAGATCCACCCGTCCCAGCCCGGCTGCGATTCTAAGGTTCTGAATTGTGGCGCCGCGTTCAAGGAGCAGACGGATCACCCGGCCGCTGTTCCAATACAACGCTTCTTCAAGCGGCGACCAGCCGCCGGTGCCATTGACAGCAGCGCCCGAATCGAGGAGCAACTCGGCCACTTCAACGTTGTCGCAACTGGCACAGGCGCCGAGCGGTCCGTTCAGCTCTGCTCCCGCATCGACCAGGAGTCTTGCCATCGCCACCCGGTTCGGCGAGTTCGTTCCATCGAGAACCAGGCATTGAAGCAGCGTGGGATGACTCTTTGAAGACCGCGATGTCGCCAGCGCGGGATCCGCGCGAACAAGGTCGTGCAGGCGTTGAAGATCGTCGGATTTGATTGCCGCGATCGCCGGATGAAACTTTGCGTCCATCGTTTGAGGTCTCCGCCATCGCGCTCCGCCTATGGACGATTCGGTAGTTGGGTCCCATATTCGGCGACCAGTCGCCTCGCTGCAAGCTCAGCCCCGTCCCAACGAACTTCATTGGCGAGGCTTCGCGCTCGAATGGCCACAGCGCGATCGAGTACCTGCCGAAGCGCGCCGGTCAGCGACTCGTCCGCCATCGTGGCATACGGGGCCGTGGTCCCAACTCCGAGAGCCGCGATTCGGCCGGCCCAGTAGAACTGATCGCTGAACATCGGTGTGATGACCTGAGGGACGCCAGCGCGAGCTGCAGTGGCGGTGGTGCCGGCGCCGCCATGATGGATGACGGCGGCGACCCGCGGAAAAAGAACGTCGTGACTGACATCCCCCACAGCGATGCAGTCGCGCATCTCGTCAATCAGGTCTAGATCCGCCCAACCTCTGGAGATGATGATTCTGCGTCCGGCCGCACGCGCGGCCGCGATCACCCGACGGCCCGCCTCGCCTCCAGCGGGCATGCTGCCGAAGCCGACGAAGATGGGCGGTTCACCGCTGTTCAGGAATTCATCGAGTTCCACGGGAAGTGGTGTGCGATCGGCGAACACCCATGTGCCCGTCTGAAAGATCTTCCGCCCCGGAGTGGCGGGCACCGGTGCAAGTGCGGCGTCCGCGGCGAGCCAGGTGTGATCCGTGAGGACATAGTTGAGCACATCGTCGATCGGATCCAAGCCGAGCCGGCCGCGATTCTGATTGATGCGCGCGAGCGCGCGCTCGTTCCACGCACCGGCCGTGTTGCGCCACTGCTCCTCGATCGTCGTGGGCGAAGCCGTGCCGATCGCCTGGCCTGGTAACGGTGGCGGCGCGAGGTCTGGCGACGGCAGCGCCACCGGCGCGTAGACGGCGGTCACACAGCCAATGCCAGCGTGTTCGGCGATCGACGGCGCTGCGTATTGGTGCGCGTTCGCACCAACGATGACATCGCAGCCGTCGACGGCGGCACCGATGGTTTGGAACTGATCCGTAATGAGGTCCGGCATCGATTCGCGCAGTCGACGCAGCTCCTCGGCGGTGAGCTTCGGGGCCGTCCCGCCCTTGTTCGCCGGTGCGCGCATTTCGACGCCCATAGGCACCGCTTCGAGTCCGAGGCTTCTGGCCCAGTCCACGAAGTTCGGCGAGACGCACAGTCGCACCGCGTTCCCGAGTTTTTGCAGTTCAAGCGCCAAAGCGAGCGCGGGTTGCACATCGCCCCGAGTTCCGACGGCTGCTAAAAGTGCGCGCATGGTCGTTTATCAGCCTGTGCACTGTAACATCGCCCGGGCTTGAAGAGGTTCGCTCGACACGACGATCGACGCAGAAATCGCGGAAATTATTTGGCTCTGCGAGTTCAGCGAGTTCTGCGTTGATCGTGTTACTCCGCTCGCAAGGCGAGGACGGGATCCACGCGGCACGCACGCCGTGCTGGCAGGTAGCTGGCGATAAACGCTACTGCAAGCATTGAGCTGGACACCAGAAACCAGGTTGAGAGGTCGAGCGGGCTGACGCCGAAGAGCATGGCGGAAAAGAATCTCGAGATCGCGAACGCGCCAAAGAGTCCAACGACCATTCCGCAGATGGCCGGAAGCAACCCGAATCGAAGCATGAGGCTGGTGACGCTGGCCGCCGAAGCGCCAAGGGCGGCGCGAATGCCGATCTCCACTGTGCGTTGCACAACTGAGTGCGCGATCACGGCATAAATGCCCGCCAGCGAAAGTATCAGAGCGACTACCGCGAAGGTTGACAACAGGATCGTCGAGAATCGGCGCGGCGCTAGCGACTCGGCAATGAGCTGAGTCATGGGTTTCACGTCGAACACAAAGGCATCTTTATCGATGTCGACGATTCGGCGGTGCATTTCGCGAAACAGCGGCAGCGGATCATGCTCGGTTCGCAGCAGCAGCGTGATCGCGGATTGAGGGTAGAGTCCTTCTGGCAGGTAGAACTCGTTGCCGGAGGCTTCGTCCAGTCCGGTGTAGCGCACATCGTCCGCGACCCCGACGATCACCGATGGTGTGCTCTTCCATCCCATCTGCACTTTGTGACCGACCGCATTCTGTCCGGGCCAAAAGCGCTCGGCTACCGTGCGATTCACGATGACAGATGGAAGGCTGCCAATCTCACCAACTTCATCGCGTTCGTCATAGTCCCGGCCCGACAAGATGGGGATTTTCATGACGCGAAAATATCCGGGACTGACGACGCGAAGCCGGCCGGACGGCTGATCGACCGGCGCCATCGGGTGTCCCTCGACGATGAAAGACGTATAGAAGCTGCCGACGTGCATCGGAACGCCCTGGATGACCGCGGCATCACGGACGCCCGGCATCGCCTGCAACGAACGCATCACGTCACGCGAAAAAACAACGTTGTGTCTCCATTCGAACTTATTGTTCGGAAGTGAAATCGTCATCGTGAGCAGGTTTGACGTGTCGAAGCCGGGATCGACTTGCCACAAACGGTTTGCGCTCTTCACCATCAGCCCGCTGGCGATCAACAGCATGAGCGTCATCGCCACTTCGACCGCGACGAGTGTGGCGACAAATCGCTGCCGCCCGCGGCCAGCTGTAAAGGCGCGTCCTTCGACCTTCATCGCGTCCGCTGGATAGGCCGATGCGAAGCGCAACGCCGGGACAATTCCGACGATGAAGGCGGTGAGCAACGCGACGAGTAAGGTGAAGAGCAACACGGTGCGGTCTACGGCCGCGTTTTGTGCCAGCGGGACGCCCGGGGGAATCAGCGGTCGCAGCAGTAACAGGCTGCCGTACGCCAGGCCGACTCCGATCGCACCTGCCGGCAGCGCCATCAACGCAGATTCAGTCAGAAACTGCCGCACGATGCGAAGTGTTCCCGCGCCGATGGCGGCGCGAATGGCCACCTCCTTCTGACGCGCTGCCGCGCGAGCGAGAAGCAGATTGGCCACGTTTCCGCATGCCACGAGCAGCACACAACCGGTGCAGGCAAACAGCAGCCATAACACCTGACGCGACCCGCCCAGCACCTGATCGCGCAGAGGGACGACACGAACGCTGAGACCGTTGTTGGTTTCTGGATGCGACACCGCAAGCGTGCGGGAGATCGTGTCCATTTCCGCCTGGGCCTGGTCGAGCGATACGCCCGGCCGCAATCGCGCGATCGCATCGAGGTCGCCGTTGTCGCGCTTGGTGGGATCAAGACCATCCGATGCCCAGAAATCCACGGAATCGCTGACGCCGGCGACGCCCAGATTGAAGTCGGCGCTGAGCGGCGGAAAATGCACATCGGCCAGCGCGATGCCGACTACAGAGAACGGCGTGGAGCCGACCCGGCTCAAATTGATGATGTTCAGATCGAGCAACCGGCCGAGCAGGCCGGCGTCCGATGCGAAGCGGCGCCGCCGCAGGCCCTGGCCGATGACAATCTCCGGCTTCACCTGGCGCGGGTCGCTCGAAGCGAACGTGCGGCCTTGAAGCGGCACGCCCAGAACTTTGAAGAACTCCGGCGTGGTGCGGAGCCCGCGCAGGCGTTCGCTTCGGTCGTGTCCGATGAGATCGACCGTCCACCATCGATAGGCCGCAATGGCTTCGAACGATTTCGCCTGTGCCTGCCAGTCGATCAGATTGGCCGGCGCAACGGTCGTCCAGAACACCCCGTGCGACGGATTCATCGGGCGGAGGATGACCAGGCGGTCCGCGTCAGGGTATGGAAGACGACGGATCAGCATCGCGTCGCCGACGCTGAAAATCGCCGCGTTCGCGCCGACACCGATAGCGAGGCTCACAACCGCGATGACCGTCGCGATGCCGCCGTGTCTGAGCGTCCGGAGAGCGTAATGAAAGTCTGCAGCCAACCCGCGCATGCGAGAACCGCGTCAGCACCGTGCACTGTACCATCGGCCCGGGCTCGAAGGCGGTTCGCAAGACACGACGATCGACGCAGAATCCGCAGAGATCGCAGAAAATATTTGGCTCTGCGATTTCAGTGAGTCTGTGCGTTGATTGTGATCTACCGGAAGGCAGGTGGAATGGTTGGCAGCGGCGTCGATTGATCCGCACGGCTGTCGGTGACTTGCAGGTCAAGCTGCGGCGTGTTCAGGGCTGCGGCTTCGGAGTCGGTGAGGAAGGCCCTTGCGCGTAAGCCAGAAATCAGCCCTCGATACCGCAAGATCGCATCATCGCGGAATCGCGTCGCTTGCCGGACGAACTCGTCTGCCGTGGTCCAGCGAATAGATAGCGACTGTTCTGGCTGGAGGAGCCTGGTGCGTTGCGCATTGGCATCCAGCAATCGCGTGATATATTCAACTCGGTCGAGGTTCGTTGGTCCATAAGTTTCGTGCGACCAGACAGGGTACTGGAACTGGTTATAGACAATCCGCGAGTAGTAAACGGGGTGCGGCCCATTCGATAACACGACCACACCGGCGCGCGGCAACGATTCAAAGCCGTAGAACGCATGCGGCGGAAAGCCCTCTGGGTTCTGTCCGATCCCGTCTCCCACCGAAGCACTGCCGAAGCCACCGACCACGCCGACGCCAGCTGCATCCGATGCAGTTACGGACAACTGAAACCGTAACTTCGTGAGGACTTCGGCGGCGAAGCCAGCTTGCTTGCGTTCAAGCAAGTGGTTGGCGATGGCGTACCAGGAATAGCCCGAGGCATCTTTGAGGAGATCTACGAGAACAGGCCCGCTGTCCCTCGAGAACCCGAGCAGAATCAGCGTCTGGATGGGCCAGCCTGCGTAGTAGCTTCTGAGCACGGAGGATTGGAAATCCGCGCCCAGTTGCACGCCGGCATCGAGGAGCGCCGCAATCATCGCGCCGCGTTCGACGGGTTGTGCGACAACCGGCGATTTCAGCAACACCTCGAGATCCGGGATCGCTTCGCGCACGCGGAATTCCGCGCTGTTGAAGGCACCCCAGGCAACGTCTGCTGGATCACTTGAATGGAGCTGACGCTGAACTTCCGCCGCGGTTGCTCGGTAAGCGGCGGGCAACGGAGGTCCGCTTTGTCTCGCCGAGATGCCGCACAGCGAGCAACCCAATACGCACGACAGGGTGAGGACCGGCCGTCGCGACATCGCCAGATATAGACCCCGCAAGCAGCGATTTGGCCGTCAAGCCGCGATCACAAATCCGTCAGCTATCATCTTGACGTGACGAGTCTCGTCCGCTCCGAGCAGACACCTGACGCCGACCTGGAGATGCTCCGCGCACGAATGACGTCGCTCGAGGCCGTCCTCAGCGAGCGCAGCGCCGATGTTGCACGGGTGAAATCAAGCCTCGACGCTTTTACGATCCGCTACCGGCAGGAGGTCGGCCTGCTGCACGAGGAGCTCGACGAGCTCGAACGCGCGATTGACGAGGCCGAACAAGGCGAGCGCGCGAAACGGCCACAGCCGGCACCCGGCGATCCCGCGACCGCCCCATCCAGTCCGACGATTGGAACCCAACCCCGCTACACGTCCGACGCCGTTCGCAAACTGTTTCGGGACGTAGCCAAAGCCATTCATCCAGATCTCGCGCACGACGAGCTGACGCGCGATCGGCGTCACTTCCTCATGATCGAAGCCAATCGCGCCTACGCGCTGGGCGACGAGGAGCAGCTCCGCTCGATCCTTCAGTCGTGGGAAAAGAGCCCTGAGGCCGTCCAGGGCAGCGACTTCGATGCCACGCAGCTGCGCCTGACTCCGCCGTATTGCGCAGATTGAGGAGCAGCTGAACGTGTGCGGCATCGAACTCGCCGCGTTCAAAGATACGCCGATGTGGAAGTTGAAGGTGATGGTGGACGAAGCGTCCGGACGCGGCAAGGATCTGGTGCGTGACATGGTGACGCGTTTGAGAAGCGACATCATGGTTGCGAGAAATCGCCTTGCCGCGATTGAGTGGCAGCCGCCCTCAACCCTGAACTCTGATCGCTAGGTCCCGGACCACTTCCCTGTAACGAAGTCCGCTTCGTTGTCGCCCGGCCATGGTGGCATGGTGATCGCCACCGCGGCCAGCGGCACGCGACCGACGCATCTGAACTGAAAGTGCGTACCGAGTGGGATGGTCACGCAGACACCTGGCTCGACGCGAACGATGTCCTCAGGGCCGCCACTCTGCTTGCGCCACATCTCTCCTTCGCCCGACAGAAAGAACCAGATTTCCTCCACGGTCCGGTGTGTCACCGCCCTGGAGGTTCGTCCAGGCTGCAATTCAAAATGCGCCATGCTGCCAGCCGGCCGCTGAAGAAGCAGACGCACTTCGGATCCGTCCGGCGCGATCGCATCGGCCGCGTCAGGCAATCGTTTGGTTTCAAAGCGGTTCATCATCACAGCATGACTCGGCCAATATTCCGTCACTGAGCTCACGTGGTTACGCAAATCCCGCCGGCCGTTCGCGCGCGACATTGAACGCGCGCTCGAGCGCGACGCCCACCTGTCCGATCAGCCCCTCGTCGAACAGCCGTCCGAGAATCGTGATGCCGTGAGGCACGCGACGTGGGGGATTGAACGTCGGAAGCGGGTGTGCAGGATCGGGCGCCCAGTCGCTACGCGCTTCGGTCACGTCGACGAAGCCGGCGCGCAAAGTCAACGATGGGTGTCCTGTGAAGTTCGAGATGGTGAGCTGCTCGTCACGCAGCGACGGCACCAGCAGTATCTCCACGTCCTCGAAGATGCGCGCCATCTCGAGCGCGACTTTGCGTCGCAGTCGATCAGCCTGTACGAAATCGATGGCGGACAGGAAGCGCGCCTGACGGAACAGATTCGGCCACGCGTCCTTGACCTGCGCCTTCAACGCAGCGAGCTGGTTGTTCAGTGCGAGCTCCTCAAACGATGCCGCGCCCTCGGCAAAGAGTACGGGCAGCAGCGAGGAATACGGCCAATCCGGCAGTGCGACTTCTGTCAACTGGAGTCCGAGCTTCTTCATCGTTTCCAGGGCGGCGCGATCGACGTCCGTGGCAGGTGCTTCGTGCATCCACTTCGCGACGTAGCCGACTTTGACTCCTGCGATGGGCGCTGAAGCATCGAACTCGAGATGGCTGGCGACGCTTGACGGGTCGCCGGCATCTGGGCCACTGATCGCCTGCAGGACGAACATGGCGTCTTCGACCGAGCGCGTCATCGGGCCGAGCTTATCGAGCGACCAGCAGAGCGTCATCGCACCGGTGCGCGCGACACGGCCGAAGGTCGGCCGCAGTCCGGTGACGCCGCAGCGCATGGCCGGCGCGACAATCGATCCGTCCGTCTCACTGCCGACTGAAAACGCGACCAGCCCCGCCGCCGTCGCCGCGCCCGGACCGGCGCTCGACCCCGATGCCCCCTCCTCCAGCAGCCACGGGTTCATCGTCTGGCCACCGAACCAGATGTCGTTCAGCGCGAGCGCGCCAAGCGAGAGTTTCGCGACAAGCACCGCTCCGGCGTCGTTCAATCGGCGTACGACCACCGAATCTGCCGAGGGTACGCGATTGCGAAACGGCTCTGCACCGTAGGTCGTCGGAATATCTTTCGTGTCGAGGAGATCCTTGACGCCGTATGGAATGCCGTGCAGCGGTCCGCGATAGCGGCCCGCGGCGATTTCGGTGTCCGCCAGCCTGGCGCGCGCGAGGGCGTGGTCTTTCGTCACCGTAATGGTCGCGCGAATCTTCTGGTCGAGCCGCTCGATGCGACTGAGGTAGATGTTCGTCAGACGCTCGGATGTGAGCTTCTTCGATTCGATCCATCGTGAGAGCTCGGTCACCGGCGCGAACGCAATCGCATCGTCCGATCCCGGGAGCGGAATGATGTCGCCTTTGGAGCGCGCGAACTTGTCACGCGACGGCCCAGGCACGATTCCCGGCAGCATCGGATTCCATAGCGTGGCGGGCGCATCGGTGTCCCCTGTTGCGACCTTCCTCGGCCCGGTGCGACGCTCGAGATACGGCGCGAGCGATGTGCGCCACGTCTCCGCGGCCTGCTGACGCTCGCCTGGTGTCAGCGTCACCTGCATCAGCTTCTCGGCTTCAGCGAAGGTCGCGGGGGTCACGGCCGGCCCGGAGCCCGCGCCCGTGCCGAATGTGGGCGGAGCACCTGGAGTGGATGACGGAGGTGGAGGTGCAGCCGATTGAGGACTCGACGTCATCTCCTTCCGGCACGCCGCCGCGGCGACAAGAAATCCGACTGGGCCGCGGATGAGAAATTGGCGACGAGTGTTCATAGGCCTGACCACCTTCGCCGGAACACTATACCGCCCGATCCCGACCTCGGCGTCAGTCGTGGTGTACGCACGACTCGCGAAATTGAGCGCTTGCGCTGACTGCAGCCCCGATGAGGTCTGCAGCCGCCGCCTTATCTTGGGAACGGCATGTCCGAATTATTGATGTCGCGCACGACCTTCCACGAACCGTCCGACTGACGCTTCCACGCCGTCAGATATTTCCCTTTGTCGGTGATCTCAGGACCCTCTTTCGGCCGTAGGGTCCAGGCATACCTCCCCGTCTCGACGGCGAGATCGCCTGCAACCATGACGTCCGATGTGATCGTTCTGCCATTTTTGAAGGTCATTTGATCCACAAACGCACTGAGCCCTTTTTCGATTTCGGCGTGCCCGTGCCAGGCTTGCTCGTTCGGCATCATCAGAACGGCATCATCGACGTAGTTCGCGATCATGGTCGCTTTGTCTCCGCGTTTGAAGGCATCCAGAAACCTGGCGTTTGCCGACTCAATGGCGGTCTTCACCTTTGCAGTGTCCGTTGGAGTGCTACCTGCAGTGGCGGAGGGAGCGTTTGCCGAACAGGCCACGAGCCCGATGGAGAGGACGCCGAAACACGTCATTCGCATCAACACCACTGCCTCCTTTTAGCCCATGGCTGAACTCGATTTTCGAGTCGCAGGTCACGCGGGATCGTCGCAAGCGTAGCCTCGAAGCTCAGCCGTAGGCTTGCGTATTTTATGGGCGCAATTGCCGAATACAACGGAAATCGCGATAGAAGCAGTGGGCGGTCTTGCCGGCAGGCCTCAGTCGTCCGCGAGAGTGTGAGAGTTCCCTGTCCTCACTTCAAAAACGTGGCGATGTGTTCGTTCAGAAACCTCAGATCAGCCGGATTGCTGGCCGCGCCGGCTGTGTGGCCCCAGAGCGATGGGATCGGCATGAACGTGACGCGCGGGATCAGTGCCTGCTCGTAGCGCGCATCGCTCATCGGAAAATAGAGATCCGTTTCAGACGGCATGTAGAGGACGCGCACTTTGATCGATCGCAGCGCCCGCTCGACATCCCC
>Ga0066903_100005104_pt1 | contig 11306 bp, 9 predicted proteins | sample PanSoiMetaGPlot1_FD_67491 | JGI IMG/M metagenome (GOLD analysis project Ga0066903, IMG submission 67491) | Tropical forest soil microbial communities from Panama analyzed to predict greenhouse gas emissions - Panama Soil - Plot 1 (version 2) | ecosystem: Environmental > Terrestrial > Soil >...
AAAAGACGATGTGCTCGGCTTCGTCGATCGTGGCAGCCACACCGTGCTAACCGCCCATCCCGGGAAGCGCCTGGAAAATAATTATTCACTAAACACGGTCGATATCTGCCCGGTTGGGGCGCTCACTTCGAGCGATTTCCGATTCAAGATGCGTGTTTGGTTTCTGAAAGAGACGAAGAGCATTTGCACGAGCTGCGCGACCGGCTGCAACACGATCATCGGAACGCGCGAAGACATCGTCTACCGCCAGACGCCGCGCGAGAATGATCACGTAAATTCCTCCTGGATGTGCGACTACGGGCGCTTGAATTTCAAATATCTCGAAGCCGATAACCGTTTGCTGGAGCCACAGATCCTCACCGGGCAAACGCTTGCTGTGACTGATTGGAAAAACGCAATCAATCAAGCGGCGCTGCAACTCCGACAATTTCACGGCTCGAACATTGCCATCATCGCTTCCGGCCGGATGACAAACGAAGAACTTTGGCTCGCAAAGAAACTCGCGGATCTGCTCAATGTGCGTTACATCGACATCGTCCCGCGGCGCGGCGAAGGGGACGAAATCTTGCTGAGCAAATATCGCAATCCGAACCGGGTTGGTGCGCGATTAATTCTCGGCTTGGATCGAGAGCCGGGTAAAGTTCTTCAAACGATCGCACAAGGCGTAACGAGCGGAGAAATTCGAGCACTGATTTCGCTCGGCGAAAATCCAATCAAAGCCGACATAGAAGTCGACCAATTGAGGCATTTACCGGCGTTTATCGTGATGGATATCCTGTCGAACGATGCTAACGAACACGCCACGGTGCGATTGCCGGCGTCAGGTTTCGCGGAGAAACGCGGATCAATGATCAATGGCAAGGGACGCCTCCAACGATTGAACCGCGCAGTTCGTGCCCCCGGCAACGCGCGTGACGATTGGGAAATTTTGCGCGATTTGCTTCAAGCGCTCGGCGGCAGCAATGGACTTTACAGCATTGACGATGTGTTTCGGCAAATGAGCGCCGAGATCCATCAGTTTCACAGGCTTACCTTGGCCAAGATCGGCGATCTCGGGGTGCACGTGATCAATGAAGACGAATCACCGCGACCACCGCATGATCCAAAGGAAAAAGACATCGAACGCGCAGAGAAGAAACGGCCCCCAGGCAGATAGGATCGGCAATGGATTACTTTTTTATCGGTACATCTCTTCTGAAAATCATCGCCATGATTTTCATCGTGATTTTGCCGATGGTCTCGTACGCGGTTTATGCCGAACGTCGAGTGAGCGCATTCATGCAGGATCGGCTGGGACCGAACCGCGTTGGACCGGCCGGATTGTTTCAGCCAATCGCGGATGCGGCCAAATTTATCTTCAAGGAGGATTTTACGCCCGCGAGCGTGAACATTTTTTATTACTGGCTCGCGCCATGCCTCGCCATGATTCCGGCGATCCTGACGATCGCGGTTGTTCCATTCGGCAGCACCCTTTTCGGGGTGCCGATGATCATCGCTGACATTAATGTGGGTATTCTTTATGTTTTTGCGATCGCCTCGCTAGGCGTTTACGGAATTGTGATCGGCGGCTGGGCGTCGAACTCCAAATACCCTTTTCTCGGCGGCGTTCGATCGAGCTCCCAAATGATCTCCTACGAACTGTCGCTTGGGCTCGCCGTAATTCCCGTTTTTCTGCTCGTCGGAAACTTACGTCTGACCAGTGTCGTCCAATATCAAATCGATCGCGGCTGGTTGATCGCCCCGTTCGTTGGCGATTGGACCAACCCTGGCAAATGGCTGCTCGCGATTCCTATGCTGATCTCGTTCGTTGTCTTTGTCATCGCGGTTTTTGCCGAAACGAACCGGTTGCCATTCGACTTGCCCGAAGCCGAGCAGGAGCTAGCGGGCGGCTATCACACCGAATATTCCTCGATGAAATTCGCGCTCTTTTTTCTCGGAGAATACGCGGCGATGATCAGTGGCTCAGCCATTGTGGTGACGCTCTTTCTTGGCGGCTGGCATTTTCCCGGAATTCCCGACGGCTCACACGGCTGGATTTTCGGCCTGATCAATATCGGTGTCTTCTTCGCCAAAGTCGCGGCCATCATTTTCTTCATGATGTGGATCCGCTGGACCCTGCCGCGATTCCGTTGGGATCAACTCATGCGACTCGGTTGGCTTTTCTTTTTCGAAATCGCGCTGGTTAACATCTTCCTCGTCGCAATCATCCTTGCCTATTTCAAATTCTAATGGCGATTACTATTCCAAGACCAAACCTGAACTGGCGTGAGCGCTTGTATCTGCCGGCAATCGCAGCCGGACTTGTCGTGACCTGGAAACACTTCATAAAGATGCTCTTTCGCCGCACGAAAGTGACAATGGAATATCCCGAACAAAAGTGGGATCCCAATTTGCCGGATTACTATCGCGGCGCACCGGCGTTAGTCCGCGATAGCGACGGCAGGGTGCGTTGCGTCGCCTGTCAGCTTTGCGAATTCATCTGTCCGCCCCGCGCGATCAAGATCATTCCCGCCGAAATCGCCCGAAGCGATCGGTTTGCCAAGGTTGAAAAGTATCCGGACGAATTCGATATCGACATGATCCGCTGCATTTACTGCGGCATGTGTGAGGAAGTTTGTCCGGAGCAGGCGATTTTTTTGCGCAAAGACTACGCCATCACCGGCTTCGCCCGCGAAGAGATGGTGCATCACAAGGACAAGTTGCTCGAGATTGGCGGCGTGATGCACGGAGTCGTTTTGAAATGGAACGCTAAAAAATGACGAGGAATTTCAAATTGCAGATTGCAAATCTCAAATTGCGAAGACCTCACGCGAAACGATCTGCAATTTACAATCTTCAATCTGCGATTCCGTGATGCATCCCCTTCTCTTTTGGTTTTTCGCGCTGCTGATGCTGGTGTTCGGCGCCGCGGTTATCGTGAACAGAAATCCCGTCGCGAGCGCCCTGAGCCTTGTCGTGACTTTTTTGGCGCTTGCCGTTCTCTTCATGTCGCTTGACGCCTACTTTATCGGAATCATTCAGGTCCTGGTCTACGCCGGCGCAATCATGGTGTTGTTTCTGTTCATCATCATGCTCCTGGATTTGCGCGCGGAGGAATTGCGCAAAATCAACCGGATCGCGTCCGCCGGTGGCATTCCCGTCGCTCTCGCATTAATGGTTCAGATCGTCCTGATAATCGACGGTTTTCAGTCCGCGAAGCAACCGTTCCCGCCACTTGTGAAATCGACATCAGACGACGTGCATCACATTGGATTGCTTCTTTTTGGAAGTTACACGCTGCCCTTTCAAACCATCGGGACCGTCATTTTGGTCGCGACGGTCGGCGTTGTCATGTTGAGCGCACGTAAAACTCAATGAGATGATTACACTGGGCCATTATCTCATTGTTAGCGGAATCCTTTTCACGATCGGATTCGCCGGGGTAATGCTGCGCCGCAACATCATCGTCATTTTGATGGCGCTCGAGCTGATGTTAAACGCGGCAAACTTGTCGCTTGTCGCGTTTTCGCGTTTCCACGTCGATTCGAGTGGCGCGCCGAATTACAACGCACAGGTATTTGTCTTCTTCATCATCACCGTGGCTGCGGCTGAAGTTGCCGTCGGTCTCGCCATCGTCGTGGCGCTTTTCCGGATCCGACAAACGACGCACGTCGAAGATATCAACACTCTGAAATTTTGAAGTTCACGACCAACAGCTTCCTTCCGTGGATGGTTTTGCTCCTGCCCTTCGGCTCGGCGGCGGTGATCACGCTGTTGACACGACGCTGGCGAAACCTGAGCAGCCTCATTTCGGTTGCGGCCGTTCTCGGAAGTTTCGCGTGCAGCTGCGCGATTTTCGTTCGAATCGATATCTCGACGCCCGAGATCGCCTGGATCGACATCAAAGGCATTTTTCACGTTCCAATCGGATTCGTTCTTGATGATCTCAGCCGGCTGATGCTGCTCATTGTGTCGGGCGTTGGATCACTCATTCATATCTATTCGTTAGGCTACATGCGGGACGATTCCGGCAAATCGCGCTACTTCGCGGCGCTCTCGCTTTTCATGTTCGCAATGCTGGGAATCGTCCTCGCGAACAATTTCGTGATGATGTTTATGTTCTGGGAGCTCGTCGGTTTTACGTCCTACGTGCTGATCGGCCACTGGTATGAACGGGAATCGGCCGCCGATGCCGCCAAAAAAGCATTTCTCACAACGCGCATCGGCGATTTTGGATTCATGATTGGGATCCTCATGGTCTGGATGGCAAGCGGCTCTGTCGTGTTTGACGACATCGTTGCGCACTTGTCGAAAATAACGAGCAATCCCGGATTCCTCACGATCGCGGCGATCCTGATTTTCTGCGGCGCGGTCGGCAAATCCGCGCAATTCCCGCTTCACGTGTGGTTGCCGGACGCGATGGAAGGTCCAACGCCCGTTTCCGCGTTGATTCACGCCGCAACGATGGTCGCGGCTGGAGTTTATCTGCTTGCGCGCGTCGCTTTCCTAATTCACGCATCGCAAACCGCGCTCATCCTCGTCGCGTGGATTGGAACAATTACCGCGCTGCTCGGCGCATTGATCGCGACCCAGCAATCAGACATTAAGCGAGTTCTCGCTTACTCCACGATTTCACAGCTCGGATACATGTTCATGGCCATCGGGCTCGCTTCGGACGAGGCGGCGATGTTTCACCTTTTCACCCACGCGTTTTTCAAAGCGCTGCTCTTCCTTGCGGCCGGTTCGGTAATCGTTGCGCTGCATCACGAGCAAAACATTTGGCAAATGGGCGGGCTCGCTTCGCGATTGAAAATCACGTTCGCCACCTTTGCAATTGGCGCACTCGCGTTGATCGGTTGTCCCCCGTTCAGCGGATTCTTTAGTAAGGACGCAATTCTCGCACTCGCTTACAGCCGCAACCTTCCGATCTTCGTCATTGGCCTAACGACTGCGTTCCTGACCGCATTTTATGTTTCGCGTCAGGTTATCGTCGTCTTTTTCGGCAAGGCAAGGAGCGACGCGGCCCGAACCGGACATGAATCGCCATTCGTGATGATCATCCCGTTATTGGTCCTCGCGTTTTTTGCAATTACGGCCGGCTTCAAGACAGTGGCCCGCAATTTCCTGGTCGTTCCGCAAGAGGGCCAAACGAGCACCGTCGTTCCGATCCTCGCTATCGTGGCGACGATTGCCGGAGCCGGCATCGCCTTCTGGATTTACCGGAACCGCGAACGTGAAGTCCTGCAAGCGGATGTTATCCGCCATTTATTTTATTTCGACCAGTTCTACGCCTGGCTAATCGAGCACACGCAGGAATTGCTCGCTCGCGTCTCCGCGTTCGTCGATCGCTCGATTATTGATGGCGGCGCAGTCCGAGGGGCGGGCGGCACGACGTTTGGTATTGGTTCGTTGTTGCGGTTGTTTCAGGTCGGCAACATTCAGGGCTACGCGTTTCTCTTCGGCCTCGGGATCGTCGCGCTGATTTATTTCGTCATTTTTCACTGATGCTTTTCTTTCTCGTCATTTGTCCACTCGCAGCGGCGCTTCTCATCATTGCCGGCACGCCGGCGCGGCTTACCGCGCTCGTCGCAGCGGTTGCAAATCTCTGGGTCACTCTTTTCATCTTGCTCCGCTTCGATCACGTGGCGAGCGGGTTCCAATTCGTGAGCTCAGTTGCGGTCTCGACCGATTGGCGGATCAACCTCGCCTTCGGCGTGGATGGGCTAAATCTATTGATGTTGTTGCTCGCGACTATCGTCACGGTCGCGGCAATTTGGTTCGCCGGGAAGATCGATCATCACGAGCGCGCCTTTTACGGCTGCTTGCTTTTCATTTCCGGGGGCGCAATCGGCGCCTTCGCTTCCCTCGATTTGTTTTTCTTTTACGCGTTTCACGAACTGGCATTGATTCCGACTTTTTTACTCATCGGAATTTGGGGAACCGGCGACCGGGTTCGCGCGGCCTGGAAGATCACAATTTATCTCGCGCTTGGAAGTTTCATTTTGTTGATCGGATTGATTCTGCTTTACGAAAGCGTTCCCCCGCTCGAGCGCAGTCTTAGTATTCCCGCGCTCCAGGAAGCAATTGCGGTCCATGCGATTCCTGCGCCCGAGCAGCGACATATTTATCTTCTGTTGCTGATCGGCTTTGGAGTCCTCGTTTCACTGTTTCCTTTTCATTCCTGGGCTCCGGATGCATATGCATCGGCACCCGCCCCGGCCGCAATGCTGCACGCCGGTGTTCTCAAGAAATTCGGACTCTACGGCTTGCTAAGACTCACGATTCCGATGCTGCCCGAGGGAACGCACTATTGGATGTATCTGCTCGCGATTCTTTTGCTCGGAAACATTATTTACATCGGACTCGTCACGATTGCGCAAAAGTACCTCGACTGGATGCTCGGCTACTCAAGCGTGATGCACATGGGCTACATTTTTCTCGGCATAGCAAGCGCGAACATTCTTGGCACTACCGGCGCCGCCGCGCTTATTTTTGCGCACGGACTTTCGATCGCGCTGTTGTTCGCGGTTGCGGGGGAAATCCGAAACCGAACCGGCACGCTCGCATTTCAGGATCTCGGCGGGCTCGCCAAAGTGATGCCTTTCGCCGGACTTGCGTTCGGTTTTGCCGCGTTTGCGGCAATCGGTTTGCCTGGTTTCGCGAATTTCGCATCGGAAATCATGATTTTCTTCGGCGCAATTCGAAATGGGTGGTCGATGGAGCGTTTCCATCTTTTTCAAGTCGCTACGGTCCTCGCGCTCTGGGGCGTGGTGATTTCGACCGTCTACATGCTGCGCGCATATCGCTCCACCTTTATGGGCGCTCTGAACGAACGGTGGACAAAGCTTGGTGACCTCGGCGCGACCGTGCGAATTCCGATTGCGCTCCTCATTGCGGGGTTGCTTTGGTTTGGGTTTTTCCCGCAAACACTCGTGCAAATGGTGATGCCTACGTTTCGAACTAATTTCAGCGCCAGCAAATGATCGGAATACCAGCGCCTCATCTTGAAATCGACGTGCTCGTGTTGGGCATGGCGATTTTGCTTTTCGAAACTTTTGCCACAAGAGTCGACCGGAAAGTTTTTGCATACGCGGGCATTGTCGGACTCACGATCGTCCTCATTGCGACTTTCTTTGTTGCCCCGCCTCCTCCTGCGCAGGGAGCAGGCCCGTTTTGGAACTTTTACAGCGCCGACGCACTTGCGATTTTCTTCAAGCGATTTGCGCTCGTAACCACGATCCTCGTTATCGCGATGATGGTCGATTACGCGCCGGTTGTTCGCGGCGCAGGCGAAAGAGCGTCACATCTCGGCGAATTTTTTTCCCTTCCACTTCTGACCTGCGCCGGCTTGATGTATCTCGTCTCGGCGGTCGACTTTATTTTCATTTTCGTCTCTCTCGAGCTGGTCACGATTTCGTTTTTTGTGCTCGTTAGCTTTCCGCGGCGAAATGCAACCGCGCTCGAAGCCGGAGTCAAATATCTGATCCTGAGCGCGCTCTCGACCGGCTTTCTAGTTTACGGAATCACCTGGATCTTCGGGGTCACCGGCGAAACGAACCTTCAAAAAGTGTCGGCCGTTCTTGCGACCGGCAAGATCGACAGTCATGTCGCCACGTTTGGGGCGGTGCTAATACTCGTCGGCCTCGGGTTCAAAATTGCCGCTGTTCCATTTCAAATCTGGGTCCCGGATGTTTATCAAGGCGCGCCGACGCCGGTTACTGCATTTCTCTCCGTGGGATCGAAGGCCGCCGGGTTCGTTGTTCTTCTGCGCGTGCTCCAGCCGTTTTTGGTGTTGCCGAACATGCAACACTTGCTCGTGCTAATCGCGCTGCTGACGGTGATTTATGGAAATCTCGCCGCGCTCCCGCAAAACAATCTCAAGCGATTGCTCGGTTACTCCAGCATTGCCCACGCGGGTTATTTGCTCATTGGAGTCGCCTGCTTCGATGGACGGGCGGTCGTTTTTTATCTCTCCGCTTACCTGCTCATGACGCTGCTCAGTTTTGCGGTCATGATTCTGGTTGCCCAACAAACCGGCGAGGAGATCGCAAACTTCAACGGACTGGCGAAACGCGCGCCGTTCCTTGCCTTTGCGATGCTGCTCGCAATGGCCTCGCTTGCCGGGCTTCCCTTCACCGTGGGTTTCTTTGGAAAGTTCTTCATTTTCGTGAGCGCAATTGCACACAAACAAACCGCGCTGGTCGCCGCCGGAGTGATTACGGTCGCGTGTGGCTTTTACTATTATCTCAAAGTCGTTCGCGCGATGTATTGGGAGCCGAGCGGCACGGGTTCGCCAATCCAGATAAGTTCATTGTCGCGCGCAATTATCGTCACGCTCCTCGCGGCCACAGTTCTGTTCGGGATTTACCCGCAACCCCTTCTGAACGCGATGAAATCGCCGCGCGCGAGTATTGCGCAAAGATTGACAAGATAGTTGGAGGAATTAGTCGCTTAGTTCGACGTTCCAGTAGGCAAGGTCGACAAAGTGGCGCCAGCTCTCGTGCTGCGGCGCATTAAACGTGACGTGCAAAAACGGCCGCCACTTCGGCCGCTTCGGTTTGCGGATCAGAGTCATCTGCGCTTCCTGCGGCAGACGATTGCCCTTGCGGGTGTTACAGGGAATGCACGAGCAAACGACATTTTCCCAAGTTGTCGTTCCGCCGCGATCACGCGGGACAACGTGGTCGAGGTTCAAATCGTTGCGATCGAATGACACGCCGCAGTACTGACAAGTGTTCTTGTCCCGCTCGAAAACATTATGCCGCGTAAATTTCACTTCCTTTTTCGGAAGACGATCGAAAAACAGGAGCACGATCACGCGCGGCACGCGGATCTTCCATGAAATCGTTTGCACGAGCTCGTGATCGGGCGCGTTATTCGAAAAATCGCGCCAGCTTTCGAAATCGTGGGTGAAGAAATTATTCGCGTCGTCCGCGGATACGACGTGGGCGTGGCCGGCGTAAACGAGCGAGAATGCGCGGCGAGCAGAACAGATGTTAACCGCCTGCCAGAGACGGTTAAGCACCAGAACCTGACTGTTTAACAACGAGTGCAAGGCTTCCTCTCCTGCGCTTTTACCACCTTTTAGGTGGAAAGTGGCGCGAAACTATCACTCGCGTTTTTCGTTGTCAACGAGGCGGACTGGGGCCCCTTTGAGTCGCGGCCCGCTTCATGAAGTTACCAGAGAGCTTTTTTTCATCCTTCGGCACCGCCCCCGCCGCGTCTCCCAGATGTGCGTCCTCGGCCGAAAGGAACTGTTTGAACCGGTTCTTGTCGATCGCTTTCATGAATGCTTCATGCGCACCCACTGTTCCATTTTGGAGAAGTGCGAAAATCGCGTCGTCCATGAATTGCATTCCCTGCCCTCTGCCGGAAACGATCACGTCCTGAAGTTTTTGCGTCGCGCCTTCGCGGATAATCGCGGAAACGGCCGCGTTCGCGATGAGGATTTCGTTCACTGCAACGCGCCCCGAGCCGTCCGCTTTCTTCATGAGCAATTGGGCGAGAACGCCGCGCAGTGAATTGGCGAGCATCGCGCGCGCTTGCGGCTGACGCGGCGCCGGAAACACGTCCACCATTCGATCAACCGTTTTGCGCGCGTTATTGGTGTGCAACGTTCCGAAGACGAGCAAACCCGTCTCTGCGGCGGTGAGCGCGAGCGAAACAGTTTCCAAATCGCGCATTTCCCCGACGAGGACGATATCGGCGTCTTCGCGCAGCGCCGCCTTCAACGCGACCGGAAATGACTCGGAATCTCCGGGGACTTCGCGCTGGGTGATGATACTGCGCTTGTTCTCGTGCACGAACTCGATCGGCTCCTCGATTGTCACGATGTGACGTGAGAAATTGTCATTGATATAATCGATTAAGGCCGCCAGCGTCGTCGATTTTCCAGAACCAGTCGGGCCCGTCACCAGCACCAGACCGCCGCGCAATTGCGCGAACTCCTTTGCCACCAAGGGAATCCCGAGTTGTTCGAGCGACGCGATCTTCGTCGGAATCAATCGAAAGACCGCGCCGTAGCCATGCGCCTGTTTCAGATAATTGCAGCGGAAGCGCGACGCGGAATCCATCTCGTAGGCAAAATCGAGATCACTGCGCTCCTCGAAAATCTTCCAATTTCGGTCTCCGCAGAGTTCGGCCAACATCGAGGTCGTCTCGTCATGGGTAAGCGACTTCTCGCGAATCGGCGCAATGTCGCCATGCTTTCGCATTTTGGGGGGTTGACCCTCGCCGATGTGCAAATCCGAGCCGCCTTGCTCGACGATAACTTTCAAAAATTGATCGAGCGTGGCCATTTAGGTTTTCAAACGCGATTTTACTTCCTTTTTCTGTTCCGCACGCGCGTACGCTTCTTCGGCGCTGATCAACCCGCGGCTTGCAAGATCGACAAGTTCATCGTCCATCAATTGCATCCCCTGCTTCTTGCCAGTCTGAATAATTCCCGGAAGCATGTAGGTCTTTGCTTCACGAATCACGTTCGCGACCGCCGGTGTGTTCGTGAGAATTTCCAATGCCAGCACGCGACCTTTGCCATCGGCGCTCGGAATCAATTGCTGACTGATCACGCCGCGAAGCGATTCGCTCACCATGATCCGTATTTGTTCCTGTTGATCCGGAGGAAAGACGTCGAGTAATCGATCAAGCGTGCGCGATGCATTTCCGGTATGCAGCGTTCCCAAAACCAGATGCCCCGTCTCCGCGGCGGTGATCGCGAGTGAGATCGTTTCCAAGTCGCGCAGCTCGCCAACCATGATCACGTCCGGGTCCTCACGCAGCGCGCCGCGAAGAGCGGCCTCAAATGAGCGCGTATGCGTGTGCACTTCGCGCTGCGTGATGTGACAACCTTTTGGCTCGAGCACGTACTCGATCGGATCCTCGAGCGTAATGATGTGCTCACGCCGCTCGACATTCACCTGCTCGACCAAGGCTGCGAGCGTGGTCGATTTGCCACTGCCGACCGAACCGGTGACGAGAATTAAGCCGTTTTGGTAACGCGTGAGTAATTTGAGATGTGCGGGCGTTGCAAGATCGTCCATCGTCCGCACTCTTGTGTTGATGATTCGAAACACGAGATCCACTCCCAGTCGCTGGCGGACCACGCTAGTGCGATATCGCCCAAATGAGTTTGCGTAGGCGAAATCGGCATCCCCTCGCTCGTTCAATTGCGTTTTTTGGTGGCTCGAAAGAAAACCCTCGGTCAGCGCAAGCGTTTGCTCCGAGGTCAGACGCGGCACATCGGGCCAGATCGGTTGCAGAATGCCATGCAATCGCCAGATCGGTCGCGTGTTAACTCCGAGATGGAGATCCGACGCGCCGGCATCCTG
>Ga0066903_100005105_pt1 | contig 11305 bp, 10 predicted proteins | sample PanSoiMetaGPlot1_FD_67491 | JGI IMG/M metagenome (GOLD analysis project Ga0066903, IMG submission 67491) | Tropical forest soil microbial communities from Panama analyzed to predict greenhouse gas emissions - Panama Soil - Plot 1 (version 2) | ecosystem: Environmental > Terrestrial > Soil >...
CAGCTGCTGTGGCTGATCACCGGCGCGGACAAGCGCGACCCGCTGGCGCGGCTGCTGGCCGGCGACGAGTCCATCCCGGCGGGCCGGGTACAGGCAGCCCAGTCGCTGGTGCTGGCCGACGCCCCAGCCGCCCCGGACGAGTGAGGACGCCATGACCCCAACCCCCACCGCCAAGGACCCCGACGCGCGCGGGCAGGACAGTCCCCTTCCGCGCGGTCACCGGCCTGACGACCACGTCATCGTCCTGTTCGGCGCGACCGGCGACCTGGCGAAGCGCAAGCTGCTCCCAGGCCTCTTCCACCTCGCCGCGGCTGGGCTGCTGCCCCGTAAGTACCGCATCATCGGTACGTCGCCGACCTCGTTCGCGATCAGCACGGACGAGTTTCGCGACCGGGCGAAGCAGGCCGCCCAGGACTTCTGCGTCACCAAGCCGTCGCACGATGCCGAGTGCTGGGAGGAATTCTGTCAGCGGCTGTCGTTTGCGGCCGCAGACCCGGGCGCGAGCACCGCGCTGACTGACGAAGTTGCCCGGGCGGAGAAGGAGATCGGCGGCTCAGTACGACGGCTATTCCACCTCGCCGTGCCGCCGGACGCCTTCACCTCGGTCGTCGCAGGGCTCGGCGAGTCCGGACTGGCGAGCCAGGCCTCCCGGGTCATCATCGAGAAGCCGTTCGGCACCGACCTGGCGTCGGCCGTCGCGCTCGGCAGCGCGCTACACGCCGTGTTCGACGAGTCGCAGATCTTCCGGATCGACCACTTCCTCGGCAAGGAGTCGGTCGACAACATCCTGGCGTTCCGGTTCGCCAACGGGTTGTTCGAGCCGGTGTGGAACCGGTCGCACATCTGCTACGTGCAGATCGACGTGCCGGAGACCCTGTCGATCGAGGGCCGGGCCAACTTCTACGACAAGACCGGCGCCTACCGCGACATGATCGTCACGCACCTGTTCCAGGTGCTGGGGTTCGTGGCCATGGAGCCGCCCACGGCGCTGACCGCCCAGCAGCTGCGGGCGGAGAAGACGAAGGTCTTCGAGGCGATGCGGCCCATCGACGTCCGGCACGTGGTCCGGGGCCAGTACGAGGGCTACCAGCAGGAGAAGGGCGTGGCCCGCGGCTCTCAGACCGAGACGATGGTCGCTCTCAGGGCCGAGGTGGACAACTGGCGCTGGAAGGGCGTGCCGTTCTTCCTTCGGTCTGGTAAGAGCCTGGGCGCTGGCCGGCAGGTCATCACGCTTGGTTTTCACGAGCCGCCGCTGCGGATGTTCAAGACGCACCGCAAGGACATCCCGGACGGCCGGAAGAACGAGATCATCATCGACTTCGCCGATCCCGGCTCGATTACCACGAAGTTCCTGGCCAAGGAGCCCGGCGCGGAGATGGCCCTGGGCAGCGAGCAGATGGTCTTCACGTACGCCAACTCGTTCGCCGCTGCGAACGCGCTCGAGGGCTACGAGCGGCTCATCCTGGACGCGATGCTCGGAGACCAGGCCCTGTTCACCTCGTCGGACGGGATCCTGCGGCTGTGGGAGATCTCCGAGCCGCTGATCACCAACCCGCCGCGGGTACTGAGCTATCCGCAGGGATCGTGGGGGCCTGCGGCGGTCGACGAGCTCATCGAGCCGTACCGCTGGCACCTGCCGGAATCAGGCTTACGGACCGCTACCTCTCCGAGGCGATGATGACACTCGGCTACGACAAGCCGCTCTATCTGGTGGCCTTTGACCACCGGGGGTCGTTCGAACATGATCTATTCGGGGCCTCGGAGCCGGTCTCCGCGCGGGTGCGCGACGGCATCATCACAGTCAAGGAGCTCATCTTTGACGCGTTCGTGCGGGCGCTAGCCGAGGGCGCGCCGAGGTCTGTCTGCGGCGTCCTGGTGGATGAGGAGTTCGGGACCGGAGTTGCCCGGAGCGCGAAAGCCGAGCGCGTCCCGCTGGCGATGCCGGTCGAGAAGTCTGGCCAGGAGGAGTTCGAGTTCCAGTACGGCGAGGACTTCGGCGCCCACATCGAGGCGTTCGACCCGACGTTCAGCAAGGTCCTGGTGCGCTACAACCCTGAGGGCGACGCGGGGCTTAATGCGCGTCAGACGCAGCGACTGGCCCGGCTCAGCGACTGGCTGCACGAGCGGGCCCGCAAGTTCCTGTTCGAGCTGCTGGTACCGGCCACGAAGGAGCAGCTTGACCGGTTCGGCGGCGACCAGCGCGCCTACGACCGAGGGCTGCGCCCCGGGCTCGTCGTGGCGACAATCGCGGCCCTGCAGCGCGGTGGCGTCGAGCCGGACATCTGGAAGATCGAGGGCCTGGACACGACAGCCGCCTGCGAGCAGGTAGTGGCTCAGGCCCGAGTCGAGGGCCGGGACGAGGTGAAATGCATCGTGCTGGGTCGCGGTGCGGACGAGTCACAGGTCATCGAGTGGGTGAAGATCGGGGCCGCCGTGGACGGCTTCGACGGGTTCGCGGTCGGCCGGACACTGTGGGAGGAAGCGCTGCGGAAATTCCTGGCCGGGCAGGCGTCGCACGATGAGGCTGTCTACGAGATCTCCTCGCGGTACCGGGATGTCATCAACGCCTACCGCCGGGCCGAGCCAGCTTACGAGCGCGGGCGGGAGTAGCTGGTGGCGACGCCGGCCGTGAAGCTGCTGCTCGCCGATGTCGACGGCACGCTGGTCACGAGGGACAAGGCACTGACCGACCGCGCCATCGAGGCGGTGCACAAGCTGCACGACGCCGGGGTCACCTTCGCGATCACCAGCGGCCGGCCGCCGCGCGGCATGGCCATGCTGATCGGGCCGCTGGATATTCACACCCCGATCGCGGCGTTCAATGGCGGCCTGCTGGTGGACCGTCACATGAAGGTCATCGAGCAGCGAGTGCTGCCGGCGGAGCTCGTGGTGCCGGTCGCGGTCATGATGGCGTCGTTCACGCTCGACGTGTGGCTGTACAGCGGCGCCGACTGGTACGTGCCACAAGCTGACGGGCCGCACGTCGCTCGCGAGTCCTGGACCGTGAAATTCGAGCCCATGGTGATGTCCGACGGCGTGCAGGGGCTAACCAGCAGCGTAGCCAAGCTGGTCGGCGTCAGCGACGATCACGACGCGGTGGAGCGGGCAACCAAGGCGGTGCATGACCGGTTCGGCGACCACGTCAGCGCCGCCGCCTCGCAGCCGTACTACCTGGACGTGACCCACCCGCAGGCCAATAAGGGCGCGGTGGCGAAATACCTGGCTGCGAAGTACAAGCTCGTACCTGACGACATCGCGACCATCGGTGACATGCCCAACGACGTGCTGATGTTCGCCCACTCGGGATTGAGCATCGCGATGGGTCAGTCGAGCCCCGAGGTCAAGCGCGCCGCGCGCCGGGTAACCACCTCGAACGAGGACGAGGGCTTCGCGAACGCGGTCGACCGCTTCATCCTTCGCTAGCTCTTGCCAGCCCCCGCTATCCTTCGCCCGCTCCGGCCAGCCGCTCGAGCAGCCGCAGGAGCTCGCGGCGCTCGCTCCCTGACAGAGGCGCGAGCAGGGCGCGCTGTGCACTCTCCACCCGCTCGTCGAGTCTGCTGAGCGCGTCCATTCCCACCGGGGTGATCGTCACGATGTTGCGCCGCCGGTCCGCCGGGTCACGAACGCGCGCGACTAGCCCGGCGCGCTCTAGTTCGGCAAGGATCGCGTGCAGATCGCTGCGGTCGATCCACAGTCGCCGGCCGAGCGCGGCCTGGCTGGCTGCACCTTGCTCCGCGAGCGACGTCAGCACGGCAAAATGCGGCCGGCGCACGCCGTCGTGCGCGAGCGCCTCGCCGACCAACTGCTCAGCCTTCTTCGCTACCTGACCTGCCAGCCAGCTCGGCAGCCGCTGCAGCCGCCGGGGTGCCTGGTATCCGCCGTGCTCTGACTCGACTTCCGCCACGACCGACACTTTAGCGTGGGGACACCAACGTTGACACGCCCAACGAGTCGCCTATAACGTTGGGATTGCCAACGTTGAAGTTACCAATGAAAGGACGCCGAGGATGTCGACCACGACTCCCGTCTTCAGTGCCCAGCTACTTGGGCGGACCGAGAAGACCCTGAACGCGATTCTCGGCCAGCTGCTGGCCGGCTCTGGCGTGACCGAGCCGCAGTGGGTGGCGCTGACGCTCGCCGTGACCAGCGGCGGCGAGATTGACCGCGACACCTACGCCAGCAAGGTGGCCGGCGCTCTGCGTGTCAGCGAAGCCCACGCGGGCGCGCAGATCACCGAGCTAGCCGCCGCGCGACTGCTGGAGCCAGCCAGCGGCGGTGGGCCGATTACGGTTACCGAGTCAGGGCGGCAGCTCTACCAGCGGGTTCGGGCTGCGACCGAAACGATCACTCAGGGAATGTGGGGTGACCTGCCCGCCGCTGACCTGCAGGCCGCGGGGCGAGTGCTGCGCACCGTCCTCGACCGGGCCGACGCGTATCTCGCCAGCGCATCCAGCGGCTCAGGGGATACGACGAGGCGGAGCTAGCTAGCACGCGGCTGCCTCGGCTAGCGACTTGATGCCGGCCAGCGTGGCGGTCATGTTGGCGTGGTGCTCGGCCAGCCGGCGGCGCAGAATGCGGTGCTCCTTATCCGGCATCTGCTCGATGAGCTCGCTGATGCCGCTCTCCCCCGGGCCCATTTGCATCCACTGGGTGATCCGGGTACGCGACCCCGCCGGCTCGAGCGTGAACCGCCAGTGTGCCGCTGGCCTGGCCGGGTCGCCGACCGCCCAGCCGAACGCGCGCTCAGGTTCGAACTCGCAGATCGTGGATTCGGTCTGCCAGCTGCCGCGCGCTTCATGGAAATTGTGCCCGCGGAAGCGCGCGCCGAGCGCCGGGCCGACCGCACCGTCCAGCCACTCGCCGCCCTGGAACTCCGAGCTGAAATGCGCGGGCGTCTGAATGTCGCACACCAGCGGCCACACCACCGCTGGCGGAGCATCGATCATCAGCTCTGTCTCGGTGGTCGGGCAGTCCGCATACCGCAGCTCGCTGGCGTCCATTCCCGCATGGTACGCCCCGCGGCCAGACTGACCGCGGGTGACAATGGGCGGCATGCAGGTGGGCATCGCGGCGCGGGTTGCATCGCCGCAGGATGCCGATTTCGTCCGTGACGCGGAGCGAATCGGCGCTAGGTCCGCGTGGGTCGCCGAGACATGGGGCCAGGACGTCTTCACACCGCTCGCTTATCTTGCTGCGCGCACCGATCGCATCGGCCTCGGCTCCGCGATCGCGCAACTGGGCGCGCGCTCGCCCGCCATGCTCGCGATGTCGGCTATGTCCCTACAGCTGCTGTCCGATGGCCGGTTCCGGCTGGGGGTCGGCACCAGCGGGCCGCAGGTGATGGAGGGCTGGCACGGCGTCAGCTTCGACTCGCCCCTCGCGATGACGCGCGAGACCATCGAGATCGTCCGCGCCGTTGCCTCCGGCGAGCGGCTCAGTCATGCGGGCCGGGTGTATCAGCTGCCGTTGCCGGGCTCGGCAGGCCGTGCGCTGCGATCTGCACTCCCGCCGGCCACGATTCCGATCTACATCGCCGCGCTCGGGCCGCGGAATCTCGAGCTGACCGGCGAGCTGGCTGACGGCTGGATTGGCAATGTGTTCATGCCCGAGCACGCCGAGGTGTTCCTGGACAAGCTGGCCGCCGGGGCGGCGAAGGCCGGCCGGTCGCTGACGAGCCTCGACCTCGTCATCCCCGTCGCGGTCGAGTTCACCGACGACGTCGACGCCGCCGTCCGCCGGCACGCTCGCGGGTACGCGTTCACCATCGGCGCCATGGGCTCGCGAGCCCAGAACTTCTACAATGCCGCGTTCGCCCGGCAGGGCTACGCCGAGGATGTACGGGCCGTCCAGGAGCTGTGGCTAGCAGGGCGCCGGACGGACGCTGCTGAGCGAGTGCCGCAAGACTTCGGGGCGAAGACCAACCTGATCGGCACGCCTGACATGATCGCCAGCCGGCTGCGGCTCTACCGGGACGCCGGAATCACGACGCTCGAGGCCAAGCTGGACGGTGACCGCACGGCGCAGCTTGACACTCTGGGGCAGCTGGTCGAGCTAACGACCGCCATCAGCCGGGAACGGCCGGCGAATACCAGCTAGATAACGGCGCCATCGACGGCGGTTACCGGACGTCGCACGATTCCAGCACGCGGTGACGTACCACGTACGTACCAGTTGGTATGGCGGCTCTTATGTGCGCGCCCGGTCGCTGTACTAGAATCGTATTTTAGTTACGGGCACGTTTCCGTCGGCAGATCACCGCAGGTGAGAGGCCTGCCGTCGGGGCCGCGCTGGTCTACGACAAGCCGGCCTGTGCGGGCGGCGTGCCCGGGCGGTGGGGTTGATCAGGCCAAGAAAAGAAATCACGCGAATATGCACGCCGTCACCGTGTCCCTCACCCGGCCTCGGCGCGTGAAGGAGGCGGGTTGACTGTGACCAAGCAGGTCCAGCAGCTCGATCGTGTCATCATCAGGTTCGCCGGCGACTCCGGTGACGGCATGCAGCTTGCAGGCGACAGGTTCACCCAGGAGACTGCCACCTTCGGCAACGACCTGTCGACGCTGCCGAACTTCCCGGCCGAGATCCGCGCCCCGGCTGGCACGCTGCCTGGCGTGTCGAGTTTCCAGCTGCATTTCGCCGATCATGACATCCTGACCCCGGGCGACGCGCCGGACGTGCTGGTGGCCATGAACCCGGCCGCGCTCAAGGCGAACATCGACGACCTGCCGCGCGGCGCCGACATCATCGCCAACACCGACGAGTTCACTAAGCGCAACCTGAGCAAGGTCGGCTACGAGAGCAACCCGCTTGAGGACGGCTCGCTCGATGGCTACCAGGTCCACGCCATCCCGCTCACGTCGGTCACCGTCAAGGCCCTCGAGGAATTCGACGTCACCCGCAAGGACGCCGAACGGGCCAAGAACATGTTCGCGCTCGGACTGCTGTCCTGGCTCTACAACCGGCCGGTCGAAGGTACGTTGCGGTTCCTGGACGCCAGGTTTGCCGCGCGTCCGGAGATCCTCGCCGCCAACAAGGCCGCGTTCCAGGCCGGCTGGAACTATGGCGAGACCACCGAGGATTTCTCGGTCCAGTACGAAGTCCAGCCGGCCAGGCTGGCGCCCGGCACCTACCGGAACATCAGCGGGAACACGGCGCTCGCGAACGGGCTGGTGGCGGCGTCCCGCCGGTCGGGGCTTCCGCTGTTCCTCGGCTCGTATCCGATCACCCCTGCCTCGGACATCCTGCACGAGCTGTCCAAGCTGAAGCGCTTCGGCGTACGCACCATGCAGGCGGAGGACGAGATAAGCGGCGTGGGCGCCGCGCTCGGTGCGTCCTTCGGCGGCAGCCTGGGCGTGACCAGCACGTCCGGTCCCGGCATGTGCCTCAAGGCGGAAACGATCGGCCTCGCGACCTCGGTCGAGCTGCCCCTGATCATCTGCGACATCCAGCGCGCAGGGCCGTCCACCGGGATGCCGACCAAGACCGAGCAGGCTGACCTGCTCATGGCGATGTTCGGCCGCAACGGCGAGTCGCCGGTCGCCATTGTCGCGCCGGCTACCCCTGCTGACTGCTTCGACACCGCACTCGAGGCGGTGCGGATCGCGGTCAAATACCGCACGCCGGTGATCATCCTGTCCGATGGCTACCTGGCCAACGGGTCTGAGCCCTGGCGCATCCCGGCTGTCGACGACCTGCCACGGCTGCGGGATGAGTTCAAGTTCGCAAGCGGGAACGTGGTCGTTGACGGGGCCGCCGGACCCCCGTTCCTGCCGTTCCACCGCGACCCGGAAACCCTCGCCCGCCCCTGGGCGGTACCCGGCACGCCCGGCCTCGAGCACCGCATCGGCGGCATCGAGAAGGCCGACACGACCGGCAATATTTCCTACGATCCGGATAATCACGACAAGATGGTCAGGCTGCGGCAGGCCAAGATCGACGGCATCGCCGCCGATATCCCGCCGGTCACCGTCGACGACCCAGACGGCACGGCGAAGGTGCTGGTGCTGGGCTGGGGCTCGACCTACGGCTCGATCGGCGCCGCGGTCCGCCGGGTGCGAATGTCCGGCCAGCCGGTTGCGCAGGCGCACCTGCGGCACCTCTCCCCGTTCCCGCCCAACCTGGGCGACGTGCTGCGGTCCTACGAGCAGGTGCTCGTGCCGGAGATCAACCTCGGCCAGCTCGCGCTGCTGCTCCGTGGCCGCTATCTCGTCGACGTGGTGTCCTACAACCGGGTTCGGGGCCTGCCGTTCCGGGCAGCCGAGCTCGCCGACGTCATCGAGGATGTGATCGCTCATGTCTGACGCCGCAGCCGGCAACGGCTCGTCGCCGAACGGCAACGGCTCGTCCGAGTTCCCCGAGCCGCAGCACAGGTTCGCCTCGCTGACACTCGTGCCGAAGGCAGACACCAAGCTCGCCACCAAGGACTTCAAGTCCGACCAGGAAGTCCGCTGGTGCCCGGGCTGCGGCGACTACGCGATCCTCGCCGCGTTCCAGTCCTTCCTGCCCGAACTGGAGATCCCGCGGGAGAACCTCGTCATCATCTCCGGCATCGGCTGCTCCTCCCGGCTGCCCTACTACGTCAACAGCTACGGCATGCACTCCATCCACGGCCGCGCCCCGGCGATCGCCACCGGCCTCGCCTCGTCGCGCCCCGACCTGTCGGTGTGGGTCATCACCGGGGACGGCGACGCGCTATCCATCGGCGGCAACCATCTGATCCACGCGCTGCGCCGCAACGTCAACTTCAAGATCCTGCTCTTCAACAACCGGATCTACGGCCTGACGAAGGGCCAGTACTCCCCGACATCCGAGCAGGGCAAGGTCACCAAGTCGACGCCGTTCGGGTCGCTGGACACCCCGTTCAACCCGATGTCGCTCGCGATCGGCGCCGAGGCCAGCTTCGTCGCCCGGACGATCGACTCCGACCGCAAGCACCTGACCAGCGTGCTGCGAGCAGCGGCCGATCACAAGGGAACGGCGTTCGTCGAGATCTACCAGAACTGCCCGATCTACAATGACGACGCGTTCCTGCCGGTCACCGAACCTGGCGAGCGCGATCTGCGGCTGATCCGCCTCGAGGACGGCCAGCCGGTCCGATTCGGTCCAGAAGGCAGCCAGGGCCTGCGGTTCGGCCGATACGGAGGCCTGGAGCCCGTTCCCGTCGACGAAGCCGATCCAGAATCCCTGCTCGTGCACGACTCCGGGATCACGGACCCGGCCTACGCCTTCGCCCTGTCCCGGCTGGACAGCAGCGACTTCGCGCACACGCCCATCGGGGTGTTCCGCAAGGTCGAGCGGTCCAGCTACGACGAGCTCATGGCAGCGCAGCTCGAGGCAGCGCGGCAGCGCCAGGGCGACGGAGACCTGGCCGAGCTGATGGCTGGCAGCGACACCTGGCAAGTCGGCTAGCCGTGCCCGCGGCAGCGGGCGAGGGATCGCCAGGTCATAGCGCCCGGTCGGATACCAGTGCAGCGCGGGCGAGACCGCCCGTACGCGTCGACCGATCCGGACCGGTGACGACGGTAATCCTCGACCGGCCAGACGTGCGCAACGCCGTCGACGCGCCGACGGCAGCCGCGCTGGCCGAGGCGTTCCGCGATTTCGATACCGACGACGACGCGTCGGTCGCCGTCCTCTACGGATCAGGCGGTACGTTCTGCGCTGGTGCCGATCTCAAGGCCTTCGGTAGCCCGCGCGGCAACCGGGTCGAACCGGACGGCGCCGGGCCGATGGGGCCGACGCGGATGCGGCTGTCCAAGCCGGTTATTGCAGCGGTGGCAGGGCACGCCGTGGCCGGCGGACTCGAGCTCGCCCTGTGGTGCGATCTCCGGGTTGCTGAGGAGGACGCCGTCTTCGGGGTGTTCTGCCGTCGCTGGGGTGTACCACTGATCGACGGCGGCACTGTGCGGCTGCCGCAGATCGTGGGCCTTGGCCGGGCACTCGACATGATCCTGACTGGTCGCGCGGTCGGGGCGGCCGAGGCTGAGCAGATGGGTCTGGTGACCAAGATCGTGCGCAAGGGAGACGCTCGCGAGGAAGCAGAGCGGCTCGCCGCGCAGATCGCCGCGTTCCCGCGGACGTGCATGCAGAATGACCGGGCCTCTGCGATGGAGTCGATGTCGCTCGGTTTCGACGACGCGATGGCCAACGAGTTCGCCCGCGGGATGGCGACGCTCGAGGATGCCGCTGTCCTCGAGGGCGTGTCCCGCTTCCGCGGGGGCGCCGGCCGCGGCGGCACCCCCGCCTGACCGGCCGGGTCGCTACCAATACATCACCGACCATCTCGTCGGCGGCTGTCGGCGCCGTTTGCCAGACTGGCGAGCGTGGACGCGGACGTCTCGACGCTCGAACGGGCCTACCGGGAAGAGGCCACCCGGCTGCGCGCCAGCCTGGCCCGGCGCATCGGCGACGTCGGTCTGGCCGAAGAGCTAGTCCAGGACGCATTCGTCGAGGCGCTCGAGCACTGGCAGCGCGATGGCGTGCCGCCGAATCCCGGCGGCTGGCTCGCGACGACTGCGCAGCGCAAGGCGATCGACCGGCAGCGGCGGGTGCAGGCGGGGCGGGAGAAGCTCACCCTGCTGGCGGTGACTCAGGAACGGGCCGGAACAGCCGCCGAGGAGCCCGGCGCGGAGGCTGACGACGATCTGCTCAGCCTGGTATTTGCGTGCTGCCATCCAGGCCTGCCAGCCGATTCGCAGGTCGCACTGACCCTGCGGGCGGTATGCGGGCTGACTACCGCGGAGATCGCGGCTGGGTTCCTGGTATCCGAGCAGGCCATGGGACAGCGGCTGTCGCGCGCCCGGCGGTCGCTGCGCGAAGTAGGCGTCCCGGTCCGTATCCCTGAGCCGGACAAGCTCGGCGAGCGGCTCGCCGCGGTGCTCGCCGTCGTCTACCTGGTCTTCAACGAGGGGTACCTGACGAGTGGTGGGCGGACGCCCGCCCGCCGCGACCTGGCCGCTCAGGCCGTGTCGCTCGCCCGGCTGCTGCACCGGCTCATGCCGCGCGAGCCAGAGGTTCTCGGGCTACTCGCGCTGCTGCTGTTCCACGAGTCCCGGTCCGCCGCGAGGTTCGACGGCTGGGGCCGATTGATCCGGCTCGAGGATCAGGATCGCAGCCGCTGGGACGCCGAACTGGCCGCCGAGGCCACTGGGCTGCTGGACCGCGCCATCGCCCTGCGGGGGCCTGGCCCGTACCAGATCCAGGCCGCAATCGCGGCGCTGCACGCGGCAGCGCCGGACTATGCCCGGACCGACTGGCGGCAGATCCGGCTGCTGTACGGCCGGCTGCAGATCATGACGCCGTCGCCGGT
>Ga0066903_100005106_pt1 | contig 11305 bp, 7 predicted proteins | sample PanSoiMetaGPlot1_FD_67491 | JGI IMG/M metagenome (GOLD analysis project Ga0066903, IMG submission 67491) | Tropical forest soil microbial communities from Panama analyzed to predict greenhouse gas emissions - Panama Soil - Plot 1 (version 2) | ecosystem: Environmental > Terrestrial > Soil >...
CGCGCTATATCGGCACCGCCTGCTGTGTGATGACGCAGGACCCCGACGACGGCTGGTTCAATCTCGGCGCCTATCGCGCGCAGGTCTATGACAGCAAGACGGTCGGCTGCCAGATCACCGAGGGCAAGCACGGGCGCATCCACCGCGACAAGAACTTCGAGCGCGGAAAGCCCATGAAAGTCGCGATCGTTTGCGGCCAGGACCCGCTGTTGTTCCTGCTGTCGTCGAGCCCATTGCCGGCGATCAGTGAGCTCGACATCGCGGGCGGATTGCGTGGCGAGCCGATCGACGTGATCCGCGGGCCCTACACCGGCTTCCCGATCCCGGCCGATGCCGAGATCGTGCTTGAAGGCGAGACCGTGCCGGGCCAGGTGCGGCCTGAGGGGCCGTTCGGCGAGTGGATGGGCTACTACTCCGACGACACCCAGCCGCGGCCCTATGTGAACGTGAAGACGGTGCTCTATCGCAACGATCCGATCCTGTGCTGCGCGCCGCAGCACAAGCCGGTTGACGAGACCGGCCTGCTCAAGGGCATCGCGGGCGCGGCGCAGATCTGGAGCGCACTGGACGCCTGCGGCGTGCCGGAGGTGCTGGGCGTCTGGAACCACGAAGCCGGCCCGGCAACGCGCTTCACCGTGATCCAGATCCGCCAGCGCTATCCCGGCCACGCGCGCCAGGCGCTGCATGTTGCAGCCTCCTGCCAGGGCGGCGCCTATGCGGGCAAGTGGACTGTCGTTGTCGACGAGGACATCGATGCCGGCGAGCTCGATCAGGTGCTGTGGGCGATGTGCACGCGCTTCGATCCGAATGTCGACATCGATATCATCCAGAAGGCCTGGGCCTCCAAGCGCGATCCGCTGTTTCTGCCCGGCAACTTCAACAATCGTATCCTGATCGACGCCTGCATTCCTTACGACATGAAGCTGAAGGGCACCTTCCCGGTCACGGTCGACGTGAGCCAGGACCTGCGTACGAAGCTACGGGCGAAGTTCCCGCACATCTTCCCGCCGATGTAAAATGGCGATGCCAGTTGCACCAATCCCTCCGCGTCATGGCCGGGCTTGTCCCGGCCATCCACGAGTTTCTTCGACTGTGCAACAAAGAAAGTCGTGGATGCCCGGCCCCAAAGGCGCATTCACGCGGGCCTTCGACACGCTACGGCTGGGCATGCCGCTGCTAGGTTTGTGCCTTGTCGCCTCGATCCTGCTTGCTGAACGTGTTCACGCTCAAGGAGTCGCCGACTTCTATCGCGGTAAGAACGTCGCGCTCGCGATCAGCTTCAGCCCCGGCGGCGGCTACGATCTCTACGCTCGCACCCTCGCGCGTCACATGGGCAAGCACATGGCCGGCAATCCGGCGATCGTGCCGCAGAACATGCCCGGCGCCGGTGGCTTGCGCGTCGCGCAGTATTTCTCGCAGGCCGCCCCCAAGGACGGACTGACCTTCGGCACATTCACCCGCATGGCCGGCATCGCGCCGCTGTTCGATCCTGCTCAGAAATACGACAGCGCAAAGTTCACCTGGCTCGGAGCAATCACCGATGCAGTCAGCGTGTGCCTCACCTGGCACACCTCGCCGGTCAAGACCTGGAAAGACTTCCTCGAGAAGCCGGTCACGCTGGGCGGCACCGGACCGAGCGGCGAGCTCGATATCTTCACCAATCTCTACAAGAACATCTTCAACGCCAACGTGAAGCTTGTGTCGGGCTATCCCGGCACGGCCGAGATCATGCTTGCGATGGAGCGCGGCGAGCTTGACGGCGTCTGCGGCATCGACTGGACCACCATCAAGGCGCAGCGCGCCCGCTGGATCGCCGACAAGAGCATCAACGTCATCGCACAGGCCGCATTCCACAAGGATCCTGACCTGCCGAATGTGCCGCTGATCATGGAGTTGACGAACGACCGCGAGAAGCTGCAAATCCTCAAGCTGTTCGTGTCGGCCCACGAATTCGCCCGCCCCTATGCGGCGCCGCCCGACATCCCGGCCGATCGCGCCAGCGCGCTGATCGCCGCATTCGAAGCGACGACGAAAGATCAGGCGTTCCTTGCCGAAACAGCTCAGCACCAGATGGAGGTCGCTCCCGTCAGCGGCAAAAAGCTCGCCCAGATGCTGGCCGAGCTCTACACAACGCCGGAAAGCGTCCTGGTGAAGGCGCGGGCTGCGATCGCCCGCTGAACCCTGAGATGAGATGCGACGTTCGAGGGACAATTCCATGATCAGACGCTCAGGATACTGGTTGATTCCTGCCGCGCTCCTCGTGACTGCTCCGTCCTCGTCGCCGGCCGGCGCCCAGAGCGTCGAGGAATTCTACAAAGGCAAGACCATCAGCCTCTCGATCGGCTTCGACACCGGTGGCGGCTACGACATCTATGGGCGCTTGTTGTCGCGCCACATGAGCAAGCACATTCCGGGCCGCCCTGCGATCATCGTGCAGAACATGCCGGGCGCCGGCAGCCTGCGCGCTGCGCAACATCTGTTCTCGCTCGCGCCGAAGGACGGCACCGCGCTCGGCACGTTCGGGCGGCAGATGGGCATCGCGCCGCTTCTGGGCACCAGTGCGCAATATGACGGCACCAAGTTCAACTGGATCGGCAGCATCACCAACGAGGTCTCGACCTGCGTCGCCTGGCACACCGCAACGGTGAAGACATGGGCCGACATGCTGGAGAAACCGATCACGCTCGGCGGCGACGGCCCAGGCGCCGATCCCGATGTCTTCGCGCTTCTCTATCGCAACGTCTTTGACGCCAAGATCAAGCTCGTCAGCGGCTATCACGGCACCACGCCGATCATCCTGGCCATGGAGCGCGGCGAGGTCGATGGGCTCTGCGGCTATTCGTGGAGCACCATCAAGAGCAAGCACCAGCCTTGGCTGAAAGAGAAGAAGATCAACATCCTGGTGCAGGCTGCGCTGCGCAAGGACGCAGAGATCGCCGATGTTCCGCTGGCGCTGGATCTGGCGAAAACCGAACAGCAACGTCAGATCCTCAAGCTGATACTCACCAGCCAGGAGACCGCGCGGCCATTTGCGGCACCACCGAGCGTGCCGGCTGACCGCATCGCCGCACTGCGCGCGGCGTTCGACGCCACGATGAAAGACCCGGAGTTCCTGGCCGAGGCCAAAAAGCTCAACCTCGATATCAATCCGCTTTCCGGCACGGCGATCACCAGCCTGCTGACCGAGCTTTACGCCATGCCCAACAGCGTGATCGAAAAGGCAGCACAGGCCGTCTCGAAGTGATGTGGCACAATTCGAATAACAAGGCACACAAGCGATGATCCATCAGACGCGAATCAAGTACGTGGCGTTCGCAGCCGCGGTCGGCAGCTTCTGCGCCTCCTGCCCCGCTCATGCCCAAAGTGTCGAGGACTTCTATCGTGGCAAGTCCGTCAACCTGATCATCGGTTACAGCGTCGGCGGCGGCTACGATCTCTACGGCCGGCTCGTCTCCCGTCACATCGGCAAGCACATCCCGGGCCGGCCCGCGATCGTGCCACAGAACATGACCGGCGCCGGCAGCCTGCGGGCCGCGCAATACATCTATTCCGTCGCACCAAAGGATGGGACGACGTTCGGGACCTTCGGCCGTACCATCGCCACCACGCCGCTGCTGACGCCCGCGACCGCCCAGTTCGACGGCACCAAGTTCACCTGGCTCGGCAGCGTCACCAACGAAGTGTCGACCTGTGTCACCTGGCACACCTCGCCGGTCAAGACCTGGAACGACATCCTGACGAAGGAGGTCCCCATGGGTGGCGAAGGCCCGGGCGCCGATCCCGACGTCTACACGCTGCTCTACAAGAACGTGTTCGGCGCCAAGATGAAGCTCGTCCCCGGCTATCACGGCACCAACGACGTCACTCTCGCGATGGAGCGGGGCGAGGTCGATGGCCTGTGCGGGCTCTCCTGGAGCACGATGAAGGCGCGTCACCAGCAGTGGATGAACGAGAAGAAGCTCAACATCATCATTCAGGCTGCGCTACGCAAGCAGCCGGAGCTTGCCGATGTGCCGCTGGCGAGTGAGTTGACGCAGGATCGCGAGAAGTTGCAGATCCTCAAGCTGTTCCTGGCGAGCCAGGAAACCGCGCGCCCGTTCGCGGCGCCACCCGACATTCCTGCGGATCGAAAGGCTGCGCTGATGAGGGCGTTTGACGCCACCATGAAGGATCCCGAGTTCCTGGCCGAGGCGCAAAAGCTCAACATGGACATCAATCCACTCAATGCCAAAGGTGTGGATGACATTCTGGCCGATCTCTATGCAACGCCGAAGGCCGTGCTCGAAAAGGCCGCCCAGGCGACGTCGAAGTAGCATGCGACATGTAAGGCACGACAGAGCCGCAATCGCGGCCTGCTCCCTCCCCCAACGGGAGAGGGGTGGGTGAGGGGGTTCCGATGATCGAGAGTTTGGTTCCCCCTCACCTCCCCGTTGGGGAGAAGGAGGCCCGTCGTGCCGCGATGAGAGTCCGAGTTCATCAACAGGCTCCAATGCAAAAATTGATTTGCTCGTGCGGAGAACGCGCATGCTGATCGGATCGCGCACTCTCCGCATCGAGGATGAGCCGTTCCTGCGCGGTAAGGGCCGTTATATCGACGACATCGCGATGCCTGGCCTTCTCCACGCCGCCTTCGTGCGCAGTCCGCACCCGCACGCCGCGATCCGCGGCGTCGACAAGTCGGCGGCGCTCGTGCTGCCGGGCGTGCATGCGGTGCTCACGCTTGATGATCTTGCGCCCGTGCTCGCCAAGCGCCGCATGATGCGGCACTCGAATTCCGGCACACCGCTCGATCGCATGTGGTCGTTTGCGCTCGCCGACGGCGAAGTGTCGTATGTGGGCGAGACGGTCGCGATCGTGATTGCGGAGAGCCGCTATCTCGCCGAGGATGCGGCTGCGCTGGTCGCGGTCGATTACGATCTCCTGCCGACCGTCTCCGACTGCCGCAAGGCGGTCGAGCCGGGTGCTCCAGCGGTGCGGCGCGAGCTCAACTCCAACGTCGTTGCGACTTACAAGATCAGTTTCGGCGATGCCGTGGCCGCCTTCGAGAAGGCCGCGCATGTCTTCCACGAGAACCTCTGGCAGCACCGCGGCGCCGGCCACCCGATTGAGGGGCGCGGCATTCTGGCCGAGATCCACGCCGACGACTCCATCACGGTCTGGGCCTCGACGCAGAAGTCGCATGATTTGTTCCAGTCGCTCACCGCTCTGCTCGATCTCGAGGAGGCGCGTCTGCGCGTCAAGGCGCCCGACATCGGCGGCGGCTTCGGCCCCAAGCTCTGCGTCTATTCCGAGGACATCGCGGTCGTTGCCGCCGCCAGGCAGATGCGGCGCTCGATCAAGTGGATCGAGGACCGGCGCGAGCACTTCACCAACGCGGCTCAGGAGCGCGACCAGTACTGGTCGATCGATATCGCGGCCTCGGCCGAGGGCAAAGTATTGGGCCTGCGCGGGACGCTCGTCCACGACGTCGGCGCCTACGCGCTCCAGGACGTCAACATTCCCTTCAACTCAGCCTCGATGATGAGCGGCCCCTATATCGTGCCATCACTATCGATGGACGTGACCGTCGCCGCCACCAACAAGACGCCGGTCTCCTCGATCCGCGGCGCCGGCTATCCGCAAGCGGCCTTCGCGATGGAGCGGATGATGGATCGGGTGGCGCGCGAGCTGAAGCTCGATCGCGCCGAACTGCGACGGCGCAATCTGATCCCGGCCGAGAAGATGCCCTATACCAAGCCGCTCAAGGCGCGCTCGGGCGCCGCCATGCAGTACGACAGCGGCGATTACCCGACCTGTCAGGCGATGGTGCTCGATGCCGCGCAGTGGAACGACTTCCCGGCACGGCAAGAATCCGCGCGCCGCGAAGGGCGCTACATCGGCATCGGGCTTGCGCACGGAATCAAGGGAACCGGTCGCGGGCCGTTCGAGTCGGGCGTCGTGCGCGTGTCGAACACCGGCCGCGTCACCGTGTTCACCGGCGCGGCCGCGATCGGCCAGGGCCTGCAGACCGCGCTCGCACAGATCACCGCCGACGAGCTGGGGCTGCGCGCTGATGAGATCAGCGTGGTGCCAGGCGACACAGCAGGTGTCGCGCTTGGGCTTGGTGCGTTTGCGAGCCGCCAGATGGTGACGGCCGGGACGTCCGTGCTGCTGGCCGCACGCGTGGTTGCCGGCAAGGCCAAGAAGCTCGCGAGCCACATCCTTGAAGCTGCCGAGCACGATCTCGAGCTCAAGGACGGTGAGGTGCGCGTCGTCGGCGCGCCGCAGTTGTCGGTCAAGCTCGCCGAGCTTTCGCGCATCCTCAAGGGCGCCCCCGGCTATGGCTTTCCCGCGGGTCTCGAGCCGGGTCTCGAGGGCAATGTCAACTGGCGCACCGACTCCCTCGCTTATGCCAATGCCTGCCATGTCGCCGAGGTCGAGGTCGATATCGAGACTGGCGGCGTACACATCTTGAAGTATCACGCTCTGCAGGATTCCGGCGTGCTGATCAATCCGATGATCGTGAGCGGTCAGATCCAGGGCGGCGTCGCGCATGGCATCGGCAACGCACTCTACGAGTGGATGGGCTACGACGATGACGCCCAGCCGGTCACCACGAATTTTGCGGACTATCTGCTCCCGACCTCGACCGAGGTCCCGATGATGGCAACCCTGTTCAAGGAGACGCCGTCCCCACTCAACCCGCTCGGCGCCAAGGGCGCGGGCGAGGTCAGCACCATCCCGACCGCCGCCGCCGTGATCTCCGCGATCGAGGATGCGCTTTCGCCATTCAACGTGCGCATTGCGCAGACGCCGGTGCCGCCGCAGAAGCTGGTAGAGCTGATAGCGGGTGCTAAACCCCGGCGCACGTAAGGGAGGCGTTGGGCGCCTGTTATTGCGCCCTCTCCCCTTGCGGGAGAGGGCATCACCGGAGCTTCAACAAACTCGGTTGGGTGAGGGGTTGCAGCCTCCCCCTCACCCGATCCGTTGTGTTGAATTGCAGGAGCTGCCCTCTCCCGCAGGGGGGAGAGGGCACATCGATGCACGCTCGACTCGCGGCTTGGTTAGTTGATCTTGATCTCGCGCGCCTTGATCACCGGCGTCCAGCGCTTCATCTCGGCGTCCACGTGCGCCTTGAACTCCGCCGGTGAGGTGCCGAGCGGCTCCATGTAGAGTGCCTTGAGCTTCTCGCCGATCGCAGGATCGCGCAGTGCCTCAGCAACCTCGCGAGACACAGCAGCCACGATCGGCTCCGGCGTCTTCACCGGCGCAATCAGGCCGATCCAGGCATTGGCCTCGACATCGACGCCGGCTTCCTTGAGCGTCGGCAGGTCGGGCAGCAGCGCCGAGCGCCGCTGCGAGGTGACGGCGAGCATGCGGATGCGGCCAGTCGACATCTGCGACACGACAGCCGCGGCCGGCAGGCAAGCGATCTGTACGTCGCCGCGAATGAGCGCGGTCATTGCCTGCGGCGATCCCGGAAAGGGTATATGCACGACGGTGGTGCCGCTCACCATCGCAATCGCCTCCATGGCGAGATGCGACAACGAGCCATTGCCGATCGATCCATAGTTGAGCTTGTCGGACTGGCGCTTGATCAGTGCAATCAGCTCGGCCGTGGTGCGCGCCGGCACATCCGCGTTGATCACCAGCACGCTTGGCTGGTCGACAATGCGGCTGATCAAGGCGAGCTCGCTGAACGGATCGTAGGAGAGCTTCGAGAACAACAAGGTATTGAGCGCCAGCGGCCCGACGATGCTCACGCCGATCGTTGCGCCATCCGGCTCCGCGCGCACGACCGCCTCGGTGCCGAGATTGCCACTCGCGCCCGGCTTGTTCTCGATCACGAAGGTCTGGCTGAGCTTTGCCTGCAACCGCTCGGCCAGAAGCCGTGCCACGATGTCGGGCGTTGCGCCGGGCGCGAACGGAACGATAATCCGCACCGGCTTCGAGGGCCACACTTGTGCCGCGCCAGGCTCGATGCCGGCGAGCATCGTCACCAGCAGTGACAGCAGCAGGGTCTTCATCGCGGCGGACCTCCGTGGTCAGGTGACGTCACGCCCGAGATAGGCGCCTTGAGCTTCCAGCAAGCCCTGTAGCTCGGCAACGTCGATCTTCGCAACAGTCGTGTTGCCGGCCAGCGCCAGATGCGCGGCGGCCCCCGCCGCCTCCCCCATGACGAAACAACCGCCGCTCACGCGCGCCGCCGAATGGCCCTCACGCGTCATCGACGCACAACGGCCGGCGACCAGCAGATTGCCCGGTCGCTGTGGCAGCATCATGCGATAGGGCAGATGGTTGAAGCCGCGCGATTGTGGGATCGGCGGCCAGGACCATTCGACATTACCGGCGACGTGCTGCTCCAGCGGCCAGGCATTGACGCCAATGGCGTCGTCGAAGCTCGCGCAGTTCAGCACGTCCTCGCCGCTGAGCTGATAGGCGCCGACGATCCGCCGCGTCTCGCGAATGCCGAGTTGCGGCGGCGTGTCGACGATATAGGCCTGCGCGAACCCCGGCACGCTCGAGCGCAGGAAATTCATGAATGTCTGCGCCTGCCGCCGCCCCTCGATCTCACCGTAGCTCAGTTCGTCCGCATCGGTGCCATCGAGCGCACGGCCATTGCGGGTTGCCACCTGGGTGGCGTTGACGCGCCATTCGACGGGATTGCGTTGTGGGCGCACGATCACGCCCTGGCGGGCGAAGCGCGTGCCGCGCTTCTCGGCTTCTCGCATCAGTTCGGGGATGGTGGTCCACGCCTCGCCGGCGAGCGTCGGATCAACGCCGTTCACCCGGAACATCATGGTCGGGTACATCAGATTGCCGGCGGCATCGCCGAGTTCGAATGGAGCGCCCGCCCAGGCGGCAAGATCACCATCGCCGGAGCAGTCGATGAACATTTGGCCACGGATGGCGCGGCGCCCCGACTTCGATTCCACGATCAGCGCCGTCGGTCCATCAGCCTCCGCCACGACACCAACGCCAAAGGCGTGAAAGAACAGGTCGACGCCGCGCCCCATCAGCAGGTCGTCGGCGGCCGCCTTGTAGGCAGTGGTGTCGTAGGCAAGCCCCTTGGTCTTGCCGAGCACGAGGTGCGGAGCGTTGAGGCCGCCGAGCCGGTCGATACGCGCCAGCAGATCGTCGGCCACGCCGTGCACGATCTTGCGGATATCGCCATGAACGTTGGCGAACAGGCCGCAGAACGTGGTGACGCCGGAAGCAGTCCCGGCTCCACCGAGAAAACCGTACCGCTCAACCAGGATGGTCTTGCGACCCTGCGCCGCCGCCGAGGCAGCAGCCGCGATACCGGCAGGCCCGCCGCCAAGAACAACAACTTCATAGTCGCCGTGAACCGGAATGCTCCGCGCAGGCTCGTCGATGAAGTGACCAGTGATTGGCATAGGTTGGGCCTCTTCAAGCAATCCAAGGGAACGTGTGGTCTCTGCTGCTTCAGTTGGCTGTGTCATGTCAGGTGCTGGACGTTGTCTTTCCAGCCAGCGATTTGCAGTCACGTACTAGTGACCTGCAGCAATGCCGCAATCGCTGCCGATGCGCCGCGATCCCGCCTTCAATCAGGCAAGCATCCAACAAATTCATTTACGTGACAGCATCACAGAGTACCAGCGCGGTCACCGCGCAGAACCAAGGACCACAATCCTGCGTTTGCAAGAAGGTAACATGGCGCCGAATTAACTATGTCATCGTACGCGTCGGTATCTGCATGCATCAAACGACACAGGCTGTGCGTAATCCCAGTGATGACCCATTGAGGCCTGAATTGACAACGAGATTCGCGACTCAATGATACGGGGGATTTGCTTCTGGTGCTGGGCGGCACCGGAACACATGGAATGAAGAAGGGGTGAGTAATGTTGAGACGTTTGACATTAGCCGTGCCGGTTATCCTCGCGGCGTCAGTCGTCGCCATCTCTTTCAGCTCAACGACCGGCGGTGCAGCCGACGAGTGTCTAAGCGGTCCGAAGGGCACGGCCCCGAAGGGCGGTCACTGGTACTATCGCGTCGACCGCTCGACTGGACGGCATTGCTGGTATGTAGGCGCAGAAGGCCAGAAGGTGCGCTCCGTGTCGGAGCGGACATCGCAGCAGACGCGCAAGCGCGTCGCGGAGCATTCCCAGCAAGCGGAGGCGACGCCACCAGAGCCCGCCGTGCGCTCTGCGGCACCAGTGGCGATATCTGAAACCAAGACCGTCGCCAGCTTTTTCTCGCAGTATTGGGCGAGCCTGTTCTCCGGTGCCGAGCCGCCGAAAGTCGCGACGGCCGAAGAGCCAAAGTTTGCGCCTGCCGCCGATGCCAGCCGGCCGGCCCCGTCGTCGGTCACGACCAACTACGCGCAAGAGCAGAACCAAGCCGATGCGCAGGAGGAGATGCCGCTGGTCTGGCCCGTCCTGACAGCGGAAGAGCGAGCGGCCGCAGCGGCACCCGCGCCCAATTCCGCAACCAGGTCCGTGACAGTGCCCGCGCCAGCGCCCGCTTCCGTACTCGGATCCCAGCACATGGTCGCCGTTCTCGTGGGCGCACTGGCCATTGCTGGCATCCTGATGGCGCTGGTCTATCGTTTTGGCGCGATCCGTCTCAGTCGAAGCCAACAGCAGCGCCAGAGCCCGCGCTGGGACATCACGACCGAAACCGCCGCCCGCCTCCCGTTGGCACCTCCACTCGCCTATGCCGAGTCGGCTCTGCGGCCGAGCGCTCCTCTGCGCAAGCCGGTTCTGTCAAGGCGCCCGGCCGAGCTTGACCGTGATGGGCGCGAGCCGGGTGAGGCGCGCAGGTTGCGCGAGCTGCGAGAGCTGCGGGAAGGGCTTGAGAACAAGCTCGAAGAGCTGCGTGATGCCCACCGGCGTTCGGCGGCATGATTGGGTGATCCGGCGCACGCCAATGGGCTTTGACCTCGCGTGCGCCACGCCACTGCTGGATGGGAAGGCTCCCCACTACCCCCCTTCTCATCCGGCACGCCCCGCTTCGGCGGGGCTTTTTTTCGGGCCGGCAAGAATCACGTCGCGTACATGGTCTGTCAATCCGGCTTGGCGCCGGAGAACTTCACCACCCTGCCCCACTTCTCAGTCTCGGCAGCGACAAAGGCGCCGAACTCGGCAGGTATGAGCGGCGGCATCGACGCACTGCCGGTTTCCTCAAGCTGGCCCTTCACCGTTGGACTTGCCAGCCCCGCATTGATCTCGCGATTGAGTGAAAGCCATCACGACCGCGCGCAAGGCCATTCAACAACGTCCGACTTTCGCGGGTGCTGGCGTATGCTCTCGGCCGCTCTGGCATTGGCAGGTCGGCTTGAAGAGGCGCGCGACGCACTTCG
>Ga0066903_100005107_pt1 | contig 11305 bp, 14 predicted proteins | sample PanSoiMetaGPlot1_FD_67491 | JGI IMG/M metagenome (GOLD analysis project Ga0066903, IMG submission 67491) | Tropical forest soil microbial communities from Panama analyzed to predict greenhouse gas emissions - Panama Soil - Plot 1 (version 2) | ecosystem: Environmental > Terrestrial > Soil >...
AAAAAGCTATATCGCTATCGTGCGAAAGATTACCGCATCTATTTCGCCAAGACTGACGAAGGCATCCGGGTCCATCGAGTCTTGCACAAGAACACGTTTCGCGATTTCCTTTTCCGGAGCAAGCTGCCGGTATCCGAAGACGCCCAGCTTGGCGAGACTCGCGAATTTTGGAAACTGATCGAACAGGGCGAAAAAACGCGCCGAGTGTGATGTGAGAGCATTAATCCATTTGTCCCGTACCGTCGGCACATAAGACAAACTGCGGCAAGACATCGCCGCAATGCTCGATCTCCGAGAACCTATTTCATCAACAGCACTGACCGGCTGCGTTTGATCTCGCGCGTGATTTTGCGATGCAGATGCGCAGGCATTCCGGTAATGCGGCGTGGCAGGATTTTGCCGCTTTCAGTGACAAATTTTTTCAGGAGATCGGGATTTTTGTAATCGATGGCCTCAATAGCAATATCGATTCGCCGGCGCGGCATGGCGCGATTTGCCCGGCGAAAGGCGGAACGGCGTTTGGCGGTCTTAGGCCCGATCATTTTGTTTCGCGGTGCAAGGTATGTCGTCTCAGGAACGGATTGTATTTCTTTTTCTCGAGACGATTGGGTGTGCGAGGGCTCTTCTTGTTTCGCGTGGTCATGTAGCGGGACACAGGCTTACCCAAAGCCTTGGCCTCCGTGCATTCCAGCGTGACAATTTCCTGCGCCATCTGTGGGTGTTACTCCTTCACTTCTGCTGGCGTGGCCTCTTCTTCCTCAGCCTCGCCTCCTTCGTCCTCGGTCAAACCGAACAGAGAGGTGACCGACTGACGTACCCGCGAGGCCTTGTTCTGTTTTTCCAGCTGCGATTGGCATTCGACGGTAAAACGCGCGAACGGAATGGCTTCAAGCCGCGCCCGGGGAATTGGCTTGCCTGACATTTCACATTTTCCGTACGTTCCGAGCTCGATGCGTTTCAGCGCCTGATCGATTTCGTAAAGCGCGTCCTGCTCCTGCGAGAGCAAGCTCAGCGCGAAATCGCGGTCGTATGCGTCCGATCCGGCATCAGCCTGATGCATTCCGAAAGCGGAGGCTTCACTGCCTTCGGCACGCGAACGAAGAGTGTCCTGGGCAACGCCGGCCATCGAATCCACCATGGCGTCTCGGAGCTGAAGGAGTTTTTCCTTCTGCTGGCGTATGAACGGATCCAGCTTTCGTTCACGATGGTTCATACCCAGCAAGAATGCGGGAGATTGGGTCGCTGCTTTTTTGATTTTAGAGGATCCGCGATTTACGGCTTTCGCCGTCTTAGCGATCTTTTTCGATGCCGGCCGTTTGACGTGTTCCTTGCGTGCCGGTTGCACCTTGCGCGCAGCTGGTTTCTTCGTGGAACTCTTCTTTTTCGTTGGTTTTGCCATCGCGTTGACGCTTTTGGTAATCGATTACGCCCGAAAAATGGACGCTTAATTAAGAACATTTCTCAGACGGCGCAAGCGGATTCGGTCAAAAATTTTGCGTGGCCGAAAGCTGGCTTCTATGCCCAGGCAAAACCGCACTCTATAGCAGTGGGCTACGCCTTCCTGGCGGCTCAACTCCAGCAGGAGCATTACGAGCTCGCACTGGAATAACGGTTCAGCGCAAATCTCCAGAAGCCGCGTGACAGAAGAAAAACAATGCTCGAAGCAGTGACAAGATGCAGCATCAACCACCAGGGTTGCCCGAAAGATTTGATCAATAGGCGGGCTGGAATGTTTGCGATAATGACTACCGGAATGATCCAGCCAAAGATCACGCGGAAGAGCCATGGGAAGATGGCGTCCGGGTAGCGAGCAATGTTCAGGAAATTAAAGTAGCCATAAACCAGGCCCTGGGCGCGTACGATCCAGAAACTGGCCGCGGCCAGAGCAAGCATGATTGAATAATGCACAGCAATGCCAAACCCCAGCGCCACCAGGTAAAGCAAGAGTGACGTCAAATCTGGAACAATGTTGAGTCGCGACAATGCTACGCAAACTACTGCCCCACCCAACGCGGCGTTGACGATGCTATCCAGACTGAATTGTTTCGTAGAAACAGCGAACTGGCTGTCGATCGGCAAAACCAGCAAGGAGTCTAATTTCCCCGTGCGCACCAGTTCTGGAATGTTTGCGACATTAACAAAAAAGAATGCCTGAAAAAGTTGGGCAATTATCTGATGCGTGCCGATTAGCAGTACAACCTCCCACTTTGTCCAGTCACCTATCCGATCAACATTGCCGAAGATGATACTGAAGAAAACGATCTGTCCGCAGAACCAAAGGATCTCCACGACCATCCATAGCAGGAAATTTGCCTTGAAACTCAGCTCGCGGATGAGCGAGTTGCGCAGCATGATGGAGTAGATTTGGATGTAACGCTGCATCATCTTCTTGTCTGTTAACTTTAAGGGCAGTCAATCACCGCTCGATGAAACGTTTTGTCCCCTGGATTCTTATCGTTGTTGGATTTTTAGTCATCGCAACTGTAATCCGCCACTGCCGTAGTGGCGGCTCAGCAAACTATCAGACGGCACCCGTCACACGCGGGCCCATCACCCAGGCGGTGACCGCAACCGGCACACTCAACCCGGTCGTTAACGTGCAGGTGGGCAGCCAGGTTTCGGGGAATATCGCGAAATTGTTTGTGGATTTTAATTCGCAGGTAAAAGCGGGTCAGGTAGTCGCTCAAATCGATCCGGCGCTCTTCCAGGCAACCGTGACTCAGGCGGAGGGCGACCTGGCCAGCGCGCAGGCCGCGCTGGAACTCGCCAAGGTGAATGCCACTCGGATACAGGAACTGTTCGCCAGGAAGACTTCTTCTCAAGCCGATCTGGATCAGGCAGTGGCAAACCTGCATACGGCAGAAGCTACCGTGAAGATCAAGCAAGGCGCGCTCGACAAGGCACGGGCCGATCTCGAGCATTGCACAATTACTTCTCCTATTGATGGAGTTGTGATTTCGCGGAGCGTCGATGTCGGCCAAACGGTCGCAGCCAGTCTACAGGCGCCGGTCATCTTTGCGATTGCGAACGATCTCACCAAAATGCAAATCGACGCGAACGTGGCGGAAGCAGATGTAGGCGTTGTTAAGATCGATCAAAGCGTCGATTTTACGGTGGACGCTTTTCCCATGGAGACGTTTCATGGAAAAGTTGTTCAGGTTAGGAACGCGCCGATCACAGTTCAAAACGTAGTTACCTACGACACCGTTATCGGAGTAAGCAATCCCGATCTGAAATTGAAGCCCGGAATGACGGCAAACGTTTCAATTATCATCGCTCACAAAGATAATGTGCTGCAGATCAAAAATGCGGCGCTGCGTTATCGTCCGCCCGATGCGACCCCGGTTGAGATAAGAAAAGGAGGTCCCAGCCGGGCGAGCCGCCCCAGTAGTGCACGCAGCGGTCCTCAGGAAGCTGCTCAGCGCACCGTGTATGTTCTGCCCTTTGGCGCCGGTCGGCCAGAGGCGAGGCAAGTCAAAACAGGGATCAGCGATGGGATCATGACCGAGGTAGTCGAAGGTTTGAAGGAAGGCGACCGCGTGGTCACGGCCGAGCTCGGTTCGGCGGCGGGGGCCGCATCGCCTCCAGCAAATCCGTTCGGCGGCGGCCGACGGTTTCCGTAAGGAAGGAGCAGCAGTTGGACACGAACAACAGCGCACTCGTTAGGTTGGTTGACATTCATAAGACCTATCGCACCGGAGAAATGGAAGTGCCGGCAGTGCGCGGCGTTTCGATTGAAATTAAACGCGGCGAGTTTGTTGCACTGATGGGTGCGAGTGGCTCCGGAAAATCTACGCTCATGAATATCCTGGGGTGCCTCGATCGACCCACTACCGGTCATTATGTTTTGGACGGCGCAGATGTTTCCGGACTGGGTCGAGATCAACTTGCCGACATCCGGAATTGCAAGATCGGCTTCGTATTTCAGAATTTTAACCTGCTGCCGCGAACCTCTGCGCGTGAGAATGTTGAGCTGCCGTTGGTCTACAGTGCGCAGCAGTTGACGCATGCAGAGTTTCGCGACAGGGCAGATCGAGTCCTTGCTTCTGTCGGGCTCACCGGGCGCGAAGATCATTATCCCAGTCAGCTTTCAGGGGGCCAGCAACAGCGCGTGGCAATCGCGCGCGCTTTGATTAACCAGCCAGAAGTTCTTCTTGCGGATGAGCCCACTGGCAACCTGGACAGCAGGACCAGCGTCGAAATCATGGCAATCTTCCAGCAACTCAACGAGCGCGGAATTACCGTCATCATGGTGACGCACGAACCGGACATCGCCGCTTACGCGAAACGTAATGTGATGATGCGCGACGGCGTGATTCTGGATGATCATTTGGTTTCGCAACCCACAAATGCTTCGTCGCAGCTCCAAGATCAACACTCTCCCGCGCTTTGACGCTTCCATGTTTTAAGCAACACAATGAGAGTCGCACCAACCTTTAACGTTGCCCTTCGTGCTTTGCGACGAAACAAACTGCGCTCGGTGCTGACCGCTCTTGGAATCATTATCGGTGTTGGCGCGGTCATTGCGATGGTCGGGATCGGCAACGGCGCGAAAGCTCAAGTGGAAGCGCAGATTGCCAGCCTCGGGCAAAATGTGATCCTCATCTTTTCCGGCAGCACTACCTCCAGTGGCATTCGCACAGGGTGGGGCGGCGCCGGCACATTGAAAATCGAAGATGCGGAGGCAATCCGGCGAGAAGTGCCAGGCGTCATCGGAGTAAGCGAGGAAGTTGTTTCCACCACTCAAGTGGCAGCGGGAAATCAAAATTGGTTCACCCGCATTTACGGCGAGTCCGCGGATTACTTTGACATTCGGCAATGGCCATTGGCAGATGGGGCGCCTTTTACATCGCAAGACGTTCGCAGCGCAAACAAGGTTTGTGTGATCGGACGCACCACCGCGACCCAGATCTACGGAAACGAAAATCCGATCGGCCAGATTTTACGGATCAAAGAGGTCCCGTTTACGATCACCGGTGTGCTGACACCGAAAGGATTAAGCACACAGGGGGTAGACCAGGACGACATCGTCATCATGCCGTACACCAGCGCGATGAAGCGGGTGATCGGCGGCACAAATCTGCGTAATATCAACGTGCAGATCGCCGATCCGCAGCAACTTGAGGCAGCGCAGCAACAGATTATCGCGCTGCTTCGGCAACGACATAACATTCGTCCCGGGCGCGATGACGATTTCACCGTGCGCAACCAGCAGGAGATCGCCCAGGCTGCGACGGCGACGACCGCGGTGATGACTATTCTGCTCGGCTCAATCGCAGGTGTTTCGCTTTTGGTCGGCGGCATCGGAATCATGAATATCATGCTGGTAAGTGTTACCGAGCGGACGCGTGAGATTGGCGTGCGCATGGCCGTGGGCGCGCGCGGTAACGATATTCTCACTCAATTCTTAATCGAAGCCGTGATGTTGAGTTCCGTCGGCGGCTTGATCGGGATCATCTGTGGCATCGGCGCCTCTAGAGTCCTCTCGGTATATGCCAATTGGCCGACGCTGATATCGATTAGCTCAATCGCGATCGCATTTGTGTTCAGTGCGGCAGTTGGAATCTTCTTTGGCTTTTATCCTGCGCGCAAAGCTGCTGCCCTCGACCCAATTGAAGCGTTGCGTTATGAATGAAATACCGAACGTAACTACTAGTTTCAATTTTCAACGTATCCCTGTCGCCACGCCGCTGTACGGTGTCTCTTTAGCCCATATTCCGGCGGGTCACAGGCCCGTGGCTACAACTTGACGCTGTTCGATTAGGCGACACGATGTCTCCATGGCAGACTACAATGCTTTTCAAAAATTGGTCGCAGAGGCGAAGAAAAGGATCATCGAAATTTCACCAACAGACGCCGAGGCAAAATCAAAGAGTGGCCAGGCTCTGATCGTCGATGTTCGCGAGAAAGACGAATGGGACGAGGGACATATTCCTGATGCGATTCACATGAGTCGAGGGACCATCGAACTCGACATCGAAGAAAAAGTCCCGGACACGAACGCAATGATTATTTGTCATTGCGGAGGAGGTGGCCGTTCCGCGCTTGCGGCCGAGAGCCTGCAAAAAATGGGCTATAAGAATGTCCGCTCCATGGCCGGTGGCCTTAAAGCTTGGAACGCAGCTGGGTTTCCGACGACGAAATAGTTGTACGGCGCTTGCACGAATCGCCTGTTTTAGCACCACAATGCTGGCTTCGAATCGTTGAGGCGACGAGTCGGCGATAGCATTGTTTTCATGGCGCGTTCCCGCTAAAGTGGCGCGCATCAGTCGACTGAGACCAAATGACGACGCCTTCGCTGGATTACTACGGCATTGAAGAGCTTCTGACGGACGAAGAACGTGCAGCGCGGGATCGGGCGAGACGTTTTGTACAAGAGGAGGTTTTGTCCGAGATCGTTCCGTGCCATCGCGCTGCTAAATTCCCAGAGCATCTCATCCCGCGCATGGGAGCGATGGGCTTTTATGCTTCTTATTTGAAAGGACACGGCGGCGCTGGTCTTAGCTATACCGCCTATGGTCTCATCATGCAGGAGCTTGAACGGGCCGATTCTGGCCTGCGCTCGCTGGCGTCGGTACAGGGCGCGCTGGCAATTCAGGCCATCCATTGGTTCGGTTCGCCCGAGCAACAAGCGCGCTGGCTGCCGGGATTGTTCTCGGGCAAACTCATCGGCTGTTTTGCTCTGACAGAACACGGACACGGTTCGGATCCGGGCGGGATGGAAACTTACGCCAAACGCGCCGGCGACCAGTACATTTTGAACGGTAGCAAATGCTGGATCGGTAACGCGTCCGTCGCTGACGTTAAAGTTGTTTGGGCAAAAGATGACGATGATCGCGTCGGCGGATTTATCGTAGAAAAGGACGCCCCGGGGTTTCGCGCGCAGGACATCGAGGGAAAGTTTAGCTTACGCATGTCGCGCACGTCAGAGTGCTGGTTCGAGAATTGCCGCATACCTGCGGAAAATCGCCTCGTCAAAGCGTCGGGCCTCAACGCTCCATTATCCTGTCTTTCGCACGCGCGCACAGGCATTGCGTGGGGCGCAATTGGCGCAGCCATTGATTGCTACGAAACCGCGCTGACCTACGCCAAGTCGCGCGAACAATTTGGCCGCCCAATCGCCGGATTTCAGCTAGTGCAGCAGAAACTCGTTTGGATGGTTCAGGAAATTACGAAAGCCCAATTACTAGCGTTGCGTCTGACGCGTATGATAGAGACGGGCTCGGCCCGTCCTGCGCAAATATCGATGGCAAAGCGTAACAACGTCTGGATGGCGCTGGAATGCGCTCGAAAGGCGCGCGACATACTCGGCGCCGCAGGAATCACTGATCGCTACCCCGTGATTCGCCATGTCATGAACCTCGAGAGCGTTTCAACGTACGAGGGCACGCACGATATCCATACACTGGTGGTCGGGCGCGACATCACGGGGATCAACGCTTTTGGTGGCTAAACTAGCGGATGCGGAGCGGACGGACTGGTAGAAATATTCCTTAATTGGGAAGAGCGTCGTCCTGAGTGAAACGAAGGATCTCACGTAAGCTGGTACGTCACTCCCGGTGGCTTGTATGATGCTGGCATTTGGTCGGGAGGTCCCTCGCTTCGCTTGGGATGACTCGATGAAGAAATGGGCTAAGTTAAAAATATGAGCGAGCCAGTTTACATTCTTGGCGGTGGGCGCACGGATTTTAAGCGCAACTTAAAGAAAGAAGGGAAAACGATCCGAAACCTCATTGTCGAGGCCGGCAAAACGGCGCTCGACGACGCGAAAATTGATCCGGCGGAAATTCAGGCCGGCGCAGTTGGCAATTTCAACGCAGGTCAGTTCACAAAACAGCTCCAGCTTGGTGCGTTCATTCCGGAGATCGATCCGAAATTGCGCGGTATTCCGACGATGCACACCGAAGCAGCTTGCGCGTCTGGCGCGCTATCGGTGTTGCTTGGCGCCGAATGGATCATGGGCGGATTCTACGATGTCGTGCTGGTTGTGGGCGCTGAACAGCAGAAGACGATGTCGTCTCTCGATGGGTCGGATGTGCTTGGTGCGGCTGCCGATTATCACAACGAGAAGCCGGAATACGGCGATTTCATGTTCCCGAAATTATTCGGACGCATCGCCCAAATATATATCGACAAATATGGCGCGACTGAAGCGGACCTCGCGCTGGTTGCATGGAAGAATTATGCACACGCTAAATTGAATCCGCTGGCGCAAATGAGAGATGCCGATCTCACGCTTGATTGCGCATCGCAAGTTTCCGACAAAAACCCGAGCGTCGCGCCGCCGCTCAAAGTTTCCGACTGTTCGCAAATCACTGATGGTGCGGCCTCGGTTGTTCTGGTTTCCGGAAAGTATCTGGACAAAATCGGACGCGATAAGAGCAAGATTGCCCGGCTACTTGGTTACGGTCACTCCACAGATTATCTGCCGCTGGATAAAAAGGATGCGCCCACGTTTTCAATCTCGCGCAAAGCGGCCGAGAAAGCTTTCCACATGGCAAATCTAACGCCGCGCGAGTTGCAAGGGGCCGAGGTACACGATTGCTTTTCCATTACTGAGATTGTCGCTTACGAAATTCTTGGGCTCGCCGAGTCTGGCAAAGGCGTTGAGCTGGTGAAAAGCGGAGCGACGGCCTTACCGCAGGTGCGCACGGAAAAATTCAAAGGGTCTTTTCAAATTCCCGTGAACGCAGGTGGCGGGCTGATCGCGGACGGCCACCCCGTCGGTGCGACTGGCGTTCGCCAAGTATTTGAGGCGTATCAACAGCTCACCGAACAGGCCGGTGCGCGGCAGATTGAGAGCGCAAAAAGATTCCTCACATTCAACATGGGCGGGAGTCTTACGACGTCCGTCGCCATGATTTGGGGGCGAGACTGATTCGCCGGTAACAGTTCACTTACGGCATTGCTGGAAGATCAAAAGCGGCGCGTCCTATCGCTTTCAGCGTGTGCCGACTGAGGCTTTCAAGCCTCTAAGTCCAAAATGCAGGTCGCGCACGTTTCTTGGGTATGGTTTCGCTTGCAATCGACGAACTGCCGCCTGTGATCAAAGAGGATGTCGAGGATTATCTCGAAAATCATCCACGTAGCCCGGCCGCACGCTTGCGCCCAAGAATGGGGATGGTCGGCGACATTTGGCTGGCGTTTATAGGGCCGGAGGTGCGACGTGGCGCCAGCGGACTCGGCGACACGCCACGCGATGCCCTTAAGGATTTCAATCGGCACTTCATGGAGCCCATCATTTCTCGAAACGGCCATGAACCAACGGACACCGATGATTGCGGTTTTACCTGATATGAAAGTTCCATTTACTCTTGGAGAAGTTGGTCACTTCGGTCTCGCTGTACCCGATCCAAAGAAAAGTGCGCAATGGTTCCAAAGTGCGCTCGGGTTGCGCAAAGAATTCGATTTCGAAAACGGCGTCGCCGTTGGGAACGACAATGTAACAATCGCGCTATTCAAAGGTAAACCGTCACCCGAAACGATTGACCACATGTCATTCCATCTGCCGAACATGGCGACATTACGAAAGGCACTTGCGCATTTGAAGAGCATCGAGGCCGATATTGAAGATCCGGGCGATGAAATCGGTGCGGAAGCGGAGGGATCGAGAAATATGGGTCTTTGGTTCCATGATCCCGACGGTTATCGCTGGGAGCTAAGCGTTCTTGGGGGCAAATAAACTCCGTCAGTAACTGGCGAACCCGGTCGGTGAATGATCGCAAGACGCGGCTAAGATCACCCAATCGGATGAGGACTAACGAGTGCGTAGCGCACAAGCAAGTGCGTGCGTTGACATGATATTTAAGGGCCTTAACTTTTTCGTCCTCAATCAAAAAATGATCACCTCTGAATCAGAAAAAGGGGACGGAAAAAAGTTCATATCGCACACGCCGGGGTATTGGCCAGAGACAGCTCTGGAACTCTGGAGCGATTGGAAATGGCAGCTCAAGAACAGGGTTACTTCCCTTGCTCAACTCGCTCAACACCTGGCCCTGAGTGATGAGGAGCGCAGTGGCGTTTTGCTCTCAGGCGACAAACTCGCCCTCGCAGTTACTCCACACTTTTTTAATCTCATGCCGCGGGACAATCCCGAGGATCCAATCCGTCGACAGGTAATTCCACGGATTGAGGAAACCTGGGCATCCCCTTACGACATGGCCGACCCATGCGGCGAAGATTCGCACATGCCGGTGCCGGGACTGGTGCACCGTTATCCTGACCGTGTCCTGTTCCTAGTCACGGATCGTTGCGCCAGCTACTGCCGCTATTGCACCCGAAGTCGCGTGGTCAGCGGCGTGGGTGAACAGGAGTTGCACACAAACTTCGACGAAGCATTTCGTTACCTCGAAGCGCATACCGAGGTGCGCGATGTCCTCTTGAGCGGCGGCGACGCGCTCATCTTTTCTGACGAAAGGATCGACAAATTGCTTTCGCGGTTACGATCGATTCCGCACATTGAGTTTGTCCGCATCGGCACGCGGGTACCGATTTTTCTGCCGCAACGGATCACGCCCGACCTGTGCTCGATTCTCGCGAAATATCATCCGCTCTGGATGAGTGTGCATGTCAATCATCCACGAGAATTGACGATTGAAGTGAAGCAAGCGCTGGAGCGCCTTGCCAACGCGGGAATCCCGCTGGGAAATCAGAGCGTACTGCTCGCAGGCGTGAACGACAATCTGGAAACCATGAAGACGCTTGTGCACAAACTCCTTATGTGCCGCGTTCGCCCGTACTACATTTATCAGTGCGATTTGATCAACGGTTCGTCGCATCTGCGTACTTCCGTTGCCAAGGGGATTGAGATTATCGAAGGCCTGCGCGGTCACACTACAGGTTACGCCGTGCCGCAGTTCGTAATCGATGCGCCGGGTGGCGGCGGCAAGGTGCCTATCAATCCTGGCTACATCCTGTACCACGACAACGAGAAAATCGTCATTAGGAATTACGAAGGCAAAATCTTCGAGTACCCGGAAACCGGAAACGAGCAGGTCCAGTTCGCGCCGCAGCGCGAGTACCACGACGAATATCTCTACTCGTAACCCTGCGGATTCGATTCAGTGGACTGATCTGTCCGTCCCATTCGGAGCGGCGACGTCCTCATAGCAAAATAAACCGCTCTTAAAGCGTATGCTCGGGTCTCAGTTTGCGGGCCGTTGACTGCCGAGCAACAGGCATGAATCTGGTTTGTAATTTCTTTTCGTTTGGCCTGTTGCGTAAACTTTAAGCTTGCGTAATAAAGATCGCGCCGTATAAAGTCCCGCACTTCGGTTTTTCGTCACTCAATGTCACGTTTTGTTGT
>Ga0066903_100005108_pt1 | contig 11303 bp, 5 predicted proteins | sample PanSoiMetaGPlot1_FD_67491 | JGI IMG/M metagenome (GOLD analysis project Ga0066903, IMG submission 67491) | Tropical forest soil microbial communities from Panama analyzed to predict greenhouse gas emissions - Panama Soil - Plot 1 (version 2) | ecosystem: Environmental > Terrestrial > Soil >...
CCGCCGGCTGCGGATCCTCGCCGAGCGTCGTGTATTTGCTCGTCTTGGCGATGCCGATCACCTGCCGGTACGTGGCATCGGTAAAGAACCGGAAACGCTTCCCGATCGGATCGGCGCGCGGCCAGACGCGGTCGGCGAGCGCCTGGTTCACGACTGCCACGCGAACGGTGGGCTCGCGATCGGTCTCGGCGAAATCGCGGCCCTGCAGCAGGGGTATGCCGAGCGTCTGGAAATACCCCGGCGTCGTCACGATCGCGCTCGCGAGGGTTCGCGCCGCGGTCGATTCGGGATTCTCTCCCTCTTTCAGAATCGTCTTGAACAACGATCCCGTGAGCGGCGCCACGCTGGCCCATGCCGTCGACTGCACGCCGGGTATCGACGCGACACGCTCGTGAACCGTGCGGAAGAACTGGCGCGCGCGCACGCCGTCGTAGCCGCCCTGGCCCGGATTCACGACGACCACGCCGACGTGATCGACGTCGAATCCCGGATCGATCCTGTTGGCGCGTCCCAGGCTCCGCAGGAACAGACCCGCCGCAACGAGTGCGACGACCGACAGCGCGACTTGAACGACGACAAGCGCGCGGCTGAGCGTCGCGCGGCCGCGGCTCATGCCCGCGCCTTGCGTCTCCTCCTTCAGCGCCCCGACGACGTCGGGGCGCGACGCCCGCAGGGCAGGCATGACGCCGAACATGACGCCGGTCACGAGCGAAACGATCGCCGTGAATGCGAGGACGCGTCCGTCGAGCGTCAGGTCCACGAAGTTGTCGGCGAGAAATGGCGGGCGCATCGACCAGATCCCGTCGCGCGCAGCGACCGCGACGCCGATGCCAAGGACGCCGCCGAGCGCCGCCAGCACGATGCTCTCGGTCAGAAGCTGTCGCATGAGCCGCGTTCGGCTGGCGCCGAGCGCGACGCGAACGGCGATCTCCTGGCGACGGGCCGAGGCGCGCGCCATCAGCAGGTTGGCCACGTTCGAGCAGGCAATCAACAAGACGAGTCCGACGACCGTCATGAGGACCGCCCCTCCGAGGACGAAGATGTCGCGGAGCGCCGGAAAGATCGTCGCCTGCACGAGCGGCCGCAGCGCGACGCTCCGGCCCTTGTTGGGCGCTGGATACTCGCGCTCGAGCGCGCTCGCGATCGACTTCAGGTTGGCTTCCGCCTGCTGCGGCGTGGCGCCGGGCTTCAGCCGCGCCGCGACGAAGAAGATCAGCGCGCGCCGCTCGTCGATCCACCCGCGCATCTGCGACGGCAGCACCTGCGCGTGCATCATCGACGGGACCCACATGTCGGGACTGATCAGCGAGTTGATGCCCCGGAATCCCTGCGGCGTGACGCCGATGACCGCGAAGTCAATCCCGTTGATGGGGATGATCCTGCCCACCGCATTCGGATCGCCGCCGAGACGCCGTTGCCAGAAGCCGTAGCTGACGACCGCAAGGGCGGCGTCTCCCGGCCTCGTGTCCTCGTCCGGCCCGAACACGCGACCCTTTGCGGCTTTGACGCCGAGCACCGAGAAGTAATTCCCGGTCACGAGCTCGACAAACGCGGGCTGCGGCGCGCTGGCCGTGATCACGCTCACCGGCGTCGGAAAGGAATAGCCCGCCATCGCCTGCAGGTACTCGTTCCTTTCCTGCATGTCCTTGAAATTGGGGTACGACGTCGGCTGCAGACTGCCGAACCCGCCGATGTTCGTCTGGTCCGTGGTGTAGGCCGCCACGAGCTCGGACGGCCGCTCGACCGGCAGCGGCGCGAGCAGGGCCGCGTTGAGCAGCGTAAAGATCGTCGTGTTCGCGCCGACGCCGAGCGCGAGCGACAGCACGGCGACGGCCGCGAAGCCTGGGTTCTTCCGGATCGTCCGGAGCGCGAACTGCGTGTCCTGCCACAACGTCTCCATGTCGGCTTGCCTCTCCGTCAGACAGGTCTCCGGAACCTTAGACGTAGACGGTCTACGGCCTGTTCAGTGCGGCACCAGTTCGCGGCGCCGAGGGCGTCCCGCCGCTTCGTGGCGGCAAATCCTGATAGGCTCTGCCGCTGGAGGATTCGATGACGGAACGCGTTCACGAGCTGTTCAGCGGAAGCGGGGCGTTCGCTCTGACGTTCCTCGTGTCGCTGGCCCTGCTCGCCCTGTTCGCCCTGCTCTACAGCCTGATGACGGCGCATCGGGAGATGGCGCTGATTCGCAACGGCAACACCGCTGCGGCCCTGTCGCTCGGTGGCGCGATCGTCGGGTTCGTGATCCCGGTCGGCAGGGCGGTCGCGCAGAGCGTCGGGCTCGTGGACCTCGTGGTCTGGGCGGGGATTGCCTTCGTCGCGCAGCTGGTAGCGTACGCGGTGACGGCGGCGTTGGTGCCGCATTTGACCAAAGCCATCGAGAACGACCACGTCGCGAGCGGCATTCTGCTCGCGTCGCTCGCCATTTCGACAGGCGTGCTCAATGCCGCGGCGATGACGACCTGACGTCGTGGGGACCTACAATTGGAGCATGTACGACGCAGAGACTCTCCAGGATATCCACCGCCGCGCGCATGAGAGCCTGCGCCGACTGATCGCGTTCTGCGGCGAGCTGACGCAGGAAGAACTGAACCGGCCGCTCACAGGCTTCGGCTTCCCCACGATCCTGCGTCAACTCGAGCACACCATCGGCGCGGAGGTCTACTGGCAGACCGTGGTGACCAGGGGCTACACCGAGGAGGCCGAGCTGCCCGCGTTGCGTGATGTGGCGGCCATGGAGGCGTTCCGCCAGCGAACAGCCACCGTGACGCGGGCGTATCTCGACGGCGCCAGCACGGTGGAGCTCAATTCACAGCGCCGGATGATCAGCGATCCAGATCAAACGCGGCTGCTTCGACCGGCGGACGTGATCATGCGTGTCGTCACCCACATCTTCAATCACCAGGGACAGGTGCTGGCCATGTGCCGCACGGTCGGCAAGCCGAACGAGAAACGCGACCTCGATTACCCGGTCGATTGAGAACCCGCGGCTCCCGCCGACTCGCTCGCAGCGCACGTTTGCAGCTCGGCTATTATCCTCGTCACCGGAGGTGCTTTCCGATGACGCCGCGTTTGATGTTGCTGCTGCTCCTCATCCCCGCTCCGTCCGCCGCGCAAACGGTTGCGGGGACGCTCCAGGGCACCGTCAAAGATCAGAGCGGCGGCGTGCTGCCGGGCACGACCGTGTCCGCGCGGAGCCTCGACACCGGGCTGGTCCGGGAGACAGTGACCAACGCCGCCGGGTACTACGTGCTCTCCTTTCTGCCGATCGGCGGGTACGAGGTGAGCGCCGCGCTGGCCGGCTTCAGAACCGTCGTCCACCAGCAGGTTGCCGTCACGCTCAACGACACGCGGGTCGTCGATTTCGAGCTCGCGCCGGCGCCGGTCTCCGAGACCGTCACCGTGCGCGCCGAGGCGCCGCCGATCAACTCGACCAACGGCGAGATAAAGAACACGCTGGGCGAGCAGCAGATCGACGATCGGCCGACGGCCAACCGCGGCAGCTTTCTCGCCCTGGCTGAAACGTTCCCCGGCTTCGCCGAGAACCCGACGTCCGGCCAGAACAACCCGACGGCGTCGTCGGGCTCGTCGATCAACTTCAACGGCACCGGCACACGCGGCACGACGTTTCAGATCAACGGCGTCAACAACGACGACTCGTCCGAGAACCAGAACCGGCAAGGGGCCGCTCTCGCCACGATTGCGGAGTTCCAGGTCGTCACCAACAGCTACTCGGCCGAGTTCGGCCGCGGCTTCGGCGCGGTCGTGCTGGTGCAGACCAAGTCGGGCACGAATCAGCCCCGCGGCGAAGCCTACGAATATGAGCAGCGCAGCCGGTGGAACGCGCAGAGCGCCTTCGCCCTGGCCAAACCGAACAACGAGCGCGACCAGTTCGGCTATACGGCCGGCTTTCCGATCCGTCGCAACGCCGTGTTCGGATTCGCCAGCATGGACCACAAGCGCTTCGACGGGTTCCAGACCTATACGCGCGATTTGTTCCTGCCGTCCGAGCTGAGTGCGCCGCGTCTGACTCGCGGCAACGACACGCCCGCCAACCGCGCGTTCATCGACTCCGTCCTCGCGCGGTTTCCGGCGGGCGCGGTTCCGAACGATCCGCGAAGCCCGCGCACCTATCAGACCGAGCAGCGTATCAATCAACCCGCCGACGATCACTCGATTCGCGGCGACTGGGCCGAAGGCGCGCGCACGTTGACGACGCGCTATCAGTACACGAGGCAGATCTTCGAATCGGACGACATCATCGTCGGGGAACAGGCGAGACAGAACAACCTCCAGAGCAACGTCGGCGCGACGTGGACGCAGGTGCTCGGAGCCGCCACCACGGGCGAGCTGCGCTACGGGCTCGGGCTGCGGCACACCCGCGTCGATATCGCCGCCGGCGACAATACGCCCATCGTGCGCTTCGCCAACTCGCCGGTGGCGGGAACGACCATCGGCAACTCGGGCGCGTTTCCGATTCACCGCGACCAGACGGACCATCAGTTCGTCGCGAACCTCACGAGGCTCTTCGGGCGGACGCATCAGTTCAAGTCGGGCGTCGACGTGCGCCTGCAGCAGCTCGACGATCTGGCCGACAACAATTCGCGCGGCCTCTGGAACTTCACCACCTCGTGCGGCGGCGTGACGTACTCGACGTCGTACGCCGCTTTTCTGGACGGCTGCGTCAACAACTTCCAGACGGCGTGGGGTCCGTTCTTCCTCGAGAACCGGATGAACGAGTACAACATGTACGCGGAAGACAACTGGCGGCTGCGTCCGAACCTGACGTTCAATCTCGGCGCGCGGTACGAACTGGTCGGCGCGCCGACCGAAGCCGCCAATCGTCTGGACTACGGCATCCGGGCCGACCGCGACAACATCGAGCCGCGGCTCGGTTTCGCATGGTCGCCGACCTGGTCGCGCGGATGGCTGGGCAGGCTGTCGGGCCGTGAGCCGGGGACCTTCTCCGTGCGCGGCGGGTACGGCCTCTACGACGGCCGGATCTTTCAGTCGATCTTCTCGCAGAACGGCGCCAGCCTGCGGACGAACCCGCCCAACGCTCTCGCGCGAACGTTCACGACGCTGCCCGAGATTCTCAACGTGTCGGATCCCACGGGCGGATTCGTCTTCGTCCCCGGACCGCAGAGCGCGCGGTACAGCATCACGATCGCCGATCCGAGTCTCGAGATGCCGCGTACACGCCAGTGGAACCTGACGGTCGAGCGCCGCATGCCGTGGAGCTCGTCGCTGCGCGTGTCGTACACAGGAACGCGCGGGATCGGCACGCTTCGTTACGCGCAGGCGAATCTGCCGCGCTCGCCGGCCGACGGCCCCGTGCTCGTCGTTGATCACCCGAACAACGCGCCCGCCCCCGGCTTTCCCGATCTGCGGGGCCACACCATCGATCACATCGCCGCCGATGTAAACTGCGCGGGTACCGGCCTGCCCGGTATCCCGATCACGGCCGCGTGCCCCCAGGTGGTGCCGATTGCGGACAACGAGATCAGCCTGCGCGTCCCGAGGACCAACGAGCGACGGCCCGATCCGCGCTACGGGACCAACATGGTCGTCTCCAACGACGCACAGACCTGGTACGACGGCGTGCAGTTCGAATGGATCCGCCGGCCGGCCGCAGGGCTGTGGTTCCAGACCAGCTACACGTACAGCGTCAGCGAGGACACGACGTCGGAAGCCACGTTCGTCGGCGCCGGCGACAGCAATCAGCTGGGACCCGACAAACGGTTCGCGCGCGGCTACTCACGCTTCCACACGCCGCACCGCTTCACGTTCAACGGCAGTTACCGGCTGCCGTTTCTCCTGAACCGCGCCGATCTCGTGGGATCGCTCGCCGGCGGCTGGACGCTCTCGGGGATCCTCAGGCTGGCTCACGGCACGCCGTTCACCGTTACCGACACGGCTCGCGATCTCAACTTCGACGGCTTCGCCGAAAACCGCCCGATCCTGCTCGATCCGTCGATCCTCGGCGCGGTCGTCAACGATCCGGCGACATCGACCCAGATCCTCTCGCGCGATAAATTCCGCACGGCTCAGTTCGGCGAAGGCGATCAGGTGGTGGGTCGCAACACGTTCTTCGGCGCCGGCCAGGCGACCGTGGATGCGGGCGTGTACAAAACATTCCGACTGGAGTGGGGCCATACCGTCACGGTCCGCATCGAAGCCTACAACGCGTTCAACAGCGTCGAGTACGGATTCCCGACGGCGGACATCTCGAACTCGACCTTCGGCCGCCTGCTCACCGGCGCGCCGCAGTACTCACCGAGGACGCTGCAGCTGGGGCTCCAGTACAAGTTCTGAGCTCGGCTCGAGCATCGGAACGGTGAGGAAGGAGTCGTACCGCCCTCCGGTGTGAATGGTGTGCCACCCTCGGTTCACCAGCTGGTGATGACCGAACGCTGGATACCGGGCCGCATCACGGCCCTGGATCGTCACCTGCAGGGAGGATCCAGCCTCGAAGAGCGTCGCAGACGGCCAGATCTCGATCTCGAGCGGCACGATGTCGCCGGGCCGGACCTTTTGCAAGTGAGTGTGGCGGTGCCATGGGCGGAGCGGCGTGCTGCGCAGCGGGTCCGGTTCCCGGTGTGACGCTCGAAGCCATCCCTTCGCGACAGCGTCGCGCCTGTACCCGTTGTAACCGGAAAAGAACACTTCTTTGCCGTCAGCGTCGAGCTTCCGAACGACCACGAACAGGTCCATATCGTCACCTTCCGACGTGCTCGCCCAGACTTTCAATAGCATGCCGCCGATCAGTTCGACCGCGCGGTCGAATCGGCACGAAAAGACCGCCCGCCCGTTCCGACTGGTCGGCCGATATCGCAGCGTGGCTTCTGACGCGGCCGGCTGTTCGTGCAGGCCGTTCGTTGTCGCGCAGAGATTCAGCACGACCGGCCGAACCGACGAGGGCGGCCAGTTCTCTTCGGCGCGAACCTCTTGCGCGTAGTACGCCTTCCGCACTTCCAGGCGGACTCTCGGCACGCGCTCCATCCCGTTGTCGACGTCTCGAAGAAAACGATCGAGAAACCGCTTCTGCCAGTCGAGAGCCTCCTCGCCGTAGAAGGTCTCCCACTTCCTGCGTCCGTGCGTGAACAACCACTTGTGTGCGGACGAGATTCGCTCGAATGCTTCGATCGACCCGCGCGTGTGGAGTCCATGGTCGGACCAGCTGGCGCAGACCAAAGCCGGCACGCCGATGTCTTCGAGGTCGGGCCGTTTGGACGCCCAATAGTCATCGTCTAACGGCCGGTTCGCTCTCTCGGCGAGGAAGTCTTCCGCAAGCGGAAAGCTGCGGTTGCGTCCACGGCGGATGCGCATGCGCCACCAGAGCGCAACCATCTTCGTTTCCGGTATCCCGCCGTGAAAGGCGAATTCGCGGTAGAGATCGCTGGCGCCTTCCCACGGGACGATCGCGGCCAGGTGCGGCGGTTTGAGGGTTGCCACGCGCCACTGCGACATGGCGAGATACGACACGCCGATCAGGCCGATCCGCCCCGTGCACCACGGCTGCGACGCGGCCCATTCGATCAGGTCGTAGTAGTCCTCCGCGTCCTGCTGTCTGAGAACGCCCGCTCGTCCCTCCGACTTGTGCATGCCGCGAACGTCCGCCTGAAGGACCGTGTAGCCGAGCGACACCCAATACATCGGATCGGGGGATTCGAATCCCGTCAGGCGTGAGCAGTTGGTTGTGCCGAACTTGACGCCCGAGAGGCGCATGAAAAACGCTGCGATGCGATCCGGAAGCGTGTCTTTCCCATACGGCGTCACGGAGATGAGGACGGGGTGAGGACCGTCGTCGGTGGGCCGAAACACGTTGGCGCGCAGACGCACGCCGTCACGCATCGGCACATCGAGATCGCGTTCGATGGTGATCGGGCTCATCGTCCTGAAGAACCCACTCTACACGCTCATCCGTCGTTGAGCGTTCTCGATCGCGCGATGTTGTAGTTGGTGGACCAAAAGAGTGCGAGATGGCGCAGCACTCACGTTGCCGGATTTCCGGCAGCCGATCCGTAGGAATTTCGTCAAGACCGCGCATCGCGCAATTGCTTTCGCATCTCGATTCCACCTGCCGAGCGGCCGGCAGCGAACATGCTTTCGCCGCCGCGCCGGCGGCACGCCGCGCGGCAAGACCAAGACCTGTCATTGGGACGAGGAGACACATGAATCGTGTGAGGTCGGCGCGGGGGCGGCGTTCATCTTAGACAGGATCGGCAACGACTGGGCGCAGCCCGCCAGGTTGTTTGCGGCCGACGGCAAGGCGGAGCCCGTCCGCGGGCTACCGGGTAAGTTCAGATCCGATTCATTCGGATCGACCGTGGCGATCAGCGGCGACACGGTGGTCGTCGGCGCCCCCGACGAAGGCGTCTGGACGCAGAATGCGAAGCTCGTTGCCGACGACGGACAGGACTTCGACAGCTTCGGACTCTCCGTCTCCGTCAGCGGTCCGACGGTGCTGGTTGGTGCAAACGATCACACGCCGGCATCGACTGGTACCGCAGGGGCAGGATCGGCGTACGTCTTTCAGCAGCGTGACGGGCAGTGGGTGGAAATCGTGGAGCTTGCGGCGAGCGACGGCATTCCGGGAGGCGACTTCGGCACGAGCGTCGCGGTTCAGAACAACACCCTAGTTGTGGGCGCCGATCTCCAGCATCCGCCGGTGGAGGGCTACCCCGGAGGGGAGGCGTACCTGTTCAAGCTGAATCCAGCAGTCAAATAGGACGTTGCACACGCCTGGCAGGGCAGACACCGCGTCACGCACGCGGCTGTCTGCTCTGCGTGGCGCGAGGAAAGCATCGTCGAGTGTGTCCCCGGCGTCTCGACGACGGCGACGGTTCGAGCATGCGTGCGCCAGACAGAGTCGAGGGACGGGAGGCCAGGCTCGCGTTGTGCGGGGGAGAACAGCGTGAGCTCGCCGCGATAGAACTGCGGGCGATACTTCGCGGACGCGACGAGCGTCCTCGCTGCGACTCTGATTGCGATCGAAGGCGCTGCGGCGATTGAGAGGCGCCACGCGCGAAGCCGCTCGAGCGACTGGCGCAGGGCGGCGGGCCAGTTGCGAAACGCCACGGCACGCAAAGCGGCGGCGACGAGCGCCACGCGTCCGCTGACGATGGAGAGCCAGGTTCGCAGTGGCCACCGCACCGGACTCATCGTCGTATCGAAGAGGGCGACGAGGCCGACCTCATCGCCCGACTCGGACAAGCGCCGGGCGATCTCGAACGCCGCAAGCCCGCCGGAAGAGTAGCCGCACAGGTAATACGGACCGCTCGGCTGGCGCTCTTTGATCTCCCTCAGATAGTCCGCCGCCATCGCCTCGATGCTCGCGTGAGGTACTTCTCCGCGTACGGCGCCGCGCGCGCGAATGCCAATCACCGCGCCCGGGTACGTCATGCGGCGCGCCGCCGGCAGCATTTCGACGACGTTGCCGCCCAGACCATGGATGAAGAAAACCGGGGGCGGGCCGTCTCCGGACTTGAGCGTGATCAGCAGAGTCGAGCCCGGGGCGCGCCGCTCTCGCAGCGCGTCGCACAGTTGGTCGAACCGCGGCGCCTCGTTGATGAGCGTGAGGGAGATCTCGAGCCCCAGCGCGCGCTCGAGCTCGAGTACGAACCTGATCGCCGTGAGCGAATCACCGCCGCTGTCGAAGAAATCATCGTCCGCTGCGCGGACCGGCACGCCCAGCACGTGTTGCCAGACGCGAGCCACCGTCAGCGCGGTGTCATCGTCGACCTTCGGAGCGAGCCTGGCTTCGTCCATCGATTCGGTACGCTCGCGCTGAACCCGGGCCTCGTCGAGCGTCGCGAGCGCGCGAACGTCGAGCTTCGAGTTCGGCAGCCGCGGAATCGAGGGTTCGAGATGGAAGCGTGCAGGGCGCATCGGCGGGGCCGCGGAGCACATCATTGTCTTCAGCTCGTCGATCAGGGTGGCAGGCGCTCCATCGTGCGCACTTACGTACGCCACCAGTGTCACCGTGCCATCGGCGCCGCCCGGCCGTGGCACCACGGCGACATCTCGTACGAAAGCGTGGCCGCGAAGCACAGCTTCGACGCCGTCGAGATCGACGCGAGACCCGCGGACCTTGACTTGCCTGTCCTTGCGGCCGAGTCGCTCCAGCAGCCCGTCGGGCCGCCGGCGGATGAGATCCCCGGTGCGAAAAACCCGCCATCCACGCCCGCCTCCGGCTTCGACGTCCTCGTCGGACAGACGCCCCGCGACCCAACGACCGAGCGAAACGTAGGCGCTTGCGACGACGAGCTCGCCGACTTCGCCGCGGCGCGTGGCGCGCCCCTCGTCATCGATGAGCGCGAGACGGTTGCCGCGCAGCGGATAGCCGATGGGAACGCGGGGGTCGTCGCGTCTGCACCTGTCGTCGACGAACCACTGCAGCATCGGCGCTTCCGTCGCCGCGTAGACGAGTTGGATGTGAGCGTCTGGCGCAAGCCACGCGCGCAGTGCCTCGATGTCGTTCCACACGGTTGTGTCGCCGCCTACGCGGACCAGCCTTAGAGAGGCGTCCGTACGTCCCCCGGCTGCCGCGACGATGGATCGAAGAAGAGCCGGAAACGCGAACAGGATGGTAATGCTCTCCGCGTGGATGACGTTCAGTATCTCGCGTGCGCCGACGCCTTGCGGATCGAGGAGGCGAACGCTCGCTCCTGCCAGCAGCGCGGTGATGAGGTCGCGGACGCCGACGATCGTGCAAGGGGATGCGAGAGTCAGCATCCGGTCCGCTGCGTCGATGTGCGCGGCGTTGATCGATTGCGCCACGCGCTGCAGCAGGTTTCGCTGACTGTTCACGATGCTCTTCGGCCGCCCCGTGCTGCCGGACGTGAACAGGACGCACGCGGGTTCGTCTACGCCCATGGTGGCCGGTCGCCAACTCTGGCGCGCGGGTCCCGACAAACCCGTCAGATGGATGATGCGCACCGCCGGCAATCGGGCTTCGATACCTCGGCGGCCATCCTCCAGCGTAACGATCACCGCCGGGCGCGCATCCCGCAGCACGTGATCGAGCCACTCCGGCGGACAGTGCGTGTCGAGCACGACGAACGGGCGTCCTGAGGCGAGGCACGCCAGCATCGCGACTGGAAACATCGGACAGGCGGGCAGAAGGATGCCTATCAGGTCGCCGGGTTTCGTCTGGGCCGCGAGTGTTTCGGCGAGTCCCGAGACCCCGTCCCACAGTTCGCCGAACGTAAGAGCGGTGTCCGCTCCCCTGATGGCGATGCGCCTTCGCTGTCGGCGCGCCACTCGCTCGAAGTGCTCGATGATCGGCCGCTGCAAATCCCGGC
>Ga0066903_100005110_pt1 | contig 11301 bp, 7 predicted proteins | sample PanSoiMetaGPlot1_FD_67491 | JGI IMG/M metagenome (GOLD analysis project Ga0066903, IMG submission 67491) | Tropical forest soil microbial communities from Panama analyzed to predict greenhouse gas emissions - Panama Soil - Plot 1 (version 2) | ecosystem: Environmental > Terrestrial > Soil >...
CAGCTTGCAGGCGCCGGTCTTGACGTCTGGGCGACCGAGCCGCCCCCTTGCGACCATCCATTGCTGAAATTCGACAATGTCCTCATCAGCCCGCATACCGCCGGCGTGACCCGCGAGACGCGGTTCAACATGGGCAAAATCGCGGCCGAACAGGTGCTCGATGCGCTCGACGGCAGGCCGGTGCTGCGAAAGGTCAACCCGGAGGTGTGGCCGGCCTACGCGCAAAGATTTGCGCAGCAGTTCGGATTCAAGCCGCAGGAATAGGCCCGGCGCCGCAGCGGTTTTTGCGGACTGAGAAGGCGCAACTGCGTGGGTTGATTCCGCGAATCCGAACGGTGCTTAAATTATATTACAAATGTTTAACCAGCTGTTTAGAAATATCGAATGGCGATCGTTTACGATGTCGTTCATGATTTTGATCTGAATGAGCGACGGCGGATTGCGGCCTGATGGAATCACGCAACCGGAATCGTCGCCCGTGGAAAAAAAGCGTGTGAGGTATTCGGCCGTTCCATTGGGGCAGGTCCAGGAACTGCCGGCGATGCTGCGGAGTGGTGGATTCCCGCTTTCGTGGGAATAACACTGCGGAGTTGGTGAGCGCAGCATGGTTTCGTTTGACAGAAATCCGCTCACAAAGCTGCAAGTCGCGCTTTTTCGTCATGCCTTCTCGCTCAAACAGACTAGGAATTGGAGGCACCGCAATGAGAATTGTTCTGGCAGTGCTGACGATCGCCCTTTTCGCCGGCGCGGCTGATGCCCAGGATACGGGAGGCAAGGGCAGGCGGCATAATTCGCCGCAAAACGCCGAACAGCAGAAGGCCGATCAGCAAAAGAAAAAGGCGATCGACGATGCTTACAGGTCCGCGCTCGAACGGATTCCCAACCCCAAGGACAGATACGATCCATGGCGCAACGCGCGCTAGCGCGGATTCCGCTGAAATAGAACCGACATTCGGCCCGCATACTCCGCGCTGTCATTCACCGCGAAAGCGGGGAATCCACTACTCTGCAGCACATACTGGGGTTACTGGTCGCCTGCTTTCGCGGGCGATGACGGCGCAGTGATTCCGTCAAAACGCCGGGTATGAACGCAATCGACAGTGACGCGAGGTAATCGTAATACGTGCCAGCGCAACCTGGACGATTCCGCGCATCTTAAAATTTCTATTCAGAACCTGTAGTTGATTCCGCCGATCACCTTCTGGATATTCAGACCGACGGAACCTGCTGCGCCGCCCGCCGCAGCGGCCGGGACGCTCTGAGATGCGAAGCCAAGATAATCGTATTCGATTTTAGCCGACCAGTTGCTGTCCAGCGCATATTCCACGCCGCCACCGGCGGTCCAGCCGACTTGGGTCGTGGTCCCGGTGCTGGAAACTGCGCCAAGCGGGCTCGTCACCGTGTCCCTCTCGTTGGCAAAGGCGACGCCGCCCTTTGCAAAGAAAAGCGCGCGGTTGATCGCATAGCCGAGCCGCGCCGTAACGGTCGAGGTCCAGTAGGTGCTCGTGGCGTGCATAAACCCGGCCGCATCGGTATCTGACGGCTTCAGGCTGGTCCCCGAGAAATCTCCTTCGATGCCGAGCACTACGGAATCAAACTGATAGTTGACGCCCGTCTGGGCGCCGCCAAACACCCCGCCGCCGGTGAGATGATCAGTCAGCCCGGAGACGGGATCGGTCCAGTTCGCTGTGCTCCAGGCGCCTCCGAGGTGGGCGCCAACATAAAACCCAGTCCAGTTGATTGCTCGAGGAATGTAGGCGGCGGGAGGCGCCTTGGTCACGGGCTTCGAGAGATCGGCGGCTTGGGCAGACACGATCGTTGCGCCGCAGCACGCTGCGGCGGCCAGAAGCGGAATTATTCTCATTTCCGTCCCCACGATCCACGTTTTCAGAATGAACCGTTGATCCGCCCCTGCCGCGATGAGTATCGCCATCGATATTATTCATCAAGCGCCGCTCTGCGCCGATCGGCGACAATTACAAAACTTTAATGAGAAATAGTATTAACTGGTTATACCGATAAAAGGCGCGAGCCATCCGAGAGAAATTTGCCGCCGCTTCTTCACTCAGCCGCCACGGCGTGTATCTCCTCGGTCTGCGGCGCATCGCTGATCGTCTTGCCCTGCACCCAGGCCTGGAGCCGGGCGAGGTAGAGGTAGACGACCGGGGTCGTATAAAGCGTCAGGATCTGGCTCAGCGCCAGCCCGCCGACCATGGAGTAGCCGAGCGGCCTTCGCAGCTCGGATCCGGTGCCGTAGCCGAACATCATCGGCACGCCGGCGAGCATGGCGGCGGCGGTCGTCATTAGGATTGGACGGAAGCGCAGCAAGCAGGCTTCGCGAATCGCTGCCATCGGCGTCATGTGGCGTTCGCGCTCCGCCACGATGGCGAAGTCGACGAGCATGATGCCATTTTTCTTGACGATGCCGATCAAGAGGATGAGGCCAATGATGCCGATCACCGAGAGATCCATGTGTCCGAGCTGCAGGGCCAAGAGTGCGCCGATCCCCGCCGAAGGAAGCGTCGACAGGATGGTCAGCGGATGGATGAAGCTCTCGTACAGCATTCCCAGAATGATATAGACCACCACGAGCGCGGCGGCGACCAGCGCCGGCTCGCTCGACAGCGACGACTGGAAGGCCTGCGCGTTGCCCTGGAATGTCCCGATCACCGCGCTCGGCATGCCGATTTCGTGCACCGCCCCGTTGATCGCATTCACCGCCTCGCCGAGCGCCACGCCGGCGCGCAGGTTGAACGTCAAGGTCGCCGACGGAAATTGCCCTTGGTGGTTGACGGACAGCGGCCCGACCTTGTAAGAGTCGACATCGACCAACGCCGAGAGCGGTACCGCAGCGCCGGTCAGCGGTGACTTGACGTAGATGCGATCAAGCGAGTCGAGGCTCTTCTGCAGCTCGGGGAGAATTTCCAGGATCACCCAATAGGTGTTGAGTTGCGTGAAGTACTGGGTGATCTGGCGCTGACCGTAAGCGTCGTTGAGAGTGTCGTCGATCGCCTGCGCCGAAATTCCGAACCGTGAGGCCTGGTCGCGATTGATATTGACCTTGAGCTGCGGCGCTCGCGCCAGAAGATCGCTCCCCACGTCGGTCAGCTCCGGCAAGGTTCGCATCTTCTCCTGGAGCTTCTGCGACCATTCGATGAGCTCGGCGACGTTTGGATCCTGCAGCGTGAACTGGAACGCGGCGCGGGCGAGCCGGCCGCCGACGGTGATGTCCTGCGCCGCCTGGAGGAACAGATTTACGCCGGTGACCTTCGCGAGTTCCGGCCGCAGGCGGTCGATCACTTGCGAGGCGGAGAGCTCGCGTTCTTCGCGCGGCTTGAGGACGATGGTGAAATTCCCGGTGTTCGCAGTTTTCGCGCCGCCGCTCGAGCCGACCGTAGCACCGTATCCCGCCACGGCGGGGTCACGCATGACCACCTCGCCGAGCTCGCGCTGCAGGCGCATCATTTCTTCAGGCGAAATGTCCTGAGCGCCCTCGGATATGCCGTTGATCAAGCCGATATCCTGGATCGGAAAAAATCCCTTCGGTATGGCAATCAGCATGCCGCCGGTCAGCCCGACGGTGGCGAGAAACACGCCGAGCGTTAACGCCTGGTGCCGCAGCACGACATCGAGCGTCCGCCGATAGAGCGACAGCATCGCATCGAAGCCACGCTCGATGAGGCGGAACGCCGTTCCATGACCGTGCGCCTCGGGCCGCATGAAGCGTGAGCACAGCATCGGCGCGAGCGTCAGGGATACGAGCGCCGATACGGCGATCGATGCCGTCACCGTGAGGGCGAATTCACGAAACAGGCGGCCGATGATGCCGCCCATCAGCAGCAGCGGAATGAACACCGCGACCAGCGACAGGCTGATCGACAACACTGTAAACCCGATCTCGCGCGAGCCGTTGATCGCGGCCTCGAAGGGCGGCTCGCCGTTCTCGATGTGGCGGTGGATGTTCTCCACCACCACGATCGCATCATCAACAACGAATCCGACCGCGATCGTCAGCGCCATCAATGAAAGGTTGTCGAGGCTGAAATTGAGGAGATACATCGAGGCGAACGAGCCGAGCAGCGCCAGCGGCACGGTCACGCCGGGAATGAAAGTGGCCCAGAAATTGCGCAGGAATAATAATATCACCAGCACCACGAGCCCGATTGTCAGGCCGAGCGTAACCTCGACATCCGCGACCGACGCCCGGATCGTGGTGGTGCGATCAAGCTGAACGCGGATATCGATCGCCGGAGGAATATTTGCTGTCAGCCGCGGCAGCATTTCCTTCACTTTGTCGACGATTTCGATGACGTTCGCGCCGGGTTGCTTGTAGATGTAGAGGAGAATGCCCCGCTTGCCGTTTTGATAGCCGGCCAGTGTGCGGTCGGACTCGGCTGTGATCGCCTGGCCGACATCGAGGACCCGGATCGGGCCGCCATTACGATAGGCGAGTACGATGTCATTGAATGGTTCAGAGTCGGTGATCTGATCGTTGGCGGCAATAGTAAAGCTCGTGCGCGGCGTATTAATCGTGCCCTTCGCTGCGATCGTGGTCTGCTTGACCAGACCGTCGCGCACCTCCTCAAGGGTCAGGCCGCTTGAAGCAAGCTTGGCGGGATCGACCTGCACGCGAATCGCAGCTTTTTGTTCGCCCCCGATGGTGGCCTGGGCGACGCCGGGCACCTGCGAAATCTGCTGGGCGAGGAAATTGTCGACATAGTCGTCAACCACATAGATCGGCAGCGTGTCCGAACGTGCCGAGAGCATCATGATCGGCGAATCGGCGGGATTGATCTTCTTGTAATTTGGCGGCGTCGACATCTGCTGCGGCAGAGTCTTGCCGGCAGCCGTGATCGCCGCCTGCACATCCTGGGCCGCAGCATCGATATTGCGGTTGAGGTCAAATTGAATGACGATCGACGTACCGTTGAGCGCGCTCATGGAGGTCAATTGAGTGACCCCGGGTATTTGCCCGAACTGACGCTCCAGCGGCGCTGCCACCGACGTGGCCATGGTCTCGGCGCTCGCGCCCTGCAGCGTTGCGTTCACCTGAATGGTCGGAAAATCGACCTGCGGCAGGGGCGCAACCGGCAGGATCGGGAAAGCCACAAGTCCGACAAAGCCGATGGCCGCCATCAGCAGGGAGGTGGCGACCGGCCGTTGGATGAAAGGCTCGGAAATGTTCATGAGGCGCGATCCCTCTTCGCGATCGCGGGCGCCGCCGTCCCGTTCTCGCTCACGAGTGAGTTCTGCCGAAGCTTGTACTGGCCATCCACAACGACGCGTTCGCCTTCCTCAATGCCCGAGGTGATGATGGTCAAGTCGCCCGATGTTGGACCGGACGTGATCGGGCGCGCCTGCGCGAGGTTGCCCGCGGCCACCACCCAGGTGAAAATACCGTCCGGACCACGCTGGATCGCGACCGACGGAATCGCCACCACGTCACGCCGCACCGCGATCGAGACTCTCGCATTCACGAAGTCCCCCGGCCACAGCCGTTCATCCTCGTTTGCGAACATGGCTTTGAGGCGCATGGTGGCGCTTGCCTGATCGACGAAATTATCGATCAGCAGAAGCGTGCCCGCGCCCAGCACGCGGGTGTTGTCCTGGCTGTACGCCGTCACTTCCACCGGGCCTCGCGCCATGGCATCGCGCACGTCGTTGAGGAAGCGGGCAGACAGGGTGAACAGCACGGCGGCCGGCCTGGTCAAGGTCAACGTGGCAATCGCAGCGGCATCGGACGCGCGCACGATGTTGCCCGGGTCGATACTGCGCACGCCCATCCGGCCATCGCTCGGCGCGGTGATCAAAGTATAGTCAAGCTGCGTCTGCGCAGTTTCGATCGCTGCATCGTCGGCATTGATCGAGGCGATCAGTTGATCGACTTTGGCCTGCTGCTGATCGACCACCTGTTGGGTTTGAAAGCTCTTGTCGACCAGCGTGCGTGAACGCGAGAGGTCCTTTTGCGCGGAAGAGAGCTGAGCTTCGTCTTGCATCCTCTTGGCTTTGGCCTGATCGAGCGCCGCCAGATAGAGGCGCGGATCGATTCTGGCGAGGACATCGCCTTTTTTGACATGCTGGCCTTCGGTGAACAGGACGGCCTCAAGCTTGCCGTCGACTTGTGGCCTGATGCCGACCGTGAAGGACGCTTGCACCGCGCCGAGGCCGGTGCGGTAGATCGGCAGGTCGCGTTTCGTAGCGGTCGCGATGGTTACCGGAATAGCCGCAGGCCCTGACGAACGCGCGGCGCGAACCCGCTCCGGCCCCTGACGCAGGTACCATGCTCCGGTGCTGCCAGCCGCGATTATAACGGCGCAATACACAAGCATGCGTCGACCGCGACCCACGCTCATCTCCTTGGACGGCCTCCGCATGCGGCGTCAGGCCGGTAATTTTATTTTTGTCTCGCTCCCGAACTAACTCTACGCGAACACGCGCAATTCACAAGTTTCATTGTCATAAACAAACAGCTGTGCCGCGAGGACAAACAGCTGCCGGCGAAAGGAACCCCTGAGTAAAGGGTATCTCAGGCGCCGGCACCTGCACCGGGTACCACCCAGGACAATATCGCCACGGAGGGAGTGACTCCTTCGAGAGTTGGCGTTCCAGTAGGCGCCGCACAATTGGCGATGACGGTATGGCGCTTTTCGGGGGCATCCGCTCCCGCGACTTGCGCATGTGGGGCATCCCGAGGAACCTTAAATAGCTCAATAAGCTCGGCCTTTTTGTTCAATTCCCGGGTAGGCCGCTGCAAGGTGGCGGCCGACAATATTTTGCACTGTGGCGCAACGGTAACAGACTAGGCCAGCACGCCGTGCAAATATGCGCCAGATCCTCAAACAAGATTCGAGCGTGGTACTTGAAATGACGCGAAGAAATCGCCGCCTGCCGCTCATTGCAGCACCGCTAGTGATCGCGCCCCTGGTGCTTAGCCTGAGCGTGCCCGTGCGCGGCGCCGACCTCGCCGTCAAGGCGCCGCGCGTCAAGGCTCCGGCGGCTGCGCCCTACTTGTGGACCGGCTGGTATATCGGGGCCAACGCCGGAATCGGCGTCGGGCAAGGGCAGGGCACCTTCGGTGCCGAGACGTTCAACGCCATGCCGGCGGGCGCGTTCGGCGGCGGTCAGTTGGGCTTTAACTATCAGTTCAACAGTTTCGTGCTCGGCGCCGAAACCGACATTCAGGGCGCGGGCATCTCGGATACGCGGACCTGCCTGTTGCATTGCATTGCTGGATCCTCCGCGTCGATCGACCAGAAGCTCAACTGGTTCGGCACGACGCGGGCGCGTGTTGGGTTGGCGAACGGCCCCGTGTTGACCTACGCGACCGCAGGCGTGGCCTATGGCGGAATCGAAACGGGCGTTACCACCGACATGGGCGCAGTCAATTCTGCGATCACCACCACGACCAAGACCGGCTGGACCTGGGGCACTGGCGTCGAGGCCGCGCTCGCCGGCAATTGGACCGCCAAGGCCGAGTACCTCTACCTCAGTCTCGGCAGTACCGCGGCGACTTCGCCGGCGACCGGCACAGTCGGCGTGAAGAACCAGGAGCAGATATTCCGCGGCGGCATCAATTACCGCTTCGGCCCTGACCAGTCCGCGGCCATCCCACCAACCTACAATTGGGCAGGCCTGTTTGTCGGCGGCACGTTCGGTTACGGCCTCGGCCGCAATGACAGCACGTTCAACGCCGAGGCATTTTTCCTGTCGCCCCGCGGTTTCGACGCCGGCGGTATCGTCGGGTACAATTGGCAGTTTGGAAGCTGGGTTGTGGGCGTCGACGCCGATATCCAGGCCAGCACCGGCAGCGGATATCTGACCTGCGTGAATCTCTGTAGCGGCCCGGGCGCGACCACGATCGACCAGAAGCTGTCCTGGTTTGGTACGGTGCGTGGCCGGCTCGGCTATGCGGTCGGGCCGGCCCTGTTCTATGCGACCGCCGGCGGCGCGTTTGGGGAGGTCAAGGAGAGCCTCACGCAGACTTCGGGCGGCAGCGCATCGTTCTCCCACAGCCAATCCGGGTTTGCGGTCGGAGGCGGCATCGAGAACAAACTGGACTTTTTTGGACTGCTTGGGCCGAACTGGACGACGCGGACTGAGTATCTCTTCGTCGACCTTGGCAGCGTCAGCGATACGTTTAGCGGCCAAACCCTCACCAGCAACCTGCACGAGCATGTTTGGCGGACAGTGGTGTCATACAAGTTTGGCGCCCCGTGACGAGCTGAGTTTCGTCATCCCCGCGATTTGTATCAGGAAGTCATGGCTGGTCGCGGCCATGCATGTCTTTTCTGCGAGCGTCCGCAAGAAAGACAGAAAGACGTGGGGTGGCCGCGAAGATGGGCTCCCCCGCCACGTGACGCGGTGGGGTGCCTCTGCGCGGGCATGAGTCCAGAACTTGCTGCCTCGCCGCCGCGCCACTCGCCTGTTGCCACCGAGGCCGTAACCAGTGCGGCGGTAACTTGACAGGCGCTTTCGCACAAAGATAGATTCCCACTTCCAATAAGAATCAATGTGGGAGGTTCCCCATGAAGAGGGCCTCGTCTTATGTGGCCGTCATCGGATGTTTGTCCCTGGCGGCGGTCGGATCGTTGACTCAGGCGTGGAGCCAGCAGGCTTCTTCCACCGCATCGCCATCGCTGAATTACGAGTTCTTCAAGGCCAAGGTAGAGCCGATCTTCCTTGCCAAGCGTCCTGGCCACACGCGATGCGTGGTTTGCCACTCGATTAACAACGCGCCGTTCCACCTGGTGAGGCTCTCGCCCGGGAGCACGAACTGGACCGAAGAGCAGTCGCGCCGGAACTTCGAGCTGGTCCAGAAGGTGGCTCAGCCCGGCTTCGAGGGAAGCAAACTGGTCGTACATCCGCTTGCCGAACAGGCCGGCGGCGACCCCCATCACGGCGGCGGCCAGCAATTCGGCTCCCAGAACGACCCTGAGTGGCAGACGTTGAAAGCATTTGTGCTCGGAGCGACGCTGAAATAGCGCCGAGCAACGGACTTGTCTCCTGATGAACGGACGTGCCTCCTGGCAGATGCCTTAAGGAGGGTAACCTGTCGTTGAAAAGAGGGATGACGATATGACGAGCAAACAAGCGTTTCTTGGGGGTCTCACTGGTTTGGCTGCGATCCTCCTGTGCACGATGTCCTTCTCCTCCGCCGCCGCGCAGCAATCGAAGCTGCGGATCGTCCAGACGAACTCGGCGGGAGACAACATTCACCTCATCGATCCCGCAACGAACAAGGTCGTGGGAGAGATCAAAGGGATCGAAGCGCCTCACGGGGTTGCGGTCGCGCCGGACGGCAGCCGAATCTACGTCAGCGAAGAGGCCGACGACACGCTCACCGTCATCGATGGCAAAACGCTCCAGGTGACCAAGCGAATTCCCTTGAGCGGAAATCCAAACCTTGTCGACATAACGCCGGATGGGCGACGGGTTTATGTGGCGATCGCCCTTACGTGGGATGATTTATCCAGTTTTCCGCAGATCAAGGCCAATCCGACCGGCGGCGTTGACGTTATCGACACCGTCTCGCTTGAGAACATCAAGACCATCCCGCTCAAGGGCGGCATCCACGACCTCAACGTCACCCCGGACGGCAAGTACGTGATCGCCGGCGCCAGCAGAGGCGCCAAGCCGCCGGCGAATGCAATGTTCGTGATCGATACGCAGACCAACGAGCTTGCCTGGACGCTGCCCATGAGCCCTTCGCCCTCGCCGATGGCGATAACCAAGAAGCCCGACGGCTCCACCGATAAAGTCTACGCACAATTGGGCGGCTATAATGGATTTGCGGTCGTGGATTTCACGACGCGCGTGAGAACCAATCAGATCAAGCTTCCCGACGTGGCGCCCGACAAACAAAATCCGTTCGGACCGCCCGCTGGATCTCACGGCATTGCGGTCACGGGGGATCAGAAAACTCTGTTGGTCAACAGCAGGCTGAACAGTTCCCTCTACGCATACTCGCTGCCGGACCTGACGCTGCTCGGAGGCATCGCCCTCGGCGGTAAGGGCGCGGGCTGGTTGACGATCACGCCGGACGACAAGACGGCCTATGTGGCCAACGAACATACAAACGACGTCTCGGTCATCGATATCAAGTCTCTCAAGGAAGTGGCTCTGATCCCGGTCGGCTTTGCGCCGGCACGCAATACCCCCTGGCTGGCGCCGTAAGGTAATCCGGGGATTGGCTTGTAGGGTCGGCAATGGCGCGCTCTTGCGCGCCTTTGCCCACCGCGCCGGGGCTTGTGGTGGGCAGGCTTTGCCCCTCTACTTTGCGCTTCCACGCGAGCGGAACGGGTGTATCTACTCCGCGCTCGCCCGTGCTTCGCGGCGGGACGCTGGAAATGACGTTCCGACGGGAGTTGACACTTCAGCATCACGCGTTCTCACTTGGCATCTTCTGCGGAGTCATGGCCGGGCTTTGTCGCCCCCCGGACTTGATCCGGAGGCCGTCTGCGTCTTGCCTGCTGCGCGACAATCCCCCGGATCAGATTTGGGGACTGGCTTGGCTGGCTGGAAAGCCGGAGGGAGAGGGCGAAAATTTTTTGCCGCCAGTCGCGCGGCCGTCCGGGAGGAAAACCATGAATAGTCTGATGACGCGAATGGCCTGCGGCCTGTTCTTGCCCCCACTCGCGGCCGCCGCTGTGCCTGCGTGGGCCGAGCCGCCCAAGCTGCCGGTGCCGGCGGTTGATCAGTCCGCGGTCGGCCAGCGCGGCTATTTCTATGTGGGCGGCAAATATGTCGGCGAACCCGGCAAGGAAATCATGCAGGGCCAAATCTACGTGGAGGTGCTGGCGCCCAAGGAGGTGCGGCGGCCGTATCCGCTGGTGCTGATCCACGGCGCCGGTCAGACGGCCACCAACTGGATGGGCACGCCCGATGGGCGCAAGGGGTGGGCCGAGTATTTCGTTGAGCAGGGTTATGTCGTCTACATGATCGATCAGCCGATGCGCGGGCGCTCGGCGCCACATCCGGGCGACGGTCCGACCCGCATGTTCACCGCCAAGAATGAGGAGTTCCAGTTCACGGCGATCGAGACCGAAGGCAGCTGGCCCCAGGCCAAGCTGCACACCCAATGGCCGGGCGACGGCGCCAACAAGGGCAAGAAGGGCGACCCGTATTTCGATGCGTTCTATGCGACCCAAGTCGAGACCGTGATATCCAACGAGGAGACCCAGCAGCGCAACAAGGACGCGGGCGCAGCGCTGCTCGATCGCATCGGACCCGCGATTGTGCTCACCCATTCGCAATCGGGCTCGTTCGGCTGGCTGATCGCCGATGCGCGTCCGCGTCTTGTCA
>Ga0066903_100005111_pt1 | contig 11301 bp, 7 predicted proteins | sample PanSoiMetaGPlot1_FD_67491 | JGI IMG/M metagenome (GOLD analysis project Ga0066903, IMG submission 67491) | Tropical forest soil microbial communities from Panama analyzed to predict greenhouse gas emissions - Panama Soil - Plot 1 (version 2) | ecosystem: Environmental > Terrestrial > Soil >...
GCAAGCGTCGAGGAGACGGCGAACGTTGTCGGCATAAAGCCGGAAACCGTCAGAACCAGGCTTCACCGCGCCCGGCGCATGTTGCGAGACAGCCTGGGCGAGCAATTCGCATTCGTGCTCAAGGACCTATTCCCGTTCGCGGGGTCCCGCTGTGACGCGCTTGTCGGCAGAGTCCTGATCGAGCTCGGTCGGGTACGTCTACCCCCCTTCACGGCAGCAGGGATCAAATCCGTTGGGGTATTCCGGCAGCCGCCGATCGGCAGGACATTCCAGTTCGGCATCGGCCCATTCTGGCGTGTCGCTGCGCGGGCCTGGACGCGTGTTTTCCATCGATTTGGCGCCGCTTGAAGTCACGAGATGTCCCGTCCGCTGGAGAACGTGCACCGCATCATCAGCCCGATGCACCGCGGTCCGGCGCGGTTGTCGCGCGCGAGCTGATCGGGGGGTGCCAGGCCCCCGCACCGGGCTTCAGTTCCGGCGTGTCTATTTCCGGAAAACGTCGTTGAACAAATCCAGCATTGAAGCCCACGATTTTCGTGCCGCCCGTTCGTTGTAAAATGCGTTGCGGCGCGGGTCGTTATTGTGCGGCTCGGTGAAGCCGTGTTTGACACCGCCATAGAGCTCAAGTTGGAAGTCAACCCTGGCGGCGCGCATTTCCTTGATGAGGCTGTCGACCTCGGTCAGCGGCGCGGTAGGGTCATCCACACCATGCATGACGAGTACGCGACCCTTGATGTTCTTGGCATCGTCCGGTGTGGGCGTTGTCAGCGTGCCATGAAAAACGGCGGTCGCCAGAAGCGGCGTTCCGCTCCGCGCCAGTTCAAGCGCGACGAGCCCACCGATGCAGTAACCGATAACAGCCACTTGACCGTCTTGTACCAGCGGATGCGCTCGCAAGACGTCATATCCGGCCCGAATGCGCCGGCGCGTCGACGGCCGATCGTTCTTGATCTTGGCTGATTCGATTGCCGACGGCTCGTCCTCGAGCGGGCGGACCCCTTTTCCGTAGAAATCCGCGGCAAGAGCCACATAGCCCAGTTTCGCAAGTTCTCGGGTTTGCTCGCGGATGAAGTCTTGGATGCCGCGTCGCGTGTGAGCCACCAGAATGGCGGGGCGCTTGCCGGGCAGTGACTCGTCGTAGGCGAGATAGCCTTCGAGACCGACGTCGGCGTCATAGTCGACGAGCTTGGTCGTTACCGCCGCATGGGCCGGCCCCATGGTCGTGAGCGGGGCCGCGGCCAGCACTGCACCCGCGATCATCAAGGAGCGTCGTGATGGGTCCATGGTGTGTCTCCCTTCATTCGCTCGCCTGAAGAACGCCTCGATCGTAAGGCCACACGCCGGAGTTGGAATTGATCAGCTCCCGTTCGCTCGTCGGACAAGCACCCCCAAATGCGAGGCGCGCCGCCACGAAGACTGCGCCCATTGTTCCTCAGCCGCCGAACAGCTTGCTGAAAATGCTGCCGCCGTTGGCCCAGAACACCAGCGCCACCCCCATCAGCGAGCCGCCGGCGATCACACCCGACGCCACCGGTAAAGTGAACTCTCGGGCGACCTGCGGTTTGCGTCTCTCGAGCAGGAGCGCAACGAGCGCGCCGAGGAAGAACAAAAGCCCATAGTACCAGTGGAAGACCCAGGCTAGGCCGAATGCTGCCGCCGAGGGAAGATACGCCTGATATTTCGGGAACAACACAGGCGCGAGCGTGAGCACCACGCCGACTGCTGCGCCGGCAACGATCAGCCAGATCTTGATGGGCTCGAGCGAGGCCAGACCCTGGCCGAGCGCTTTGGCAACAGCGGCCCAGGTCTGCGCGGCGGGCGCCGGGAACTGGTCGGTGCCGAGCACGTCGGCGCTCGGCACCAGGATTGCAAACGTGAGCACGGTGACGACCGTGCCGACGAAGATGCCGGAGAACTGGGCGATAAACTGCTGACGCGGGTTGGCACCAAGCAGGTATCCGCTCTTCAGGTCGGTGAGCAGGTCGGCCGATGACGTCGCCGCGCCGGCGGTGATGTTGGCGCTCATCAAGTTGACATTGACGTTGCCCGGGCTGAGCGCGCCGAAGGTGAGCTGCGTGACTTTGCCCATGGCACCGACTGGCGTCGTATCGGTCTCGCCCGTCACGCGGCAGGCGACGAGCGCCAGCCAGAACGACAGCACCACCGCGATAACACTTTGCCAGACCGGCATGCCGAAGCTCGCGTGCCCGAGCCAGGCCAGCGCAACAAGCGACACGATCTGGCCGGCGGCAAACCAGCTCATCGGCGTCTCGATATGGGTGGGGTCGCTCGCCGCCGCTGAGCGGAAGGAGAGCATCTGTCGGAGATCTTCGAACGCGTGCACTGCCGTGCGCCAGCTCAGCGCAAAACTCAACAGTCCGTTGGCCACCATGCAGGACGCCCCGAACCAGAGCGTCCACTGCACGATAATGGGGAAACCCACACCTTGGATGACGCCGTTCGCCTGGAGGATCGGCACGAGCACAGCCCAGCACAACGTGCCCGAGATGAGCATGGTCGCGCAGACCCGCATGCCGGTGATGGCGCCAGCGGCGACAAAGATGAACTCCCAGGAAAAGAAGACGGTGCGGCCCGACCAGGCTTCGTAGTGACTGCCGAGCAGCCACCGTTGCAGATCCGTCAGCAGGGTCTCGCTCGAAAAGCGTTTGAGGCTCTCGCTGATCGTCGACAACCCGTCCGCCCAGAACTTGTCGACCGCGGCAATGAGCCCGGCGAGACCGAGGGCCTTGGCCGCGCGCATGCCCTGCGAGCTTTTGGAATGTAGCGCGCGCAAGGTTTCGGCCGCCGCGACGCCGGACGGGAAGCGCAGCTGCTCAAGATTGATCATCTGCCGCTTCATGGGGATGGCCATCGTGACGCCGAGCACGGCGATGAAGAACACCCAGGCGAGCATCAGCGGCACGGACATCGACTGCTGATTGACGATGATGTAGGCGGCAAAAGCCGATACCAGGGTGCCGCCGGTCGAGGAGCCGGCGGAGCTCGCCGTCGACTGCATGCAGTTGTTCTCGAGGATGGTCATCGGCGTGCGCGCGAGGCCGACTTTGAGCAAGCTCGTCCAGATCGCAAACGACAAGATGCATGCCGTGATGGCGACGCCAAAGCCCCAGCCGGCCTTGAGACCGATGTAGAGGTTGGTCAGCGACAGCACCGCGCCCAGGCATGAGCCCATCAGCACCGCGCGCCAGGTCAGCTGCGCCATGCTGTCGCCCTGGCCGCGATAGACCTGCTCGTACCACTGTCGCTCGATCTCTTCGGTCGTGCCTTCGAAGCGGCCAACCGGCAGTGGCCGGTCTCGCTCGTCAGTCACTCCAGGAGAGAGATCCATCGGTGGCGCTGATCGTTCTGGAGCGGTTTGGGTCATGAATGGAACCTTCTACGGGCAGGTCCGAGCTCGTGTGGCGGTTCAGAAGTTCACATCATTCTTGCTGGGAGTTCACCATCCGGGCTTCTGAGCCAGAGCCAGCCTAGCTGTAATAAGCGCTCGTGTCCTTCGATTCCGACGCTCGCAAAGGAGGGTGGCCGCAAGATGATGCGAACTACCGGGCCGGCTCGGGGTCCGGGCACCGTGGAACGCGAAAGCGGGAAAAAGCCACGCGCCGACTGGCGCGGTTCTCTTCTTCTCCCGCACTTCTTCCGCGCCTGCTCGGGGCGTCCACCCCCTCGTTTTGGGGGAAGGGAAAAAAGAGACAGGCTCTCCCGCGCCCGCACTAAGACAGGGAGCGGCATAGCGTTGGCTATGCATTTTTTATTGGCTATGCATTTTTTATTTTCGGACGACGAGGACTGGATGCCGCAAGACGTACCAAACGACGACCGTCACCCTGAGGCGCGAGCCATCGCAAGTCGGCTTTGGCCGACTTGCGCACTATTAATCCGGTCCCGGGTAAACTCGAGATCGGTGGGCGCCGGGCCGGGTTTGGCCGCACATCCCTCGCCCGGCTGCGAGCCAAGGCCGCGGATGTAGCAAGGTACCTTGAAATTGACCGAATCCTGCATGCACACTCAGGGTTGTCGGGCAGACAAGGCCTTCGTCGCATGACCTCGGAAACAGCCAGGTCGGACGGTGAACAGTCGTCGCGAGCCAAGGTCTTCATTTCCTATTCGCGTAAGGACATGGCGTTTGCCGATCGTCTTGAGGCGGCGCTTAACGCGCGTGGCTTCGAGCCGCTGATCGACCGCACCGAGATCTATGCATTCGAGGATTGGTGGAAGCGCATCGAGGACTTGATTGCGCGAGCTGATACGGTCGCGTTCGTCCTGAGCCCCGATTCGGTGACGTCGGAGGTGGCGCAGAAGGAGGTTGCCTTCGCCGCCGCGCTCAACAAGCGCTTCGCCCCCATCGTCTTGCGTCCCGTGAGCAACGATGCGGTGCCGGCCGCGCTCGCCAAGCTCAATTTCGTCTTCTTCGATGACGAGGCTCGGTTTGAGGCCAATGCAGATCGGCTCGCGGAGGCGCTCGACACCGACATCGCGTGGATCAGGCAGCATACCGACTTCGGTGAGCGGGCCCGGCATTGGTTCCTGGGCAAAGCGCCAAGCGGGCTGTTGCTGCGCTCGCCGGTGCTCGAGCAGGCCGAGCGCTGGATCGCTGCCCGCCCGCGCGGTGCGCCGGAGCCGACCGAGGAGACGCAGGCTTTCATCCGTGCGAGCCGGCAGGGAGCAACGCGAAGACGCAACGTTCTAACCAGCAGCCTCGCCGCCGGGCTGGTCGTGGCATTGGCGCTGGCCGGGCTTGCCTATTGGCAGCGCGGTGTTGCGGTCGAGCAACGCGACCAGGCGACACGCAATTTTCAGATTGCGCAGAAAACCGCCGAGAGCTTGGTTTTCGACATCGCCCAGAGCCTGCGCAATGTGCAGGGCGTGAGCGCCGAGGCGGTCCGCAAAATCCTCGAAACCGCGCGCGAGACCTTCGACCAGCTTGCAGCGTCCGCGCCTGATGATCCGGTGATGCAGCATAACCGCGGCACAATGTTCACCGACTTTGGAGATACCTATCTGACGCTCGGCGATTTGGAGCAGGCGCTTAAGGCCTACCGGGAGAGCCTTACCATTCGCGAACGTCTAGCCGCCATCGATCCCAGCATCATGGTGCGGCAGATCGTCGTGGCGGCTACGCAAGACAGGATTGGCCAGGTGCTGCAGGCGCAGGGCAGGCTCGATGAGGCGCTGCAGGCCTACCGCGCCGGACTCGCCATTGTTGAACGTCTGGTCGCCGCTGATCGAAACAACATGCAGTGGCAGCGTGAGCTCGCGGTCCTGCACATTAATGTCGGCAAAGTCCTGCTGGCGCAGGGCAAGCTCGACGAGGCGCTGCTGGCCTATCGCGACAGCCTTGCCATTCGTGATCGCCTGGTGGCGGCCGATCCGAGCAACAGCCTGTGGCAGCGCGACCTCGCGATTTCGCACCAGAACATCGGTGACGTGCTGCTGGCGCAGGGCAAGCTCGACGAGGCGCTGCAGGCCTATCGCGACGATCTAGCCATCGCCGAACGTCTGGCCGCGGCCGATCGCAGCAATACTCTGTGGCAGCGCGACCTCTCGGTCTCGCATAGCAAGAACGGCGACGTCCTGAGGGATCAGTATAAATTCGACGAGGCGCTGCAGGCCTATCGCGACAGTCAAGCCATTGCCGAACGTCTAGTTGCCGCGGATCGAAACAACACGCAATGGCAGCGCGACCTGTCGGTCCTGTACGATAGGATCGGCGGCATGCTCATGCTGCAGGGTAAGCGCGACGAGGCGCTGCTGCAGGGCAAGCTCGACGAGGCGCTGCAGGCCTATCGCGATGGTCTCGGCATTGCCGAACGTCTGGCCGCTGTCGACCCTAGCAATGCGGAGTGGCAGCGCGACGTGGCGAGTTCGTACCATTTGATGGGCCTCGTCCTGGTGGAGCAAGGAAAGGTCAACAAGGCCCTTGAGGCCTATCGCCAGGGGCTCACCATTGTCGAGCGGCTGGCCGCTGCCGATCCAAGCAACATGCAGTGGCAGAACCACTTGTCGGCCGCGTACGACAGGATCGGCGAGGTGCTGCAGACTCAGGCCAAGCTCGTCGAGGCGCTCCGGGCCTACCGCGACGGGCTCGCCATTCACAAGCGCCTGGCCGCGGCCGGTCCCAGCAACACGCAGTGGCAGCACGATCTCTGGCTCGCATACGACAGGATCGGGGACCTGTTGGTGCCGCAGGGCAAGCTCGAAGAGGCGCTGCAGGCCTATAGCGACAGTCTAGCCATTGCCGAACGTCTGATTGCCGCGGATCGAGACAACACGCAATGGCCGCGCGACCTGTTGAGCTCAGCCGTCAAGGCTAGTGACGTGCTGGTCAGGATTGGGGACGTGTGGGTGCCACAGGGCAAGCTCGAGGAGGCGCGGGAGGTTTACCGCCACGCGCTCGCCATTCGCGACCGCCTGGCCGCCGCCGATCGCAGCAATACGCAGTGGCAACACAATCTGGCCTATTCCTACAAAAAGACCGGCGAAGTCCTGGCGACGCAGGGCAAGCTCGACGAGTCGCTCGCGGCCTACCGCGACGCGCTTGCCGTCATGGAGCGCCTGGTCTCCGCCGATCGCGGCAATGTCGAGTGGCAGCGCGACCTGTCGGTCCTGCACGACCAGACCGGCGACGTGCTGGTGGCGCAAAGCAAGCTTGCCCCGGCGCTCGTCTCCTATCGCGCGGCTCTCGCCATCCGTGAGCAGATGCCAAAGGTCAGCTCCGGCAATCCTGACTGGCAGCGCGATTTGCAGGAGAGCGCCGGCAAGATCGGCAGCATCGCCTATCTTTTTGTCCTCGACCGGAACTTTGCGGCTGCGCTCGAATGCGCGGATCAGGCTACTACGCTGGCGCCGGATCTCGTTTGGATCCACGCCAACCGCGCCCACGCGCTGATGTTTCTCGGCCGTCTTGATGAGGCAAGAGCACTTTATTTGCGGTACCAAGGGGAACAGCGGGTGCTGGGTGACAAATCCTGGAAGACCGCCATCCTCGAAGACTTTGCCGAACTCCGTCAGGCCGGGCTGACGCATCGGCTGATGGACGAGATCACGAAGCTCTTTGCGGGGGCGGGTTGAGCTGGCGCGTAGTCACCACGCGTTTGCCCAAAACGAACCCGTCCCAATTCACCGGCACAGAAATTAGCGTCGCGCGTCGAACGCAACCAATCCGACGTTCATGACCCAAGGCGGACGTCAGTGATCAGACGGCCTGACCCCTTTCTCCCGCCTTACAACAGCCGCTACGATGCTCACGCGTAAGCCCCGGGGGGGCGGGTATGAAGCGTCGCGAATTCATCACAGTGGCCGGGTTGCCCCGAATGGTAATGCAAGGCGCTGTTCAGCTCAGGCTCCATCGCCGCGTGCAGCGTGATCCACGGCTTGTCCAAACGGAGACATCGATATGACCGAAGGCAGTATAACTCGACGTGACCTTGCAACGGCGCTGAGCGCCGCCGCCGCGGGCATCGCTCTGCCGACGATGCTGGTGCGGCAAGCGCAGGCCGCTGACACTTTTCGCGAAGGTCTGCAAATCGGCGCCATGGGCGCGTTGCGGACGACGCTACCCGGAACCGACAAGAAATATGATCTTGCCTTTGATGCGAAGGACTTCAGGGACAGCACCTCTGTTCTGCTCGCCATCGAGCAGGGGGAGCTCGAGATTGGCAACACCACGACCCAGCATCTCATCCGGGCCATCAGCGAGAATATCCCCGTCAGGTGGGTATGCGGATGGGCCGGCGGCTACAACGTCCTCGTCTCCCGGAAAGGGTTCAATCTCAAGCCAAATGATACCGCTGCATTGAAGTCGGAGACGGCCTCGCGCAAGCAGTCGGGCAAGCCGCTGATCTTCGGCGTGCCGACCGGCTCTCTGCAGCACGCGAAACTGGCAATCTATCTGAAGTCCATCGGGATTGATCCCGACAAGGACGTTCAGATCGCCAATATCCCGTTTCCAAACCATCCCCGCGCATTGGAGGCGGCCGAGGTCGATCTGGCGATGACACTTTCCGCCTTCGGCGCGATCGCCATCGACAAGGGTGACGCAGTCCTGTTCCTGCACCTGTTCGGCGAAAACTTTGGCAAGCAGGAGGTCGGATTCATCGTTCCAGAAAAACTTATCAAGGAAAAGCCGGCACTGGTGCAGCGGATCGTGAATGCGCATGTGGATGCCATGAAAACTTTCATGGGGCAGCCCGACAAGCAGATCGAGTTCGAAAGGAAGTATTCGAGGCTGCCCGAGGCCGTCATCGCGATGCAGGAGCGCAACTTTCTCCAGTACAATTTCCGAACCAACGTCGCCGACATCAAGACAATGGCCCGCGAGCTGCACCAGCTTGGATGGGTTAAGGAGGATTTTGGCCCGAAGGTGGACAGCTTCATCGATCTGTCGTTCGTCACCAAGGCGTCGGGCTTGTCGCCCGCTGAACTGTCAACGTGGTGATGCTGAAAGAGACGACATCTGCGGGAGCCCAGTTATCCGCGGTCGTAAAGCCGAGATATCTGTGGCAACGCGCGTCTGTTGCGCTTCAATACGCCATATTTCCCGTGGCCGTTCTCCTGCTATGGCAGATTTGCAGCGAGATCGGCTTTGTACGGCGGAATGTCTTTCCGCCGCCATCCACAGTTCTTTCGGTCTGGTACGACTTGGTGACGGGCGCGACGGATGCGGCGGCTCGCTATTCAGGCACGTGGCTCGACCATGCGTGGGCAAGTTCGTGGCGGGTTTTTGCCGGCTTTGGCTGGGGTGTTGCGCTTGGAATATTTGTCGGCCTGCTGATCGGCCTTTCAAGAGCGATGGAACGCGTCTTCGATCCGACGATCCAGGTCCTGCGCAACATACCGGTCACAGCGTGGGTTCCTTTGTCGCTGGTCTTTTTCGGAATCGGCAATGCACCGGCCGTGTTCTTGATCGGTCTTGGTGCGTTTTTCCCGACCGCAATCAACTCCACGCATGGCGTCCGTCAGATCAACATCACGCTCTATAAGGCCGCAAGGATGATGGGCGCCAATGAATGGGAGCTTCTCTCGCGCGTCATCCTTCCTGCAGCGTTGCCATCGATTCTGACCGGTGTCCGACTGGCGATGGGGATCGCCTGGGTTCTCGTGGTGGTGGCGGAGATTCTCGCTGTCAGGAGCGGGCTTGGTTACCTGCTGAACGATGCGTATCTGTTTTACCGGAACGACGTTGTGATCGCGGCGATGCTCAGCATCGGATTGCTGGGATTCTTGAGCGACCGGCTTGTCATCCTGGTCCGCGACATTCTGCTCACCTGGAACAAGCGGGAGACCTTCGGTGGGGAGAATTAGCATCGCGTCGGTCACCAAGCAATTTGAGACCGGCGATTCCCTCGTCGTTGCGCTGGATGATGTCAGTCTGGCGGTGCAAGACCGGGAGATTGTTACGCTGGTCGGCGCGAGCGGCTGCGGCAAATCCACGCTGTTGAACCTGATTGCCGGTTTCGAGACGCCAACCGCCGGACAGGTCCTGGTGGACGGCCAGTCGATCAAAGGACCGGGGCCGGATCGTGGTGTGGTCTTTCAGCAGACTGCTCTGTTTCCGTGGCTGTCCGTTGAGGACAATATTGCTTTCGGTCTGTCGCTGCGTGCAAATCACGGCAAGGCCGATCGAGGACAAGTCGTTGAACGCATGCTGCAGCGAACGGGGTTGGCTGCTTTTCGGGACCGCCACCCGGCTGAACTGTCGGGCGGCATGCGTCAGCGCGCAGCGATCGCGAGCGTGCTGGCCATCAACCCGTCCACGCTCTTGATGGATGAGCCGTTCGGCGCACTTGATTCATTGACTCGCTCCATCATGCAAGACTTCCTGCTTGAGATCTGGGAGGAGCAGCGAAAGACCGTTGTGTTGGTAACGCATGACATCGATGAGGCAATCTATCTGGCGGATAAAACGGTTGTCATGACTGCTCATCCGGGCCGGATATGCGAAGTGATCGATGTAAATCTGCCGAGGCCCCGGCGATACGAGATGCGAAGCGAGGCGCCATTTATCGCCTTGCGCGATCGCGTAACGCAGATCGTTCGCACCCAAGCCATAAAGGGCAGCGCTCTGTCGGCGGTCAATTGAAGCGACGGCCTATGAAAATACCCACTCCGCCAAGTCGCGAAACAAATTGACAGGGGTTAGCGGCAATGATCCGGCAAGCGCCAAAATCGAATCCCATCCGCGACTCGAAAAATCGTATCAAGCTGGGTGTCTTCGCCACCAACGGCAATGGCGCCGCCTTCACTTTTCATCCGGATCGCTTCAAGTGTACCTGGGACGCCAACCTGCGACTGGCGCAAAAAGCCGAAAAGCTCGGTTTCGAGGCGTTCGTTTCCGCGGCGCACTGGAAGTCGTTCGGAGGCGACGATCACTACAGCGGCGATTTGATGGAAACGTTCACTTGGGCGGGAGCGGTCGCTGCAGTGACAGAGCGCATCGGCATCATCAGCACGGTGCATGTCACGCTCAACCACCCGGTCTTCGTCGCCAAGGCGGAGGCGACCGTCGATCTTATCTCCAACGGTCGAGCGGGCATGAACCTCGTTCTCGGGTGGTATCCTCCAGACATGCAGCTCTTTGGATATGAAGTGAAGGAGCACAGCGATCGATTCGAACTCGCCGAGGAATGGATCCACATTTTCGATCGCTTGTGGTCGGAGCGAAAGAGCTTCGATTACCACGGAAAGAATTACAATCTGAAGGCAGCCTTTAACCAGCCGCACGGAGTCCAGACTCGCCCGGCGCTGCTCAACGCGGGTCGTTCGCCGCGCGGCCGGGAGTTTGCGGCAAAACACTGCGACATCGCCTTTGTGTCCGCGCATAACCCCGAGCCAAAGGCTTTGAAAAAGCTGGTTGCGGACCAGCGCAATGAAGCTCGCACCAAATTTGGCAAAGAGATCCAGATTTGGATGTCTGCTTATGTCGTGCTCAAGGATACGATGCGTGAGGCCGAAGCTTACGCCTATGACTACATTGTCACCCAAGGCGACGACGCGGCCGTTCAGAACATCATCAACCACAATGCAATCGACACTAAATCGATGCCGCCCGAGGCGGCTGCAAAACTCGCCTACGCTTTGAAGGCCGGATTTGCCGGTTATCCTCTGGTCGGCGACGCCGATCACACCGCCGGGCTCATCGCCAGCCTCTCCGAGGCCGGTGTCGATGGGTTCCTGTTGACTTGGTTGGACTATGAAGGCGGTCTGGATCGCTTCGGCCGGGAAGTGCTCCCTCGCCTGGAAAAGGCGGGACTGCGCGCGGCTGCGGCACCCTGAATCGCTTCG
>Ga0066903_100005112_pt1 | contig 11299 bp, 9 predicted proteins | sample PanSoiMetaGPlot1_FD_67491 | JGI IMG/M metagenome (GOLD analysis project Ga0066903, IMG submission 67491) | Tropical forest soil microbial communities from Panama analyzed to predict greenhouse gas emissions - Panama Soil - Plot 1 (version 2) | ecosystem: Environmental > Terrestrial > Soil >...
GTGGCGCATCAAAATCCTGGCGCAATGGTGTCGGAGCCGACATGACGAGCCTCCTGGGTTCGCCATGTTGAATCTGACTCGCCTCCATCTGGGAATCGCCCACGAGTCACAATTTCAGCCATAGGCACCATGCTGAAGTGGCTCCATGGCGGAGTACTCGGCTGTGAACCGATGATTCAGGTTTCGACTCCTGACGTCGGTACCAATGCGGCGGTGTAGCTCATCGGTAGAGCGGCGGTTTCCAAAACCGCATCAGTGCGTGTGCGTCAATGAGCGCGAACGAATGCAGTCGTCACATTGTTCAACTAAGACCGGACTGGCTACTCGGCGTCTCTTCGGATCGTGATAGTCCAAGGACACCCGGATTGAGCCAGTAATCTGGATCGAGAGCGGCCTTCAGGCGGGGCAGAAGATTCCCGGACATCCCGGAACCATTCAACCGATAAAACCGGCCAATCTGACTGTGAACAGCGCCATGCTTATCCATGATGTCTCGGAGGTTCTCACGCATGGCGCGGACAAATTCTCGGGCGGCAGGGTTTGGAGAGAAGCCGCCGAACCGCTGCCGGTTGCGAGGGGAAAGATACTGCATGTGGAATGGATCGAGCTGATCTCGCCAATACAGCATCGGCTCGATGACCACCTGTGGTCCTGCAGAGGAGATCAGCCAGGAGGCGCTCACTCCGAGATCCTGCATCTCGGCCGCACGACCTGCCACGAACTTTCGCAAGTCGCTCATGGCCGCGCGGACGCGCGAAAAGGAAAAAATGCCATGCACCGGCGCCCAGCGTTCTCCCGACGGTCCGACGAAGCCCCTCACGGAGTAGGGCTTCGCCCGCATCGCCCGGGGAAATACGTCATCCATTCTCGTCCCATACTTCCGGCAAATCTTGCAGGTGCGATCGAGTTGCGCCTCAGCTCCTGCTTGGGTCGGCGATTCCATAGTGAGGTGCAGTGACCAGGGTTTTTCGTCGGAGCCACCGGCCGCGAAACGCAGGAGCTTTGCGGCATCGCGGGCTGACTGCGCCAACGTTCTTGATCGTCTGATGACTGCCGCTGCCGTCCTCACCGCTTCCCCCAGATCGACCTTCTTGGCGTCCTCCGATTTGACGCGATCCATTGCGAAGGCCCGCGTCACGAGCCTTTCCCCCATGCAAGCAATTAGGCTCTCCAGAACATGGTCGACATCGTCGAATCCGAAGGATGCGAACGTCGCCGGTGGCTCAGGCGCGATCCGCAGTACGACCTCCGTCTTGATGCCGAACGTCCCGCAGTCCCCTAAAAAGAGACCAGTCACGTCCGGTCCTGCATAGCGATAGAAGTGCGTGGGCGCGCCGGTGCGTACGATAGAGCCATCCGCTAGTACCACAGCGAGACCGAGAATTCCGTCGAGACCCGCTGGAATGCCTTGCGAAGCCAACCCGCCTACCGTTGCGAAGGCACCGGAGATGGGACTGATCTGGATTGGCGTCATGGCGAATGGCTTAAGCGCGGCCGCAACATCGGCCCACGACGCTCCTGCACCCACGGTCGCATAACGATCCATAACGTTCACTTGGATTTCGTTCATCCGCAACGTGTCGACAATCACGACGGGCCGTTCAATGGCAAATGAACCTGTGTAGGAAAGACCTGCGCCTCGCGCGATCGCCGGCATGTGATTTTCACAAAGAAGACGGACAACGGCGGAAGTTTCGCTCGTTGTCCGGGGACTTACGACCATAACGGCCGGCACGCGCTCGCTCCGCTCGAACACGTCCGACGTGGCAAGGTCGCATTTGATTGGGTCGTCAGTGGCGTAGTCGATTCCAACGATCGCCTGAATCTGCTTCAACAACCCGGGAATGGTCTGTGTCGCTTCTGCCATTCGTCCAAATCAAGGTAGCTTCAAGGACAGATACATCGCCACTTTGCTCATATCCGACGGCTAGATGCCTTCCTGGCTATGAAGCGCCCGGTGCCGACGGCATCCGGGACCAGTTCGTAGTCGCGAAGCACGAAGCGGCCACCGACCAGAGTGTGGCGGACGCGGCCACGCAGCGGCACGCCCTCGTAGATCGAATAGCCGGCACTGGATTGCAGATTGTCGCGACGCGGCGTGTGCTCCGCTCCGACATCGACGATAGCGAAGTCGGCATCAAGCCCGACTGCGATACGACCCTTTCGATGCGATAGGCCCATTGCAGAAACCGGATTGTGAGCCACGAGGTCGGCGATACGCCCGAGCGATAGCTTGCGCTTGTGGTGGCCTTCGCTCAGCAGCACTGGAAGGAGCGTATCGATACCCGGACAACCGGGGGACGCCTTCCAGATGCCTCCGTCTTTGGACGAGAGGTCGCGGTGAATATGATCGGTGCCGACCGTATCGATGCTTCCATCTGCAATGCCTTCCCAAAGTGCGTCGCAGTCCGAGCGCTCGCGCAGCGGTGGATTGATCTTGCCGATGTCTCCGCGCGGCCAGTCGACCGAATGGGTCAAATAGTGCGGGCAGGTCTCGATCGTAATGTTGGTGCCGGCCTCTCGCGCGCGCTTACCCTCCTCAAGGGCCAGCTGCGATGACGTGTGTACTATATAAAGACGAGCCCCGGTCTGCCGCGCGAACAGTCCGGCCCGCTGCACCGCGTCGGCTTCAACGAATGGCGGCCGGCTGGCGTTCCAGGTCGCGAGTCCCCCCCTGCCGTCCGGGTCCTGCGCAACCAGCCGGTCGCGCAGGACCCAAGCTGCTTCGATATTCTCTGGGTGCGGACACACCAAACCGCCGTTCTCGGCTGCGGCCTCGCACAGCCGGAACAAGAACCCGTCGTCGATGTCCGGGAGGCCGAGGCGCTTCCCTTCTCCGCCGCGGTTGTTCATGAAGATCTTGAACGATGGCACGCCGAATTCACGGACGTAGCGCGGCACGCCGGCAAGCTGCGCCTCGGTCGAGATGATGAAGTGATAACTGAAGTCGATGCGCGCGCCAGCTTCGGTGACTTGGCATACGTCCTCAAAGATATTTTCAAACGGCTCGGTCGCCATCAGGTAGGGGACGAAGGTGGTAACACCTCCGACTGCTGCCGCGGCAGTCTCGCCCGCAGCGTCCTCAGGCACCCGCGGTCGCGCAATGTCCTTGCCGTGGCCGAGATGCAAATGCACGTCTACCGCCCCGGGAAAAATTACGAGGCCCCGGACATCGAGCGTCTCGGCCGCGTCGACCCCATTATCTGGCGCAACAATGCCCGCAATCTTGCCGTGCTGAACCGCGACATCCGCCAGCACGCCGTCAGTGCCCGGTAAGATGACGCGGCCGCCTCGAATCAGCAGATCGTAGCGCATGCGAACTCGCAATCCCTCGGCTCAGGCGCGTTTGCGCTCGGCCGGCGACAGGGTCCGCAGCTTCTCTATCGCTTCGGCCGACGACATGACGTCCGCGTATTTTTCGCTCATGTCGAAGAGATTGACTGCGTGTGACACTGCGCTGCGATCGTAGACGCAGTCGTACGGCACCACGCAACGAAAGTTGTACGCAAAGCCGTCGACTACGGTACCACGGACGCAGCCGCTGGTGGTGCATCCTGTCACGACCAGGGTATCGGCCCCGAGCCCGACCAGATAGCTCGCCATCGGCGTGCCAAAGAAGGCGCTTGGGTGTTTTTTCGGCACCAGCACGTCGCCCTCACGGGGAGCAATCTCCGCGACGAAGTCGTAGCCGCGAGCTGTTATTCCCATGATGGTCGGAACTTTGTCCGATAGGCGACCCTGATCGAAGCTTTCCTTCTGGGAGACGTAAGGATAGAGCACCGGCCAGCCGTTCTCACGGAACAGCCGCAAAAGATTTTGAATGTTCCGGACCGCCGCCCATCCGACCTCGCCACAAGAGGTGGGGAACTCCTTTATCGCTTCCCAGAACGGCCGAGGCTCGGTCCCTACAGTACGGTACTGCACGTCGATGATGACCAGTGCCGGGTGTCGGCCGATACCGGTCGATCGCCCAAAGCCGACCACGCGATAGGCTTCCTGCTCTTCCTTAGAAATAGTGCCATCCCAGGGCTTCATGGCGTGTCTCCGTTGCCGTGTGCTTGCGATAGAACGCGATAGCGAGATTCGAGTTCGTCGAATGCCGCCTTATTTACTGCTCGCTGGCGCTCCTCGAAGGAGGCCAACAGTTCCCCTGCATCTTTCAGTGAGCCGCTTGTTTTTAAAGAATTGAGAACGGAATAAACGGCGCGCAGCGCAGCTTGAAGAGCCGCGTTGGCATAGAGCACAATGCCAAATCCCATCATCTTCAGGCTCTTCTGATCGAGCTCGGGGGTCAATCCGCCAAAAACTATATTCGCGATTTGCGGTGCTGGCAGCTCGCGCGCAATTCTTTGCATTTCCTCAGTGCTGCGGGGAGACTCGACGAAGGTAACGTCGGCACTGGCATCAATGAACCGATGGGCACGATCTATTGCCGCATCCAAGCCGTGAATCGAGCGGGAATCGGTACGCGCAATGATCTGGAAGTCCGCATCCAACCGGCTGTCCAATGCCGCACGAATCTTCTGAATCATTTCCTCTGTCGAGATGACCGCCTTGCCCGAGAAATGTCCGCACTTCTTGGGAAAAACCTGGTCTTCAATCTGGATTCCTGCAGCACCCGCGCGTTCCAAGGCTTTTACAGTGCGGGCCATATTGATCGGATTGCCGAAGCCAGTGTCTGCGTCCACGAGGACCGGTATGTCGACGACATTCGTAATAGCACTAACATGTTCGATAAGTTCAGTGAGGGTGACGAGACCTATATCCGGCACCCCGAGGTGCATGTTCGAAATGCCTGCACCAGTCACGTAAACCGCTTCGAAACCGAGATCTTGAATGACGCGGGCAAAAAGAGCGTTGGGTGTGCCCGGCATGAGCACCGCTTCCCTCCGCTGACAAATATCCTTCAAACGTGTGGTCGATTTCATCGTCAATGTCCGCAATCAAACACTTCCATCAGGCGTCTCCGCATATCTCGGCAATATAGTTACTCAGTGATGCTGATCGAGCCACGCGGTGAGCATCGCGGCGAGACTGGCAAGCTCGGTATCGGTGGCCGCGCCCATTTTCACCTGCTGCGGATGCGGCCTTGCGATCGCTCCGGGGATCAGCTTGGCGACGTATTCGATGTCACCGAAAGGGCCATCCTTAGGCGCGCAGGTGCATAATGTCGGACGCGCGATCTTGGGTAAACGCTGCTCGGACGGATAGAGCACGGCAAGCTTGTATGGAATGTGGGCCGTAGCAATGCCTTTGAAAACCTCGAGCGCATAGACGTGGAGGTGCTGGGCATCGGGCAGCTCCGTGCCGATGAAATGCGCGGCGTCGCGCCGGTAGGGCGGAAAGAAGAAGAACGAGTCGCGAAGCTTGCTCCACGCCTTCTGGAACTGGGTGCCGTCCCGGTCGATGTACCGGCTGAGGTCAAGCGAATCGGCGTATTCCTGCCAGAATTCGTTCGGTCCTCTTCGCATGCCGTCGAGGATGACCTTTCCGGTTCGCTCCGGAAATGCAATGGCAAATTCCGCGACGATGCGCGCCCCTGTGTGGGTGCCAAAGAGATCGACACAATCGAACTCTGGACCGAGTGAGGTGAGCGCCTCGGCATAAAATTTGGCGAAATCCTCGAACGTGATATCCGCCGAAGGCGGCGGACAGGAGTCGCCCTGCCCCATGGTGTCGAAGGCGATCGCCATGCGCGTCTCGGCGAGATGCGTCATGAGCCGCATCAGCGAGAGCGACGATGACGGCGAGCCGTGGAACATCACCAGCGGACGCTCTGAGGGAGCGCCGGACGGGCGCGCAATGCGGTAGTGGACTTGGCCGACCGCGGTATCGGCAAAGCCTCGCTTCACGGCCGGCGGCATAATTCGTCGACTTTCTCGTTCACGACCGCCGTGGCGCCGGGCGGCGAGGCATAATGGCAGGCGCTCAGATGACCGGGGCCGGTTCGCGCCGTGAGCCCCGGCTCGACGCGCGCGCAATACTCAGTCGCCTTGAAACAGCGAGTTCGGAACGCGCAGCCGGACGGCGGCGACAGCGGATTCGGAATGTCTCCCGACAGCACGATCCTTTTGCCGCCCCGGGCCTGGTCCGGATCGGGAACTGGAATCGCCGACAGGAGCGCTTGTGTGTAGGGATGTGCCGGCGCATTGAATACCTGATCGCGGCTGCCGAACTCCACCAGCTTGCCGAGATACATGACGGCAACTTCATCGGAGATGTGATGCACCACCGATAGGTCGTGGGAGATGAAGAGATAGGACAGTCCGAGCTTGTGCTGTAGATCCTTCAGCAGATTGATCACTTGTGCTTGAATCGAAACATCGAGAGCGGACACCGCTTCATCCAATATCATGACATCGGGACCGAGGGCGAGGGCGCGCGCGATCGCGATCCGCTGGCGCTGGCCTCCGGAAAACTCCGGCGGCCTGCGCTGCGCCACTTCGACCGGCAGACCGACGGCGGCGAGCAGCTCGGCAACTCGCGAAGACTGATATCGGGCATTGATCCGCAGCGGCTCCGCGATCACGTCATGGATGGTCATTCGCGGATCGAGCGAGGCGTAAGGATCCTGGAACACCACCTGCAGGTCGCGGCGTTTGGGTCGCAAGCGCGAGGGCCTGAGCGTCGTTATGTCGTCACCCGTCAGCCAGATCGTGCCGGCGCTCGGATCAATCAGGCGCAAGATCAACCGGCCCAGCGTGGACTTGCCGCAACCGGACTCCCCGACAAGTCCTAGCGTCCGTCTCTTGCCGAGTTTGAAGGACACCTCGTGCACGGCCCGCAGCTTGTCGTGGCCCCAGCCCTTGCGCCGCCGAATGTTGAAGCTCTTGCTCAGCCCTTCGACCTTCAGCGCGGGCGTCGGCGCAGAAGCTTCGTCCGATCCGGCCCGATCGGCCGCCGATGGAGCCTGCGAGATTGCGCGCGTCCATAGCACTGTCTCCTCGGCGAAATGGCACGCCGCGCGGTGCTCGGGTCCGATCTCCCGGAATTCAGGAACCGTTTCCCGGCAGGCGGCGCGTTCGTTGGAAAGGCCGCATCGCGGATGGAAAACGCAGCCAGTTGGGCGTTTGGCCAAGTTCGGCACCTGGCCGGGGATCGAGTACAGCTCGACAACGTTCCGATCGAGACGTGGCAGGCTCGAAATGAGCCCGACCGTGTACGGATGGCGCGGCTCGGAGAACGCCACTCCGACGTCGGCGCGTTCCATCATGCGGCCGCCATACATTACCGCGACGCGGTCCGCGGACTCCGCGATCAGCCCAAGGTCGTGGGTGATGAGCACCATCGCCGCACCCGTTCTGGCGCGGATCTTGGCGAGCACTTCCAGCACTTGCGCCTGGATCGTTACATCGAGTGCCGTCGTCGGCTCGTCGGCGATCATCAGATCCGGATCATTCGCCATAGCGATTGCGATCATCGCCCGCTGCCGCATGCCGCCGGAGAACTCGTTGGGGAACTGATCGAAACGCCGCTCCGGGTCAGGGATGCCGACGAGGCCGAGGAGCTCGATGGCGCGTGCGCGAACCTGCGCCTTCGACAGCGCCCGGTTATGAAGGCGAATGGTTTCGGCGATCTGGGTGCCGATCCGCAGCACCGGATTGAGCGATGTCATCGGATCTTGAAAGATCATCGACATCGACTTGCCGCGCACCTTGCGCATCTCTTCGAATGAGAGGCAGGTGAGGCGCTGGCCACGCAGGATCACCTCGCCCGAAGTCATCCGCACAGGATCCGGCAACAATCCCATCACCGCCAGCATCGTCATGCTCTTGCCGGACCCGGATTCGCCGACGATCCCGAATACCTCATGGGCGAAGACATCGAAAGAAACGCCGTCGACCAGACGGATGGGGCCCTCCGTGCCCGGTACCTCGATCACCAGGTCGCGCACCGACAGGACCGGTTCTGATGCATCCGCGGGCGGGCGGCTGAGTGCGTCGTGTGACATCACTACGCCTTCGCGATCTCAGCCGACATGTCGGTCTCGGCGGTGAACGACTGCGAAAGGATCTGCACCCCGGCGATCAGCATGAACAGGGCGATGCTGGGCAGCACTGACAGCCACGGATCGAGCTCCAGATAGGTTTGGCCCTCGCTCACCATCAAACCCCAGCTTGGCAGCGGCGGCTGCACGCCGAGGCCGAGATAGCTCAGCGCCGCCTCCAGCACGATGATCTGGCCAAGCTCGTAGGAGCCGACGATCAGCATCTGCGGTGCCACATTGGGCAGCAGGTGCTTGCGGATGTTCCAGGCCGCGGTCGCACCCTGCGTCGTCGCCGACAGCACGAATTCGCGCTCGCGCAGGCTAAGCGCCATAGCGCGGGCGACGCGACCGTACACCACCCAGCTCGTCACCCCAAGCACGATGGCGAGTTTGAATACGCCGGTGCCGAGGATCGCCGCAACCGCGATCAGCAGCAGCACGCGTGGGATCGACAGCTGAAGGTCCGCGACGCCCATGATCACATTCTCGATCCAGCCGCGGAAGAAGCCTGCGACCAGACCGAGGAAAACGCCGATCACCAGGCTGAGCAGCACCGCCGACAATCCAATGAACAAGGAGATGCGCCCTGCCAGCGCAAGGCGGCTTAGAACATCACGGCCGAGCGTGTCGCTCCCGAGGAGATACATCCGGCCCTCGAGGGAAAGCTCGCCCGGCGGCAGCAGGCTGGACGCCAAATCCTGGGTATAGGGGTCGTAACCCGGGAGGAATGGAACCACCACTACCAAAACAAGGATTCCGAACAGCAGCAGCAGTGCAATGGTGGTCGAGACCGTAAGCTTGCCGATCATGCGACCCTCACACGCGGGTCCAGAAATCCATAGATCACGTCGACGATCAGGTTCACCACGACGAAGATCAGCGAGATGATGAAAACGCCGGCGATGATGACGGGATAGTCGCGCTGGCTGACCGACTGCACGATCAGACGCCCGACGCCGGGCCAGCTGAACACCGTCTCGGTCACCACCGTTCCGCCAAGGAGGAGGCCGAGATTGATGCCGGCCACGGTGACGAGCGGCAGCAGCGCGTTCGGCAGCATGTGAACGAGGATGACCTTGCTCCGCCCCTGCCCCTTGCTGTAGGCGGTGCGCACATAATCCTGGCGCTGTTCCACCGCCAATGAAGCATTGAAGAGGCGCAGATACAGTGCGAGCTCATAAGTCGCGAGGGTGAGCGCGGGCAGTACAAGATGCTCGATGCCGCCTCGCCCGAGAGACGGCAGCCAACGCAGCCAGACCGAAAAGATCAGGATCAGGATTAGGCCGAACGAGAACACCGGGATGGCCTGTCGCGCCAGCGCGATCCACATGACGACGGTGCGCAGCTTCGCGCTGCGCGAAAGTCGCACGATAAGGCCGATCCCGAACGCCAGCACCATGCCCAGCGCAAAGGCGGATAACGCCAGCTCAAGAGTGGCCGGGACACGATCCACAACGAGATCGAGCGCCGATGTCCGCTGGCGCAGGGAAACCCCGAAATCGCCGGTCAGCGCGTTCGCTAGGAATTTCAGGTACTGCACGATCCAGGACTGGTCGAGGCCGAGCGCGGTGCGAAGGCGCGCGATCTCCTCGTCGCTCGCTTCCACCGGCAGGAGCAGCACGGCTGGGTCACCGGCCATCCGGACCAGGAAGAACGTGACGGTCACCACCCCGAGAACGGTGAGAGCTGACTGAAGTGTGCGCCGGAGGACAAAATAGGCCATTTTCGCGCGGCGAAGCCCGTTTTCGGAAATATGGACCTCTGCGCGACAACAGCTGCGCGGCCTGTTTGGTCCCTACCCTGAGTTTCCCCCAATGTGATCCAGCGGCGGCCATCTGTCAACAGTTTACAGATGCCTCCGGTTGCGATAAGAAGCCTACCGGCGCAGACGCGGTCTTTGGAACGCGTCTTGCCGGGCGCGACACACGTCGGATGCCAGACATCAGCGGTGAGCGCGGGTCTGTTTTCCATGGAGCGCATTGGCGCGACGTGGAGCAGCGGTCGGGTTGCAAGGCGTTCGTCATAAGCGGAGCCGTCATGGGGATCGAACCATGTCTATGGTGAAACCGATTGCTTCCGCATCGCTGGCGGAAATTGCATTTTCAAGTCTGGTCGAAGCCATTTCCGCTGGTGAATTCGAACCGGGGCAGCGATTGTCCGAGGCCGAGCTGGCGCGGCGATTTGGAATAAGCCGTGGCCCACTGCGGGAAGCGCTGCAGCGGCTGGAAGGCCGGCTGGTCACGCGGCGGGCCAGGGTTGGTGTCCACGTCATCGAGCTCTCATCGGATGCGCTCCGCGAGCTGTTCATGATCCGCGAGGCGCTCGAGGGAGTGGCGGCCCGACAAGCGGCTGAAAATGCCCGTAAAGTCGACATTGCCGCGCTTCGCAACTTGCTCTCGCGGCATGCCAAAGATCCCGCGCTCAAGTCAGGCGCCGCCTACAACCAGGGGACATTTGACAACGACTTCCATGCCACCATCCTGCGGCTTGCTGGCAATCAGCGCCTGGAAGGTCTGCTGCTCGACAATCTCTATTACCAGCTGCGGCTGTACCGATACCGTTCGAGTGCCAGATCTGGCCGCGCCCTCAAGGCCTTCGACGAACACGTGGCGATTGTCGATGCGATCGAGAGCGGCGATTCCGACGCCGCGGAGCAGGCGATGCGGGCGCATATCCAGAATGCCTATCAGAGCGTGGGGCAGGACAGAGTGCGCGAGTCGAACGGACGCCGCCGCAAAGCTAAATAGTCTCTGCGCGTACGACTCGGCGTCTCCTTTGCGGCGAGAACGAAGTCGTCCGCGTCTCTCCCTTGGTTCTCGCTGCGCCCGGGTGTCGCGCGCCTGCCGACATGGCTTGGCAGCTATGTACTGGCAGCTATGTCCTGTCATCTGTTGACAGATGACAGGACATTATGAAAAACGGTAACCGCAAAGGAGTGTAATGCGTGTCTCATCGCGTCTTCACCCGTGCGGCAGTAGTAGCGGCTTTCCTCGCAATCGCCGGCGCCCCGTCGGCGGGGCTGGCGCAACCAGCCAAGGACCGGGTAGTCGCTGCCATCAGCGCCGACGTGGCCACGCTTGATCCGACCATCTACCACGCCATCATCAGCTTCCACGCCAGGCTGAATATCTTCGACGCCCTGACCGATATCGGCCCTGACAATTCGGTCGTTCCCCACTTTGCCACTCATTGGGAGAAGAGCGCCGACGCTAAAACCTGGATCTTCACCATCCGTACCGGCGCCAAATTCCACAACGGGGATCCCGTAACGGTCGATGACGTGATCTATTCGTATCAGAAGATCATGGATGA